>Ga0335083_10000528_pt1 | contig 57926 bp, 44 predicted proteins | sample Lox_Sample_42_FD_206716 | JGI IMG/M metagenome (GOLD analysis project Ga0335083, IMG submission 206716) | Soil microbial communities from Loxahatchee National Wildlife Refuge, Florida, United States - Lox_Sample_4.2 | ecosystem: Environmental > Terrestrial > Soil > Wetlands | place: USA...
GGGGGTCAGCGAGCCCGTTGCCGCCGCCCGCCTGCGGGAGCTGGTCGACCACGGGCTGCTCGAGCGCGAGGACTACCGCGAGCCCGGCCAGCGCACCCGTCAGCGCTACCGCCTGACCGAGAAGGGGGAGGACCTCCTACCCGTGCTGGTGGCCCTGATGCACTGGGGAGACCGCTGGGTGGACGACCGCGGCGGGCCCGTGGAGCTGCGCCACCGCGACTGCGGCGAGCCGGTGTCGCTCGAGCTGCGCTGCGCCGCCGGCCACCCGGTCGCCCAGGACGAACTGTCGCTGGCCGCGCGCCGTGGGCAGCGCCGCCGAGCCGCGCGTGCGGAGGCGTAGGACGGCTCATGGGCGACACGGCGACGGTCGAGGTCCGCGACGCACCGGAACGCGAACGCTACGAGATCACGCGCGACGGCCTGCTCGCCGGCCACCTCGACTACCTGCTGCGCAGAGAGCTGATCGCGCTGGTGCACACAGAGGTCGACCAGCGCTACGAGAGACACGGGCTGGGCACGCAGATGATCCGCTTCGCTCTCGATGACGCCCGCCGCCGGGGGCTCGCGGTGCTGCCCTTCTGCCCGTTCGTGAAGGCGTTCATCGAGCGCAACCCCGAGTACGCCGACCTCGTGCCGGCCGACATGCGGGGGCGGTTCGACCTGTAAGACGCCGCCGGCGGCGCGCCTACAGCGCTGCTTCGGCGAGTCGCCCGACTTCTGCGGTGTCGGTCGAGGTTGGGAAGCAGATGACGTCGTCGGCGCCCGCGGCCTCGTACGCGGACAGGTACTGCCTGACGGTGTCGGCGTCCTTGGCGGCGCCGGCGGCGACCTGTGCGGCGTAGTCGCCCAGGAAGGCGTAGTAGTCGCCGAGGCTCTCGCCGGCCACCCGCTCGGCGTCGCCGGCCAGGGAGAAGTAGAACAGCGCCATCGTGCGCGGGCTGCCCTCGCGCCCGGCCGCCGCCCACGCCGCCACGGCCTTCTCGCGGGCCTCCGCGAACATCTCCGGTGTGCCGCCGCCCATCGTCCAGCCGTCGGCGTACCTGGCGGCGCGTGCGTAGACGACGTCGGCTCCACCGCCGATCAGCAGGCCCGGGCGCCCGCCGCCACGCACCGGCGCCGGCCCCACGTCGCCCTGACCCCCCCACAGCGCCGTCAGCTCCTGCAGCTGCTGATCGACGATGCGCCCCCGCCGGGCGAAGTCGACGCCGCTGACCTCGAAGTCGTCGGGTCGTCCACCCACCCCCAGGCCGAGCGTGAGCCGGCCGCCGGAGAGCGAATCGAGCGTGGCTGCCTGCTTGGCGAACAGGGCCACGTTGGACCGCAGCGGAGCGATGAGGATGTCGGTCACCAGCTCGATGCGGTCGGTTACCGCTGCGGCCGCCGCCAGCGCGATCAGCGGCTCGTAGTTCGGGTACACGATCCGGTCGATCGTGCCGAGGCTGGCGAAGCCGGCGTCCTCGGCACGTCGCGCCCAATCCACGATCGACTCCTTCTCGACGCCGCGCACTGCGTTTGGAAGCCCGATCCCGACATTCATCGCGTCTCCTCCACCTGTCTAGTGTTGGCCCGTGACCACTGCGACTCTAGGAGCTCTGCCGCCGTGGGCCTGGGAGCTGCTCGAGGATGAGCGCGTCGGTCACCTGGGCCTGCTCGACGATGGCGGCCGGCCACGGGTGCTGCCCGTCACCTACGCGGTCCACGAGCAAGCCCTGTGGACGGCGGTCGACAACAAGCCCAAGAGCTCGGATGGGGAGCTGGCGCGTGTTCGCTGGTTGCGACGGGCTCCGAGCGCGGCCCTGACCGTCGACCGTTACAGCGACGAGTGGTCCGGGCTGCGCTGGGTGCAGCTGCTCGGGAAGGTGAGCATCGTCGACGGCGCGCCCACCGGTGCGGTGCTGGATGCGCTCTCCCGTCGTTACCCGCAGTACCGGCAGGATCCCCCGCCCGGACCGCTGCTGAAGCTCCTCCCCGAGCGCGCGCTGTGGTGGCGGGCCGCGTGAGCGCCGTCGGCGCCCGGCGGGGGTGAGCGATGTCGGCGCGCGGCGGGCGTGAGCGACGTCGGCGCGCGGCGGGGGTGAGCGATGTCGGCGCCCGGCGGGGGTGAGCGATGTCGGCGCGCGGCGGGCGTGAGCGACGTCGGCGCGCGGCGGGGGTGAGCGATGTCGGCGCCCGGCGGGGGTGAGCGATGTCGGCGCCCGGCCGGGTGAGCGACGTCGGCGCCCGGCCTCAGCGCCACCACGGGCGGCGCCGCGCTTCGGCGACGTGCTCGGCCGGTGCGACCAGTTCGGACAGGTGTTCGGCGATGTGGTCGAGGTGCTCGCACAGCCACACCCCGTAGTGGGATCCGGACGATTCGGACACGACTTCGTCGCGCCCGAAGGTGGGCGGCGTCAGCGTCGCAGGCGTGGCGCCGTTACTCTGGCCGACGACGATCGCGAGCCGGTCGAACCAGCCGGCGAGCGTGGAGGTGCGTTTGACGAGGGCGGCCTGGGCGGGCCCCACGAGCGTGCTGTCGGGCGACAGGCCGGCGACCGAGAAGGCCGTCAGGCGCAGGCGCAGCCCCACACCCACGAGCCGCCACAGCTCCTGCAGCTCGATGTGCTTGGTCCCCTGCTCTGCGAGGAAGCCACGCAGCGCTTCGTCCAGGCGCGTGGCGGCCAGCGCAGACGCTGCGGCGCCCGCCGCCATCTCCTCCTGCACGTTTGCCACCCACCGCACGGCCTGTTCGAGGTAGCGCGCACCGGTGCGGTAGGCGTCGGCGAGGTCGTCTCCGACCACGGAGGCGAGGCCGCGGGGCCAGAACAGCAGCCCGACGACGACGCTCACGGCGCACCCGAGGGCAACGTCCTCGAGCCTCACGACGCCGACTTTCCAGCCGGCGGGCACGAGCAGGTTGAAGAGCACCGCGACCGTGACGGTGAAGGCCGCCTGGCCGACGGCGAAGGGCGCCGTGCCGGGTGCGTAGGCGGCGACGAACACGGCCACCGGCAGGACCACCCACAGGCCGGCCGAGGAGGTCCCGATCGCGAGCAGCAGCGCGCCGCCGATCACGAACCCCGCGACGGTGCCGAGCATCGCGCGCAGTGCCGTGGCGCCGGTGGCGACCGCGTTGGTGCGCAGGACCGACAGCGTGCCGAGCACCACCCAGAATCCGTGCTGGACGCTGGTGAGGTCGGCCACCGCCACCGCCGCGGCGATCGCGAACGCTCCACGCAGGCTGTTGATCGTCCACACGGAGCGCACGCTGGCGTGGCTGAGGGCGACGCGTCCGATCGCGGCCACCCGGCGCCCAGCGCGGTGGGCGGCGCCGGCTCCGAGCATGACCTCCGCGCGACGGCGCTCCAGCCACTGCGGCGTCTCGAGCCGCGACGCCACCTGCGTGTCCGCCGCGATCGCCAGCGTCGTCAGGGCGATCATGTCGGCGTGGAACAGCACCCGCGCCGCGGCGGCGTTGCCCGGTCCCTCCACCGAGAGCTCGTGCAGGCGCTCGTCGCTGCGCGCGCGGGCGCCCTCGAGCACCTCGAGGTCCAACTCGACGGCGCGATCGCCGCCCAGCAGGGCGGCCACGCCGCGCAGGGCGCCGCTGGAGGCCTCCAGGAGGGTGCGCTCGGCATCGGGGATCGTGCTGAGGTCCTCGCGCTCGCCCACCATGTCGGCGACCAGGCTCGTGCACCACTCGAGCAGGTCGATCGAGTTCGACAGGGCCTCGTCGGGAGCGCTCGCACCCGTCGGCCGGTACGGCGTCGCCGTGAAGGCCTCCAGCAGCTCGTGCTTGGAGTCGATCGCGACCCCCAGCGAGGGCGCGGTGGGGACGCCGCTGAGCGCGCAGTCGATCACGTCAGCGAGCGCGTCGGCGACCTTCGCGGCCGCCGGCCTCAGCCGATCTCCGCCGCCTGGCGGTGACAGGGCGAGCACCGCCGCGGTGCCGGCCACGGACGCGAGCCACCACCCCGCGAGGCGCTCTGGGACCATGCCGATCGTCCCGGCCGAGGCCGCGGGCAGCACGTAGGCGAGCAGTGCGCCGTTGACGCCCGCCGCCGCGTTGGGCCCGCCCACCCCCGCGAAGAACACGGTGAACGCCACGGGCACGCTCACGAGCGCCGCGAGCAGGGTGTCCGAGCTGACCGCCGTGCCGATCACGATCAGCACGCTGCCGGCGACCGCCAGCGCCAGATGCGCCGTCAGCTTTTCGCGGCGGGTTCCGCCGAACGACACGAGCACGAGCGTGGCGAAGCCTCCGAAGGCGGCGAAGGTGGCGAGCTGGAGGTTGTCGAGCACCTTGTCCCCGAACGCGAACAGGACCGGCACCACGACCGCCGCGCGGACCGCGCGCAGGGCCGCCGGCACCGACCACGCGGGGCGCCAGTAAGCCATCGCCGAGCGCCAGCGCGAGGACCCTCCAGGAGCCGCAGCCGACGACACGGACACACCGTCAGGCACGCTGCGAGTCTAGACCCGCCCGCGCGCTTGACATCCAAGATGACAGCCATCATCCTGACGGGCGGATGACCGAGCTCTGGTCGCAGACCGCATGCATCCTTTGCGAGTGCAACTGCGGCATCGAGGTGCAGCTCGACGGCAGGCAGCTGGCCCGCATCCGCGGCGACAAAGCGCACCCCGGCACGCGCGGGTACACGTGCAACAAGGCGATGCGCCTCGACCACTACCAGAACGGGCGCCACCGGCTGACCTCGCCGCTGCGCCGCCGCGCTGATGGAAGCTTCGAGGAGGTCGACTGGGACACGGCCACACGGGAGATCGCCGAGCGCTGCAGCACGATCCGCGACGCCCACGGTGGCGAGACGATCCTCTACTACGGGGGAGGCGGTCAGGGCAACCACCTCGGCGGCGCCTACAGCGGTGCGTTCCTGCGGGCGGTCGGATCGCGCTACCGCTCGAGCGCGCTGGCGCAGGAGAAGACCGGCGAGGCGTGGGTCGAGCACCGCCTGTACGGGGCGCACACGCGGGGGGAGTTCGAGCACGCGGAGGTGTCCGTGTTCGTGGGCAAGAACCCATGGATGTCGCAGAGCTTCCCGCGTGCGCGCGTGGTGCTGAAAGAGATCGCCAAGGACTCCGACCGCTCGATGATCGTGATCGACCCGGTGGTGACCGACACCGCCAAGCTCGCGGACTTCCACCTGCGCGTGCGACCGGGCACCGACGCGTGGTGCCTGGCGGCGATGGTCGGTGTGCTGGTGCAGGAGGAACTCGTCGACGTGGAGTTCCTGGCCGACCACGTCAGCGGAGCCGAGCCGGTGCTGGACGCCTTCGCCGAGATCGACGTCCCCCGCTACGCGGAGTGGTGTGGCGTGGAGGAGCCGGAGCTGCGGCGGGCCTCGCGGCGGATCGCGGGCGCGCAGAGCGTGTCCGTGTTCGAGGACCTCGGGATCCAGCAGGCGCCCAACAGCACGCTGTGCTCCTACCTGAACCGAATGCTGTGGATCCTCACGGGTAACTTCGGCAACCACGGCGGGATGCACCTTCACAGCTCGTTCGTGAACCTGTTCCGCGATCCGCGCATGCGCCGCACCCCCGTGACGGGCGCTCCCATCATCGGCGGGCTGCTGCCGTGCAACGTGATCCCCGACGAGATCCTCACCGACCACCCGCAGCGCTTCCGGGCGATGATCGTGGAGAGCTCGAACCCCGCCCACTCGCTGGCAGACTCGCAACGTTTCGCCGATGCCTTCGAGGCGCTCGAGCTGGTGGTCGTGATCGACGTCGCGCTGACCGAGACCGGCCGCCACGCCGACTACGTGCTGCCGGCGGCGAGCCAGTACGAGAAGCCCGAGGCGACGTTCTTCAACTTCGAGTTCCCCGAGAACACCTTCCACCTGCGCCGGGCGCTGCTCGAACCGCTGCCGGGGACGCTGCCCGAGGCGGAGATCTGGGCGCGGCTGGTGCGCGCGCTCGGCGTCGTCTCAGAGGACGAGCTCGAGCCGCTGCGCGCGGCCGCGGACGAGGGCTACGAGGCATACGCCTCCGCGTTCGCCGCCGCGACGACCGAGAACCCCGCCCTCTCGAGCCTCGCACCCTACGTCCTGTACGAGACGCTCGGCCCCTCGCTGCCCGAGGGCATGGCGAGCGCGGCCGCGTTGTGGGGCCTGGCCCACCGCTGCGCGATGACCTACCCGGAGGCCGTCCGCCGGGCAGGCCACGGCGACGGCAACGAGCTGTTCGAGGCGATTATCTCCTCGCCCTCCGGTGTCGTGTTCACGCGCGACGAGTACGGCGAGGACTTCTCCCGGATCGTCCACGCCGACGGACGGATCGCGCTCGAGCTGACCGAGATGCTCGACGAGCTCGCCGGCATCGACGGCGGGCCGCCGATCCACACCAGCGAGCAGTTGCCGATCGTGCTGTCGGTCGGAGAGCGCCGCTCGTTCACGGCCAACGACATCTTCCGCGACCCCGGATGGCGCAAGCAGGACGCCGACGGTCGTCTGCGGGTGAGCGAGGAGGACGCCGCCAGCATCGGCCTGTCCGACGGCTCGCGTGCGCTGGTCACGACGGCTCGCGGCAGCGCGGAGGCTGTGGTCGAGGTCACCCACGTGATGCAGCCCGGCCATGCCTCGCTGCCCAACGGGTTCGGGCTCTCCAGCACCGGGGACGACGGCGAGACGATCATCACCGGCGTGGCACCGAACGCGCTCACGTCCTCCGAGTGGCGCGACGGCTTCGCGGGAACCCCCTGGCACAAGCACGTGCCGGCGCGGATCGAGCCGCTCGCGGTGCCCGCCTAGGACCCCGGTCCGGGCGTCCCTGCTCGCCGCTTCCCTCGCCCGCGCTGTCCCGGGGCCCGGCCCTAGCGCACCGAGGCGAAGAACGCACGCACCTCGTCGAGGAACAGCTGTGGCTGCTCCATCGACGCGAAGTGGCCTCCCCGCGGCGGTTCGCCGAAGTGACGCAGGTCGGTGAAGCGGGTTTCGGCCCAGCGGCGTGAGAGGCGGAAGATCTCCTTGGGAAACACCGAGATACCCGACGGCACGTCGATCTGCTCGAAGTCGCGGGCGCGGAAGCTCTCCCAGTACAGACGCGCCGAGGAGGCCCCCGCCGCCGGCAGCCAGTAGAGCATCACGTTGTCGAGCAGCTCGTCGCGGGTGAAGACGTTCTCGGGGTGCCCGTCGCAGTCGGTCCACGACCAGAACTTCTCCACGATCCACCCGCACATCCCCGCCGGCGAGTCGACGAGCCCGTACCCCACCGTCTGGGGCCGGGTGGCCTGCTCGGTGGAGTAGCCGGAGTCCCACTTCATGTAGTGGGCCAGGGAGGCCATCGCCGCCTGCTCCTGCTCGTTGAGCTCGCCGAGGCCGCCGAGGGCCTTCGGGTCGGCGGTCGCCATGTTGACGTGGATGCCCGCCAGGTGGTCGGCGTCGACGCCCGCGAGCGCCATCGTGACCGACGACCCCCAGTCCCCGCCCTGGGCGCCGTAGCGCGAGTACCCGAGGCGGTCCATCAGCTGGGCCCAGGCTGAGGCGATCCGCTGGACGCTCCACCCCGTCGCGTCCGGCTTGCCACTGAATCCGTAGCCGGGCAGCGACGGGCACACCAGGTGGAAGGCGTCGGCGGCGTCGCCGCCGTACGCGGGCGGGTCGGTCAGCGGGCCGATCACCTTCGAGAACTCGATGATCGAACCCGGCCAGCCGTGCGTGATCACCAGCGGCAGCGCGCCCTCGTGGGGAGAGCGCACATGCAGGAAGTGGATCGGCAGTCCGTCCAGCTCCGTGGTGAACTGCTCGTACTCGTTGAGCGCGGCCTCGGTGCGCCGCCAGTCATAGCGCTCGCGCCAGTGCTCGCAGAGCTCCTGCAGGTACGCCAGGGGGATCCCCTGCGACCAGTCGGAGACCGGCTCGGGCTCGGGCCAGCGGGTACGGGCCAGGCGCTCGCGCAGGTCGGCGAGCTGCTGCTCGCCTACTTCGATGCGGAAGGGGGTGATGTCGGCGGCCATAGACAGGACACGCTATGCGACCGCGGGCGCCAGCGTGCTCGCCGGCTGGGGCGGTGGGCTCTACTGGCTGGCGGCGGCGATTGTGCTGGCGGTCGTCGGCGCGGCCATCAACGCGTGGGTGCTGCTGGTGGAGATCCTGCGATAGGGACGGAGACGCGCGCGGCCTGCAGCGGGCCGCCGGGCATCGACCGTGCCGGCACTAGCGGGCTTCGCTCTCGATCCGCCGGATCAGCGCGCCGGCGACCCCGGCGAGGATCTCCTGCGACAGCTGCTCGTCGTTGACGGCGCGGGCGATCGACAGTCCGCCCACGAGAGCGGCGATGATCAGATGCGCGTCGTGCTCGTCGGCGCCCCTCGCGGGGAGCAGCTCGGTGAGCAGCTCGAGGTAGCGGCGCACCTGGCGCGTGTACGCGTCGCGCGCCCGCTCGGTGCTCCGTGCCACCTCGGCCGGCAGCGCGGCGACAGCGCACCCAGACTCCGGCGAGTCGCGGTGTCGCTGGCTCAGATAGCCGGCGATGATCTGCTCGAGCGCCTGCTCTCCTCCGTTCGCGGCCGCCCTGGCCGTGCGGCGGGCGCCTTCCTCGAGCGCGGCCTCGATCGCCTCCTCGACGAGCTCGTCGCGGGAATCGAAATGGCGGTAGAAGCCCCCGTGCGTCAACCCGGCGGCACCCATCAGCTCCGCCACGTTCAGGCTGCCGACGCCCTCCCCCCGGACGCGCGCGGACGCCGCGCTGACGATCCTCTGGTGGCTGGCGGCCTTGTCCGCCTGTGAGCTGCCCACGTGTCGGTTCTCCCTGCCGTTAGGTCGCGCGCCCCGAGGTTCAGGATGACGCTGATCAGCTTGATTTCAGCGCAAAGCGCGCCCGGCGTCAAAGCGCAACGGCCTGACGGCGCCCGCGTTCAGGAAGCGGAGGCCGGCGGCTGGTCGATGCGCAGCAGGTTGCCGGCCGGGTCGCGCACGGCGAAGTCCCGCGTGCCCCACGGCTGGTCGGTGGGTTCCTGCACGATCTCGGCGCCCGCGGTGCTGAGCTTGCGGAAGGCGCCGTCGAGGTCGTCGCTGTGGAAGTGGACGCCGTTCATGGCGCCCTTGGCCACGAGCGCGGCGAGCGCGTCGCGGTCGGCGGGGCCGCTGTTCAGGTAGTTCGTGAGCACGATCGCGACGCCGGGCTGTGAGGGGGAGCCGACGGTGATCCAGCGGAACTCCTCGCGGGCGACGTCGTTGCGGAGCTCGAGGCCGAGCGCGTCACGGTAGAAGGCGAGGGCGAGGTCAGGGTCGTCCACGAGCACGAAGCAGGTTGAGAGAGTTAGATCCATGGCCGGCGATGCTAAGGCGCGAGCGCCCAGCGCGCTTCTCCGATCCTGCTCGATCTACGGCTCGGGCGGGTGAGGTCCCGGGCGACGCAGCCGGGGACGCTCGCGAGGGCGCCGTGGTCGCGGGCCCTGTAGGCCGTCGGGGTCTCCCCCACGAGCTCGGTGAAACGCGCGCTGAACGATCCGAGCGAGGAGCACCCGACCGAGACGCAGACCTCGGTGACCGACAGGTCGCCGCGGCGCAGCAGCGCCTTCGCCCGCTCGATGCGGCGTGTCATCAGGTAGGCGTAGGGCGTCTCCCCGTAGGCCGCGCGGAACTGCCGCGAGAAGTGGGCCGTCGACATCAGGGCGGCGCGGGCGAGGGCCGCAACGTCGAGCCGACGGGCGTACTCGCGATCGATCAGGTCGCGGGCCCGGCGCAGATGTGCGAGGTTGGCAAGCTCCTCCGGGGTCACTGTCAGAGGGTGTCGGAGCACCCGTAGACAATGTACAGCGGGTTGGTAACGCTGACGCCGTGAGCGCCGAGCATCGCCGGACCCCCGATGAAGGCGGGCGGCGACTGGGCCTTGTATCAGCCGTTGTACTCGAGGCTCACGTCGTACTCGACCGCGGACTGCTGGAAGGGCACCGCGTTCGCCTGGGGCAGGTACACGTACAGCGTGGAGGTCCGGTCCCCAGCGCCTACGGCCCTGGCGGCGCGGCGTGCCGGGACATCTCGGGCCGGTCGAGGATTTCAGGTCGCTGCTGCGCTCGCAGGGCAGCGCCGCGTGAGAAGATCGCGACGGTGGCGGCACTGCTGTTCGACCTGGACGGGACGCTCGTGGACAGCGTCTACCAGCATGTGATCGCCTGGCGCGACGCGCTCGAGAGCGTCGGTGTGGACCTGCCCGTGTGGAAGATCCACCGGCGTATCGGGATGAGCGGCGGACTGTTCGTCGCCGCCCTCTCGCGCGAGCTCGACCGTCCGCTCGGGCGGGAGGTCCTCGACGCACTCCAGGGACTCCACGCGGAGGCGTACGTCCGCCAGTTCGACAGCGTGCGACCGCTTCCCGGCGCCATCGAGCTGCTGGGCACCCTCGACGCATACGAGGTGCGGTGGGCGATCGCGACGAGCGGGTCCGAGCGCTACGCCCGCCTGTCGCTGGACCTGCTCGGCCTGCCCGGCGACACCCCTCTGATCACGCGCGACCAGGTGCGTCACGCGAAGCCCGACCCGGACCTGTTCCTGGCAGCGGCCGAGCGGATCGGGGCGGACATCGCCGACAGCGTCGTGGTCGGGGACAGCGTGTGGGACCTGCTTGCGGCCAGGAGGGCGCGTGCCCTCGGCGTGGGGCTGCTGTCGGGCGGCTACGGACGCGACGAGCTCCTATCCGCCGGCGCCTACCGCGTGTACGAGGACCCCCGCGACCTGCTGGAGCACCTCGACGAGGTGGGCGTGCGACGGGGGCCCTGAGCGGGCGCGCCTCCTGCGCACAGCGCACCGGCGTCCCCGGCTCAGGCGCTGCCGAAGCGCGCCGCCTCGTCCGAGCCGCCGGTGGCATCCCCCTCGCTGTAGGAGTGGGCGCCCGCACCGGCCAGCTTGCCGCCGTCCACGATCAGGTATTCCTCGCGGATCGGGCGGTCCTCGAACCAGCACTCGAGGATCTCCCGCGCACCGGCGGCATACCGCGCCTGTGCCGACAGCGAGCTGCCCGAGGTGTGAGGCGTCATCCCGTGGTGGGGCATCGAGCGCCACGGGTGGTCCTTCGGGGGCGGCTGGGGGAACCACACGTCGCCCGCGTAGCCCGCGAGCTGGCCGCTGCGGCAGGCCGCGGCGACGGCGTCGCGGTCGCAGATCTTTCCCCGCGCCGTGTTGATCAGGTAGGCGCCACGTTTCATCTTCCCCAGCAGCCCTGCGTCGAACATGTTTTCCGTCTCTGGGTGCAGGGGCGCGTTGATCGTGACGACGTCGCACACCTCGACGAGCGACTCGACGTCCTCGTGGAAGGTGAGGCCGAGGTCCTGCTCGACGTCGGCCGGGAGGCGGTGGCGGTCGGTGTAGTGAAGGCCGACTTCGAAGGGCTTCAGCCGTCTCAGGACCGCGCTGCCGATGCGGCCCGCGGCGACGGAGCCGACCTGCATGCCCTCCAGGTCGTATGAGCGCGACACGCAGTCGGCGATGTTCCAGCCGCCGTCGATGACCCACTGGTAGGAGGGGATGTAGTTGCGGACCAGCGCGAGGATCATCATCACGACGTGCTCGGCGACGCTGATCGAGTTCGAGTATGTGACCTCGGCGACGGTGATGCCGCGCTCGATCGCCGCCTGCAGGTCGACGTGGTCGGAGCCGATGCCGGCCGTCAGCGCCAGCTTCAGCTTCGGCGCCTTGGCGATCCTCTCGGCCGTCAGATAGGCGGGCCAGAACGGCTGCGAGATGACCACCTCGGCGTCGGGCAGCTCTCGCTCGAACACCGAATCGGGTCCCTCCTTGTCGGACGTCACGACGAGCTCGTGGCCGTTCGACTCCAGGTAGTCACGCAGGCCCAGCTCTCCCGAGACGCAGCCCACCAGCTCGCCCGGCGTGAAGCCGAGGCCGCTCGGGCTCGGCGCGCTCTGGCCGTCGGGGTATCGCGTGATCGTCGGCACCGAGTCCCGTGCGTAGGAGGGCGGGTATCCGTCGACCGGGTCGTCGTAGAGCACACAGAGCACCTTCGCCATGGTGTTCTCCCTTCTGGTTGAGGGTTCGATGCGACGGCCAGGCCCTCGCGGGGTAAGTATGTCCCGCTTCGCGCGACCTGTGACCCTCCGAGAGCCGCCGTCCGGCTGCCACTCGGCGCGCGCGCGGTCAGCGGGCTCCGGCCTGCTCGCCTTCGAGGATCGTGCTCAGCTGCTGAAGTTGTCGCCGCACCCCGCCGCAGACCTGGTCGCACAGCTCGAAGATGGCGGGATCGCTGATCGAGTAGCGGACGCTGGTGCCTGCCTTGGCCCGGCTGACCATACCGGCGTCATGGAGTATCGCGAGGTGCTTGGAGACGTTCTGCTGGGAGGCGCCAAGGGCCTCCTGCAGCTCGCCGACGTTCGCATCGCCGTCCCGGAGCCGGTCGAGCAGCTTGATGCGCATCGGCTCGCCGAGCACGCGGAAACGCTGTGCGACGAGCTCGACCAGCGGGTCCGGGAGCGGGTGTGGGGCGGTTGCCGGGTCGTTCATCGCGAGGGACGATATCACAACTGTACCGTTGTGGAGTTGACATTAGTCGCGGGACACGCTACTGTCCGAGCACAAGCAGACAGTTGTAGATGCGTATAGGAGGCAGCATGCAGCGCTCCGAAAGCCTCACGCGAAAGGTCTCTTCCCCCGCGACTGCGGAACCGAGCGTCGTGGCCGTTGGACCACTACGGGACGGTTCACGATGAACGTCGCGGCCGCCGCCGCAGCTCGTCCACTCCAGGACTCCGCGCCGGCGTCGGAGGCGGCCAGGGTCGGCCTCATCGGCCGGCTCGGGCGCTACACGGCAACCCACTTCCGCACCGTCCTCGCCGCGTGGCTGGTGGTCGCGGTCACACTCGGCTTCCTCGCACCCAGGGTCGAGACGGCGCTGTCGGGGGCGGGCTGGGAAGCGAGCGGATCCCAGTCGGCACAGGCACGCAAGCTCGTCGAACGTGACTTTGCGGGGCTCGGTGGCTACGGGCTGATGACCGTGGTCCACTCCCCCACGGAAACCGTCACCAGTCCCCGCTTCAGGTCGATCCTTGCGCGCGTCGAACGGACGCTGCGCGCGGACAGCGCGGTGAGCGCGGTGGTGGCGCCCTCAGCGGGTGTGTCGGTCTCGCGCGACGGTCACACGGCGATCGTGCAGGCCGGGGCGGCGAGGGGCCCGAACGAGATGGTCGCGGCCGCCGACAAGCTGAAGGGCAGGCTCCACCGGCTGTCGAGTGCGACGACGGTAGTCGATCTCACCGGCGCCGCCGGGATGTGGTCGGACTTCAACGCGGCCAACCGCTCGGCGATGCTCAGGTCGGAGGTGATCTCCTGGCCGGTGACGCTCGCGATCTTGCTGCTCGCCTTCGGGTCGCTCGTCGCGGCTGGCCTGCCCCTGATGCTCACGATGGTCGGCCTCGTTTCCGCCGCCGGGCTGCTTTACCTCGGCACGCTGATCGCGCCGATCTCGATCTGGGCGATGAACTTCGCGCTGATGTTCGCGCTCGCGCTCGGCATCGACTACGCGCTGTTCATCGTGTACCGCTTCCGAGGTTCGCTGTTCGGCTCCAGGCTCACACCGCAGGAGGCCGTCGCCGTGACCATGGATACCGCGGGCAAGGCGGTGCTGTTCAGCGGCCTGACCGTGCTGATCTCGCTGAGCGCCGTGATGCTCGTCGCGAGTCCGGCGTTTCGCAGCATGAGCCTCGGGATCATGCTCGCCGTCGTCTTCGTGCTGGCGGCAACACTGACGCTGCTGCCGGCTGTGCTCGCCAGGATCGGGCCGAAGGTGGACAAGCTCGCGCTGCCGTGGGCGCACTCCGGCGAGCACCGCTCGGCGCGCTTCGCGGCATGGGGAGAGCGTTTGTGGCGCCATCCCGCGCTGTTCGGCATTCCCGCCCTTGCGGCGCTGCTGGCGCTGGCGCTGCCCCTCGCCCATCTGAAGACCTCGATGCCCTCGATCAAGGTCGTGCCGCAGAGCGACGGCTCGCGCGTCGGCTACCAGGAGGTGCAGGCAGCGATGGGTCCGGGGGCCACTGGTCCCGTGCAGATCGTCGCGCCCTCGGCGAAAGCAGCCACCGTTTACAGGATCGCCGCCTCCGATCCCGGCGTGGCCTCCGTGGCGGCCGCCGAGCCGGGTGGAGGCGGCCTTTCCCTCGTGACGGCTGTCCCGCGCCACGACCCCTCAAACCCCGCAGTAGGGCGGACGATCGACCGACTCCGCAACGAGCTCCCGGCAGGAGCCCTGGTCGGGGGCGCGGTGGCGGAAAACCACGACCTCGAAACGCTCCTTCGCCAGAAGACCTGGCTGGTGATCGGGGTAGTGATCGCGCTCGGGTTCCTGCTGTTGCTGTTTGCGCTGCAGGCTCCGCTGGTTGCCGCCGCCGGCGTGCTCACGAACCTGCTCGCGACCGCCGCGGCGTTCGGCGTCGCCAAGTGGATCTTCCAGGACGGGGACCTGCACCGGCTGCTCGGCTTCCAGGCGCAGGGGTTCCTGGACGCCTGGGGACCGGTGTTCTTCTTCGCGATGATCTTCGCGATCTCGATGGACTACACGGTGTTCCTGCTGTCGAGCGCAAAGGAGCACTGGGACCGCACCCACGACGCGCACGAGGCGATGGTCGGGGGTGTGGCCCACTCCGGCCGTGTGATCTTCGCCGCGGCCGCCGTGATGGTCGCCGTGTTCTTCACCTTCGCGCTCTCCGGACCACTGCCGCCCAAGGAGATGGGAATCATCCTGGGCGTGGCGGTGCTGCTGGATGCCTTCCTGATCCGGCTGCTCCTCCTGCCCGTACTGTTGCGGGCGATGGGAAGCCGGGCCTGGTATCTCCCCGGATGGGCGCGCCGGGTTCTCCCGGACGTCAGCTTCGGCCACTCGTGAGACGGTTCTGGACATGACCGCGTTCACCGCCAGCGCCCATCCCGTCGAGGGCCTGCGTCACGCGATCGACGTCAACGGCCGGCACACGATCTTCACCGACGAGCCCGAAGCGCTCGGCGGCGGGGACACGGCTCCCACGCCCCACGAGCTGCTGGCGGCGATGCTGGCCTCGTGTGCGTCCACGATGGTCGCGCTGTACGCGCGGCGCCACGGGTGGGAGCTCGAGGGGTTGCGGGTCGAGGTCGACTACGACGCCGACGCGACGCCCCGCCGCGCGACACTGCACCTACACCTGCCGAGCGGCCTGACCGACGAGCAGGTCATGCGTTTGCGCCGTGTGGCCGAGACGTGCCCGGCCCGACGCGCGCTCGAAGCCGGCTTCGAGTTCCAGGAGCACGTCCTCCTCGACGCCGGCGCGACCCATGCGCCGGCACCCTAGTCCGACGACGGCGGTGGAGAGCCGGCCTCGGCGTACATCGCCTCGATCTCGGCCTCGTACTTCTGCGCGATCGGCTTGCGCTTGAGCTTCATCGTCGGCGTGAGCTCGTCGCCTCCGGGCTGCCACTCCTCGGGCAGCAGTGTGTGGCGCTTGATCTGCTCCACGCGGCTGAGGCTCTCGTTGGCCCGCGCAATCCCCTCCGCCACCTCCTCCAGAACGGCCTGCTCGCGTGCGAGCTCGGCCGGCGTCCGCGCGGCGATGTCGTTGGCGGCCGCGAAGCCCGCCACGGCGAGCGGGTCGAGCACCACGAGGGCGGTGTTGTAGGGGCGCCGGTCGCCGATCGCCACGACGCTGCCGACCAGGGGGCAGGCCGCCTTGATCTTGTTCTCGATGTTGGCCGGCGACATGTTCTTGCCGCCGGCGTTGATGATCAGCTCCTTCTTGCGATCCACGATGCGCACGTAGCCGTCCGCGTCGATCTCTCCGATGTCGCCGGTGTGCAGCCAGCCCTCGGGGTCGACCGTCTCGGCCGTCAGCTCCGGCGCACCGCGATAGCCGCGCATCACGATCGGCCCCCGCACGAGCAGCTCGCCGTCGTCCGCGAGCGCAACCTCGACGCCCGGGAGCGCCGGCCCCACGGTGCCGATGCGGATCGCGTCCGGCGGGTTGATGGTGGCGATCAGCGAGAGCTCGCTCATGCCCCACACCTCGCAGATCGGCAGGCCGATGGCAGAGAAGAACTCGAGCACCTCGGGAGCGATCGGGGCGGCGCCGGACACCAGATATTGGACCTGGTCGAGCCCCAGCTGGGCACGCAGCGGTGCGAACAGCTCGCCGTCCGCGCGCGCGTGCGTGTCGGCGAGCGCCGCCGGGACCTCCTGGCCGGCCTGGCGTGCGCGCACCACCCGCAGACCGACGTCGAGCGCCCCGGCGAGGGTCGCGCTCCGCTCGGCATCGGGCTCCGCCGCGAACCCCGCCTCGAGGGCCGCCTTCAGCTTCTCCCACACGCGCGGCACGGCCCCCCACGAGGTCGGCCGCACCTCGATCACGGCACCGAGGACCTGGGTCAGGTCGGCGACGAACGTCGAGGTCGCACCCGACACGAGGCAGGTGTAGTGGATGTAGCGGTCCGCGAGGTGCGCCATCGGCAGGTAGGAGATGACGCGACCGCCCGGCTGCAGCGGCGTCACCCTGTCCACCAGCCGGGTCTCGTCGAGCAGGCTGTGGTGGGTCAGCTCGACGGCCTTGGGGGGGCCGGTGGTGCCGGACGTGTAGATCAGGGTGGCGACGTCATCCGCCGCGACCGCCCCCCACACGGCCTCGAAATCGAAGTCCTCCCGACCGGCGTCCCGTTCGAGCTCGGCGAGCTCCAGCGCACCCGCCACCGGTCCGTCCACGACGTAAACCCGCTCGAGCAGCGGCAGGCGGTCGGCCACGCTGAGGATCCGCTCGGCGAGCGCCGCCTCGGTCACCGCCACGCGTGATTCGGCGTGCCCGAGGAGGTACTCGACCTGCTCGGGCGAGGAGGTGTTGTAGATCGAGAAGGGAACCGCCCCCAGATGCATGGCGGCGGTGTCGACGATCACCGCCTCGGGGCGGTTGTGCAGCATCAGCGCGACGGTCGCGCCCCTCCCGACGCCGGCGGCATGCAGGCCGCGGGCAACTGCCCGCACGCGTTCGGCGTACTGCGCCCATGTGAGCTCCACGCCGCCGCCGTGGGCCCGCAGGGCGAGCTGGTCGGCGTACCGCTCGGCGGTGCGCTGGAACGCCTCGCAGAACGTCTCGGCATCGTGGGCGAGACCGGGGCGAACGTCCGCCCGCACCCTCTCGACGGCTGTCCCCATGGGCGGAGACTACACGCGTGCGTCGCGTCCGGAATCCGGCGGTTGCGGCGATCTGGCGGCCAGGCGTTCGACACTCGGCGAGAGCGCGCGGGCGGCGCAATGAGCACGGTTGCCAGCAGCGTGTAACGCCATATCCACCGTGCAAGCTAGCGTCGCGATCCGTCGGTGGCCGCGCCCACTCCTGCCGTTCGTCCGCCTCGATCTTCCCGATCCGCAGGCGCGACCGGTCGCCGTTTCCCCGCCCTCGGGCGGCCCACACATGATTCAACCGGTGTCCCACCACGCGTGCACGTTTGTTCGACGGAATCCCCCGCAGCCGTCACACGGTTGTGCCGGCAATCCGATGCGACATCTGTGAACCCTGGACTCCTCGCCGGATCCGCTGAGCGTTAGGCGGCCTGACAATCAGAGACCCGATGTCCCCCGCGCACGAGGATCGCATCGCCGAGGCGAGGGGGCAGCTCGCGGCCACACATGATCGGGCCCTGATGGCGCAGGCGCTCGCGGCCCTGTTCGCGGCCGGGGCCACGCTCGCCCTGCTGACGTATCTGCTCCCGCACTCGCAGGACGCGAACGCGCTCGGGCTGCTCGCAGTCGTCGCAATCGCCTATCTGGTCGCGGCCGGGCTGTTCCTCGGGGCCCGGACGCTGCCCGACCGGGTGCTGCCGATAGCGCTGCTGTGGGGAAGCACGCTCGTCGCTGCAGTCGCGTACTTCTCCGCCCAGACCCCCAGTCCCCTCGTGTTCTTCTACCTGTGGGTGTTCCTGTACTCCTCGTACTTCTTCACCCGTATGCAAACGGCCGTGCAGATCGTCTATGCCGGACTCGCATACGGTGGACTGCTCGCCCTGCGCCCACCGGCGAGCGGAGTCGCCGAGTGGTGGCTCGTCGGAATGGGAACGCTCGTCGTCGCGGCGGTGCTCGTCCGCTCGATGCGAGCCCGCGTGGAGACGCTGGTCGCGAAGCTCTACGACGCCGCGCGCACGGATCCCCTGACGGGGGTTCTCAACCGGCGTGGATTCCGCGAGCAACTGGACCTCGAGATCGAGCGGGCTCGCCGGCGCGGCAGCGAGATCGCCGTGGTGAGCGGCGACGTCGACCACTTCGGTGAAGTCAACGGCCGCGGCGGCCAGGCGGCGGGCGACAACGTCCTGAGGAGGCTTGCGGCGGTCCTGGAGGCGAGCAAGCGCCAGATCGACCTCGTGGCCCGCGTCGGCGGCCAGGAGTTCGCCCTGATCCTTCCCGACACCGGGCCCCTCGAGGCGTACACGCTCGCGGAGCGTCTACGAACGTCGGTGGGCGCCGCGTTCGAGGGGCTCCTCACCCCGGTGACGATCAGCTTCGGAATCGCCGGCTTCCCCGAGCACGCCGAGACGGCCGCCTCCTTGCTGAGGGCCACCGAGGAGGCGCTGCAGGCAGCCAAGCAGGCGGGACGGGACCGGGCCGTTCTGTACAGCGCCGCGCTGCGGAGCGCGGCGAGCCTCGATGCGGAAGCTCGCGATGTCGCGGGCGAGCGCTTCGTCGCGCTCGTGGTCGATCTGGCCGAGGCCGTGGACGTGCGGTTCAGCGGCAACGCCCGGCACTCCGAGACGGTCGGGCGCTACTCGGCGATGATCGCGAGGGAGTTGGGCCTATCCGACGGACGGGTGGAGCGGGTGCGACTGGCCGGGATGCTCCACGACATCGGCAAGGTCGCCGTCCCCGACCGGATCCTCAAGAAGCCCGGCAGGCTCTCGGATGAGGAGTTCGAGGTGATCAAGCGCCACCCCCACTTCGGCGCGCAGATCCTCCAGCATCGTGACCTGGCCGACGTTCGCGAGTGGGTGGCCGCTCATCATGAGCGCCCCGACGGGCGGGGATATCCGCTCGGTCTGGCGGCCAAGTCGATTCCGATCGAGGCGCGCGTCCTGGCGGTTGCGGACGCGTACGAGGCCATGACCAGCGACCGGTCGTATCGCTCCTCGATCGGACACGAACAAGCTCGGGCGGAGCTCGAGCGGTGCGCCGGCACCCAGTTCGACCGGCAGGTCGTCGCTGCCCTGCTCAGCGTGCTGGAGCGCGAGACGATGCACGCCGAGACGGTGCTGGCGGCCTCCTAGCCGACGCCCGCCGTCAGGCCCGGCGGGTGGTCGAAGGCCCTCCCTCCAGGCTCACCCGCCGAGGCTCACCCGGAGCACCCTCCCGAGGAGATCGTCGCGGGCGCCGAGTTGTCATGTGGGACGGTCACCACATAGCCGACGGTGTCGCCCACGCACGCATCCAGCGTGTCCGCTTCCGCCCCGGCGTGTTCGGTGAGCGTGGCGCTCTCACCCGCGTAGGGGGCGGTCGCCAGCAGGGTGCCGAAGGCGGCCGTGGTGCCGTCGCGGGTGTACTGGAGTGCCCAGCTCGGTCGCTTCGAGCCGTAGCTGGAGGAGTACCACCCCTGCATCGGGCCGCTGGCACCGTCGAAGCGCTGAAGTGACACCGCCGTGGGTTCGGCCTGCGTGATCGTCAGCTGCGGTTTGCCGTTCGCGGTGACCGTGAGCGCCGCGGCCGTTCCGGTGGGGGTCGCGTTGGGCGCCAGGTGCCACGTCTGCGTGTAGTCGTGCGAGCTCGCGCTCGTGAGCTGGTCGTGCACCAGCACGAGCCCCTGGCGCAGGATGACGACGGTGCGGTGATGGGCGACGCCGGAGTACAACCTGCTCACCCCACTCGCCCAGGTGGCTCCTTCACTCGACCCGTGGCTCCCCGCTTCCGAGGAGCCCTGTCCCTGGTCCTTCCCGTCGACCACCACGGTGTTGTGCGAGCGGGTACCGTGGAAGTACTCGAGGTCGGGTTCTTCGGTGTACGTGTACAGCCCCGAGGTCGGGAGTACCTCGGCGCCGTTCGAGTACATCGTGATGCCGAGCCCGTCGAGGTCGGAGTGACTGGTGCGGTACGTGCCCGCGTTGAAGGTCACGAACGTCTGGTTGGGGAGGTTGGTCGCGGCTCCCAGCGGCGAGCGCATCAGGAACAGGCCGGAGACTCCGAACAGCACCGTGCCGTCGGGTGGCGGCGTGCCGTGCGCGCCGCGGGTATAGGCGAAGTCGAATTCGGGGTTGGAGGCGGCCATCGGGCCGTAGACGGTGGGATCCTGGCTCGGCATGTAGGTGGTGGCGGTGGCGCCCAGCATCGGCAGGTAGCCGTTGGGCATCGTCACATCGGCGGTGTAGCGCAGCATCTTCGACGCGGCCTGCAGGTAAGGGGCCGCCAACCCCGGCTCGTAGCGCTTGGCCCACTGTGCGATCTGGTAGACGAGCCCGAGCACGTACACCTGGTAGAAGGGCGAGTTCTCGACCTCCACACCGTCGGCGTCGATCGTATTGGCCAGCATCGCGTTCAGGCGTTCCAGCGCCAGCTTCCGCCAGCCGGCTGCGCCCGCCATGTGCGGGAAGTTGTCGGCCAGCAGCAGCAGTGCCGCCCCCTCGTTGAACCCGTGGTTGAAGTCGGCCTCGAAGTGCCGCGATTCGGCAAGGAACGTGCCGAGCTTCTTCAGTGAGCGCGACAGACCCGCTTCGAGGTCGGCGGGCAGCGCGTGCGCGATCTTCAGCTTCACGTAGAAGTTGATCAGCTCCATCGTTCGGTAGGCGGCCGTGTGGTCGTTGTCGAACGTCACGGTGTCTTCGGCGCGGGTGGCGTCGTAGGCGACGTAGGACCGCAGGATCGCGATCAGCTTTTCGAGGTAGGCGGTCCGCCCCGTCGTCTCCCACTCGTACAGCAGCGTCGCCTCCGGGCGCAGTCCGTAGAAGTAGAACTCCCAATACGCTTCGTGGTAGGGATCCTCCTGCCAGGTGAGCGGCCACGGCAGGTAGGGCAGCGGGAACCCTCGCGCCGGCCACACGTTTTCCAGCAGGTCCTGGGCAATGGCTTCTTCGCCCTCGTTCAGTTCGGCGTACATGCTCTCCTCGCCGAACGAAAGCGGCGCCGGATAGACGGTGGTGTTGTGCACGGTCACCGTTCCCTGGGTGACCACGGGCGACGCGGCGCCGGGCCCCCACAGCCTCACGCTCACCGTGTGCGAACCGTTCGCCTCGGCGCGCGTGTACCAGGTGTACTGGTAGGGGGGTTCCGCGACCTTCGCGTAGCGGTACTGCCCGTCCACGTCGACCTCGATCCGATCGGCGGGGAGGCCGTGCAGGGCGGCGGTCACCGTGACGGTGCCGCTCACGGTCCCACCTTCGCTCGGCCCTTTGATGGACGCGAGCGCGAGGTTCCCGTGCCCGTCGTCCACCGGCCCTTCGCTCTGCCCTTCGCTGCTCGCGTTGTGAACGGCGCCGGTCGCGGTCGCGGCGGCCGTGAGCGTGTCGCCGAGGTCGGCCAGAACGGGGGTGTAGGTGGCTCCCCCCGCTTCGGTGATGGTCGTGCACGGAAAGTGGGAGCCATCGGCGTAGCGCGCGGTCACGTGTGCGCGCGCGAGCGCGCGCGGGTACAGCGCGACGTCGGCGAGGTCGCCGGCGAAGAAACCCCCGCTCGCGCCCGCTCCGGCGCCGAGGGCCGTCGCGGCCGGGACCGCGGTCAGCGCTGCGGTCGTGGACCTAGAGCCGACCTGTGCGCCGTTCACATACAGGCGCATCGTGGCCCCGTCGTAGCTGGCGACCACGTAGCTCCAGGCATTCACGGGCAGGCCGGGGGCATAGTCGATGCTGGTGCTCAGGCCGTTGCTCCACCGCTCGAACCCGAGCCCACCTTTGGACAGCCACACCCCCGTGCCCGTGCGCTTCCCTGCGACCGTCGCCTCACGCGAGATCAGGAAGCGGTAGGAGCCGTCCACCCGTTCGGGACGCGCCCACAGCTCGAACGTGTAGGCGTCCGTGCCCGGCTCGTCGGACGCGCCGGGCAGCGCCACCGCCGAGGTCGCACCGTCGAACACCGCGCCGGTCCCGCCCTGCCCCGCCAACGGGCCGTTCGCAGAGGCCGTGTGTGCGCCCACGTAGCTCCCAGGCGCGGAGCCCAGCACGTCGGCGGCGGACGTGCTCGCGGAGCCGTCGTCGAGCCGCCAAAAGTGGGAGCCCCCGTCAACCGCTACTTGCGTCGTGTAGAAGGCGCAGCGTCGCCACGCGTAGGTCACTTCGTTGGCTTCCGCGAGTGTGGGTGGTGCCGGGGCGGCGAGCGCAACCCCGAGGTGAGCCGGGCCGAGCGATGCGGACGCCACCGCCGGCGGTGCGTGGGTCAACGCCCAGGACACGCACAGGCCGGCGATGGCCACGGCCATCCGCGCGGCTACAGACGCGAACGCCTCCCTGCTGGCCGCACGAGCTCCCTCCACCTGTGGAACCTAGAGCCTGCGGCGCGCAGCAGAGGCGGCACAGACGAAAGTACGAGGAGCGACGCCGCTAGCCCTGTTGCTCGCGTCTGCGTTCGGCCTCGGCGGAGAACTGGCCCGGCCTGGTGGCCTCGGTCGACTGTTCGGCGCGGCGCTGCACCGGGAGGTGAACGCTCACGGTGGTGCCCTTTCCCGGATTGGAGCTGATCTCCAGCTCGCCGTCGAGGAGGTCGGTGCGCTCGCGTATGCCGAGCAGGCCGAAGCCGTCGCTCTGTGCATCTGGGTCGAAGCCGACGCCATCGTCGCGAACGGTCAGGTGCAGGGTCGTGGGGTCCTCGAGGATCTCGACGACAATGCGCGTGGCGTGGCCGTGCTTGGTGGCGTTGGTGAGCGCCTCCTGGGTGATCCGGTAGAGCGCGGTCTCGAGCTCGTCGATATGGCGGGTGGATGCCTGGCCCTGCTCGTAGGCGAGCTCCACGTTGACGTCGATCTCCAGTCCCTCACGGGCGTTGCGTTCAGCGAGTGTCTCGATCGCCGCCTTGACGCCCAGCGCGTCCAGCGCCGCCGGGCGTAGGTCCGTGATCAGCGCGCGCAGGTCGGCGATCGTGCCCTGCAGCTGCTCGACGGACTGGTCGAACACCAGCTTGGCCGTCGGGGACTGCTCGGAGCGCCCGGCGGCCGCGAGCCCGAGGCGCAGCGCGTTCAGGCTCTGAAGGGTCTCGTCGTGGAGCTCCCTCGCCCAGCGGCTGCGCTCGCCCTCGGCGGCGGCGAGCCGCTGGCGGTGGCGCTCGGAGGTCACCGACTGGGCTGTAGCCACGGCGGTGGCCGCGCTCGTCGCGAAGGCCTCCAGCAGGCGCTCGTCGTCGGCCGAGAACCTCGGTCCGTCGCGGAGGCGATCGAGCGCCAGCAGCACGCCGTGGGTGACGCCGCGGAAGATGAGCGGGACCACGATGCCGGCTGTGGCCTCCACGCCGAACTGTCCGACGCCATGCTCCTCGAAGCGCGCGCGGTTCAGCTCGTCCTCCAGGTGCTGCGTGCGGCGGGTGCGGATCGCGTTCGCGGCGACGGTGCTGGCCACCGCGACACGCTGCCCGATCACGCCCGCGGGCAGCTCGCCGGCGCCGGCCGCGACTACTAGGTGCTCGCCCTGGACGAGCTCGATCAGCAGCGCGCGGGCCGAGACCAGCGCGCGTCCGCGCTTGGCTACCAGCTTGAGCACCACCTCCGGGTCGGTCTCCCCGCCGAGCGCGCGGCCGATCTCGGTCGTGGCCTGGAGAGTCGCGACGGTGCGCTGCAGCTCTTCGCCGCGCTCGCTGGCGCCGGCGTAGCGGCGCGCATGGTCGATCGCGACAGCTGCGTATTCGGCGAGGGTGACGACGCCCTGCTCGTCGGCCTCCGAAAACGCGGCCCCGCCTGCCTTCTCCGTCAGATACAGATTCCCGTAGGGCTCGCCGTCGATGAGGATCGGGACGCCGAGGAACGTCCGCATCGGTGGGTGCTCGGACGGGAATCCGTAGGAGCGAGGGTGACGCTCGACATCATCGAGGCGCAGCGGCGTCGGGTCTTCGATCAGCACGCCGAGCACGCCGCGTCCGCGCGGGAGCGCGCCGATCGCCGCGCGGGCAGTCTCGTCGATGCCTCGCGTGATGAACCGGGACAGCTCGGTAGCGTCCGAATTCAGGACGCCGAGCGCGGCATAGTGGGCTTCGGTCAGCTCTTGCGCCGCGTCGAGGACGCGGTCGAGCACCACATCGAGATCGAGCTCGCTGAGCACGCTGCGGGCGACCTCAAGAATTCTCTGTGCCGCTCGATCCATCCGATGCCCCTCACGATGGCGACTCGGCTACTCCGAGCGTAGACGCGGACAGACCTCGCGAGCCGGGTAGCGCCAATTCAACCACGTTGCGGAGCGTTGCGCTGCGTAGTTTCTCCTGATCGTGGCGGCCGTACGGGGATGCCGTCCACCCGGCGGTGCGCGACGGTTCAGGGGTTGACGAGCCCGCGCTCGAGCGCATAGCCGACGAGCTCCGAGCGCGTGGTGAGCCGGAGCTTCTGCTGGATGTGCGAGCGGTGGGTCTCGACGGTGCGGACCGACAGGTAGAGCTGTTCGGCGATCTCGGCGTTGGTGTGCCCGCGCGCGATCAACGTGAGCACCTCGACCTCCCGCTGGGAGAGATCGTCGGGAGGACCCGGCGGGGGCTCGGCGGCGATCCTGGCACCCAGGCGCGGGTTCAGGTAGCTCTCCCCGGCCGCCGCGTTGCGGACCGCCTCGACGAGCTCGCGCTCGGCGGCATCCTTGAGCACATAGCCGAGCGCGCCGGCAGCGAGGGCTTCGCGGGCGAAAGCGGCCTCGGTCTGCATCGTGAGGACGACGATCTGCGTGTCGGGGGACTCCGCGCGGATCTGCGGGATCGACTCGATGCTCAGCTCACCGGCCATGTTCAGGTCGAGCACGAGCACCGTGGGGTGATGCCCCCGCACGTAGCGGCGCGCGCCATCGACGTCGCCGGCCTGCGCGACGACCTCGAAGTCCGGCTCGCTGTCGAGCAGCAGCTGCAGTCCGCTGCGCACGACGGTGTGATCGTCCGCCAGCACGATGCGGATCATCTCCCCGGCGGTCTCATCACCGTCTCGGGCACCATCGGGTGTCGCCGCGTCGCTCACACAGCTGACCGTATCGAGTTTGTGAGCCGGACGACCGCCGTGCAAGGCCTCGAGCGATGCGGGATCGCTCCGATGCGGATTGGGTCAAACTACGCTCCCCGCGGGCACCGGCGCCGCCGATACTGGGCACAGCGCCTCGGGCGAGGCAGGATGCGGCTACAAGGAAAGGGTGCTGCGGTGTTCAAGAAGGTCGTGGTTGGCTACGCGAGTGACGGGGCCGGCCGTGACGCCGTGAAGCTCGCCGGGGCGTTCGCCACGGCGGTGGGCGCGAGCGTCACAATCGTCTACCCCTACAGTCCGCTGCTGTCCGTGATCCCCGCGGAGACCGCCGAGGAACGCGTCCGCGAAGAGGTCCAGGCACTGCTCCCCGACAGCCTGGAATCGGCCTCGGTCACCTACCACTGGAGCAGCTCGTCGTGGCCCATCCGCGCCCTCCACGCGATGGCGAGCTATGAAGACGCCGGGCTGATCGTAGTCGGCGCGGCTCGCGAGGGGCTCGCGGCCCACCTGCGTGTAAGCGAAATGGAGCGCATGGTGCACGGCGCCCCGTGCGCGGTGCTGGTGGCGCCCGCCGGCTACGCCGATGCTGACGTGGGGGCCTGGCGCCGGATCGGCGTGGGCTTTACGGACTCCACGGAGGCCAGGATGGCCCTGCGGTTGGCGCGCGAGTTCGCCGACACCCTCGGAAGCGAGCTGGAGGTGCTCGCCGCCGCATGGGTCGGCGGCGCGGTGCGCGGCTACGCGAGCATGGCGATCCCGGTTTCCACGCTCGAGGATGAAACGTATGCGGCGACCAGCGCAGGCGTCGAGCGCGCGGTCGCGGAGCTGGCCGCGGACAAGCCGGTTCGCACCCGGACCGTAAGAGGGGACCCGCGCGACGAGCTGGTCAAGCAGTCGGAGGCGCTGGATCTGCTGGTGCTCGGCTCTCGGGGCTATGGTCCCCTGCGTCACGCCCTGTTGGGAAGCGTCTCGGCTCCGGTGATGCGCGCGGCGCACTGCCCGGTGCTGGTGGTGCCGCGGGGCTCCCAGCCCGAGGCGAACGAGGCCGAGCGGGTGCGCGCCACGATCGGCGCGGGCGCCGGCTGAGCGTCTTCGCCATGATCGCCCCCGAGTCACCGCCGGCACCCGCCACGGCGGCCGACTCGGCGCCCGCCGACACCAGGTACAGGTCCGTGCTGGCGGCGCTCGCCGATCCCGAGACGTACGAGGCGCGTCCGGCGGTCGAGGTGCACGAGACGCACGCGTCCTGGGTCTTCCTCGCCGGCCCGTCGGCGTACAAGGTCAAGAAGCCCGTGCGGCTTGCGTTCCTCGACTACAGCACGCTCGAGCGCAGGCGGGCTGCCTGCCGGGAGGAGGTTCGTGTCAATCGTGAGCTCGCACCCGGCATCTATCTCGGGGTGCGGGCGATCGTCCCCGCCGGCGAGGGCTTCCGGCTCGCCCCACCGGACGCACCGGGAGCGGTCGAGTACGCGGTGCACATGCGTCGCTTCGAGGACGCTGACACGCTGCAGGGAGCAATCAGCGCCCGCTCGCTCACCGACGCGCAGATACGGGAAGTGGCGCGTCGCCTGGCCGAGTTCCATCGCCGCTGCCCCACCTGCCCCGGCGGTGAGCCGCAACGGCTGCTCGGAGGCTGGGAGACGAACCTCCGGGAGCTGGAGCGCCTGGACCACCCCCCCGACTGGCAGCCACAGGTGATGCACGGCTTCGCCGCCGCGTTCGTGAACGCCCACCGCGGGGAGATCGAACGACGGGTGGCTGCCGGCGAGGTGCGCGACGGGCACGGCGACCTGCGCTGTGAGCACGTTCTGCTCGGCTCCGGCGTGCGCGTCGTCGACCGCATCGAGTTCGACCCCGAGCTGCGGCACATGGACGTCGCGCAGGACCTCGCGTTCCTGGCGATGGATCTGGAGGCCCACGGCCGCCGACGCGCCGCACGTGCGCTGGTCGACGCCTACCGCCAGGCGGGCGGTAGCCCCGCGAGCGACGAGTTGCGCAGCTTCTACTGCGCCTATTGGGCGCTCGTGCGGGCGAAGGTCGCCTTGATCGCCTCGGAGAGCCGACACGGTCGCCCTCGCGGTCGGGAACGCGCCCGCGCGGGGCGGCTGTGGACGCTCGCGCAGCGCTACTGCTGGCGCGCACGGCGGCCGCTCGCGATCGTCGTATGCGGGCCCGCGGGGAGCGGCAAGTCGACGCTCGCCGCGGCGCTGGCGGACTGCTCCGGACTGCGAGTCGTCTGCTCGGATGCGGTCCGCAAGCGCCATGCGGGCTTGGCCCCGACCGAGCGGGCACGCCCGGAGCACTACACCGCCGGGTTCACACAGGCGGTCTATCGCCTCCTGAGCGCCGAGGCGCTCACCGAGCTGGAGCACAGCGGCGGGGTGATCGTGGACGCGACCTGCCACCGGCGCAGCGAGCGCGCGGAGCTGTTTCGCCTCCTCAACCGCGGCGACGTGACATTCCTGGCCGTGCGCTGCCGGGTGACCCGCGCGACCGCGCTCGCGAGGGCGACGGCGCGCATGCACAGCGAAGATCGCGTCTCGGACGCCACCCCCGAGGTGGCCGCGGCGCAGTTCGATCGCTTCGAGGAGCTGGACGAGCTCCCCACCGCGAGCGTGCTCCAACTCGACGGCCAGCAGAGCACCGACGGCCTGGTCCTGGAGGTCCTACGGGCGGCCGATGAGCGTCTCGGCGCTGCTGATAAAGCTCGTCCGGCGCGATGGGGGCGCTCGTGACGGGTACGGGTCCGGGGATGCACGGCCTGCCGGGGGGCGAGCAGTGGCGCTGCGCGCATTGCGCCGAGCCCCTCGGCGCCTACGAGCCGATCGTCAGCGTGGAGCGCGGCCAAGCCCGCCGGACCTCGAGGGCGGCGGAGCTACGCGCAGGTCGGAGCCCCGCCGGCGAGGCCTACCACGAGGGCTGCTATCCGCTCAGACACGACCGGCCGTGACCGCACCGCAGGTCGGTAGCACCACGTGGTCCGTAGTTACACCCGGCGATTCGGGGCAGTAGCTCCCGATACCGCCGGGCTCCGCGCGGCCTAGCGTCAAGTCGGGCAGCCTCCGGCACCCGGCGGCCACGCCAATACCACGGACAACACGGGAGATTTCTCATGGCAACGACCGAGCAGACCACGACCTTCGAGGCTCCCGGCCGTCCGGGGAGCCCGGTGCAGTGCAAGGAGCGCTACGAGAACTTCATCGGCGGACATTGGGTGCCCCCGGTCGACGGCGGCTACCGCACCAACCTGACGCCTGCCACCGGCCAGGCGATCTGCGAGGTGGCACACTCCGGCGCGCAGGACATCGAGCTGGCGCTCGACGCCGCCCACGCCGCCAAGGACGCGTGGTCGGAGACCTCGACCACCGAGCGCTCGAAGGTCCTCAACGCGGTCGCCGATGCGATCGAAGAGAACCTGGAGATGCTGGCGGTCGCCGAGAGCTGGGAGAACGGCAAGCCGGTCCGCGAGACGCTCGCGGCCGACATCCCGCTGGCGGCCGACCACTTTCGTTACTTCGCCGACGTGATCCGCGGCGAGGAGGGCCGCATCTCGGAGATCGACGCGAACACCGTCGCCTACCACTTCGCCGAGCCGCTGGGCGTGGTCGGACAGATAATCCCGTTCAACTTCCCGCTGCTGATGGCGGCGTGGAAGATCGCACCGGCGCTCGCGGCCGGCAACTGCACGGTCGTCAAGCCCGCCTCGCCGACGCCCTGGTCGATCCTCAAGCTCGCCGAGCTGATCGAGGACATCGTCCCGCCGGGCGTGCTGAACATCGTCAACGGCCCCGGAGCCGAGACCGGCAGGGCGCTCGCGTCCAACAAGCGGATCGCGAAGATCGCGTTCACCGGCGAGACCGTGACGGGGCGGCTGATCATGGGGTACGCCGCGCAGAACATCATCCCGTCCACGACCGAGCTCGGGGGCAAGTCCCCGAACATCTTCTTCGCTGACGTGATGGCACGCGAGGACGACTTCCTTGACAAGGCGGTGGAGGGGCTCGTGCTCTACGCGTTCAACAAGGGCGAGGTCTGCACGTGCCCATCCCGCGCGCTGATCCACGAGTCGATCTACGACGAGTTCATGGCCCGCTGCCTGAAACGCATCGCCGCGATCCGGCAGGGCAACCCCCTCGACCGCACCACGCAGCTGGGGCCGCAGAACTCACAGACGCAGCTGGAGAAGATCGAAGGCTACGTGCAGGTCGGAGAGGAAGAGGGCGCCGAACTGCTGATCGGCGGCCACCGCAACATGCTCGGCGGCGAGCTGGCCGGCGGCTACTACTTCGAGCCGACCGTCTTCAAAGGCCACAACGACATGCGCATCTTCCAGGAGGAGATCTTCGGGCCCGTGCTCGCGGTCACCACGTTCAGGAACGAGGCCGAGGCGCTGCAGATCGCCAACGACACGCTCTACGGTCTGGGCGCCGGCGTGTGGACCCGTGACGGCGCGCGCGCCTTCCGCATGGGCCGCGCCATCAAGGCTGGCCGGGTTTGGACCAACTGCTATCACCTCTACCCCGCGCACGCCGCCTTCGGCGGATACAAGGTGTCGGGCGTGGGACGCGAGAACCACAAGATGATGCTCGAGCACTACTCGCAGACCAAGTGCCTGCTGGTCAGCTATGACCAGCAGCCGATGGGCCTGTTCTAGAGACGGGCGATGGACCAGGCGGGCGTGACCGTGACCGAGGCGGCGCTCGACGCGATCGAGCGCCTGCGCGCCGAGCACGGACCGCTCGCCTTCTTCCAGTCCGGGGGCTGCTGCGACGGCAGCCTCCCGATCTGCCTCAAGGAAGGTGAGCTTCCGCCGGGGCCGGGCGACACGCTGCTCGGATCGCCCGGCGGCGCCCCCTTCTACGTCGACGCCGATCAGTACCGGCGATGGAATCGTCCTCACCTCGTGCTCGACGTGCGGGAGGGAGAGCCACAGGGGTTCTCCCTGTCACCCCCCGGTGCGCACTTCGTGACCCGACCCCCGGATGCGCCCACGGCCCGACGGTCCGAGCCGCGGGCGTCGTCACTGCCAGCCAAGCGATTCGTTGACTCGACCTGAAAGGGAGCGTTTGAATGCCCAAGCCAATCGTCGTCGGCTTTGATGGATCCGATCACGCGCGTGACGCACTGGCGCTCGGGCGCGCGCTCGCCGCGCTTCTCCAGACACGGCTGATCGTGGTCAATGCCTACACCCCGGGGGATTTGTTGTGGGCGCCGAGCACGGCGCCCCCGCTCGACGAGGAGGGACGCAAGCGCGTGATGGATGCGGCCGAGGCCGAACTCTCTGAGCAGGATCACTACGAGCTGCGCAGCCTGGCCTCGCCATCCGCCACGGCCGCGCTCCATAACACCGCCCAGAACGAGCAGGCGATGGCGATCGTCGTCGGATCCAGCCACCGGAGCACCGTTGGCCGCATGCTGGTCGGCACCGTGGCCCTCGAGACGTTGGACGCCGCTCCGTGCGCCGTCCTTGTGGCAACCGCCGGCTTGGCCGCCCGGCAACCGATTCGCCTCGCGAGGATCGGGGTGGGGTTCGACGACACCCCACAGGCGCATGACGCACTTGCCGTCGCCCTCTCGCTGGCACGTCACGCCGGGGGCGAGCTGAACATCATCAGGGCCGCACACCTCGCCGCCAAAGCGTTGCCGCACGCCTTCCTCCCCTACCTCGAGCCTGACTACCTCCAGAACGTGCGCGCCGACCTGGAACAGGGCCTGCAGCAGGTGGCAGCCCCGATCCGCGACGAGGTGTTAGTGCACACGAAGGTCGTCAACGGCGGCGCCGCCGACGCACTGGTGCGCAGCAGCGAGAGCCTCGATCTGTTGGTGCTCGGCTCGCGGGGCTACGGGCCGATCGCGCGGGTGCTCCTCGGTAGCGTCTCGCGGCCGGTCGTGAACAACGCGCATTGCCCCGTCCTGGTCGTTCCGCGTGGCGTCACCGCCCTCGATCAGAAAACGCTCGCGACAGAGGACGGCGAGACAGTGTCGGAGCAGCCGGGCCTCACCGTTCGCTGACCGCGGGCCTGCGGGCCTGCGGGCCTGCGGGCCTGCGTGCCTGCGAGCCACAGCCCCCGGGCTACCCGTCGCGCAGCACCCGATCGAGAAGATCGCGCAGCAAGCGCTGATCTCGGGGTGAAAGACGCTCGAGCCCCTCGGGCACATGCGCCATCCGTGCCCGCAGGGCATCGCGCACCTCCACCCCCAGCGGCGTGGCGACGACCTGCTTGACCCTGCGGTCCCTGTTGCTCGTACGCCTGCTCACGAGACCCCGCGACTCCAGGCGGTCCACGATGCCGGTGACGTTGGAGCTGTCGCAGGCGAGGTGGGACGCGATCTCGTGCATCGGCAGGCCCTCGTCGTCGTCGAGCTGCATGAGGGCCCCGGCCTGGGCCGGGTGGAGGTCGAACTCGCTCGCGGCGCCGAGGAAGCGGCGACGCTCGGCGAACAACAGGGTGCGCAGCAAGGCCCAGGCTTCCTGTGCCGGCGACGTCGGCCCGGATGGCACGGCCGAGGAGCGGGATGTCGTGACGGCACCCATCGCTCCGCCATTATACTTCATTGGATAGACATTTGCCAGTCTCAACTATTGAGCTAACATACCTTCCGTGACCGACCAGGCTGCTGCCATCGAGGTGCGACAGCTCGTCCGCGAGTTCCGCAAAGGCCCCCGCGCGGTCGACGGGATCGACCTGGAGGTGCAGTCGGGCGAGATCTATGGGTTCCTGGGCCCGAACGGCGCCGGCAAGTCGACCACCGTGCTGATGCTCACGACGTTGTTGCCTCCCACCAGCGGGAGCGCCAGCGTCGGCGGGTTCGACATCGCCCGCGAAGGCACGAAGGTGCGCGAGACCATCGGCGCGGCGCTCCAGGAGGCAGCCCTGGACGCGATCCTCACGGGCCGCGAGCACCTGATGCTGCAGGCCACGCTGCAGGGGATCCCATCCAAGCAGCGGAAGGAGCGGTCCCAGGCGCTGCTCGCGAGGGTGGGGCTCACGGAAGCCGCCGATCGCCGCGTGGGGGGTTACTCGGGCGGCATGAAGCGTCGCCTGGATCTGGCGATGGCACTGGTGCACGAACCGCGGATCCTGTTCCTCGACGAGCCCACGACGGGCCTGGACCCGCAGAGTCGTGCGGCCCTGTGGGAGGAGGTCGCAAGGCTCGCCCACGACGAGGGGATGACGGTGTTCCTCACGACCCAGTACCTCGAGGAGGCGGACGCGCTTGCCGACCGCATCGGGATCATCGATCGCGGGAAGATCGTCGCCGAGGGCACCCCGGCCCAGCTGAAGGCCGAGATCGGCAGCCCCAGTGTGGCCGTCCAGCCGGTGGATCCCGACGCCGGCGAGCGCCTGGCCCAGCTGCTGAGCCGCTTCGGGGCACCTCAGCTCAACGGCCGGGGCACCGTGACCGTGCAACTGCCGGGCGGCGAGGCGGAGCTCGCCGAGATCGTGCGGGTGCTCGACAGCAACCACCTGCGGGTCGAGTCGCTGCAGCTGCACCAGCCCTCCCTGGACGACGTGTTCCTCGCCAAGACCGGGCGCAAGCTCGAGGGTGCCGGCGCCGAATGACATTGCGGGGTTCACTGGTCGAACAGATCGCAGTCGTGGCGAGGCGCTCGGCGATGGACACCTACCGCCAGCGCGCGCTGCTCGTGTTCCCGATGCTGTTCCCGCTGATCCTGTTCGCGATCAACGGCAGCGCGCTCACCAAGGCGGCCGAGATTCCGGGCTTCCCGACCCACAGCTACCGGGCGTTCCTACTCGCGATGCCGTTTGTGCAGGGGGCCATGTTCGTGTCGATCTCGGCCGGGACGAGCCTCGCGCGGGACATCGAGACGGGCTTCCTGAACCGCCTCGCGCTGACCCCGTTGCGCACGGAGGCGATGCTGATCGGGCAGCTCGGCGGTGCCGCCGTGCTCGCCGTGGTCCAGGCCGTCGTGTACGTCCTGGTGGGTGTCGCGCTGGGGATCGACTTCGTCAGCGGCGTGGGCGGGGTGGCGATGCTGCTGTTGCTGTCGCTGGCGATCTCGTTCGCGTTCGCGACGCTGGGCGGGCTCCTCGCGCTGCGGCTCGGCAGCGGCGAAGCGATCCAGGGGATCTTCCCGCTGCTCTTCGTGACCCTGTTCCTGAGCTCGACGAACCTCCCCCGAAACCTGATCAAGACCACCTGGTTCCGTGAAGTGGCCACCTACAACCCGGTCTCATATCTCCTCGAGGGACTGCGGAGCCTCGTCATCCAGGGCTGGAACGCCCAGGCGCTCGAGCTCGCGTTCGGCTTCGCCCTGGCCCTAGCCGCTGTCTCACTGGCGCTGTCGGGTCCGGCGATGAGAGCGAGGCTGGCACGGGGATGAGGCGCTTCCTGTACGTCACCCGCGGGGTCGCCTGGCGGTCGGTGCACAACACGATCGTGAACCCCGCGATCATCGTCCCGTCGGTCATCTTCCCGCTGTTCTTCCTGGTCGCGTTCGCGGGCGGGCTCTCGCGCGTGAGCGAGCTCCCCAACTTCCACTACGGGCCCGGCTACACGTCCTTCCAGTTCGTGTTCGTGTTCCTCCAGTCCGCCGCGTTCGGGGGGGTGTTCACCGGCTTCGCGGTGGCGCGTGACTTCCAGTCCGGGTTCGCACGGCGACTGATGCTGGGCGCGCCGCGGCGCAGCGGCATCATCGCCGGCTACGTGGTGGGCGCCCTCGGGCGGTGGCTGATCACCGGGACAATCGTCACGATCGCGGCGCTGATCGCCGGCATGAAGGTGTGGGGAGGGGGCGGCGAACTGCTCGGCCTGTTCTGCCTCGGCATCGGCATGAACTTCACCGCCGCCCTGTGGGCGATCGGGATCGCGATGTTCCTGCGGACCGAGCAGGCGGGGCCGCTGATCCAGATGCCCGTGTTCGTGGCCCTGTTCCTGGCCCCCGTGTACGTCCCGATCACGCTGCTCACCGGCTGGGTGCACGCGGTCTCGCAGCTGAACCCGGTGACACCCGTGATCGAGGCCGGGAGGGGGCTGCTGGCCGGCTCGCCGGTGAAGGTGGGGCTTTCGTTCGCGGTGCTCGCCGCCGTCGCGGCGGTGATGGCGCTCCTGTCCCGCGGGGGCCTGGCCTCGGCCGAGCGCGCCGGTTAGAGGTCCACCCCGGCGTCCGCCGGCAGGACCCCGGCCCTCAAGCTGTCTGCCCCGTGAGCAGCTCGGGGGGGATCAAGAGGACAGAGCACGGCGCGTGCGCGACGACGGGCCTGCTGACGCTGCCGATCGTGCGCATGCCGCTGAGGCGGCGGCTGCTCATCACGATCAGGTCGACGTCGGCCTCGCGCGCGACATCGACGACCACGTTGCGCGGCTTGCCGACCTCGATACGGGCCTCGCTGCCGGATGGGCGCACGAGCTTCAGCTGCGCCGCCTGGCGCTCGATGCGGTGCGGGTGCGTGTGCGACTCGCCGCCGAGAACATGCACCAGCGTCGCGTCCGCGTCGTGCCGCGCGGCCAGCGCCGCACCGAGCTCGACCAAGCCGTCCGAGAGGTCGAGGCCGTCGCTCGCGATCAGGATCCGCCGCGGCCCGGCGCCCTCGCCGCGAGCGATCAGCAGCGGCGTGCTGAGGTCCTCCTCCGCGACCGCCGTGACGCTGCTCATGAACATCGCCCCGAACCAGGAGGCGGTTGCAGCCGCCCCGAGTGCGAGGAGGTCGTGCTCGAACGAGCGTCGCAATATCAGCTCGGCGGGCGCGCCGCCTGGGTCCACCTCGACGCTGGCGTCCACGCCCGCGTCGCTCGCCGCCGCTCGCGCGTGCTCGACGATCTCGGTCGCAACCCACGGTGGGATCGCGGGCGAGCGCATCTCGCCGTCGCGACGGAAGGAGGTTGCGATCAGCAATGTGACGTGTCCATCCGAGCCGGTCAGCGCACCGGCCTGACGGACGGCCGCGAGGCTGTCGGGAGTCCCGTCGACGGCGCACAGCGCGTTGGCAAAGGTGAGCCCGGAGGCTGCCTGTCGGGTCATCGATCCGCGGTGGCCTGTCGATCGGTCCGCGAACGCACTCGGGGCGGACGGGCGCGGGGCGGCCGGATCTCGGGCGGTCGGACTCGGGGCGGACGGGCGCGGGGCGGACGCACACCGCTCGCTTCGAGCAGCTCCGCCATGCCCGCTTCGATGCCGGCGCAGAGGACGTCGATGTCCTCTGCGGTGTCGTAGTCGCCGGTGACCCCGAACGTGAGGTGCCCGTCGTAGGAGAAGATCGCCACGCCGACCCGCACGTGGCCCCCGAGCGGCACGTAGGGGAACGCCTCGAGCATGCGTCTGCCGGCGGCGTAGAGCGTCTGCTGGGGTCCGGGGACGTTCGTGGTGACGGTGTTGATGTTGTGCTGGGGAACGTGCGTGGCGAGTCGCTCGCCGAGCGCCAGCAGCATCGGCGGCGCGAACCCCGCGAGCGAGGTGAGAACCTCTCCCGCCACGGCCTCCTTGGAGGCCTTCAGGTCGGCCATCTGCTCACGGATGCTCGCGAGCCGCTCGATCGGGTCGGCAATGCCGACGGGCAGCTCGGCGAAGATCGCCGAGACGCGGTTGTTGTACGTGCCGCGCTCGGCGGGTGCGCGCACGGACACCGGCACCAGCGTCCTCACCACCCGCTCGACGGACTCGCCGCGCGCTTTGAGCAGATCGCGAAAGCCGGCGGTGATGCACGCCAGCACGACGTCGTTCACCGTGCCCCCGAACTCGGCTTTGACGCTCTTGGCGTCGGCGAGCTGGGTGCGCGCGAAGGACCAGCGGCGGTGGGCTCCCACGGGGCCATTGAGCGATGACGTGGGCGGGGCTTCGACCAGGCGACGCATCCGCAGGAGACCGCGTGCGGCGTCGGTCGCACGGGTCGCCAGGGCGCGCGGGGCACGCAGGCTGCGGATCGCCTCCAACGGGCTCAGCAGGTCGCCGATGATCGCGTGCACCAGCAGCTCGGCGTCGCCGGGAGGCGGCTGTGGACGCCAGCTGTCGCTCACCGGCGGCGGCGGGAGGGGGTCGTGGTCGAGCATCACGCTGAGCAGGTCAGCGCCCGAGACCCCGTCGACCATGCAGTGGTGCACCTTCGACAGCAGTGCCCACGGCTGCTCGACACCGGGCAGGCTGAGGCCCTCGACGACCCACATCTCCCACAGCGGCTTGGTGCGGTCGAGCTGCTGGGACATCACGCGTCCGACCAGCCGCTTGAGCTGGTCCTCGGAGCCGGGCGTGGGCAGGCCCGTGCGCCGCAGGTGGTACTCGAGGTTGAAGTGCCGGTCCTCCACCCACACCGGGCGCGCCGTGCCGAAGGGCACGAAGCGCACGACCTGGCGGTAACGCGGCACGAGCGGCAGCTTGCCGAGCACCATCGAGCGCAGCTGCTCGGTCGGAGGCGGAGGGCCCTCGAACAGGGCGACCGACGCGATATGCATGTGACTGACGGCGTCCTCGACCTCCAGGAAGGTCGCGTCCAGCGCGCTCAGCCGTTGCACGACCGCTGTCCCCGTGTTGTGACGTCCTCGCTCATGACTCCTCCCGGCCACGCCGCTTCGCCCGTGTGGCGGTGCGATGCACGGGTGTCCTTGTGCGCTCGACGCTAGAGCACAGAACGCCCGAGCGGTATCCGTAATAAGCACCACGGCGGTCTCCCGTCTCCACCGAGGGCCGGACCGTCACGGTGTCCTCGACGGCATCCCGTCCCGCGGCCCGGTGGAGCGCCCGCGGGAAAGGTTTCGTGCACGCCGGAGTCATTAGTCGCAGCATCGATACCCGGAAGGTAACGGTGTTGGCCGTTCGCCGGCCACTTCAGAGATCAACAGGAGGCCAGCCCACCGTGCCCAAGACGTCGATTCGTGCCCTCGCCGGCATAACGCTCACACTCCTCGCGCTCGCGGGCTGCGGCAGCTCCTCGGGCTCCAGCTCGACGACCACCGCGACGACGGCGGCAAAGCCCGCTGCGTTCATCACGCCGCTGAACAGCTTCTCGACCGTCGCCTCCACGGTCCCGGCCAACGGGGACGTGAACCCGTACGGCATCACGTTCGTGCCCACCACCGTGGGCAAGCTCAAAGCGGGCCAGATGCTGATCAGCAACTTCAACGCCAAGGAAGGCGCCAAGCAGAGCGGCCAGGGCACCGGCACCACGATCGTGCAGGCGTCGACCACGGGCAAGGTGACGCCGTTCGCGACCATCGACGCCAACGCCCTCCCCGGCCCATGCCCGGGCGGCGTAGGCCTGACGACCGCGCTGAACATCCTCCCCGGGGGCTACGTGGTCGTCGGCAGCCTTCCCACCACCAACGGCAAGACGGCGACCGCCAAGTACGGGTGCCTGATCGTGCTCGACAGCGAAGGCAAGGTCGTCAAGACCATCGCCGGCAAGAACATCCAGGGTCCGTGGGACTCGACCGCCAAGAGCGAAGGCACGAAGACGACGCTGTTCGTCAGCAACGCCTTGAACGGCGGCGCGGTGGAGGGTGAGAAACCGATCAGCAACTCGACCGTGCTGCGCATCGACCTCGAATCGGGCGAAGGACAGGCCCCCAAGGTCCTCGGCGAACAGGTCGTCGCGGAAAAGATCCCGTGGGTGGACTCCCCGGAAGCGCTCGTGCTCGGCCCCACAGGTCTCGCGCTGGCCTCCAACGGCACGCTGTACGTGGCCTCCACGCAGAACAACAAGCTCCTCGCGATCCCCGAAGCGGCGACCCGCTCGACGGCCGTGTCCGGCGGCACCGTGCTCACCGAGGCCGGTCACCTCAAGGAACCGCTGGGGATGGTGCTGGCGCCCAACGGCAACATCGTGACCACCAACGGCGGCGACGGCAACATGGTCGAAACGACGCCCTCGGGGCAGCAGGTGGCGGTCCAGACCGCGGACAAGAAGACAGGAGCGGGTTCGCTGTTCGGCCTGGCGATCAGCCCGAACGGGAAGACCATCTACTACGTGGACGACGGCGAAAACACGCTCAACGTGCTGCACGCCGCGCCGGGCGGCACGGCCACGACACCGAGCACCTCGGCGAGCAGATCCTCGGGCGGCGAAGAAGAGCTGAGCCTGGAAGCCAACCCCCAGGGCCAGCTGAAATATGACAAGACGGCCCTCACCGCAAAGGCGGGCAAGGTCGCGATCGCCTTCACCAACATGTCACCGCTCGCCCACAACGTCACGATCGCCTCCGCGTCGGGCTCCATCGTGGGCGCGACGCCGACCTTCCAGGGAGGCTCGAAGACGGTCGCGCTGAACCTCAAGCCCGGCACCTACACGTTCTACTGCTCGGTCCCCGGGCACCGGGCGGCCGGCATGGAAGGCACGCTCACGGTGAGGTAGGTGGACCACCCGTCGAGCCTGTTGGGACCCGCTTGCGCTCGAGCGCCTCGGGGTCGACGCGCTGTACGTCCCAGGCGAGACCGGTCTTCTCCATCGACCAGATGAGCCACCAGGTGGGGTCCAACTGCCATCGCTCGAGTCCGTGCCGCGCCGAGCGTGGGAAGGCGTGGTGGTTGTGATGATTGCCCTCGCCCAGCCCGACCAGTGCGACGAGCTGGTTGTTGCGACTCTCGTCGCGGGTCCGGAATGGCCTGCTGCCCCACATGTGGCAGACCGAGTTGACACTCCAGGTGGCGTGGTGCACGAAGAACACCCTCATCGCCCCGCCCCACAGGAACCCGCCGATTCCTCCACGCAGCCTGCGGGTGGCGACGAGGCCGGCGAGGAAGGGCGCGACGAAGTAGCTGACGAGCACGATCTGCGAGAAGCGGCGGTGGACTGCCATCACGACGGGGTCCTCCAGCAGGTCAGGGACATAGCGCTGGCGGGCCGCCTTCTCGTCGGCGAACAGCCAGCCGAAGTGGGCATGCACGAAGCCGCGGAACAGGCCGCCCCTGTGGCCGGCGTGGGGACTATGGGGATCCCCCTCTTCGTCGGCGTAGGCGTGGTGCTTGCGGTGATCGGCAACCCAGTCGGGGACCGAGCCCTGGATCGCGGTCGAGCCGAGCACCGCGAAGATCCCGCGGATGAACGGGTGGGTCTTGAAGCTCCGGTGGGTGAACAGGCGGTGGTATCCGGCGGTGATGCCGAATCCGCTGAGCAGGTAGAAGACGGCGAAGATCCGGCGGTTCGCGCGCGTGGCCATCAGCGAGCCCTTCCTCAGGACGACGGCGAGCAGCAGCGGCGGCCCGAACACGAACATCCCGGTGAACGCGCGGTACAGGAGGCTCGCCGGATGGGTCTCGGGGACCTCGGTCGGCTCTCGGGTGGTCTCGGCAGGGCTCGGGATGACCGTGCTCACGACGGACCCCCGCGACCGATGAGCACGGACGGGAGACCGGCCAGCGCCGCGATCCCGAGAGCCGAGCGCGGCTCGTAGGCGGCACGCCAGAGGCCCCCGTGGGCGGCCCCGTCGCTGAACAGCTGCTCTGGGTGGTCGTGCCGCTGAGGCGTGGCGTTGAGGTCGTGGACGAGCATCGCCGCCATCAGCGTGCTGGTGGTGTCGGGGGCAAAGATCTCGATGCCGAAGTGGTGGGCGCCGGCGTAGGCGGCTGCGAGCACCCTGTTCTTGGTGACCGAGCTGGTGAAAGTCGAGGGGGCGACGTTGAACGAGACCCGCTGGCCGTCGGCCTCCGCCGCCACGCCGCGCCAGCGCTGCAGACGCTTGGCGAGGGCATAGTTCGGGCCCTGCTGGGCGACCAGCGCGTCCGCCACGGGAACGCCGTCCGCGTATGCCGGGTGGTACAGGCGATCTCCGGAGAGCGCCTTGGCGGGTGCCTGGAGGACCCTTCGCAGTCCGCGCGCCGAGTACGCGGAACGGGCGACCCGAGCCGCCTCCTCGGGCACCACGAATGCGTCGGTGGGCGTCGCGAGGTACGCGATCGCCACGGCGTCGCCGCTCGACAACAGCTCGGTCGCGAGGGCGTCGAAGGCCCCCGTCACGCGCACATGGTCGGCGCCGTCGGCGTATGCGTACATGCCCAGTACCAGGTCCGAGTCCCGGCCGCCGCGCCGCAGCCATGCGTGCGCCTCCGGGAGCTCGCGGACGAGGTCGACGCCCTGCGAGCCGTCTGCCGCGAGGGGCAGGTGCACGGTTCCGGCGCCCGCTGCCGCTGTCTCGCCGATGCGCTTCCAGACCTTCGATCGCGGCACGTCCAGGGCGAGCACCTCCACGCCCCAGGAGCAGAGCGGTCCGAGCGGCCCGATCTCCGCTCCCGCCCCCACCAGGGCCACGGACCGGCCGGGCAGTGCCAGCCAGTCGGGGTTCTCGGCAACCGTGCGGACCGCCGTGGCGAACGAAGGCTCGACCGACCCCACGTCGACCCACCGATCGAGCTGCTCGATCAGCTCCTCGCCGGCCAACTCGCGGCCGCGATAGGGGACGCGGAGCTCGGTTACCGGCCGCGCCGTGCCCCTGATCGCCCCGGTGCCGAGCTCGTGTGCCGGCCCTACCTGGCCGAGGGCGACGTCGAGGGTCGTCTCGCGGTCACGGTCCGCGAAGGTGAGCCGGGAGCGCATCGATTCGAGGCCCGCGCGTGCGATCGACGTGGCGGACTCCCTATCGGAAATGGACGTGGAGGTGAGCTCACGGACGAGCGGGGGGTACCGCTTGCGCCAGTCCTCGCACGCGAGGATCCGCTCGGCAAGTTCGCCGTCCACCGCGCCGGCGGCATCCGCCAGGATCGCCCTCCCGGTTGCACTCGTGGAGCGCTTGCCGTCGATCGTCGGGAACGAGACGCCCTCGCGCTGATCAGCGCCGGCCGGGGCGCGGATCCCGGCCGGCGCGACCCAAATCTCGGTGTTGGTCCACATTTTCCGGACGCTACTTGAGCGTGGGATACATTTCTTAATGAATGGCGGGAAATGTGGGTGAGGTTTCTTATGTCTCGGGCATAGATTCGTGGCTCGAGCCGGCGGCCATAACCGCGATCCGCGCGGAGCTCCCGGCGATCGCCGACGAGATCGTCAAGACGATCCAGCGTGAGGTTCCCGGCTATTCCAGGCCGCTGAGGGGAACGTTCGGGAAGGGCATCCGCAGCGGCGTGGAACTCGCGCTCAGACGCTTCACCGGCGACGGCGACGAGGAACCGCAGGACATCTACAAGCGCCTTGGCTACGGCGAGCTGCGGGCTGGCCGCAGCCTCGACGCACTCCAGACCGCGTACCGCGTCGGTGCCCGCGTCGCGTGGCGGCGAATGAGCCAGGCGGCGGCGGGCACGGGAGCTTCGGCGGACGCCCAGCGCGACCTTGCCGGCGCGATGTTCGCCTACATCGAGAGGATCGCGGGCGAATCGATAGAGGGTTACGCCGAGGCCCAGCTGGCCCGCGCAGGGGACGTGGAGCGCAGGCGCTCCGCTCTGTTCTCGCTGCTGCTGGGCACTCCCCCGCCCGATGCCATGACGCTCGCCTCCGCAGCGGCGGGCGCCGGCTGGTCGATCCCCGCCAACGTCGCGTGCCTGCTGGTCGACGACAGCGCCGTCGCCTCGACCGTTCGCCAGCTGAGCGGCGACACCCTCCATGGCTCCATCGGCGAGGTCACGTGCGTCGTGGTACCGGAACCCAGCCGCGTGGAACACGAGGCTCGCGCGATCGCAGAACGACACGACGTGGGGATGGCGCTCGGGCCCACGGTGCCGCCCGAGGAAGCCCAGCTGTCACTGCGCTGGGCGGACCTCGCACGGCAGCTCCCTGGGGACGGTCTCATCGTCGCCGACGCGCGCCTGGTCGACATCGGCCTGCGGGCGTCGGCCGAGGTCCTCGATGCATTGAGCGCTCGCGTGCTCGCCCCGCTCACAGGTCAGAGCCCGAGGAGCCGGGAGCGGCTCGCGGAGACCCTGCTCGCGTGGCTGAGGCACCAGGGCTCCCAGCGGGCGATCGCCGAGGAGCTGGGCGTGCACCCACAAACCGTCCGCTACCGGCTGAAGCGCCTGCGCGACCTCTTCGGGGACACCCTCAAGGACCCCGACCGGCGCTTCGAGCTCGAGGTCGCGCTGCGCAACGGCGCTCTACGCCCGGGTCCGACGTCACCGGGTCGGCCGTAGCGGGCTCGCGCTCCGAGCCTCGTCCGCTAGGTGTCCGGGATGGCGTTTGGCCGGACCCGGCCACGGCCGATGATCTCGACCTCTTCACCCGGGGCGCAGCTGGAGATCGCGTGCGCCTCCCGCGCGAGCGAGCGCCGCAGGAGGGTGAACGCGACAGCGCCGAGCACCGCCGGGACGAGCAGAGCGATCGCTCGATATGCAAGCACTGCCGCCGTCGCCGACGTCAACGAGACGCCGTACAGCAGGTACGTGCCGATCAGCCCGAGATCCACACCACCCACACCACCCGGAACGGGGATCAGGCCGCCAAGCTCACCGAGCAGATACCCGATCCAGATGGTCGCCAGGGTGGGTACCGAGCCGAACGCGTGGAACATCGCCCACATCACCATCACGTCGAAGAACAGGTAGCCCGCGAGGCCCGCGTACAGCCAGGGGTCCCGGGCACGCAGCAGGCTCAGCGCCTCCTCGACACCGGCGGCGAGCGTCCGCAGCACCACGGCCACACGTGAGCCCTGTCCCCGATTCGCCGCACGGCGCTCGCCCGCTCTCCCCGCCCAGCGCGCGCCTCCGATCGTGACCACGACCGCCGCGGCGGCCACGACGGCGGGCAGGAGCGTGAGGGCGGGATTGTCGGTGCCTTCGAACACCCCGACAGCGAGGCCGAGGCCCAGGATCACCACACCGAGCACGTTCGGGACGCTCGTCAGGAAGAAGAACGCCACGCTCCGCCGCGCGATCCGATCGGCCGGCATGCCGGCGCGGTGCAGCGCCCACGCGCCGAGCGCCAGACCACCGAAGCCGCCCACCGGCAGCACCGCGTTTGCCCCCAGCTCGGAGAACCCGATCTCGGCGCTGATGCGCCAGCGCACCGAACGACAGAAGACGCTGTGGAAGGCGAGCACGTAACCCACCCCGGAGAGGATCTTGAGCACGGCACCGATCGCGAGCCAGACCGGATCGCCGTGTGCGAAGCGGGAGCGGAGACTTGAGAGGCCGGGCACCAACGTGATCAGCACCACGACGAGCACCACCAGCGCCAACAGCCACAACACGCGCCGGCGCAGCCGCGAGACGGGGAACTCGGGCTGCGGTGCCAGGTCGTCGGGAGCGGCGACCGGCGCAGCTTCCCTGTTCAGCTTCGACCTCCGATCGCTCGCGCTGCAGAGCGCGGTCTACATTGACAGGAAGCGCGTGAATACACCCACCGGGCCGCCGGCGAGCATCGCCCTGAGCTCGGCGCTCGGCTCACCCAGCAGCGCGCTGGAGCCCGATCCCGTCGCGAGGATCGCCTCCCCGAGATCGCCAAGGTTGGCGGCATGCTCGATCAGCGCCTCGGAGTCCCGGTAGCGCTCGAGCACGATGCATTCGGACTGATCGTCGCGCAGGTAGACCTCGTACTGGAGCGTCCCCGTGTCCTTGGCCCGCACGATCTCCATCGCCTGAGTGGACAAGCGCTTGAACTCCTCGAGCTTGCCGTCGTGGAACCTGAGCCGGCCGACACCCTGGATCTCCCCCACTGCCGCGCCCTCCAGTCTTCGCGATCGTTCGAGTCGAAGGGTACAGAGCGCGAGACGTCTCCCGGCTGCGGCGCAGGCGCTCGCCGGAGCACTCCCCGACCGGCCGGCGCCGCTCCGGGTCGCTCCCCCAGAGCGTGCCCGGCCGTACCAGCACTCAAGGATGGGGCGCCCCTGCCGATAGATCGTTCGGACTACCCTCTCGCGCCCCTCCCATGACCCCGCCGCGACCCCAACCCGCCCAAACGCCCGGGCCGGACGAGCTCGTCACTGCTCCCGACGCCGCCGAGGAGGCGATCCGCCGGCTGGGCGAGGCGCTTCGCGACCGCATCGAGGACGTGAGCGAGCGCACCAAAGCCCGCTCGCAGGCGTCCGGCCAGCAGCTGGATCCAACCACTGCCGAGCGGGTTGCGCAGATAGGTCGCGCTTCGACGAAGGCGCTTGCCGACTGGATGGCAGGCGGAAGCCCCGAGCGGGGCCGCGAGACCGGCCGCCAGGCGTTCGAGACCTACGGCCAGCTCGCAGCGCAGCGACTTGCGCCCCTGAACGAGATCGCCAAGCGATGCCTCAGGTGGCGCGACGCCGTGAAGGAGGTCCTCGCTGAGATCGCAGCAGAGCTCGGCCTGGGCGAGGAGGTGGCGTTGCGCGCCGGCACGATGGTCCAGAAGACGATCGACGTCACGCTGGTGCGCATGTGCGAGTGCTTCGAGATCGAGCGCCACGGCGCCGACGAGGAGCTCGACCGCCGCCAGCAGGAGCTGTCCTTCATGGCCACCCACGACAGCCTCACGGGGCTGCCGAACCGCGCCCTGATCATCGACCGCACCGAGCAGGCGCTCGCGCGTGCCCGCCGCAACAAGACACCGCTGGCAGCGCTGTTCGTCGACGTCGACAACTTCAAGAGCATCAACGACCTCCTCGGCCACGAGGCGGGCGACGAAGTGCTGCGTGCGGTCGCCGCGCGACTCGACGGCATGGTGCGCTCCACCGACGCGCTCGGGCGGCTCGGCGGCGACGAGTTCGTGGTGATCGCAGAGGCGCTGTCACTGGAGGCCGGGCCCGAGCTCGTCGCCGATCGCGTGCTCGAAGCGCTCGGGGAGCCGATCAGGGTGAGCACCGACCGGAACACCTCGCTGACGGTGACCGCAAGCGTCGGGGTCGCTGTCGGCGAGCGCTCCTCGGCCGAGGAGCTGCTCCGTGATGCGGACATCGCGATGTATCGCGCGAAGTGGGGCGGCAAGAACCGCTACGTCCTGTTCGAGTCCGGCATGGAGGAGGCACAACGGAGCCGCACAACGCTCGAAATGGATCTACGCGACGCGGTTCGCAACGAAGAGTTCTTCCTCGTGTACCAACCCACCTTCGATCTACGCGAGATGGACCCCACCGGCGTCGAGGCGCTGTTGCGCTGGCGGCATCCGACGCGCGGCGTGGTGCAGCCGAACGACTTCATCCCGCTGCTGGAGGAGACCGGCCTCGTGGTGGAGGTCGGCAGGTGGGTCCTCCAGGAGGCTTGTCGTCAGTGCGCGGCGTGGCGGAGTGGCGGCCAGGAGATCGGCCTTGCGGTGAACGTGTCCGGGCGTCAGCTCGACACCGACGACTTCATCGACGACGTCGTCCATGCGCTGGCCGCGAGCGCACTCGACCCCGAGGCGCTGACGCTCGAGATCACCGAGACGACGCTGATGCGCAACGTCGAGGAAACCGCACGACGGCTTCTTTGCGTGAAGGAGCTGGGAGTGAAGATCGCGATCGACGACTTCGGGACCGGCTACTCCTCGCTGGCGCACCTGCAACGCTTCCCCGTCGACGCGCTGAAGATCGACCGCTCGTTCATCTCGCGGCTCACACAGAACCCCGAGGGGGCGGCACTGCTGCACACGCTCGTGCAGCTCGGCAAGGCACTGGCCCTCGAGACCCTGGCGGAGGGGATCGAGAACCCGGAGGAGCTCTCGATGCTGCGCAACGAGCTGTGCGACAGCGGCCAGGGCTTCCTGTTCGCCCGCCCGCTCGAGGTGGCCGCCACCGAAGCGTTCCTGCGCAACTGGGAGGCGACGAAGGCCGCCCAGTGGAGCGCGGACCCGACTGCCTGAGCCCACTCCGCGCCTCAGTCGATAGGGGACCGGGGATCCGCCAGGCACGGGCGAAGCTCGAGGGCCGTGCCCTGCGGCTCCTCGCCCGGTTCTGATCGCTAAACCGCGCTCGGGTCACGCACTGCTCTGATCGGGCGCCGAACCTCGTCACGGTGGCCACCCCAGCGGGCGGCGCGGCTCACGTTGCGCACGCGCCCGTCGAGCAACGCCGGCCCCCACGATCCCGCCCGAGCGACTTACCGGGCGGTGTAGTCTCGCCGATGGCCCGCCGATGAGTGTGCGCAACCTCGACAAGCTCTTCGATCCAACTCATGTGGCGGTCATCGGCGCCGGCACGCAGAGCACCGGGCTGGGCCACATCGTCCTGCGCAATCTCGTCGAGTCCGGCTTCGGCGGGGTCGTCTACCCGATCAACCCGAGCCACGAGTCCGTGTCGGGGATCCAGGCCTACCCGACGATCGGCGAGACCCCGGCGACACCTGAGCTCGCGGTCGTGTGTGTCCCGGCGGCCAGCGTGCTCGAGGTCGTGCGTGAATCGGCCGAAGCGGGGGTCGCGGCGATCGTCGTCCTGTCTGCCGGGTTCCGCGAGACCGGTGCCAATGGTGCCGAGCTCGAACGGCGCCTCGGCGAGGAGCTCGCTCGCCACGACGGATTGCGGCTCCTGGGGCCCAACTGCCTGGGTCTGATGGTGCCCCGGTCCTCGTTCAACGCGAGCTTTGCGGGAGCGATGCCGAGCGAGGGCCACGTTGCGTTCGTATCGCAGTCGGGCGCGCTGGCAACGTCGGTGATCGACTGGGCGCGGACCGAGCAGGTCGGGTTCTCGCACGTGATCTCGCTCGGCAACATGCTCGACGTCGATCTCGGGGACGTGATCGACTATCTCGGACGTGACGCGCAGACACGGGCGATCGTCCTCTACGTCGAGTCCGTCACCAACCCGCGCAAGTTCATGTCGGCGGCGCGGGCATTCGCCCGCAGCAAGCCGATCGTGGTGTACAAGGCGGGTCGCTTCAGCGCCTCCGCGACGGCGGCGCTCTCGCATACCGGTGCGATGGCGGGCGCCGATGACGTCTATGACGCCGCCTTCCGCCGGGCCGGGCTCGTGCGCGTTGGACGGATCGAGGACGTGTTCGCCACGGCCGAGCTGCTCGCACGCGAGCAGGCCGTCCGCCACGGGCGGCTGGCGATCGTCACGAACGCCGGCGGCCCGGGGGTGATGGCTGCAGACGAGCTGCTGACGCGCGGCGGGACGCTCGCCGAGCTGTCGCCCGCGAGCATCGAGGCGCTCGACACCGTGCTGCCGCCCGCGTGGTCGCAGGGAAATCCGATCGACGTCCTGGGCGATGCAGACCCGGCGCGTTTCGGGGAGGCGGTCACGGTGGCACTGGACGACGAGGGAGTCGATGGGGTGCTCGTAATCCTCACTCCCCAGGCGATGACCGACGCGGACGGCACGGCCGAGGCGATCCTGGCCGCGCGAGCCGAGCGGTCGACCCACGCGCGGCGGAAGCCGGTGCTGGCCGCCCTGATGGGCGGAGCCTCGGTGCGGGACGGGACACAGCGGCTCAACGCCGGCGGCGTGGCGGTCTACACATATCCCGATCAGGCGATCGACGCGTTCATGGACCTCGTCTCCTACGCCCGCAAGCTGGAGGTCCTGTTCGAGACACCACGGACGATTCCGGTCAGCTTCACGCTCGACCGCGACCGCGCCAAGGCGCTGATGGGCGCGGTGCTCGCCGAGCGACCGGCGGTGCTTTCGGAGATCTCCTCGAAGGCGCTGCTCGAGGCGTACGAGATCCCCGTCACCAGGCCCCTGCCGGCGCTCACGGCCGATGACGCGGTGGCCGCCGCCACACACATCGGCTATCCGGTCGTGCTCAAGGTGCGGTCTCCCGATCTGTCCCACAAGACCGACGTAGGCGGAGTCGAGCTCGGGCTCGGGAACGAGGAGGCGGTGCGAGGGGCGTACGAGCGGATCGTGGCTTCCGCACGTCGCGAGCAACCGGACGCCGACGTTCAGGGCGTGACCGTCCAGCCGATGGCCGCCGGCCCGGGCTTCGAGCTCGTACTCGGCGCACGCAAGGATCCGACGTTCGGCGCCGTCATCCTGCTGGGCGCCGGTGGCGTCGCCGCCGAGGTCCTCCGCGATCAGGCGCTCGACTTGCCACCGCTGAACGAGCGCCTCGCCCTCAACATGCTCCATTCGCTACGGGTCTGGCCGCTTCTCTCCGGCCACCGCGGACGTCCGGGCATCGACCTCGATGCGCTGCTCGAGATCCTGATGCGCTTCTCGTACCTCGTCGCGGATTACCCCGAGATCGCGGAGGTCGAGATCAACCCCTTGTTGGTCGGTCCCGACGGCGCCGTGGCTCTCGATGCCAGGGCCGTCGTCGACGCGGCGCTGCTCGCCGACCCACCGCCACGCTTCTCACACCTCGCGATCCGTCCCTACCCGGAGGAATACACCCGCGAGGCCCAGACCAGCGGCGGCCTGAGCGTGATCCTGCGGGCGATCAGGCCCGAGGACGAGCCCCTCTGGCATCAGCTGCTCGACGAATGCTCACCTGAGTCGATCCACATGCGCTTCCGGGCGCTGGTCAAGCACACCCACGAGATGGCCACGCGGTACTGCTTCATCGACTACGACCGCGAGCTTGCGATCGTCGCCGAACTCGCCGCCGGCGATCGAGAGGGCAAGCTCGCCGGCGTCGTCAGGCTGGTAAGCGACCCGGATCACGAGAGCGCCGAATACGCAGTGCTGGTCGCGGACCCCTGGCAGGGTCAGGGGCTCTCGGACCTGCTCACCGACTACTGCCTCGAGATCGCGCGCTCGTGGGGCATCCGCCGTGTCTACGCCGAGACGACGCCGGACAACGCACGCATGATCGCGGTGTTGGAGAAGCATGGATTCACGCTCATGCGCCGGACCGAGGACGGGATCATCGCCGGCGAGCGCCCTGCGTAGGGGCTCCGCCCCCTTGCCCAAGGGCACCAGCCGAGGGCAACTCGTGGCCTACGCCTCGCCCCAGGCAAGAATTCCCGCGACGTCGAGCGTGGAAAGGACGCCCACCGCGTGCCCGTTCTGGGCATCGCGGACGAGTAGATGACTGGTCTTCAGGTCGTGCATAGTCTTGGCAGCGGCGAGCAGCGACTCATCGCTCGAGATTGCGTACGAGTGCCGGTCGGCAATCTCGCCGAGCGAACGGTTCAGCTGCGGATCTTCGAGCAGGGCGTCGAGCAGGCACCTGTCGGAGATCGTCCCGACCACCTCCCCGTCGGAGGGGTCGCTCACCGCGACCATGTGCACGTGTTCGGAACTCATCGTGCGGGCGGCGTCACGCAGCGTGGAGTCCATCGGGCACTTCACGAGCCCGTGACGCATGGCGTCGGCGACCCGGGCGTGCTCTGGACGTGGCGTCACGTAGCTGCCTTCGGTGTTGTGATTAGTCATGCGGGCAAAGCTAGCCCCTGTCCGGTTGTGCCGTCATCCGTGCTCGACGCGCGTCGTGGTCCGTGAGAAGTACAGGTGTTGGGACTACGACAGGCCTGAGCGCCGGTGCGGGTGCGCGTGCTGCTCCTACTGGACAACGCACACGAGGGCACTCCGGGCAGATTGCGGATTAGTGCGGAGGCGCCAACGGGGGTCGCGCGGATGCGAGACCGCCCCCGCTGCGGTCATGGTGCACTGGGATGACGGGGAAATCGGACGTGATCGCTCCGGAGGAGCAGACGGGAGAGGGAAAACCGACCACGGCCGCGCGCATGCTCGGATCCCGCTACGTCCCCGGCCACGCCGGTCACCACCCTGCGCACCGGCGGCCGCGCCCCCTCAGCGGCGACGTGAGAGGACTACTGCAGCGGATCCAGGAGCTCCAACGCGCCCGAGGCGCACGCGCCGGGAACAGTTGATGCGGGCGCTAGGAATGCTCCTCGCTCCCAGCGAGAAGCCCAGCGAGATCGAGCGTGGAGATCACGCCGACGGGGTGTCCGTTGTGCGCGTCGCGGACGAGCAGGTGGCTCGTCCGAAAGTCGCGCATGGCGTTCACCGCCGCCAGCAGCGACTTGTCGCTGGAGATCGCGCGAGCATTCGGTTCGGCGACCTCGCCGAGGGTTCGGCGCAGGCCGCCGTCGGCGAGAAGCGCCTCGAGCAGAGCCATATCGGTGACCGTGCCCACGATGGTGCCGTCGGTGGGATCATTGACCGCGACCATGTGCACGTGCTTCTCGGACATCGTGCGGGCGGCGTCGCGGAGGTCCGCGTCGGCCGGGCACACGAGGAGCCCGTGGCGCATGGCGTCGACGACGCGGGCGCTCTCCAAACCTGGCGTCACGGGCAGCACCCCATAGCCGTCTTCGCGTGCATGCACAGCAGGCTAGACACCCGGCCGCAGCTCAGACATCGTGGGTCGCTGTCGATGGATACTCGAAGTGGAGTACGCGGAGAGGATAACCCGGGGTCGCGCGGGTGCGCTGCCCATGGCTCGGCAAGGGCCCCGACCAAGATCTTGTACCCGTCCTGTTCGACCCATCAAGGAGGGCGAAAGTGAGCGACCTTCAGTACGTTCGGTTTTTCGAGGAGATCGGCATCGGCGACGTCCCGCTCGTGGGCGGCAAGAACGCGTCGCTGGGCGAGATGTACCGCAACCTCTCGGGTGAAGGAGTGCGCGTCCCCAACGGCTTTGCGATCACGGCCGACGCCTACCGCCACATGCTCGACGAGGCCGGCGCGTGGGACGGGCTGCACGAGGCGCTCGACGACCTCCAAGCCGACGATGTGAAGGACCTCGCGCGGCGCGCCAAACGGGCCCGGGACATCGTCTACGGTGCCGGGATCCCGGACGACCTCAGGCGGGAGATCCTCGAAAGCTACGGGCGCCTGCAGGAGCAGTACGGGGAGGAGGTGAGCCTCGCGGTCCGTTCCTCCGCCACTGCCGAGGACCTGCCCACCGCGAGCTTCGCCGGGCAGCAGGAGAGCTACCTCAACATCCACGGCGAGGAGAACCTGCTCGACGCCTGCCGGCGCTGCTTCGCCAGCCTCTTCACCGACCGTGCGATCCACTACCGGATCGACCAGGGCTTCGACCATTTTGCGATCGGGCTGTCGATCGGCGTGATGAAGATGATCCGTTCGGACCTATCGGCGTCGGGAGTGTTCTTCTCCCTCGACACGGAGTCGGGCTTCCGTGACGCCGTCTTCATCACCGGCGCCTACGGGTTGGGCGAGAACGTCGTCCAGGGAGCCGTGGACCCGGACGAGTTCTACGTGCACAAGCCCACCTTCGAACAGGGCCACCGCGCCGTGCTGCGCCGCATGCTCGGAGACAAGGCCGTGAAGATGATCTTCATGGAGGGCGGCACCAAGCAGACCACCCGCAACGTGCCGACGCCCAAGGCCGATCGCGAGCGCTTCTGCGTCGACGATGAGGACGTGCTCGAGCTGGCCGACTACGCGATCAAGATCGAGCGCCATTACGGGCGCCCGATGGACATGGAGTGGGCCAAGGACGGACTCGACGGCCAGATCTACCTCGTCCAGGCCAGGCCGGAGACGGTCGCCTCCCAGCGCGAGGGCTCCACGCTCGAAAGCTACGTCCTCGACGGCGAGGGCGAAGTTCTCGTCGAGGGGCGGTCGGTTGGCGAGAAGATCGCATCCGGCACCGCCAGGATGATCGAGAACCTCTCCGAGCTCTCCGAGTTCCAGCCGGGAGAGGTGCTGGTGGCGGACATCACCACGCCCGACTGGGAGCCGGTGATGAAGACGGCCGCCGCGATCGTCACCAACCGCGGCGGACGCACCTGTCACGCGGCGATCATCGCGCGCGAGCTCGGGATCCCGGCGGTCGTCGGCTGCGGTAACGCCACCACGACGCTCGCCGGAGCCGGTCCGTTGACCGTGTCCTGCGCCGAGGGCGACACCGGGCGCATCTACCGCGGTGCCGTGGCCTTCCACGTCGAGCGCACAGAGGTGGGAGACGTCGAGCGCCCGCGCACCAAGATCATGATCAACCTCGGCAACCCGGACCTAGCCTTCAAGACCTCGTTCCTGCCGAATGACGGCGTCGGACTGGCGCGCATGGAGTTCATCATCAGCGAGGCCATAAAAGCCCACCCGCTGGCGCTGATTCACCCCGACCGCGTGACCGATCCCGAGGCGCGCGCAACGCTGGCCCGCCTCACCCGCGGCCACGACGACGGTGAGAGCTTCTTCGTCCAGCGGCTGTCGGAGGGCATCGGCACGATCGCGGCCGCCTTCTGGCCGAAGCCGGTGGTCGTGCGGATGTCGGACTTCAAGACGAACGAGTACGCCAGCCTTGTGGGCGGCCGGGACTTCGAGCCCGAGGAGGCCAACCCGATGCTCGGGTTCCGCGGCGCCTCCCGCTACGCGCACCCGGCCTACGCCGACGGCTTCGCGCTCGAGTGCCGGGCGATGCGGCGCGTGCGCGAGCAGATGGGGCTGACCAACGTCGTCCTCATGATCCCCTTCGTGCGCCGCCTCGAGGAGGCCGACCGCGTGCTGGAGCGGATGGCGGAGCTCGGGCTCGAGCGCGGCGGGAATGGCCTGGAGATCTATGCGATGTGCGAGATCCCCAACAACGTCGTGCTGATCGACGAGTTTGCCAGGCGCTTCGACGGCTTCTCGATCGGCTCCAACGACCTCACGCAGCTCACCCTCGGCGTGGACCGCGACTCGGAGATCGTCGCGTTCGACTACGACGAGCGCGACGAGGGGGTCAAGGAGATGCTGCGCCTGGCGGTGGAGGGCTGTGCGCGCAACGAGATCCACTCCGGCCTCTGCGGGCAGGCGCCGTCCGACTATCCCGACATGGCCGAGTACCTGGTGGAACTCGGCATCGACTCGATCAGCCTCAACCCCGACACGGTGCTGAAGACGACCCAGCTGATCCTCGAGCTCGAGCGCACCTCGGCCGTGTCCCCGGCGTAGCCGCCAGGGCCACGTGGCCGCGGGGCGGGCTCAGCCGTGGCGCTCGAGCATCGTCTCCAGGAGCGCGACGTACTGACCGAGATGACGCGGCCCGAGGAACATTTCGCGGACGCGGGTCTGGGCCGCTTCACCCATCCGCTCGGCGTCGTGGGGGTCGTTGAGGAGCTCGCTGACACGCTCGCCGAAGGCGCGCAGATCGGTGGGGTGCACGAGATGGCCGGTGCGCCCGTCTTCGATCTGCTCGCGGATGCCCCCGATCGCGGACGCCACCACCGGACGGCCCTTCCACATCGCCTCGGCCACGGTCAGCCCGAACCCCTCCGCGAGGCTCTTCTGGGCGACGACGTCAGCGCGCCGCTGTAGCGCGTTCACGATCACGGCGTTCTCGTCGGGGTCGCGCATCGGCAGCAGCGCGAGGTGGACACGGTGGCGAACTCGTTTCGGCAGCCCGGACCAGAGCGCGTGCACCTCTTCGAAGACCTCCGTGCCCTCGGGGTCGTCCATGACCGCCAGCACGTCAGGTCCGGCGAGCACGAGGTGGGGCTCCTCGTCTTCGGCATGGACGTGCTCGGCGAAGGCTTCGATGACCCCCGACGGATCCTTCAGGCGGTCCCAGCGCGAGACCTGCACCAGCGCCGGCACGCCGAGCCACAGCTGCTGTTCCTCGATCATGCTGGCCTTCGCTTCGACGCGTCCCACCGAGCCGTCGAGCCGCTCGAACAGCGCCCTGGCGTGGCGGTGGTAGCGGTCGGCGGCCAGCCCCGAGGCTCGCAGCACAGCGGTCACGCTGGTGAACGCGAGCGCGTGGTTCTTCGGCGAGAACGCGTCGATCGAGGGTGGGATCACGGTCAGCTTCGCGGGGTCGAGTCCCTCCCAGGCGTAGTCCGGCTGGGAGAACACGTACGCATCGGCGAGCTCGACGTACGGCATCAGGAAGCTCCAGGCTTCGCGCGCCAGCTCGTTGGCGGGACTGATGCCGACATGCGAGCGCCACATCACGCCTGCACCCGTCTCCAGCAGCCGCGGGATCATGCCCGCGGTCTGCGGATCGTGCAGGAGTACGACGTCGTGCGGGCGGATCTGATCGGCCAGCAGCTCCGCGTTGGCGTCGGTGCATCGCTCGTAGGCGGCGCGCTCCTCTGCACCGAGCGGCCCCTCGTCGCCGTTGTGTCCGTGCAGCCTGTTGTGCAGGCGCTTGGTGACCCTGAAGAACTCCGGGTTGCCCTCGATGACAACCCAGCGTGCGTCGCTTCCCCCGCCGCGGGTGTAGCCGATCAGGGAGCGCAGCATCTCCGCGACGCCGCCCCCCTGGGCAGTCGAGTTGACGTTCCAGAACGTCCTCGAGGCCAACAGCTCGCGACCCCTCGTGAGCGTGCGCTCGAAGCCGACGAGCGCGTCCGCGGTCAGCACGGTGCGCAGGCGGGTGGGGTCCAGCGGCGTGACCTCGACCTCCTGGGGCCCTCCTACGATGGCCTCCCCTGCCGACACTGCATGTCCCCCGTTTCCGATGCCCGTCGTGGCCCAGGATAGGGGCTCACCAGGCACCGCGGTCGCGGGCGTTCGCCTCGCGCATCGCGGTGACGTAGCCGGCGCGCTCGTACGCCTCGCCATCTGCGTCTGACGGGACCGCCAGCAGTCCCCTGATCTGATCGACTCCCCCAACCCCCCTCCCCCGCATCCACTCGCCCAATCCCGCGAGCAGCACGCCGGCGTGCTCCGGTCCGTGGCGCAGCAGCGCGGAGGCGCTCATCACGACGTCGGCCCCGGCGAGCAGATACGCGATCACGTCGCTCGGCCGCTCGACCCCGGTCGTTGCCGCAAGCGACGCCTCCACGCGGCCGTGCAGGAGGGCTATCCAGGTGCGCGGGAGGCGCGCCTCCGATGGATGCGAGAGCGTCGCCGCGGGTACCACTGCGAGCCGCTCGACATCGACGTCCGGCTGCAGGAAGCGGTTGAACAGCACCAGTCCATCGGCGCCGGCCGCGTCGAGGCGCAGCGCCATCTCTCCGATCGAGCTGAAATACGGAGCGAGCTTCACCGCAACCGGGACCGTGACCGCAGCCTTGACGCGCTCAAGCGTGTCGAGGTGCCGCTGCTCGACGTCCCGGCCCGACGTGAGCGGGTCGCCCGGGAGGTAGTAGATGTTCAGCTCGATGGCCGCCGCGCCGGCCTCCTGCATGGCGCGTGCGTACTCGGTCCAGCCCTCGGGTGTGGTGCCGTTGAGGCTCGCGATCACGGGCACCTCCACCGCCCCGGCAGCGCGCTCGAGCAGGCTCAGATACCGGCGCGGACCGTGGTCGTCTTCGGCCGCCTGGGGGAAGTAGTCGCGGGCCTCGGCGAAGCTCTCGGCCGATTCCTGGAGCACGCGCGCGTCGTGCGCGGCCCGAGCCCGTAGCTGCTCCTCGAACAGCGAGAACAGCACGACCGCGCCGACGCCCGCGTCCTCCAGCCGGCGTACGCCGTCGACGGTGTAGGACAGCGGCGAGGCGGACGCCACGAGGGGGTTGCGCAGGCGCAGCCCGAGATAGCTGGTGGCGAGCTCCATCAAGCTCCGTCCCGCGGGGCTCCGGGGAACCCGAGCGCGCTCCTCGTCGCCATCTCCTCGTAGGTCTGCCAGCGAAGGTCCGCCGCCTCCTGGGCGAGCGCACCGAGCCGTTCGGCCTCGGCCGGGTGCGCGTTCTCCAGCGCGCGGAAGCGGAGCTCTCGGCTGCGGTACTCGGCGAGGCTGATGCGCGGCCGCGGCGAGTCGAGCAGGAACGGGTTGCCGCCCGCGGCGCGCACCGCCGGGTCGTAGCGGATCAGGGGCCAGTGGCCGCTCGCCGTGGCGCGGTACTGCTGGTCGAGACCCTCACGCATGTCATAGCCGTGGGCGATGCAGTGGGCGTAGGCGATCACCAGCGAGGGGCCGTCGTAGGCCTCAGCCTCGCGGAGGGCGGTGAGGGTCTGCTGGGGGTCGGCGCCCATCGCCACGCGGGCGACGTAGACGTCGGCAAGGGCGATCGCCTGCAGCGCGAGGTCCTTGGTGTGCGTCTTCTTGCCGGCGGCGGCGAACTTGGCGACGGCGCCGAGGGGCGTCGCCTTCGACATCTGGCCGCCGGTGTTGGAGTAGACCTCGGTATCGAGCACGAGCACGTTCACGTTCATGCCGCTCGCCAGGACGTGATCCAGGCCCCCCGCGCCGATGTCGTAGGCCCAGCCGTCCCCCCCGACGATCCAGACGCTGCGCCGGATCAGGTGATCGAGCACGCTACGCAGCTCGGCCGCCGCCGCGCCATCCATCGACTCGAGCCGGCGCTCGAGCTCGGCCAGGCGCTCGCGCTGTTCGCGCAGCTCGGACTCGCGCAGCTGGGGCGCCTGGAGGATCTCCTCGACCAGCTCGGTCCCCACCTGCTCGCGCAGCTCCGACAGGCGGCGGCGGGCCAGCTCGGTGTGGCGGTCGGCGGCGAGGCGCAGCCCGAGACCGAACTCGGCGTTGTCCTCGAACAGGGAGTTCGACCACGCCGGCCCGCGCCCGTCCGCCGCGGTGGTCCACGGGGTGGTGGGCAGGTTGCCGCCGTAGATCGAGGAACACCCGGTCGCGTTGGCGACCGTCATGCGGTCGCCGAACAGCTGCGTGAGCAGTCGCAGATAGGGCGTCTCGCCACAGCCGGTGCAGGCGCCCGAGAACTCGAACAGCGGCTCCAGGAACTGGGTGCCGCGGACGGTGCCGAAATCAACGCGCGAGCGGTCCGCGGCGGGCAGCCCCTCGAAGAAGGCGATGCTCTCCCGGGCAGCTCCCAGCAGCGGCTCGCGCTCGTCGAGGTTGATCGCCCGCCGCGCGGGATCGGCGCCGGCGGACACCGGACAGGCCTCTACGCACAGTCCGCACCCGGTGCAGTCCTCGACGTACACCTGCAGCGTGTAGCGCATGTCGGGAAGGCCAGGGGCGTTGAGCCCCGCGGACGGGAACGCGGCGGGGGCATCGTCCAGGACGGAGGGCTCATACAGCCGCGAGCGGATCACGCTGTGGGGGCACACGAAGCTGCAGTTGCCGCACTGGATGCAGAGCTCCGGATCCCACACCGCCACCTGGTCGGAGATGTTGCGCTTCTCGTACTTGGTGGTCCCGCTCGGGTACGTGCCGTCGACGGGCAGCGCCCCCACCGGCAGGTCGTCGCCGTGTCCGGCCATCATCGCCGCGGTGACGGTGCGGACGAACTCTGGCGCCTCGGGGGGTACGAGCGGCGGTCGCTCACGGGTGGCGGTGGGCGTCTGCGGGATCTCGACACGGTGCAGGCCGGCGAGCGCCTGGTCCACGGCGCGCTGGTTGCGCTCCAGCACCTCGGCGCCGCGGCGGGCATAGGTTTTCCTCAGCTGGGTCTTTACGCGCTCGATCGCGTGACCGGGCTCGAGCACTCCCGAGATCGCGAAGAAGCACGTCTGCAGCACCGTGTTGGTACGACCCGGAAGCCCCGCCTCGCGTGCGATCCGTCCGGCGTCGATCACGTACAGCTCGATCTGCTTGGCGAGGATCGCCTCCTGCACCGGGCGCGAGAGCACGTCCCATACCCGGTCGGGAGCGTGATGGGAGTTCAGCAGCAGCGTCGCGCCGGGAGCGGCCCGTTCGAGCACCTCGTCGTGCTCGAGCAGGCCGAACTGATGGCAGCCGACGAAGCTCGCCAGGGCGATCAGGTACGGCGCTCGGACCGGCTCCGGGCCGAAACGCAGGTGCGAGACCGTGCGTGACCCCGACTTCTTGGAGTCGTAGACGAAGTACCCCTGGGCGTAGAGGCCCTCGTCGCCGAGGATCTTGATCGTGCTCTTGTTGGCTCCCACCGTCCCGTCGGAGCCGAGGCCGAAGAAGACGGCGCGGGTTGTCTGTGGCGCTTCGACGTCGAGCCCGTCGTGATAGGGGATGCTGGTGCCCGACACGTCGTCGTTGATCCCGATCGTGAACCGCCCCCGCGGCAGCTCACGGCCGAGCTCCCCGAGCACCCCGGCCACCATCCCCGGGGTGAACTCCTTCGATGACAGGCCGTAGCGTCCGCCGATCACGAGCGGCAGCCGGTCCAGGCCACCGCGGGCGTAGGACTCGCCGAGCGCACCGACAACGTCGAGGAACAGCGGCTCCCCGAGCGAGCCCGGCTCCTTCGTGCGGTCGAGCACGGCGATCCGGGACGCCGTCGCCGGCAGGGCCCCCAGCAACGCCTCCGCGGGGAACGGGCGGTAGAGCCGCACGTGCACGACCCCCACACGCTCGCCGCGTGCCTGCAGGAAGGCGACCGTCTCGCGGGCGGTCTGGCCCCCGGAGCCCATCATCACCAACACCCGCTCGGCCTCC
>Ga0335083_10000529_pt1 | contig 57845 bp, 56 predicted proteins | sample Lox_Sample_42_FD_206716 | JGI IMG/M metagenome (GOLD analysis project Ga0335083, IMG submission 206716) | Soil microbial communities from Loxahatchee National Wildlife Refuge, Florida, United States - Lox_Sample_4.2 | ecosystem: Environmental > Terrestrial > Soil > Wetlands | place: USA...
CATAAGCCGCAAGGTGGCGCTTGCTCCCGACGATGGTGACATTGACGTGTGGGGTGATGGCCAGCAAACGCGTTCCTTCATGTTTATCTCCGATTGCGTCGAGGGACTGCTGCGTCTCATGGCAAGCAAGTTTCGCGACCCGCTGAATCTCGGGACCGATGAACTCGTGACCGTCGATCAGTTGGTGGACATGATTTGCGAGATTGCGGGGAAGCGGCTGACCAAACACCACGACCTGACCAAGCCGCAAGGCGTTCGCGGGCGCAATAGCGACAACTCACGCTTGCGGACGGTGCTGGGTTGGGAGCCCAAGACCCGGCTGCGGGACGGCCTGGCAATCACGTATCAATGGATTGAACAGGAACTGGAAAAGGCAGGACGCCTTTCCGAGGCGTTCGCGTATGCGCCCGTTTAGCGAAGTGCGACCCCCTGTGGTGAATGTTCTCGGAGTCGGCGTCAGCGCAGTCAACATGGGCGAGGCCCTGCGGCTTTCCGACCAACTGCTGCAGGAGAAAGGCCGTGGCTATGTCTGCCTGACGGGGGTGCACGGGGTGATGGAGTCGCAACGCGATACGGCCTTGCGGGACATCTTGAACCACTCGTTCCTTTGCCTTCCGGACGGCATGCCCACTGTCTGGGTGGGGCGCCTGCAGGGACATCCTGAGATGGGCCGGGTGTATGGTCCCGACTTCATGCTTCAATTGTGCAAGCTGTCGGCCCGCCACGATTACCGCCACTTCCTCTATGGCGGCAAGCATGGCGTGGCAGAAAAGCTGCGGGCCCGGCTCGAGATCCTGATTCCAGCCATCAACATCGTTGGCACTTACACGCCACCCTTTCGACCGCTGACCCATTTCGAAGGCGAGGACTTGATCAGGCGGATTGAGCAGAGCCGCCCGGACATTGTCTGGGTCGGTCTCAGCACCCCCAAACAGGAACGCTTTATGGCGCAGTACATCGAGAGGCTGAACACGAAACTGATGGTTGGGGTTGGGGCAGCCTTCGACATCCACGCCGGACTCGTGTCGGATGCACCGCAGTGGATTAAAGACTGTGGTTTGCAATGGCTGGATCGGCTCTGTCAGGAACCACGCCGGCTGTGGCGACGCTATCTCACCAACAACCCGCGTTTCCTTTGGGACATCGCTTTGCAGTTGGCGGGTCTGAAGAGATTCGAGGTGAACTAAAGAGCTTGTCGAGCGGGCTTCAGGCCCGCGTGCCCGAGCCACAAGGGAGAACTGTTGCTGCCGCTGAGGTCGTGGACGTCAGCGGCAGCAACAAACAAGTGTCGCAGTCCTCGACGCGACCCCGAAGCGTCAGTGTAAGTATCGGTGCCCCGCTCCCCCACCCCAGAACGCGCAAACGCGGCGCGCTCTGGGGACCTCGGCTGCGCGGCTGGATTCATGACACGGATGATGCACGGCAATTTTGGTCTCCTTCTCCCACCGGGGATTCAGGAACGGTGTTCTCGTACAGACTCTGAAGGCCCACTCTACCAGGACTACCTAGGGACGCCGTAGCCCGAGCATAGGCTCCCCTTAAGCTGTTGCACTTTGCGCGGACCCGCCACTTGGGTCCGCTCTTTTTTTTCTGATGAACATTTCCCTGTGACGGTGGTCACTGCCAGATTTCCGGTTTGAGCAGAGCATTACAGCCTATGGGTCGCCGAGTGGTCCAAGGTTGCCGATGCCGCCGGCATTGGGACCTGGTAGGTTGCGGCTCAATTCTCTGAGTAGTTTTTGAAGCAAGACCCTCGAGCACTATTTGTGGCCGCAGGTGAGTGCTTGAGCAAGAACCGAATTCTCGTCATCGATGTTGATCCCGTCATCCGCTCCGGGATCAGCAACTTTCTCCTATCGCGCGGGCTTCTGATAGCGGAAGCACCTACCACCTACGACGCGCGGCAGCAGATCCAAAGATTCCATCCTGATGCCGCCATCCTCGATTTCTCCTTACCCAATGGCGATGCCATGCAGTTGCTGCAGCAGGTTAAGAGTGCGGACTCCGATGTTCCGGTGATCGCACTGATCGGCAGCGGGTCCACGGATGCTGCCGTGCGCGTCATTCAAAATGGCGCCGACCAGTTCCTCATCAAGCCTGTCGAACTGGCGCTGCTTCATGCCGTCCTGCAACGAGCTCTGGCCAACCGGCGCAGTCGCCAGCCCTTGCCGGCTTCCAACTCCAACGGCAAGGGTGAATCCATAGATCCGTTTCTCGGAAACAGTGGCGCCATTCGACGCCTGCACGAACTGGCCCAGCGGGTCGCGAGCAGCGAAAGCCCGATCCTGCTGCAGGGCGAAACCGGATCGGGTAAGGGCGTGCTCGCCAACTGGATTCACAGCCACGGACCACGGGCCGATGAGCCGTTCCTCGACCTGAACTGCGCGGGGCTTTCTCATGAGTTGCTGGAGTCGGAACTCTTCGGTCATGAGAAGGGAGCATTTACCAGCGCACTAAGCACGAAGCAAGGACTGTTCGAGGTGGCCCATCGCGGTACTGTCTTTCTGGATGAAGTCGGTGATATCGACCCTCGTATCCAGCCCAAGCTGCTCAAGGTCATCGAAAACCGCATGTTTCGTCGCGTGGGCGACGTGCGCGACCGGGCGGTGGATATTCGGCTAATTTCGGCGACCCACCGCGAGCTCCTGGAACTCGTGCGGCAGCAAAGATTCCGCAGCGATCTTTATTTTCGGATCAACATTGTTCCGCTTCGAGTGCCGGCGCTGCGCGAACGCGCGGAAGATATCCCGATGCTGACGCAACATTTTCTCCAGCATTTGGCGAGCGACCGTGGCCGCGGCGAAATCACCCTGGAGAACTCCGCTATGGATGCGCTGCAAGCGTATTCGTGGCCAGGGAACATTCGTGAGTTGCGCAATGTTCTGGAGCGGGCGGTCCTGCTGACGGAACGCAACCGCCTCACCGTGCATCAGCTTCAGCTCCAGAGTTCCAGCCTTGCCTTGCAATCGCACAGCGCAGGGACGCTGAAAGACATGGAGCGCGCCTATATCACGCTGGTACTGCAAGAGGAAGGCGGCTCCATCGAACGCACGGCGCGCCGTCTCGGTACTGCCCGCAGTTCGCTCTACAACAAACTGAAGCGGTTCGGAATCCCAACCCGGTTTTCCCGGGCGTAGCGCGAGGCCTTCAGCGGCTGCCGGATGAGTGCCGGCCGGCGCCTCACACGCCCGTGCGTTCAAGGTATGATGAATCGGGCCGGAGCAAGCGGAGCCGGTCATGTTCCTTGATGCCGGACGCTTTCATCTGCGATGGAATCAGGACGCCCTTTGGCCGCTACGGCGGCGTCCTGTCCAGTATCCGAACGGACGACCTCGCTGCAGCGCCGATCAAGGCCTTGTGCGAGCGCAATCCGTCGGTTGATTGGAGCGCCGTGGACGACGTCATCCTGGGGTGCGCCAATCAGGCCGGGGAGGACAACCGCAACGTCGCCCGCATGGCATTGCTGCTTGCGGGCCTGCCGCAAACCGTTCCCGGCACGACCGTGAATCGCCTGTGTGGTTCCAGTATGGATGCGGTCGCCGCCGCCGCGCGGGCGATCAAAACGGGAGAGAACTCGTTGGTGATCGCGGGCGGCGTGGAGAGCATGTCACGCGCGCCGTTTGTCATGGCGAAAGGTGACACTGCTTTCTCCCGCAACATGAAGCTGGAAGACACGACGCTCGGTTGGCGATTTGTGAATCCGCTGATGAAAGCCCAGTACGGTGTGGATTCCATGGCCGAGACGGGAGAGAACGTTGCGGAAGACTTTGGGGTTTCGCGCCAGGACCAGGACGGGTTCGCTTATCGCAGCCAGCAGCGGACGGCGGCCGCAGTGAAGAATGGCGTTCTCGCGCAGGAGATTGTTCTCGTGTCGGTTCCGCGGGGCAAAGGCGACCCCGTGCGGGTGGACAAGGATGAACATCCGCGTCCGGAGACAACTCTGGAAAGCCTTGCGGCATTGAAGCCGATCGTTCGACCCAACGCCACCATCACAGCAGGCAATGCTTCCGGCGTCAATGACGGCGCATGCGCTTTGCTGGTGGCCTCGGAAGAAGTGGTCAAGCGTTTCGGCCTCACTCCGCAGGCACGCATTGTGGCCGCAGCAGCCGCAGGTGTTGCACCCCGCATCATGGGCATAGGTCCCGTCCCCGCAACACGCAAGGTGCTTGCCCTGGCAAAGCTCTCCCTCTCCGATATGGATGTTATCGAACTGAACGAAGCTTTCGCTTCACAGGCTCTGGCGGTGCTCCGCCAGCTTGGTATTGCGGACGATGCCCCTCAAGTCAATCCCAACGGAGGAGCGATTGCGATTGGGCATCCTCTGGGCGCGAGCGGAGGACGGTTGATACTTACCGCCGCGCGACAACTGCAGCGCGCTCGAGGACGTTATGCACTGTGCACCATGTGCATCGGAGTTGGGCAGGGAATTGCAATGGTTCTGGAACGCGCATAAGCAACAGGACTCATGCCTTCCAGGGCGTTGGGGTGCTGTGGTGCCGCTGGTGGAAATCAGTCGGGATGTGCCGCACGTTGCGCTCGTAGGTGATCTCGACGCGCAAGACCCACAGCCCTACTGCCAAAATAACCGTCGCAATCATCCACAATAGATACTTACTATAGCGCAGCATTTCTAACCTTTTACTTTAAGTACTTCGCGAGGAAGTTCACCGTTAGCTTCCAGGCCTGCGCGGCATCTTCGGCACGGTAACCCTGCTTGTTGTTGGGATTCTCAAAGGCATGTCCAGCATCGTCGAAGATGTGAATCTCGACTGTCTTGCCGAGTGCTTTCAATTGTGTCCCGAACTTGGTGACGTCAGCCACCGGTATTCCCTTGTCCTGTCCGCCGAAGATGCCAAGTATCGAAGCGTTGATCTTCTTCAGCGCAACCTCGTCCGTTGCCAGATGACCATAATTAATGACCGCCGCCTTCAGCTTCGGGTCGTTGAGGGCGAGGTCAAGCGAGTAACCCCCACCCATGCACCAACCGATGGAGCCGACGCGGGCGGGGTTAACGTTTTTTTGCGAACGCAGATAGCTGGTCGCCGCCAGTAGATCGCGGGTTGCGCGGTCCTGAGGAACGCCTCGCATGATCTCGTGTGCCTCATCGGGCGTGGTCGCAACCTTCCCGCGATAGAGGTCGATGGCCAAGGCGACGTATCCCTGGTCGGCAAGCTTCGAAGCCTCCTCCTTCACCCAGTCATTCAGCCCCCACCATTCGTGGATGACGACAATCGCCGGAAACGGGCCTCCCCCCGGTGGCGTGTACAAGAGCGCGTTGACCGTCTCGTCACCGCTCTTGTAGGAAACCTGGCGCGAATCTGCGGCCATACCCATGCTGGTCAACAGGCAAAGCAAAACCAGAAGGATTGGAGATTTCATTCTGTTTCTCCTAGACGCCGGTGGCCCCATGAAAGTTAGCGGCAACCCCCCGCCCCTAAGTATTCTCTCCCAATCCCTGAAGCAACTGCCGTCCCAGCTTTTGCAACTCGCCGAACCGCTTCTGGTACTCGACGAAAATCCGGTTGTACTCCAGCGAATGGTCGGCATCGAGATGGGCGCGTAGCATCATGTCCCGGAGGTGCACCGGATTCGGCAATATCGCGTCTTCGTTCAACTCTTCCAGAGCGGTCGTTGGGTCGTAATGATACATGGTCGCCTGAGCCTCCCACCGGTACGGTAGCAGATGCGAGGCAGATGTGCCGGGTCGCATGGAAACGACGGCGCCATAATCAGTTGGGCTAAGATAAATCATCTCCGCTGGTCGTCTGGTGCCAATAAGCTCGCAACTCGATTCCTTAGCGCTTCCGCCAAACGTGGAGTTTCGCGATCCAGCGACAGCCGCTCGTAATCTCGGCCTGATTCGGCGGTTCGCTCCTCGCAAGGTTTACGATTCTCTGGCGCCGCTGCTGATAGGCTCTCCAAACCCCGACGACGCCTTGAATCAATTCGAGCGCCTGGTTCGAGTGGAGTCAGGCGGCTTGTTCCATCTGCTCGAAGAGCATGCTTTTCTCGTTCATTACGCGATCGTGGTTTTCGGCTACAGCCTGTGGCTGGGTGAAACGCTCATCCACAATCCCGACCTCTTCCAGGGCTTCGTGCGGGAAAAGAGTTTGGACCGCAGCCGCTCGCACGATGAGTTCCAGGAGAGCTTCGCGCGCTTTCAGGCGCGTTCCTTCGAGGCGGACGCTGCGGCCTTACTAGCTCGCTTCAAGAGGAGGGAGTATGTCCGCATCATGCTGCGAGATGTGCTCGGCATTGCGAGCCTGTCGGAGACCACGGCTGAATTGTCGGCTTTGGCCGACGTTCTGATCGCGGAGGCACTGCGGGAGGTTTACGCGCAGGTGCAGCGCCGCTTTGGCAGCCCGCAGGGCGTTGACCGTGACGGCAAGCTGGCGGACGCGCGCTTTGCCGTGCTTTCTCTGGGCAAGCTCGGCGGCAACGAGTTGAACTACAGCTCGGACATCGATCTTCTCTACCTGTATGACGCGGGTCTTGAACAGGAAGGCAGGGAGACCTCCAACCGCGAATACTTCATCCGACTGGCTCAGCAGACTACCGAGTTGCTTTCGCGTCCCACGCCCGAAGGGCCGGTGTTCCGCATCGATCTGAGGCTGCGTCCACAAGGCAATGACGGCGAGCCTGCGGTGCGCCTAGCGCACGCCGTGCACTATTACTCCAACATAGCCCACGACTGGGAGTTGCAGGCGATGATCAAGGCCCGCTACACGGCGGGTGACATGGCGCTGGCGCGCGAATTCCTGCGCGCCGTGCAGCCGTATGTGTATCAGGGAGATCTAAACTTTGCCGCCATCAAGACCGCTCTGGTGACGCGGGAGAAGATCGGTACCCACCGTCGCCAGCGCCGCCTGACCCAGCCCGGGGAAGGCGGTATCGATGTCAAGATCGACCGCGGCGGGATTCGCGATATCGAATTTCTGGTGCAGTGCTTGCAGCGCATTTACGGAGGAAGCGAGTCGTGGTTGCGCTCCCGCGGAACGATGTTCGCACTGCAGAAGCTGCACGACAAGAAGCACATCGCAAGTAGGGACTTTGACAACCTATCCAATGCCTACCAGTTTCTGAGGAACCTGGAACACCGCCTGCAGTTGCGCCACGGCCGGCAGACCCACCGTTTGCCCCAGTCATATTCGGAGTTGCAATCTCTGGCGCGAAGTTTGCCCCGCGAGGGCATGGCCGGATTTACCCCGGAGGAGTTCATGTTGTCCGTGCAAGGCCGCATGGCGGCGGTAGCGGAAATCTATCAGCGCATTATCTACCAGGAACAGAGCCGGGAGGGCCTCGACAGCTCGCAGGAATTTCAGTTGAAGCCGGAGCTTTCGATTGCACCGGAGGATCTCCATGGGCTCACAGCGCAACGGTTCACACTCGATTCTCCCCACCTACGAGAAATCGTCAACCGGCCCGAGCTGTCACAGCACGCAAGAAGGAATCTCGAGCGCTTTCTGACGTCAGCGGGGACCACTGCAGAACGCTACGGGGCAGTGTTGCGCTCTCCGAATGCGGTGGAGCGTGCGCTGAAGATATTCGAACTTAGCGAATACCTGACCGATGTGCTGGTAAGGCATCCAGGCGAAATTTTGCTGGTGGGGCAGATCGCGGACCACCCGGTTCCGAAGGCTGGGTTGTTTGACGAGAATCTGTACGGCGAACGCGCAACCGGAGATCCGGTCTACGCCTATCTTGCCCAGGAGGGACTCGACCACGGGGAGGCGATGTGTATTTTGCGGCGGCATTACCGCCAGCAGGTGTTTCTCTCCGGTGCGCGCGATTTGTTCCAGTCGCGTGAAGCCTTCACATCCCTGCATGAAAATACCGCCGCTGCCGACGCCGCCATTCAGGCGGCCCTAGCTGCCGCCGGTTCCCCTGACGGGTTTGCAGTCATTGGTCTTGGCAGGCTGGGCGCGTGCGAATTCGACCTGCTGTCGGACGCGGACGTCGTGTTCGTTTGCGGTGAGCATTCCGACAATGAGGAGATGCGCCGGGTGGCCGAGCGCGTGATGGAACTGCTCACCGCGTACACGCGCGACGGCACCGTATTTCCCGTGGATGCGCGGCTGCGTCCGCATGGACGCGAAGGCGAGCTGATCGTTACTCCTGCGCAACTGGCGACATACTTTGAGGATGAAGCCAAACCATGGGAGGCCCTTACCTACCTAAAGATGCGGCATGTTGCGGGCGACGGCGAGGTCGCGGATCGGGCTTTGCTGGCAGTCCAGAAGGGCATAGAACGGATGGCCGAGCGCCCGGACTTCGCCGCGGAGTTGCAGGAAGTCCGCTCGCGGTTGGAGGGAAGCGAGGCCGGTCCGAACTTTAAAACCGGCCCCGGCGGAACCTACGACCTCGATTACCTTGCCGGCGCATTGCAGGCCCGCCATAAACTCTGGCTTGTGGGAGACTTGCGGGAACGCCTGCGGTTACTGCACGTACATGGGTGGGTAGAGGACGAAATTCAGCAGCTCACAGAGGGAGCCCTCTTCCTCCGCACGCTGGAGCACGTGGTGCGTCTGGTAACCGGGCGCGCGGGCAAATGGCTTCCGGTTGCCGAGCACGCGTATCGCTCCGTCCAGGAGGTGCTGCGCCAGTTGCTCGGCGCGGAACGCGGTTCCGATCTCGAGACGCGGCTGAGGCAGGTCCTGCAACAAAACCGGGAGATCTATATTCGGCATTGGCAAGTGTGAGACTCGCTTAGGACGTGCCTCACAGCTATGTGTGACGCATGAACATCGGTTTTCATTGAACCTCGCATGTTGCGGTGATAACGTAAACAGGTTCGGGAGATGCGGTAGGCTGCGCGAGCGCTTGCTCCCCCGGCGGTGGCTGTTCACAGCTTACGGTGTCCTTCATTCCCAAATTTCTAGAGGTGCCTCGTGGCGGATTCATACAACGGAATTGCTTTGCCTTCCAGCGGGACCAAGATTACCTACGAAAACGGTAGGCTTGCCATCCCAGACAAACCCATCATCCCTTTCATCGAAGGGGACGGCACGGGCCGTGACATCTGGAAAGCCTCGGTGCGCGTGTTCGACGCGGCTGTAGAGGCCGCTTACAACGGCAAACGTCGCGTCGCGTGGTACGAAGTCTTCGCGGGCGAGAAGGCAATGGATCGTTTCAAGACCTGGTTGCCCGACGATACGGTCAATGCCTTCCGGGACTTGCGCATCGGCATCAAAGGGCCTCTGACGACTCCGGTTGGCGGGGGTATTCGCTCGCTGAACGTTGCCCTGCGCCAAATCCTCGATCTGTATGCCTGCGTTCGCCCGGTGAAGTACTACAAGGGAATCCCTTCGCCGGTGAAGCATCCCGAGCGCATGAACATCGTCATCTTCCGGGAGAATACGGAAGACGTCTATGCAGGAATTGAGTGGAAACAGGGGACGCCTCAGGCGAAGGAGTTGCTTGACTTCATCAACAACAAGATGCTGGCGGGGACCAACAAGCGGGTGCGCGAGGACTCCGGTGTCGGCATCAAGCCGATCTCCGTTACCGGCACCAAGCGCCTTGTGCGTATGGCCATCAAGTACGCCTTGGCGAATGGTCGCAAGTCAGTGACGCTGGTCCACAAGGGGAACATTCAGAAGTTCACGGAGGGCGCCTTCCGCGAGTGGGGTTATGAACTGGCGACACAAGAGTTCCGTGATCAGGTGGTGACCGAGCGGGAAAGCTGGATGATCGATAACGTCGACAGAAACCCGGGACTATCCGTCGAAGCGAATGCCAGGATGGTAGAGCCGGGTCTGGAATTTGCGCCGCAGGAGTTTCGCAACGGACTCTATCAGGAGGTCAAGGGCGTGCTCGATGCCATCTACGCTACGCACGGCAAGGGTGCGTGGAAGTCGAAGCTGATGGTTAACGACCGCATCGCCGACAGCATCTTCCAGCAGATCGTCACCCGGCCGGACGAGTACGCTGTTCTGGCGACTCCGAACCTGAACGGCGACTACATCTCCGACGCAGCCGCAGCGCAGGTGGGCGGACTCGGGATTGCCCCCGGGGCTAACATCGGCGACCAGCACGCGATCTTCGAGGCCACGCATGGCACAGCTCCGAAGTACGCGGACAAGGATGTCATCAACCCCGGCTCAGTCATGTTGTCGGGTGTCATGATGTTCGATTTCATGGGCTGGACCGAAGCGGCGCGGCTGATCGAGAGCTCGCTGGAGCACACGATTCAGGACAAGAAGGTCACCTACGACTTTGAGCGCATGCTGGAAGGTGCTACCAAGGTCAAGACCAGCGAGTTCGCTAGCCATATGATCCAGAACATGGCGCCGGTGGACGCGTTGGCATCGAAGTAAACATGGGGCTGCGGCGTCAGGTCGCTGCCAAGACATCGCTTTGGGCGCGGGCTTTGGCCCGCGCCTCAGCTCTCGGATTCCTGCTGTTGAAACCACTAAACATTGTGAGGACTCATGCGTAACAAGGTCACGGTAGTAGGTTCGGGCAATGTCGGCGCGACGGCCGCTCACTGGCTGGCGTCGAAGGAACACTGCGACGTCGTACTTATTGACATCATCGAAGGCATACCTCACGGTAAGGCGCTCGATCTGCTGCAGGCCATGCCGATCGAGAAGCGAGATTCATTCGTCCACGGCACTAACGACTACGCCGACACCGCCAACTCGGACATTGTGGTTATCACTGCCGGCATTCCGCGCAAACCTGGCATGAGCCGCGACGACCTGCTGAATACCAATTTCAAGATCATGAGCGACGTGGTCGGAAAGGCGGTCCAGTACTCGCCCAATTGCATCCTTATCGTCGTTTCCAATCCGTTGGATGCGATGGCGCAGGCGGCCTACAAGTTGAGCGGTTTCTCCCGCAACCGGGTGATTGGCATGGCTGGCATCCTGGATTCCGCCCGCTTCCGCGCCTTCATCGCCATGGAGCTGAAGGTTTCGGTGGAGAACGTGACTGCGTTTGTACTCGGTGGACATGGCGACACGATGGTCCCGTTGCCGCGTTATTCCACGGTCGCCGGTATCCCCATCACGGAACTGATGGACCAGGCTACCATCGACCGCCTGGTGCAACGCACCCGTGACGGAGGAGCTGAAATCGTCAAACATCTGAAGACCGGCAGTGCTTACTATGCGCCTTCCGCAGCGGTGGCGGAGATGGTTGAGGCCATCCTTAAGGACAAGAAGAAAATTGTCCCCTGCGCCGCTTACCTCGAAGGTGAGTACGGCATCCACGGACTTTTCGTCGGCGTGCCTTGCAAGTTGGGGGCCCACGGTATCGAGCAAATCATCGAAATCAAGCTGACCCCGGAAGAGCACGCGGCGTTGAAGAAAAGCGCCGACTCCGTGAAGGAGTTGGTTGGCGTAATTGGTGTGTAACCCGTCCACGCGATCCTTACTGAAATAGCCCCAGTTTGCCTTAGCCGGACTGGGGTTTGTTGTCTGCACACCTGTCGCCTGTAATTCCAGTACACTTCTTTCCGGAGGCGGGGTTGGCATTCACCTTAAAGCCAGGAATCCTGACGGTCGCGTCGGCTTACCCCGACCCGCCATTTGAGCTGCCGGACGGCTCGGAGAATGGCTTCGACATTGACCTGATGCGAGCCATCTGCAGGCAGCTGGGCCTGAATCCTGCAGCGCGAAAGGTACCTGGCGGACAACTTCGACGGGATCTTCGACGGCCTTGCCAAGGGCACTTACGATGCTGTTATTTCGGGAACCACGATTACTCCGGATCGGTCCCGGACTGTGCTCTTTTCCGAGCCGTACTTGGAGTTCAACCAGGGAGTCGCAGTGAATCGCCGGCTAACACCAGGGGTCGAGTCTGAGACAGACCTTCACGACCTTATCGCGGGTATCCAGTCGGGAAATACGTCGGAGTATGTGGCGCAGCACTGGCTGGCGAACGGAACGATTGCCAACATCCAGTACTATCGTTACGACGGTATCCTGGCAGCGCTGTCCGATCTGGAAGCCGGCAAGATCGGGTTGGTGGTCAAGCTTTTTCCCGTGATCTCGTGGCTGGTGAAGGACCGACCACGCCTGGAAGTCGCTATGCAGGTCCCGACGCACGAGAAGCTGGGTATTGCGTTCGCTAGGAAGAACGCGGGCTTGTGCAGCGCGATCAATGCCGTCTTGGAGAACCTGCGCGACAACGGTGAGTTCAACCGGTTACAAGCACAATGGTTTCCTTCCGCTGCCAAAGCATGAGGTGATTCATGTTTCGTGCCTTCAAACTTTACACTGGCCCGGATAACGCCTCACACGTTGTGGAAGGAACCGTCGCTGAAAACAATCGCACCGATGTGGTTGCCATTCAGTTCGAGGAGTCGCCTCCCCACGCGGCCCTCGATTGGCACGATGCTCCGGAACGGCAATATGTCATCACTCTGGCGGGAACGCTGCAATTCACCACTCGTGATGGCGAGCAATTCATCGTGCATCCCGGAGATGTGCTGATCGCGGAGGACAACGCCGGCAGCGGACACAAATGGCGGCTCATTGACGATCAGCCTTGGCGCCGCGCCTATGTCGTGCTGAAGGCGGGCGCGCGCGATTCGTTCGTGCCAAAACCGTGACCAGCATGTCACACGCTACACTCTTCTGACGGAGGTAATTGAGGATGGCTGTGCGCCGGTGTCACCTTCTGATTGCTTTCCTGCTTGGCTTTTCCCTCCTTGGCGTCGCACAGACGGAAGACGAACAGGCGCAGAACGCATTGAAGGGTGGCGAGAAAGTCTCCACCGCTCTGGCTACGGTCACGAGCACAGCTATTTCTCCGCTGGTGGGGGTCTGCGTCATTGGCGCCTGGCAGTATTACCATACGCCCAAGGCTCAGCGTGACCAGCTCCCACTCATCCAGAAGCCGAAATTCTGGATCCCCATCTTCTTGCTGCTGGTGCTCATATTTCTCAAAGACACGTTCGGAGGATTCGCCCCGCTAATCAAGAAGCCCTTAGACGCAGTCGAAGTCCTGCTCGTGAACCATGCGGCCCTCGTGCTGGTCGCATTTCCGTTTGTGCTCAACCAGGTTTCGTGCGTGATGGGCTTCACCTCATGGAAAGCCATGTTTGCCTGCATCTTTAGCGGCCCCGTCGTCTACGCCGCGACCCCCGAAAGCGCCGGAGTGCATCACGCCGTGAGCGTCGCGACGGCGGTTCTGTACACGGCGGTCGGCGTGGCCGTAACGTTCGTCGTCTGGCTGGTCGGACATGCTTTCGACGTGTTGGCCATGATCAGTCCATTTCCGTTTCTTGATTTCCTTCTCAAGGCAGCGCGCAACACGATCTTCGCAGTGATCGCCGGCACGGCACTGCTCAGTCCAAAACTTGGCCTGTTACTTGCGCTTGGACTGATTGCCGTCAGCCTCCTGGTCTTCGGATGGGCCCTGCGTATGGCGGTCTTCGGCATCGCCTTCGCTTGGAGTTTGCTGCGCCTGCTGACGATGGACGTGCGCATGAAGCTGGAACGGGGCGACCGGATTCAGGCCTTCACTGCCCGGGTAAGCAACCTCCCGCGCCGTACGTATGGGCACCTGTCCCTGTCGGAGGATGGTACGCTGCTGTTCTGTTATCGCCGCTTATTGGTAGGGCCGCGCAAAACCGTCAAAGTCGGGCGGTCGCGAGGTTTCGCGGTAGCTCAGGGCGTGTTTTTCCCTACGATGATCGAACCGATCGAATCCACTGGTAAACATTACGTCACCTTCCGCTTGCTGCCCACCTACAAAGGAGCGGAAGAGAGCGTGCGAGCTTGTCTGGAACTGGCTGAGGTTCGTGATCTGCGCTGGACAAAAGGGATTCGCGCGTTCTGGAAGTTCGTCACCGAGGAGGAAGAATCCACCTCAGGAGCCTAGCACAGCAGCTACGGCTACCGTTGCGACAGCGATCGAATGTAGTTGACCAGATTCCAGAGCTCGGTTGGCTTCACCCTGTCTCCTTCTGGCGGCATCTGGCCTTTGCCGTGCTTGATGATGTAGAAAAGCTCTCCGTCGGTCATGTCCTTCAAGGCCGCAGGATCTCTGTAATCCTTGAGCTTGAGCTTCTCGTCCACGGCTACGTCACCCTTGCCGTCACCGTTCTCACCGTGACACATCGCACAATCGTATCCGTAGTACTTCTTCCCTTGAGCGATGGACTCGGGAGTCGGCTTGACTGGATTAAGCTGCTGCATTGCCTCCGGAGGAATCGTTTGGGACCCCGGCGCTGCGGATTGAAGGTGAGTCTGGCTTCCCTGCGCTGCTGCGGTAAGGGCGCTAAGCAACAGCACCAGAAGGATCATAAGAGACTTCGACACATTGGCCTCCTGAGTGCCGTCCTACTGGGGGCGGCCATCTGGTTCGAGTATGCGCCTTCAGCAATCCTCAGTCCGTGAGCTTACTCACGTAGAGGTGTGACGTTCGACAGCCTCAGCAAGGCTCGTCATCACTACCGATAGTGTCGTTCTCAGCTCTTGGCCGGGGGCGGGACGTTCGAAACCAGGATCGGTGTGTCCACGGTACGCACATGGAGATCCCGTTGAGGGAAGGGCATTTCGATCCTCTGTTCCGCGAAGACTCGCAGGATGGAGTAATACAGGTCGCTCTTGATGCGGTAGTTGTCGTCCTGGCCAATCATCCTCCAGAAACGAAGGAGAAAGTTCAGAGTGCTGTCGCCCAGTTCGGCTATAACGACTTCTGGAGCGGGGTCACTCAAAACATCGGGATGCTGGTGGGCGATTTGCAACAGTAGTGTGCGCACCGTGTCGGGATCACTGTCGTAGGAAACCCCGACCGGGATTGACAGGCGGATACTGGGATCGTTCCCCGACCAGTTCGTTACCTGGGTGGTTGTGAACGTGGAATTCGGGACGATGATGAGCTCATTGTCGTAGGTCCGCACCGAAGTGCCGCGTCCTCCAATGCGGACCACCACGCCGCTGGTGTTTCCCACGGCAATACAATCTCCGATTCGGATCGGTTGCTCGACCAGCAAAACCAAGCCAGCCACCCAATTGGCAACCAGCGATTGCAGCCCGAAGCCGATACCAATGCCGAGGGTGCCGGCCAGAATCGCCAGTGTGTTCAGGCTTACGCCGGCCAGTTCCAAGCCAACCAGGAACCCAATCACGTAGATCGCGATCGAGGCAAACCGCGCCAGCATATAGCTGCGCTCCTGGCCGACAGCCTTGGTCTGCACCAGTTTGACGTACACCAGGTGTCTCAGCTTGGAGCACAGCAAACTAAGAAGCAGCAGGAAGACGAACGCTTTGATCAGAAAGACGGGCGTAACCGTCAGCTTTCCCAGTGTGAACAGGGGCCGTTCAAGGAGGTGCCGGGCGTCGGATCCAAGTAGATCAACCAGCGAGTGGCCACGCGGCACCAGCGCCAACCCCAACAACAGCGCGAGAATGGCAACGGCCGTCACGGCCACGATCCTGCTTTCCAGCGACCAGCGCATGTGTCACCTCCCTACCCAGGCCTGACAAGACCGGCATCCAATTGTAGGACCCTGTGTTCAGTGTGCTTCGCGCAAAACCGCCCAATACGCCGCCAGGCTTTCGCCCAGGGTCGCTTGTCGCTGTCCCACCAGCGCCGCGGCCGAGCGCAAGAGCATGCCCGTGACAATACCGGCTCGCAGCAGCCTTACCCTCCCGGGCGGGAAATGTTTGCGCGCGTAGCGGAGCATATTCGTGTACCAGAACACTTGGCGGTTGCGAAACGATAGTTGACCCACGCTGTGCGCGCCACGGTGCCGGAAACGGGCGGTCGGACAATAAACGATCCCGCGTCCACGAGCCAGCAATCGCTGGCAGAGATCGACGTCCTCGAACCACACCGGAAAGAACTGCTCATCGAAACCACCTGCCTCATCGAAGGCAGGGCGCATGACGGCCAGACACGCGCCCGCGGGCTGCTCAACGTCCTGCTGCTGCGAGTAATCGGCGTCAAGATAGCGATATCGGCGGTTTATGGGGTTCCGTGGCCAAAGCTGATTGACCAGCAGCGCCTCGCACAGTAATGTCGACACGGTTGGCAAACGCCGAAAAGTGAAGCCACGCGCCGGCTCCCCATCACTCTCCAACAAGGCGCCGCCTGCCGCTGCTGCGCCAGTCGATTCGAGGCACAGCAGGACCCGTTTGACTGCTCCTGGTTCGGCAATCGTGTCCGGATTCAGAAACAGCAGAACCTCTGCGCTCGTTTCCTTCGTTCCCTGATTGGCGGCTGCTGCAAATCCGAGATTCCGATCGTTGGCCAGGAGTCTCAGTTCGTGCCAGGCGACAAAATCCTCAACGCGCCGTACGGTTCCATCCTGCGACGCATTGTCCACCACAACGATCTCACAATCCTCCCGTGCCAGGGCTTCCAGGCAAGCTCCGACGCGGTCAGCTGAGTTGTGCGTCACGACGATGGCACAGCAGTGCGGCATGGCTTCAAGAAGCACGCATTATAATCGTAGGTTTGCCAGTTCTCGGGTACGCCGCATGTTGTGGCTGCGGCAGGAGCAGACTTGGAGATTATCGAGACCCCGCTGCCGGGTGTTTTGTTGATCAGGCCGTGCGTCGCCTCCGACTCTCGCGGATTCTTCATGGAGACCCACCGCGAGAACGTGCTCGCTTCCGCCGGTATTACGGACCACTTTGTACAGGACAACCATTCGCGTTCTTCGCGCGGTGTACTGCGCGGATTGCACTACCAGCTCCGTACTCCGCAGGCCAAGCTGTGCCGGGTGTCGAAGGGGGAAGTGCTGGACATCGCGGTGGACATTCGTATTGACTCACCCAATTTCGGAAGATGGATGAGTGTGGTTCTCTCCGGCGAAAATCATCTCCAACTGTATATTCCCAAGGGGTTCGCACATGGATTCGCGGTGAGCTCCGAAACCGCGGACTTCCTCTACAAATGCAGTGATTATTACGACGCCAGCGATGATCGGGGTGTGCTGTGGAACGATCCCGGCATTGGCATTGACTGGCAGATGCCTTCGCCGTTCCTATCGAACAAAGATAGCGGATATCTGCCGCTGGTGCAGATTCCACGCGACGAGTTGCCAAGGTATCAACCGTGAGCCTGCGATTGCTGATTACCGGCGCCAACGGCCAGCTGGGATGGCACCTGCGTCGGAGCCTTGCCCCGCTGGGCAGCGTCCTTGCCATTGATGTTCAGGAAGTGGACCTGACAGACCTGAATGCGGTTAGCCATACGGTCCGCGAGTACGCGCCCGACGTGGTCGCCAACGCGGCTGCCTACACAGCGGTGGACAAAGCGGAGAGCGAGCCTGATCTGGCGTACGCCATCAATGCTGCCGCCCCCGCGCGAATCGCGGACGAATGTGCGCGGAGCGGCGCGCTCCTCATCCACTACTCTACGGACTATGTTTACGACGGCAGCAAGACGGGCCCTTACGTGGAGGACGATGCGCCGGCACCGCTCAGCGCGTATGGCCGGACCAAGCTCGAAGGCGACAAGGTCATTATGGCCAGCGGATGCGCGTACCTCATTCTGCGCACGACATGGGTGTACGACATTCGTGGCAAGAACTTCCTGCGGACGGTGCTGCGCCTGGCGAGGGAAAAGGAAGAGCTGCGGATGGTTGGCGACCAATATGGCGCGCCTACCTGGGCGCGCGGGTTGGCCGAAGCGACAACTATCATTCTCGCCAAGTTGTTGGAACGTCGCGGCTCGACCGGGACGTGGAAGAGCGGCCTGTTTCATCTCACCGCCGGAGGCAAGACTTCGTGGGCTGGCTTTGCGCAAGCTATCCTCGAAGACTACGAAGCCCTACTGTCCTGGCCAGCCGAGACTGGTGAGTTCGGTGGGCCACTGAGAGCCAAACGAGTGGTCGAGATTACCAGTGAGCAGTACCAGACGCCGGCCCGCAGACCGCGCAATTCTGTCCTCTCCAACGCCAAGGTGCAAGCTGGGTTCGGAGTGGCGCTTCCGGACTGGCGTTCTCAACTGCGGCTTGCCTTGCAGGACGCTATTCGCTGATAATCGAAGGTCGCCACAACTTTGTTGCCAGACAGCTCACTCACCGCCGTTCTTGTGTGCCTCCCCAAGGTTTCTCAGGCGCAAAAACGCAAGTGGGTCCTATTGTGCTCACGTGCTGCTCGCGGCAATCTGGACGGAGAATTATGAAAGGCATCGTTTTAGCAGGCGGAATCGGCTCTCGCCTGTATCCACTCACCCGTGTCACCAACAAGCACTTGCTTCCCGTGTACGACAAACCTATGGTCTTCTATCCGCTGCAAACGCTGGTGGATGCGGGGATTCGCGACATTCTGATCGTGACCGGTGGCCAAAACGCCGGGGACTTCCTTCGCCTGCTGCAGAATGGCAAGGAATTCGGTCTGCAGCAGCTCGCCTTTGCATATCAGGAAGGAGAGGGCGGCATTGCTGACGCACTGCGGCTTGCTGAACCGTGGGCTAAAGGCGACAAGATTTGCGTCGTTCTGGGCGACAACATCATCGAGGGCGATGTTCGGGATGCCGCCAACAGCTTCAACCAGCAGGACAAGGGCGCAATGGTCATGCTCAAGGAGGTACCCGATCCGGAGCGTTTCGGAGTGCCGGTGTTCGAGGATGGCCGCATCGTGCGGATCGAAGAGAAACCCAAGAGACCTCTATCCTCTTATGCGGTCATCGGGATTTATTTCTACGACGGTACAGTCTTCGACCGCATTCGCGGTCTGAAACCGTCGGGCCGCGGGGAATACGAGATCACCGACATCAACAACAGCTACATCGCTGAGGGCACGCTGCGTCACACGCTACTGGAGGGGTGGTGGACCGATGCTGGCACCTTTGAATCCCTGTGGCACGCCAGCAATATGGTGCGCGAAAAAGTGCTGCGCAGCGCTCAGGAGCCCGTCATGGTGCGCAGCCTATGAAGCTGCTGGTCACTGGCGGAGCCGGATTTATTGGCTCAAACTTCGTTCATCACGCTCTCGCCAATCATCCGGAGTGGCAGCTCACGATACTTGACAAACTCACCTATGCCGGCAACCTAAAGAACCTCGAACCTGCGTTGCAGCAGGGGCGCTGTGAGTTCGTGCAGATGGACATCTGCGATCGCGAAGTGGTGGAGCCGCTTCGAGGATGCGATGCCGTCATTCATTTCGCCGCGGAAAGCCACGTCGATCGCAGCATTGAAGATGCGTCAGCCTTCGTGCGTACCAACGTGGACGGCACGCACAACCTTATCCAGGCCTGCCGCGAAGCCCGGGTGCGGCGATTTGTGCACGTCAGCACGGACGAGGTGTACGGCAGTCTCGGCGAAAAGGGGTATTTCACCGAACAATCTCCCCTGCAGCCGAACAGTCCCTACGCGGCTACGAAGGCAGCTTCCGATCTGCTGGTGCTGGCCTATGTTCACACCTATAGATTTCCTGCGCTCGTGACCCGTTGCTCCAACAATTACGGTCCGTATCAGTTTCCGGAAAAATTCATCCCCCTGATGATCGCCCAGGCCATGGCGGCCGAGCGGCTTCCGGTGTACGGCACCGGGCTCAACATCCGCGACTGGATCCATGTCAGCGATCACTGTCGCGCCCTCGATGTCGTGTTGCGGAGAGGCCGCGAAGGGGAGGTCTACAACATCGGCGGCGGTTGCGAGATGCGGAACATCGAAGTGGCCAAATTGATCCTGCGCGCGCTCGGCCGCTCGGAAGACCTCATCCAGTTCGTGACCGACCGGCCCGGGCACGATCTGCGCTATGCCATCAACCACGAGAAGACGCACCTCGAGCTCGGCTGGGCGCCGGCAGTGAGCTTTGGAGAGGGCCTGGCGCAAACCATCACGTGGTATAGGGAAAACCAACCCTGGCTCGACGAGGTGCGCTCCGGTCAATACCGCGACTACTTCCAAAAGCACTACGTGCACCGGGCCAGGACCTTCGCGCAGTAACCCCTCGAGAGACGCACCTTACGCTCCTCCCTGGTTGACGAGTGATGTAGGGTAGAGTGGTTCCGGACAGAGAAAATGAAATTAGTCACGTTCCACGACGAGTCCGGACAGCGACGGATTGGCGCGCTGACACCGGAGGGCCGCATTGCTGACCTGAACGCCGCATACAAGCTGGTTCTGCGTAACAAGGGCGCCGCTGATCTGCTGAGAGCCGACGAACTGGTTCCTGACGACATGCGCCTGTTCTTTGAAGGTGGCGATCGTTCGCTCGATGCCGGGCGCGCCGCCCTCGAGCACGCTATCGAACAGAAGCCCGATGTGGGGATGGATGGCAGGCCGGTTGTGTTCGACCGCGAAGACATCGCCATCAAGGCGCCGATAATCCCCAGGAAGTTTTTCCACACCGCCGGGAACTTCCGCGAGCACCATCATGAGGCCCAGAAGGCGGGCTTCTCACATCCCGTCCTGCCATGGATTGTCTTCTTCCAGAACGTGGATGCGATCATCGGACCGGACGAGCCGGTTGTCTTTCCGGCCCATCTCACCCAGGAACTGGATTACGAACTGGAACTCGCAGTCGTATTGAAGAAGGCGGGTAAGCACTTCGGCTCGGCGCAGGCCGGAGAATACGTTGGGGGGTACGTCATCTTCAACGACATTACGGCGCGCGACATTCAACGCGAGGAAATGAAGTCCGGGGTGTTCAGTTTTTGCAAGGGCATCGACACGTTCTGTCCGCTGGGACCACACATCGTGACCGCCGATGAGATCAAGGACCCGCACAATCTGGCCATGGAGCTGCGGGTCAACGGGGAACCAAGGCAGCGGTCGCACAGCAATAAGATGTCTGTCACGATTCCCGAAATAATCGCGCACTACTCGCCCATGGGCTACAGCGCCGGAGATGTTGTATCCACAGGCACCGTCTCCGGGGTGGCGGCGTTTAGTGCTGATCCTAAGACCTGGTTTCTGAAGCCGGGTGATGTCATGGAAGGTGAGATCGAACAAATCGGAATTTTGCGCAACCCCGTGATTTCGTGGGAGCAGGCTCATGGGAAGAGCGCTCGGGGTTCCCTCGCCGCTCGGCAGGTAAAGTGGTGAACGATCTCACAGGCAAGCTTTGGACCAGCGAATTGAACGCGCGACCCGACGTCAGGGAAGGCTTCGACCGCTCGCGGACGGTGCGCTTCTATGACACCACGCTGCGCGACGGGGAACAAACCGTTGGTGTCGTGTTCTCTCCCCAGCAGAAGCTGGAAATTGCGAAGGAACTTGACGAGCTCGGAGTGGGGCGCATTGAAGCAGGCTTCCCTAGAGTCTCAAGGGAGGACGGCGAAGCGACATCACTGATCCTGAGCGCGGGACTAAAGCATGCGGAGGTGTGGGGCTTCGCGCGAGCGACGCGCGCGGATGTCGAAGAGCTGGTGCGCCTCGGCGTGGGGGCATCGGTGATCGAGGTGCCTATCAGCGAGATCAAATTGAAGGCGTACGGCATTACGCGCCAGGAAGCCGTACGGCGGGCGACGGAAGCCATCGAATTCGCCGCGCAAAACGGGATTCGAGTTGCTTTCTTTGGCGTGGACGGCACACGCGCCGATCTGGATTTCTTCAGGCACATTTACCTGGCGGCCATGGACGCGGGGGCCCGGGAGGCTGTGATCGTGGATACCATCGGTGTTTGCACCCCTGAAACCGCTGAGTTTCTCGTGCACTGGGTGGGCGAGTGGATTGGCCGGGATACACCACTCCACTGGCATGGGCACAACGACTTTGGGCTCGGCACTGCGGCTGCGATTGCCGCGGTTCGCGGTGGCGCAACCTGGATTCACGGCACCATCAACGGTATGGGTGAGCGGGCTGGGAACGCCGACATCGCCGAGGTAGCGCTGGCATTGAAATGTCTCTACGCCATGCCGGTGGAGATGCACCTGGAGAAAATTCGCGTGGTGTCTGAGGTTGTTCGCCGGGCAGGGAAGTATGAATTGGAAGGCTGGAAGCCAGTAATTGGGGACAATCTTTTTCTGCGTGAAAGCGGGGCCGTGGCCAGCCAGTTCCACATCCCGGAGGCGATCGAGCCTTATAGCGCCGAGTTGGTGGGCGCCAGGCGAGGAGTTGTGCTAGGCAAAAGGAGCGGGCTCGACAGCATCCGCCTGAAGGCAGAGGAACTGGCGCTGGATGTCCCGGTCCCGTACCGCGCTGCCGTCCTGGAGGCGGTCAAGGAAAAAGCCATCGAGAAGGGCGGTCTTGTCAGCGACGACGAATTTCGCTCGATTGTGGGTGGGATCGGAACAGTGAAGGCCGAATCATAGAAGACCCGCCAGGCGGGTCTTCCATGGGGATAAGAATTTCCTCAGCTCCGCACGGGGAAGCATCCTGGGCCCGACGGTCGTACCTTCCTACTGCGCCAATACGTGCTTGGCGGTGTCGCCGCGGAAGGTCATCTCGACCAATACTTGCTGGTTGTTGGCGTTTTCTACAAAGCGCTGTTCGCTACGACTTGCTTTCGCCTCCAACGGGACCAGACTGCACTTCGTCTTGACTTCAACTTTCCCACCCGTCAGCTTGAAAATCATGTAGTGGGTGTCGCCCTGCATCTCATGCGTGATTGTGTAGTTGCCCGCCGGAACGAGAGTTCCGCCAATGACCGTTGGCTGATAAAAAGTGGCGGACTGCTTCTGGGCAATACCCACGGGATTGTCTTTCGCCAGCAGTGCTGAAACGCACAGCATCATCAGTACTGCCACCAGGGTGGCAACCATTCGCTTCGACATAGCAGCTCCTTATGGGCCCGTTCAGTGGGCCAACTGAATGCAACTTTAGTGTAGAGAGGGAGCGTTGAGAGCGCCGTGCCGGGGGTCACAGGCAGATGTGACGAGGGCTGGCATGGGAGGTCACAGCAACTTTCGCAGCTCGCGGCGAAGGATCTTGCCGGAGGCGGTGCGAGGCAGCGAAGGCACGAAGTGAACCTCGCGTGGCGTCTTGTAGCTGGAAAGCCGCTCGGCAACGAAATCCCGCAGGGCGGCTTCGGTTTCGTGAGTGGCGTTTTCCGTATCGCGCAGTACTACAAACGCGCAGGGTGACTCTTCGCCTTCTTCGTTAGTGCGGCCGACAACGCCGCATTCGCGCACTGCAGGATGCTCCAGCAATACGGATTCCACTTCAGCCGGTGCGATGGAGAAGCCTTTGTACTTGATCATCTCTTTGCGGCGATCCACGATGTAATAAAGTCCGAGTTCATCAGAGCGCACAATATCCCCTGACCAGTACCAGCCGTCGCGCAACACCGCGGCCGTGGCGTCGGGACACTTCCAGTATCCGTTCATGATCTGCGGCCCGCGGATGACAAGTTCGCCCAGCTCGCCCGGTGAGACCTCATTCTCGTTCGCATCCAGCACGTGGCACTCGGTCTGCACAACGGGGCCGCCGACAGAATCGGGACGATATAGCTCGGGCGTCAGAAATCCGACGTGCGTAACCGGCGAAGCCTCGGTCATTCCATAACCCTGGCGGATGGGGATACCCGTGCTCTGAGTGAATCGGCGCGCCAGTTCCGGCGCCAGGGGCGCGGCACCGCTCTTGACCCACCGCAGGCGATGGTTGCGAGGAAACCTGTCCTGTTCCGCGGCTTGGCAATAGGCAAGCAAGGTCGGCGGAACGCACAACGTCAGGGTCACTCCTTCATCAGCGGTGATACGCAAGGAACGATCGCAATCGAAGCGCGGCATCAACACCAACGTGCACCCCCGTATGAGGGACAGGTTCAAACCAACCGTCATGCCGTAGATGTGGTACAGGGGCAGGAAGCAGAGGAGAATATCATTGTCGGCGACGGCGCCTGGCTCGCCAACCGTGAGCGTCTGATAGACGTTGGTGACCAGGTTGTAGTGCGAGAGCATGACACCCTTCGGCAGGCCCGTGGTTCCACTCGAATAAGGAAGCGCCGCCAGGGCCGAGCGCGAGTCACTCTGGGGCTCGGGTAGCTGCGCAGTGACCGAAGACTTGAAGAGCAGGTCGAATGGCTCCGCACCGGCCGGAGGCCGGGCGCGGATGCTGTACACGTGCCGCAGCGCGGGCAGTCCGTCAAGATTAATGCCCTGCAGCAGAGTACCGTCACTGATGAGCGCAACGGCATCGGCGTTTTCCAGTTGGTAACGGACCTCGCGCTCTCGATAGGTGGGATTCAGAGTGGTCGGTATTGCCCCAGCCAGAGTTGCGGCGTGAAACGAGACCCCAAACTCCCAGCAGTTCGGCAGATAAATGCCAACTACTTCGCCCTGACGAATGCCACTGGCCACGAGGTTGCGCGCGACCCGCTCAACCAGCTCGGCGTAGGCGCCGTAGGTCAGGCGCCTTGCGGGGCCGCAGGACGTGTCAATGATGGCGATCTTGCTCGCGTGCCGGCGGCAGGATTCGAGGATGGCTTCGTGAACGAACTTGCCCTCAGGATCAGCAAACAGTTGCGTTCTAAGACCTTCAGCAAGGCGCGCCATGACTCGTGCGGATGAGTGTACCAAAGGCCGGAAACGATAAATCTGTCAGTTCAGGAAGAACTTGGTGTACAAGGTGTCGCGCTGCGCGGGCCGAAATCCCGCATCGCGGATGATGCGCCGCAGCTCTTCTTCCGTCGTGCAGTTGCGTACGCCCGCTGCGCGCACCACATTCTCCTCTATCATCACCGAGCCCACGTCGTTACCGCCGAAGCGCAGACCCGTTTGGCAGACCTTCAGACCTTGGGTGACCCAACTTGACTGAACATTCTTGAAATTGCTGAGGAAGATACGCGAGATCGCCAGCGTCTTCAGGTACTCCACGGCGGTCGCCTCATCCCATCCCCGTCCTCCGAGTGCGGTGTTCTGCGGTTGAAAAGACCAGGGGATGAATGCCGTGAACCCGCCGGTCTCCTCCTGGAGGTCGTAGATGCACTGGAAGTGATTGATGCGGTGTTCGTAGCTTTCGCCGACACCAAACATCATCGTGGCCGTAGTTCGCATGCCAAGCTTGTGGGCGGTCCGATGCACGTTGAGCCAGTCGTTGGTCAGGCACTTGAGACGCGCAATCTTGTAGCGCACTTCGTCGTCGAGAATTTCCGCACCGCCGCCGGGAATGGAGTCCAGCCCGGAATCGCGCAGGCGCCTGATGGCGTCCCCGATGCTCAGACTGCTGACTTCGGCGATGCAGATGACCTCCGATGCCGAGAAGCAGTGCAAGTGCACCTGCGGGAAGCGTTGCTTGATCCCGCTCAACAGGGCCTCATACCACTCGATCTTCAGGTCGGGGTGAAGACCCCCTTGAAGGAGGATGCCGGTGCCGCCCAACTCCACTGTCTCGCGAACTTTGTCATAGATGGTGTCAAAGTCGAGGATGTAACCTTCTTTGGTCAGCTTCCCCTTCAGCGGACGGTAGAAGGCGCAGAAGGTGCAATACTCGGTACAAAAATTGGTGTAGTTGATGTTGCGATCGATGATGTATGTGACCACGCCCTCGGGGTGCAGCTTGCGGCGCACCGCATCAGCTTCCATTCCGATGCCGATCAAGTCATCGGAGCGGTACATCTCCAGCGCCTCGGCTTTGCTCAAAGACATGGCAGTCCTGCAACCTTCTGCGACATTGTAACCTTCTTATTGTCTGCTGCGAAACTCAGGCTTCGAGCAGCGCTAGTTTATGCTAAGAGGAAGATGGGCTCGCAACAATCGTTGCCACGTCGCGTTTACAAAGAAGGATACTTGTCGCTCAATTTGGAGCGCGTGAAGGGCGGACTCATGAACCGGTTCCGATTTGCCGCTATCGACACCAGGACGACCGCGCGAATCTTGCTTTCAACTCTGATCCTGGCGCTGCCGTTTCCTGCATTGGCGGTGCTGGGGGACACCGCGGCTTCTGTCCTGAACGACCAAGCTCGCATGAAGGGGACTCTGCGGAGCGTGGACAATCGTACCTATGTAATGCACGAAATTACCTCATCGGCTGGGACGGTAGTGCGGGAGTTCGTCTCACCTCAGGGAGCAGTGTTCGGCGTCGCCTGGGAAGGTCAGGTGCCGCCCGATCTGCAGCAACTCCTCGGACCGTATTATCAGCAGGCCCAAAAGGCGCGGGCAGCCCAACAGCATCACGGACGCGCTCCGGTCGTAATCGAGACACCCAGCTTGGTGCTGTACCAAACCGGGCACATGCGGAGCTTCCACGGCCAGGCGTACGTTCCGCAATTACTGCCACAGGGCGTCCAGGCCAGTGACATCCGATGAAGGAGAAATGATCGTGGGTAAACTAGCGACCCTGCTCGCAATCGGGAGTCTCACGTTGATGGCAGGCTGCGGCGGCGGCAGCAATGGAGGCGGGGGGAACACGCCAACCATCACCTCGGTCACGGTGTCGTGCTCTCCTTCGACTGTGTCCTCCGGTCAAACCAGCCAGTGTTCGGCGACCGTCATGGGGACAGGGAATTTCAGTTCGGCGGTCACCTGGAACACAAATGCCGGCCAGGTTTCTTCCGCCGGCCTTCTGACGGCGCCGATCGTGAATGGAAGCTCATCGGTAACCGTGATGGCCACCTCTTCCCAGGATTCAACTAAGTCGGGATCCGCGATCGATACAGTGACGCCGATACAGGCGGCGAACAACGTTGCTCCACTTATTGTGGATGCAGGTCCCGATCCGGCGAACTTCACTTCGGCAGATGTGGCCTTCGTGACCGTCAAGATTTGCGTCCCGGGAACGAACACCTGTCAGACCGTCGATCACGTTTCCGTGGACACGGGTTCGTCCGGTTTACGCATCGTGTCCTCTGTCCTGGGCATCCAGTTGCCCCAGGCGAACGATTCCAACGGCAATCCTCTGGATGAGTGCTTCGCGTTTGTGGACGGCTACGTTTGGGGCCCGGTGGCTACCGCCGACATCATCGTGGGGGGTGAAAAAGCGTCGAGCGTACCGGTACAAGTCATGATTCCCGCGACGAGTTCGCCGCCGGTGCCGAGCAGTTGCTCTAGTCAGAGCACCGGGCCCAACGGCAATGAGGGCGGGAGCGTGGACACCTTTGGTGCTAATGCCCTCATTGGTGTGGGGTTATTCCAGCAGGACTGCGGGCCGGGTTGCACGACTCAAAACTCGAGCCCACCGGACGTATATTACGAATGCCCGGCATCCGGCTGCAGCAAAGACGGTATTTTCGTCACTTTGGCGCAGCAGCTGGCCAATCCGGTGGCAATGTTTGCTGCCGACAACAATGGAGTGCTGATTCAGTTTCCCGCGGTTCCTGATGGTGGTGCGCTAACCTCGAACGGCTTTTTGATCTTCGGCATCGGCACGCAAGCGAACAACACTCTGGGTAGCTCTACTGTCTACCCGGTGCCCGACAGCGGCAGTAACGCCGGGGACTTCACGACTATCTTCAATGGAACGAGCTACACTGGCAGCTTTATCGACAGCGGCTCCAACGGGCTGTTCTTCCTCAATACGACGGCCACGGGCATCCCGACCTGCCCCAAGCCCAATGACACCTGGTATTGCCCGGCTACTTCGCCTGATAATCTGACAGCGGTCAATCAAGGCTCAAACCTGCAGAGCGGCCCGACCACTCACTTCAGCATCGAGAACACCAACACGCTTTTCATCACAAACAACACTGCCTTTAGCACGCTGGGCGGGCCCAATCCAGGTGCGTTTGACTGGGGCTTGGCATTCTTCTTCGGCAGAGATGTGTTTACTGCCATCGAGAACATGACCACTCCGGGAGGCACAGGGCCGTACTTCGCGTATAACCTGCCATAGCCGACTGCCAGCCGTTTTCCAGCGTGGCTGACGCCCCGCCTCTCTTTGAGAGTCAAGGTCCGCTTAGAGGTAGCTGTACTACGCGACCCTCACCTACCAGCGAGCTATTTGCTCTTGTTGTCGCGCCGACATTGCTCCGCTTCGCGACCATGTGTCTGTCTCCCGCGTCGCCTCACTGGTTGCCCACAAGCAGCAGGGAACGTACAATTGGCGGCGCGGAGGTGCACCACTGGCAGGCAGAGAACCGGCTGCGAAGTCAATGCCGAAGGCTACCAGGCCCCAAATGAAGGGGTATGGAGTGCCGGAATCACTAGATGGTGCTCTGCCGTGGACGTGGGCACAGGAGCGCATCGCCAAGTCGCATAACTACTGGCTTACCACGGTCCGTCCAGATGGCGCGCCCCATACCATGGTGGTCTGGGGTATCTGGCTGAATGGAGCATACTATTTCAGCACCGGAGTGACCACGCGCAAGGCGCGCAATTTACAGCAGAATCCCAACGCAATCGTATGCAACGAGAACGTGGAAGAAGCCGTAATCATGGAAGGCATCACTCGCAGGCTCAATGATGCCGAGATTCCGCAGCAAGCGTTCGCTGACTACAAAACCAAGTATGGCTGGGAGCTGGATCCAAAGATCGGGCCGGTATTTCAGGTCACTCCGAAAACTGTCTTTGCCATGCCGGAGAAGCAGTTTCCCAAAGGTGTGACGCGTTGGGTGTTCGAGTGAGCCTTCAGTTGACGGCTCGCCAGTTTGAGACTTCAATTTGCTGATGTGCAAGAAACCGGTAAAAAGCCGATCCGGCAGAAATATTCAAGCTGCCTTCCGTGAAACTGGGACAAAACACCCCATCGCCAGCCGCCCGGTGATGCCTGCGGACTACGGGGTGTCCAAATCCAGCAAGGGTCTCCTTGACTGGAGCTGGGCGCGGGAGCGGCTCACGCAATCGCACAACTACGTGATCGTCACAGTCCGCGCCGACGGACGGCCGCACGCGATGGGTATGCACGGATTGTGGTTTGAGGACGCTTTCTACTTTGGCACTGGCGAGACCACCCGCAAGGCCGGAAATCTGGCAGCGAATCCGCACTGCATCCTGATGAACGAACAGCTCGACGAACTGGTCATTGTCGAGGGCACCGCCGAGCAGGTCGGCTATGACGCAATTCCCCGAGAACTCTCAGCGGCCAGCAAGAAGAAGTACGGTTGGCCGTACGATGCGAGAATGGGCGGCGTGATCTTCAAAGTCACGCCCCGCGTGGTCTTCGCGCTTCCGGAAAAGCAATTCGCCACTGCACCTACACGGTGGAAGTTCGAGTAGCTGTCACGCCAGCAGCGAAAAGAGCCGGCGAGAGCCGGCCCTTTCCGTCTGCGGCCGGATTCTCACTGTGGTTTGGCAGAGGTGCCTGTGGACGGTTTTGTACCCTTCCCGGTCCCGGCATCGCTGCCTTTAGCGCGGTGCGCGATGATCTTGTCCTGAACCCCGTCGTAGGTGCTCTGCGGAAGGATCTTGCGAGTCAGTAGGTCACGCTTTGAATTGTAAGGCCGCCCGTCGATGATCTTCTGCGAATACGCGGCACCGATGCCCGGAAGCGCGTCGAGTTGCTCCTTAGTCGCACTGTTGATGTCGATTTTCTGGCTATCCGGAGTCTTTCCGGAACTCGCGTTCGACGATGCGGAAGCAGTGTTGGCTTTTCCCGTCTGTGCTGGCTTGGATGTTGTTCCCTGACCTAGCAGAATGGAAGAAGCAAGGACGAGGAACAGCAGGGCGCGCACAGCGGTTCTAAGCAGGTTCATAGCGATGTCTCCTTGAGAGTGGCACGTAATTACGCCCGAAATGCTACTAGCGGTTAAGGCGGTTGTCACGCCTCTTTTGTAAGGCACAGGGAAAGAAACCTACTTGCGGGAGCTGCCAGATGCTACTGGACCGAGGAAACGCAACTCGGGCACGTCTCGAATGAGGCCAAGCTCCTGCGCGTAGTGCAAGAAAAGCTGCAGACCCGCATGGTTGTCGCGGTCGAGGTAGTAATGGATGTTTTCTGTAAGGTACTGGCGAATTTCTTCCGGATCCAAACCAAGTTTTGGTGACCATTCACGAGCAAGAGTGATGATGTTTCCGAGCTCCAGGCCATGATCCCGGGAACATTGAAATACGTTGGCCAAGTTTTCTGCACGGTCCGCGCGCGCCAGAGCGTCGAGCCGCACCGCCCAAAATGCGAAGACAAACGGCTTCCCAGTTCGCTGGCGCCACTCGTGCGCCAGGTCGTACACAAGATAGCGAGAACTCGCCGGCACTTGCAGAGCAGCGTCGCCGATCAGCAGAGCCGCATCGTAAAGTTGCAGCATGGCGTCGAGCTGCGGGGGGTGAGGTGTGAGCTGGCGCTGGCCACCGAAGAATTTCTCGAACAAGATCTGCAGTAGAGCGACGGATGTCCTCGAGCTGGAGTCGGTCGCGACGTTCTCGACCTCCTCAATGGGCTTCTTGCTTATGAGCAGAATTGAGCGCACCCGGTCTTTGGCTGCTATGGCCACATCGGGCAGAATGACGAGGCGGGGAATCTCAGCGTAGGTGAATGCCGGGATAATTCCAATGTCCGCCTGATTTGCCGCCAGGGCGGCAGCGCAGGCTGACGGAACGGTGTATTCAATCCGGAAGTTGTGGCCGGCGTCCCCGTGCTCGAAGTCCCACATCAGGGGAGCCGTATTCAAGTAGGAAATGGCAGAGATTCGCAGCCGCGACATGAAACATCGAGTCTAGCAGGCCTGGGCTTCGACACTGCCTTCGGTGACGCGCGACCTTGACGGTAACCACCTCCGAGGTTACTCTCCGCAGTGATTGAATAATCGCAGAGGAGTTGGCTATGGAAGCAGAAACAGCCGTGCGGGCCCGCGACTTCGCGGTAACGCGCCAGTTGCAGTACCTGGCGCTGTCCCTTACGCCGGGAGTCGGAGCCGGGAGGGGCCGTCGGCTGGTAGAGAGCTTTGGTGGTATTGACCGCCTGTTCGCAGCGTCGCTAACTGCTCTGGAGGCAGCCGGGCTCCCGGCTGCTGCCGCCCAGAGTATTGCCTTGGGTAAGTCCCTTGAATTGGCCGGCGCGGAAATGGATCGCGCCAAAGAACTCGGAGCCAAAGTCCTGGTTCACGGGGATGCCGAATACCCCCGACGGCTCTTGGAAATCTATGATCCGCCGCTCGCGCTTTACCTTAGAGGAAGCGCAGAAGTTGTAGAAAAAGCTGGCATTGCAATTGTTGGTACCAGACATCCGACACCCTATGGAACGGGTATGGCTGAACGTCTGGCCGGCGATCTCGCAGCCCGTGGACTGGTTGTGTTCAGCGGGATGGCCCGCGGTATTGATACGGCCGCTCATCGAGGTGCCCTGGCGGCTCGAGGTTCCACAGTTGCCATTTGGGGAACGGGAATCGACGAAGTCTATCCTCGGGAGAACCAGAAGATCGCCGGCCAGATTCTGGCCTCCGGAGGCGCGATTCTGTCAGAGTTTCCTATCGGCACATTCCCGGCGCCACAGAATTTTCCCATTCGCAACCGGATCATAAGTGGCATCTCGATCGGCGTGTTGGTCGTTGAGGCAGGGGAGTTCAGCGGAACCCGCGTGACCGCACGTTGCGCGCTGGAACAGGGCCGTGAGGTGTTCGCGGTGCCGGGCAACGTTACGAACAAGCTCTCGTGGGGACCCAACACGTTGATAAAACAAGGGGCTGCCCTAGTTGCTACATGGGAGGACGTCTGGGAAGCATTGCCCGCCGACGTTCGCCTGGCGTTGACACCACCCGAGCCGCCTGAATCGCCCGATGCTCCCGCCGCATCTCTGTTTGAGGCAGCAGCCCTGTCTCCGGCCGAGAAAAAGCTTTTCGCGCTGTTGAGGTCGGATGAGTCCACTCACATCGACCAACTGGTCGAGCGTTTGAATTCGTATCTCTCCTCTTCGGAAATCTTCAGTGCCTTGTTCGAACTGGAACTGAGCGGCCGGATCAGGCAGTTGCCGGGGAAGTATTACGTGAGGACGATGTAGCCGCCAGCCATCAGCTGTCGGCTTTCACCCAAACCGAGGAAAGGAGCTTTCCGATGCAGAACTGCCGAAGTCAAGTGCGAGGCATCTCTGTGAATTTCAAGTACTCTAATCGGTTGGGAAGAATAGCTTTAACTGACGGCTGACGGCTGATAGATGACAGCTTAGTTTCAGCTTTGCTGCAAATCGTGCTAGCTTCGTAGGGATTGAGGTTCCATTGCCAAAGGGTCTAGTCATCGTCGAATCGCCCACCAAGGCGAAGACGATCCAAAAATATCTGGGCGCGGGATACGAGGTTGAAGCCTCGCTCGGCCACATCAAGGACCTGCCCAAGAAGGACCTGGGGGTTGATGTCGACAACGACTTCGCCGCCGAATACGTGGTCATTCCGGGCAAGGAAAAGGTGGTCGCCAAGCTGAAGAAGCTGGCGAAGTCGGCGGATACTGTCTATCTGGCACCCGACCCGGACCGCGAAGGCGAGGCGATTGCCGCTCACCTTGCCGAGGAACTCGGCGGCGACGGCGTGGACGGCAAGAAGCGCAAGAAGTCGCCGTTCAACATCCGCCGTGTCACTTTCAACGAGATCACCAAACGCGCAGTCCAGGAGGCCTTCCAACATCCCCGCGACATCGACCGCAATCTGGTGGACGCGCAGCAGACCCGACGCGTTCTCGACCGGCTGGTGGGTTATCAGGTGTCGCCGCTGCTGTGGGACAAGGTTCGCCGCGGACTCTCTGCTGGACGCGTACAGACCGTGGCGCTGCGGCTCATCGTCGAGCGCGAACGCGAAATCAAGGCGTTCGTCAAGCAAGAGTATTGGACCATCGACGCGCACCTGCAGGCCGCGAAGCCGCCCGCGTTCACCGCGCGTTTCATTGGCCTTGGGGACGAGAAGATGCCCATCCCCAACGCCGAAGAGGCCGGCAAGCTCAAGGCCGCGCTGGCGCAGGCTGACTGGACTGTCCGTTCGATTGACAAGCGCGAGCGCCGTCGCAGTCCGGCGGCACCCTTCACCACCAGCAAGTTTCAGCAGGATGCTTCACGCAAGCTTCGCTTCAGCGTGAAGCGGGCCATGATCCTGGCACAACGCCTTTACGAAGGCATCGATCTCGGCGAGGAGGGAACGGTCGGACTCATCACCTACATGCGTACCGACTCGACCCGCGTCTCTAATGAGGCGCTGGGCGAGGTGCGAGAGCTGATCGCCCGCAATTACGGACCGCAGTTCCTGCCCGAATCCCCCAATACCTTCAAGTCCAAGAAAGACACCCAGGACGCGCACGAGGCGATCCGGCCCAGCTCGGTCCTGCGGCACCCAGACGCTATCCGGAAGTACCTGCAGGAGGATGAGTACAAGGTTTACAAACTGATCTGGCAGCGCTTTGTGGCCTCGCAGATGAATCCTGCCGTGTTTGACCAAACCACAGTGGACATTGACGCCCGGTGGAGTAAAGATACGTACCGCTTCCGGGTAACCGGCTCCGTGCTCAAGTTCGAAGGTTTTCTGAAGGTCTATGAGGAGTCCAAGGAAGCCAAGGACGAGGAAGATGAGGCACTCAAACACAAGCTGCCTGGGCTCACCGAAGGTCAGAAACTGACTCTGAAGGGCCTGGATGCCGAGCAGCATTTCACCGAGCCGCCGCCGCGCTACAACGAAGCTTCGCTGGTGAAGGAGCTGGAGGAGCAGGGTATCGGTCGTCCGTCAACGTACGCCACCATCCTCAGCACGATTCAGGAGCGGCAGTACGTGCAAAAGACGGGCGGGAAGTTTGTTCCCACCGAAATTGGCTTTGTTGTGACGGACCTCCTGGTAGAGAACTTCAAGGACATCTTCGACCCGCAATACACGGCGCGGCTGGAAGAGGAACTCGATGAGATCGAGGAAGGCAAGGAGCGCTGGACCAATGCCCTCGCCGAGTTCTACCAAAAGTTCGAGAAAGACCTCCATTACGCCGAAAAGCACATGGAGAACATCAAGCGGATGGAGAAGCCCACGGATGAGAAGTGCGAGCGGTGCGGCTCGCCGTTGGTCATCAAGTGGGGCAAGCATGGGTCGTTCTATGCGTGCAGCGCGTATGACAAGAGCGATCCCAACAGTTGCACCTTCACCAAGGAGAATCCGATCGACCTGCCAGACCTGGATTCGGCTGATTTGCAGGAGACCGCGCAGGAGGAATACTGCGAGAACTGCGGACGGCCCATGGTGCTCAAGCGTGGCCGCTTCGGGCAGTTCATGGCCTGTACCGGGTATCCAGACTGCAAGACGGCGCGCCGGTTGGACCAGGCGAAGAAAGTTCCTGACATCCCGCTGGAGGAGAAATGCCCCCAATGTGGGCGTAACCTGCTGCTGCGGCACGGCCGCTATGGGGAGTTTATCTCCTGCAGTGGGTATCCGGACTGCAAATGGGTCAAGCAGAACTACATCGGCGTTAAGTGCCCGGAGTGCAAGACGGGAGATTTGGCAGAGAAAAAAGCGCGCCGCGGTAACTTCTTCTACGGCTGCTCCAACTATCCGAAGTGCCGGTTCACATCGGCGTACAAGCCGATCGCCGAAGCTTGTCCCGAATGCGGCAGCCCCTACCTGCTGGAGAAGAACCTGAAGTCGGGCGGCTTCGTCGTGTGTCCCAACAACAAACGCACCGAGCCGGACGAGCCCAAGCGCCGTGGAAAGAAGAAAGCCGGGGATGAAAGTACGGTAAAATGTGACTACTCGCGCGAGATCACGCCCGTAGCTGTAGCATAATAAACAGCGTTTCCAGCCAACCTCCCGACTTGACAGCCGGGCATTTTCGAAAAAGGAGAAGTAACGATATGGCGGTGAAAGCTGTTCCCGACGGCCTGCATACTATTACCGCGCATCTGGTGGTGAATGGCGCATCTGAAGCGCTGGAGTTTTACAGGAAGGCATTCGGCGCACAGATTGGAGGTGTCCACAAGACCCCGGACGGTAAGGTGATGCACGCCGAGTTCACAATCGGCGATTCCAAACTGTTCCTGGCGGATGAGTTTCCGGGGATGGGTTGTCCGTCGCCCAAGACCGCGGGTGGATCCAGCGTGGTGCTGAACCTCTATATGGACGGAATCGATAAGCTGTTTGATCAGGCTGTGAAAGCCGGAGCAACGGTGGTGATGCCCCTGGGCAATCAGTTCTGGGGCGACCGTTATGGCCAGGTTAAGGACCCCTTCGGCCATATTTGGGCGCTGGGGCAGCACATCGAAGACGTTGCACCCGATGAGATGGCTCGCCGTGCAAAGGAAGCCTTTGCCCACATGGCAAACGCCTGATCGCAGGGACCGACGACCCATAGAAAATGCCAACCCGTCAACGACATTGGGCGGGTTGGCGTCCTCTAACCCCATCCACGTCAGGAGACCCTATGAGCAATTCGCAAGCAACCTCAGCCGATTCCGAGTTGATTCTCAAGCTTTACGATCTACGGCGCGAGCCAGTGATGCGTGAGGCCCGAAAATTCATTTTCGACTTCGCGCCCCAATCCATTGATGAGGTCATGGCCGTGGTGGGAGATTTTTCTCGCAAAGAGAATGCCTACGTGCGCCAGGTTATCGGGTATTGGAGCATGGCTGCATCTTTGGTGCTGCATGGCACGCTTAATGAGGAACTGGCGCGCGACAATTTCATGGAGCTGCTGTTCGTCTATGCCAAGGTCGAGGCGTTTCTGCCGGAGATACGCAAGCGTACGGGCATGGATTCCTTTGGAGCCAACATGCAGAAGTTTGTGGAGAGCTCACCCGAAGCGCGGGCGCGAGTTGCACGTTTTCAGGAGCGCTTCGCAGCGATGAGCGCTGCAGGTGCCGGTCGTTAGCGGCCTAACTGAGATATTCGCGAATGTAGGGATCGGTGCAGCGCAGTAGCTCTGCAGCGCTGCCTTCGAAGGTGATCTTGCCATCGCGCAGGATCAGAAACTTGGTGTGCAGATCGCGCGTGGCTGCGCCGGGCACGGGCATCATTTTGTTTTGCTCCCGATCAAAGTAGTGGCTGGCCATGGTGAACGCATCTTGCAGGCGATGGGTCACCAGCAGGGAACTGGTCTGATACACGTCGCGCTGCTTTACCACCAGCTCGATGATCGTATTGGAGGTCACCGGATCCAGCCCTCCGGTTGGAGAATCGTACAGCAGAATCTCCGGCTGGGTGATGATGGCCCGCGCGATCGCCACTCTGCGCCGCATGCCTCCCGATAGCTCCGATGGGAAGAGGTTCACCGTGTGCTCCAGTTCGACGAAGCGTAGGGCCTCCAGCACGCGGTTGTGTATCTCATTCGTGATTGTCCCGGTTTCCTCAATCAGACGGTAGGCGACGTTTTCCTCGACCGTGAGCGAATCAAACAATGCGCTCTCCTGAAACACCATGCCAAGGCTGCGGCGCAGGTCGAACAGGTCCTGCTCACGCATCCGCGTGACTTCTTCCCCGAGGACCGTGATGTGGCCGGCATCGGGCCTGATCAATCCCAATACGAGCTTCAGGATCAACGTCTTTCCCGTCCCCGCTGCGCCCAACAGGACTTTGGTTTCGCCCCTGGGGAGCTGAAACGAAATCCCCTCCAGCACCGGATTCTCGAAAGCAATCTCGACCTTGTCGAACGTGATGACAGAATCGTTCGGACGCGAGATGCGCGACTCCGGCTGCTCGATTTGGGGCGCGAGGCTCGACATGGCTAATACTGGAAAAATCCCATGAGCAGCCGCGTGAGGAAAAAATCGGTGACGATGAGTAGCACCGAGGAAGCGACCATCGATTGTTTGGTGGCTTGGCCCACGCCTTGCGTGCCGCCTTTGGCCGACATGCCGTAGAAGCAGCCGATGCTGGCGATGATAAATCCGAACACCACGGGTTTAAGTAAGCCCATCAACACGTCTGCAAAGCGCAGCGCCTGGTAGGCGGTGGTCCAATACTGGTTGGCGTCGAGGCCCAACAAGAAGTACGAGATAACAAAACCACCAGCCAGCCCTACCAGGTCCGAGATGATGCTGAGGAAAAACATCATCACCACACTGGCCACCACGCGCGGCGTCACCAGCTTCTTGGTGGGGTCCACCCCCATGGCGCGCATGGCGTCGATCTGCTCGCTGACTTTCATGGAACCCAGTTCGCTGGCCATTCCTGTGGCGTTGCGGCCTGCCACCATCAATCCGGTCAGTACCGGACCGAGTTCCCGCACCATAGAAAGCGACACCAGCTTGCCCGTCAGGGACAGAGAACCGAACTGCTGCAGAGTGCTGGAGGTCTGCAACGCCAGCACCGCGCCCGTGAAGAAACCGGTGAGGATCACGATGGGCAGTGAACCGACGCCGACCGAGTCCGCTTGCAACAGCGTGTCAGCGAAGTAGCGAGGCTGTTGGAAGATGTTGGTAAGCGATTGGCCGGCGAGTAGGGAGTAATCCTGTACCGCCGCAACGTTTTCTTTCGCGATCTCAGTCGGCGAGAAGGTTGGCATCCTGGTTCCTGAAACTCCGGAACGGAAAATATATCAGAGACGCAGGAAAAAACCCGGTCCTCTGCCTCCGGACCTCCGTTTGTGGGTCTGCTTTCGTCCATGAACCTCGCTAGGCAGTCTATGGTCCTGAGAAAGCAGAACCACTGCTACCCACACTGTTGTGAGCACCGTCACCCGCTCTGGTGACATAGAACACGGCAGGCTGAGACCTCGGTCTTATATCAACCAAGCAGGTCGACTTTTTTGCCGCTATGAAAAGTTTCAAGGATGCGGAACATCTCTTTCGGCTCGCCGCCGTCTTCGTGGTAGGGTTCGCGCTGTTTCTGATCGCGCGTGGCTTGCTCGTCCCGCGCAGTTTTGGACAGTACGGACACTATCGCGGCAACGCAATCGGCGAGATCGCGGCGCTTCCGGTCTCCTACGCCGGTCACCAGGTTTGCGAGGGTTGCCATGCTGACGTCCTGGAGATGAAGAGCAAAGGCGTCCACAAGAACGTTGCCTGCGAGTCGTGCCATGGTCCCCTGGCGAAGCATGCCGACGATCCCGGGTCGGTCCAACCAGCGAAGCTGGACACTGCCAAGCTTTGCGTCCGCTGCCACGAGGCAAACCTTGCCAAGCCGGCAGAGTTTCCCCAAGTCGTGTCCACAGACCATTCGAACGGCGCGGCGTGCGACACCTGTCACCAGCCGCACAGTCCATCGATAGTGGCGGGAGGCAGCCAATGAACATCACACGCCGTCAATTGCTTGTGCTGCTGCCTGCCGCCGCGGTTGCGTGGGAGTACGTTCTCGCTGGAACACCCGAAGCTTCGCCCAACTACAACATGACCGAACACTGGTGGGGCATGCTGATGGACATTACGAAGTGCATCGGATGCGGTAGCTGCGTGCGCGCCTGCCAGTTGGAAAACCACGTCCCGGACGGCTACTTCCGTACCTGGGTCGAGCGCTACCACGTGTCCGATTGGGAGATGGAATATCCCAAGGTGGACTCGCCCGACGGCGGAAAGAGTGGGTTCCCGGCTTCCAGGGAAGAAGGCGGAAAGAACTTCTTCGTTCCCAAGCTGTGCAATCACTGCGCTGATTCGCCGTGCACCCAGGTGTGTCCGGTGGGCGCGACTTTCGTTACCCCCGATGGCGTCGTCCTCGTGGACCAGAAGTACTGCCTGGGTTGCCGCTATTGTGTCCAGGCATGCCCTTACGGTTGCCGCTTCATCAACCCGAAGACCGACACAGCAAACAAGTGCACGCTGTGCTATCACCGGATCACCAAGGGTCTCACTACGGCATGCTGCGAGGTTTGCCCGACAGGCACCCGTCAACTTGCCGACCTGAAGAACCCCAAGGACCCGATTCATGAATTCCTGAAGACCCATAGCGTTCAGGTTTTAAAGCCGCACTTGGCTACTGGTTCGAAGTGCTTTTATTACGGCCTGGATGGCGCGGTGCGATAAGGAGACTCCCGATTGCAGATTCCAGTCGAAGGTTTCATGTATCCCAACGAGGTGGAGCTCCAGTGGAGCGTGCTGATCGTGCTCTATCCATTCCTCACCGGACTGGTGGCCGGCGCCTTCATCCTCGCCTCGCTTGAAAGAGTATTCCGGGTCGAGGCGGTGAAGCCCACCTACCGGCTGGCCCTGCTCACGGCGCTGGCATTCCTCATCGTCGCGCCGATGCCGTTACAGCTGCATTTGGGCCATCCGGAGCGTTCCTTCGAGATGTATCTGACGCCGCACGGCTCCTCGGCCATGGCCATGTTCGGATTTGTGTACCTGTGGTATCTGCTCGCGGTCCTCGTGCTGGAAATCTGGTTGGATTACCGGCGCGATATTGTGGTGCTGTCGCAATCCACTACGGGCTGGAAGCGCCTGGTCTATCGCACACTAACCCTCGGTTCCACTAACATCGGCGAGCGTTCACTGGAGATCGACGAGCGAGCTGGGTGGCTGATCACCGTCATTGGCATCCCATCTGCGTTCCTTCTGCATGGGTATGTTGGTTTCATTTTCGGCTCAGTGAAGGCGAATCCATGGTGGTCCTCGCCGCTGATGCCCGTCGTGTTTCTGTTCTCGGCGATGGTCTCGGGCATTGCCATTGTAATGTTGCTTTACATGTTCGTGTGCTGGGTCCGCGATGAGGTCATCGACGTGCGTTGCGTAGACACCATCGCGAAGTATCTGTTCTACACCTTCATCATTGACTTCAGTCTGGAGATGCTCGATCTTGTTCACCGCATCTACGAGGCCGACGAATCATTCCGGAGCCTCGATTTCATGGTGCACTCGCGGTTGTACTTTTCGCAGGTGTTGCTGCAAATCCTGTTGGGCACCGTTGTGCCCATCGGGTTGCTGGCCCTGACTCAGGTGCTGAAGGTGAATGAAGTTCAGCGCAAGCACATCTATGCCGTCGCCGGATGCCTGACTCTGGTGGGCATCTTCGCCATGCGCTGGAATGTGGTCATCGGCGGGCAGCTCTTCTCTAAGAGTTTTCTCGGCTACACGACCTACAAGATGGGATTTGTGGCGCGCGAAGGTCTGCTCACCGCGATCACTCTGACCATCCTGCCATTCGTTATACTCTGGGTCTTGGTAAAGTTCCTACCGCCCTGGCCGGAATCACGCGTGGCTGCGAGCCCGGCGGCAACCTCGGCCATTGAATGACGCTAGCGACGCCGGATGGGACTCGGCACTTGGCGCATTGGAGTTGCTTGATTTAGTATTGCTGTCCCTAGCTGGCCGAGTGCCAGAGGTGCGAAGCATGGCGTTTCAAGTTGATCGCAGCCCATTCGATCCCGAACATGGGTTCGAGTACTATATTTGCTTTAAGCCTCCCGTAGAAGTTGAGGGCGACGAGGTGCGGTCGCGGATTTCCATCGAGGCTGCGCTCTCCGTCTCTGAAACGGGGGATGTTGCCGACCTCAGCTTCATGCTCCCCAAGATGTGTCGCAACGACCACGCTCTTTCCTACCTGAAACGCGATCCGAACGCAGCCTGTGTCGAAAACCGCGTGTTTATTGCGCTGCCTGGATTGAGTGGCGATGCGGTATTCAATGCCCCCGCTACCTTAGAACTGGATCAGGCGGGACGCATCGTGGCCATCGAGATCAACGGCTGCATCCCCAAGACCAATACCTTCCATCCCGCCCGCGCCTAACGTGTTGGGCAGCCCGCTCAGGTATGATGTCGGCGTGGGGAATGTAACCGCGTTTGTTCTGACCGGCGGTCGAAGCTCGCGAATGGGGTCCGACAAGGCGCTGCTATCCTATCGCGGACAGACCCTGCTGGAGCGTGCCCTGCAGACAGCAGCAGCCGTTGCGGGAAGGGCTGTCATTGTCGGCCCACGGGAGCGATATGCTGCCTACGGGGAAGTAGTCGAGGATATTTTTGCCGATTGCGGTCCACTCGCGGGAATCCACGCCGCCCTGGGCGCAACCCAGACCGAGTTCAACCTCGTCCTGTCGGTGGACATGCCGCTGATGACCTCCGAGTTCCTTCGCTGGTTGCTGGAGCAGGCGAGTAGCAGCAGCGACCTGATCGTAGTCCCGGAGGCGCTCGGTGGGCAGCAACCTCTCTGCGCTGTGTATCACCGGGGAGTAGACATTGTGGCAGAGCAGGCACTCTACAGCGGGGACTACAAGATCGGACACCTGTTTTCACACGTGCCGACCCGCTACATATCAGAGGCGGAGATGGGCGAGGCGGGATTCTCGCCTGAAATCTTTAGTAACGTGAATACGATGGCCGAATACGAAACTCTGGTAGTGGAAGATAGCGCCGTGGTGACGAAAAGGCACGAAAGCTGATACAGGATGAACGACCAAAGGCCCTACATCGAGTTCCAGGGAGTGCACAAGGCCTTCGGCAGCAATGTCGTACTGGATGGCGTGAGTTTCAATGTGATGCCCGGCGAGACGGTTTGCATCCTGGGGCGCAGCGGCGTCGGCAAGTCGGTATCACTGCACCTGATCATGGGCTTTCTCAAGGCTGACGGCGGGCAGATTGACGTCGCCTACGAGGACATCACCAACTATGGCGAGGAGGACATGGAGCGAATCCGCAAGAAGGTAACCATGGTCTTCCAGAATGGTGCGCTGTTTGACTCGTTGACCGTTGGGGAGAACGTGGCCTTTCCCTTGCGGGAACGAGGCGGCCTCCAGGAAGAACAGGTCTATCAGATCGTGGATGGTTTGCTTGACATGGTCGGAGTACGCGAGTTCCGTGACCTGCTACCCTCCGACTTGTCCACAGGTATGAAACGTTCGGTCGCGATTGCTCGCGCCCTCGCAGCCCAGCCCGACGCGGTACTCTACGACGAGCCAACTACCATGGTTGACCCGCTGATGGCACACCTGCTCGGCGACCTCATCAAGAAGCTCAAGCAGCAGCTCAAGCTGACCAGTATCGTGGTGACCCATGACATGGCGCTGGCCAAGAAACTGGCCGACCGCGTCATGTTCCTCTATGAGGCCAAGGCCATCTTCTTCGGTACCTTCGCCGAAATGGCGCGCTGTCAGGAGCCCATCGTGCAGGAATTCCTCGATCTCGACTCCATGGACTTCGAGCGCTACTTTGGCGCGCAACGCCCGGCCCATCAGCCACGGATGTGAGGGACCAAGTTAGAAGCCCTGCGCCACCAGCCGCTCGACTGTCAGGCCTGCCGACTGCTCGTCACGCCTCATCCATTTCTCCAGATACTTAGCAAGGATGTCAGTCTCGATGTTGACGGGATCGTTCGGCTGCAACGAACCCAAATTCGTCATCTTGATGGTATGGGGGATGATGGCGATGGTAAGGCGCAGCCCTTCCAGCTTCGCCACTGTCAGGCTGATACCCTCGATCGCGATCGAGCCTTTGAATACGACGTACTTCTCAAGCTCTTCGGAAATGTCGATGTGCAGCCAGAAATCGTCGGCATCAGCAATCGGTTCGAGAGCAACGAAACGCCCAACGCCGTCCACGTGTCCCTGGACCATGTGGCCGCCCATTCGGCCGTCGGCCTTTAGCGGCAACTCCAAGTTCACCTGAGCACCTTCGGTAATGCGCGAAAACGATGTCCGCGTCCAGGTTTCTGCCGCCAGGTCGGCGCAGAAGGATTCGGGCCCGATGTCGAGTGCGGTCAGGCAGACGCCGCTGACCGCAACGCTATTGCCTTGCCGCAACTCCTTTGCCGTGTTCGGTGCTTTGATAGTGATGCGGTGATTGCCGCCTTGCCTCACAATGCCGACGACGGCCCCCACTTCTTCAACCAAGCCTGTAAACATGATGATGACCTCACAATGGCTTTAACAACCTTCGCCAGACGACGGAACCGGATGGATGTTCTCATCGTAGGGATCGCGCAGATAACCTTCCACAGCAAAGTCCTCTCCGAAGCGGTGCAGGGTGAGGGATTTTACGTACGCCGCCTCGCTGATACGCCTGTATCCTGCACCCAGGGCGAACGGGATGGAACCCGTGCCAGCCAGTATCTTTGGTGCGTAATAGAAGAAGATCTTGTCCACAATGCCAGCCGCAAGTGCGGCCCAGTTCACCATGGCTCCGCCTTCAATGATCAGACTGGTAATCTCACGTTCGCCGAGCTTTGCCATCACCCCCTCGAGGTCGGGCCGGCCATCGGCCGGCGAACTGCCAGGGAACTGAAGCGTTCCATCGTCCAGCGGCTGTCGCATCGGGACCTGCTCCACAATGACGCCGAGCGCTTCCAATTCGCGCTTTTTGTTCTCTTCCGCGAAGCAGCAGAACACAACGACGTCCTCGCGCGCGGTCTTCACTACGCGGGAATCCATCGGCAGACGCAGCTTGGAATCGAGAATCACGCGCAGTAAGAGTCGGCGCCGGGGAAGCCCGGTCCGGTCAGTGAGCAGGGGATCGTCCGAAATGACTGTGCCAACTCCCACCATGATGGCATCGTTGGCGTGACGCATCTCGTGCACGTGCGCCCGCGCTTCTGTACTGGTGATCCATCCGCCACTGGCGGCCAGCGTCCCCGGAGCAACTCCCTCTTCCGGCGGCGGAGCAATCTTCCCGTCGAGCGTCATGGCGGTCTTCAGGGTGACGAACGGCGTTTTGTGCCTGATGTATTTGGCAAACGTCTCATTGAGTTTCCGGGCCTCGGCTTCGCACAGACCCTGGGACACCTCGATGCCCGCAGCGCGCAACCTTGCCAGGCCGCTGCCCGCAACCTGCGGGTTAGGATCGGACATGGCGGCAAACACTCGCTTCACTCCGGCCGCAATCACCGCGTCAGCGCAAGGCCCGGTGCGTCCAACATGTGTGCAGGGTTCGAGGTTTAGGTAGAGCGTGGCTCCCCGCGCCCGTTTCCCGGCTACCTCCAGGGCCAGCACCTCGGCGTGCTTTTTCCCTTCGTAGGTGTGCGTGCCGCGACCGACAATCTCGCCGTTTGGGGCGACCAACACCGCACCCACGCACGGATTGGGAGACGCTAGCGCCACACCTTGCCGGGCAAGTTCCAGTGCGTGTTGCATGAACTGCTCATCCGTCGGGCGGTTGCTCATGTTCAATCGAACAGCGAATCCACGAAGTCCTGCGGACTAAACGGCAGCAGGTCACCCGCCTTCTCGCCAACGCCAACATAGCGCACGGGCAGGCCCAGTTCCTTGCAGATGGCGACTACCACCCCGCCCTTGGCCGTGCCGTCCAGTTTGGTGAGCACGATACCGGTGACGCCGGCCGATTGCGTGAATAGACGCGCCTGCTGCAGGCCGTTCTGCCCGGTCGTGGCGTCCATCACCAGCAGCGTTTCGTGAGGAGCGTTGGTGCTGAAACGCTGCGCAGTCCGGCGCATCTTGGCCAGCTCGTCCATCAAACTGGCCTTGGTATGGAGGCGTCCGGCCGTGTCGACGATGACGTAATCCGTGCTGCGTGCCCTGGCCGCCTGCAACGCATCGAAAAGTACGGCCGCCGGATCGCCGCCCGGCTTGTTCTTGATGACTTCCGTTCCTGTGCGGTCGCCCCAAACTTCCAGTTGCTCGATAGCGGCGGCACGAAAGGTGTCGGCTGCTGCCAGCAGCACCGTCTTGCCCTGGGCGCGGAAGGTGTGGGCCAGTTTGCCGATGGTGGTTGTCTTTCCCGTGCCGTTTACTCCCACAACCAGGATGACCTCCGGCTCGCCGTCAACCCTCCGCACCGGACTCTTGTCCGCGGCGTCCAGAATGGCCAGCAGCTCGTCCTTCAAGACGCGCTTGAGTTCCTCGACGTTGCCGACCTGCTTGCGGTCCACTTTGTCTCGCAGCGATTCCAGCACGGTCGCGGTGGTCGCTGCGCCAAGATCGGCTGCGAGCAACGTGGCCTCCAGATCGTCGAGCGTGTCGCGATCGATCTCCTTGCGGACGGAAACAACATCCTCGATCCGTTCGCTAAGGCTCTCACGCGTGCGCGTGACCGCCTCCTTCATGCGCTTCAGAAAGCTAGGCTTTTCCTCGATGCTCCCAAATAAGGTCTGAATCATGGATGAATCCGTTAGATAGTTTCATTATAGACACGGCTTTGTTGTCCCCGCTGTCGCATTCGACCCGGCTTGCAAGCCAAGTTCGACGAATCCTGCGCTCCATCGTCCTCATCCAAGCTCTGTTGCGGTTGGGAGGTCTAATGTCGAAGTGCGAGCATCTGAAACAAGCGAATGCCGGAGTCAAGCCCAGCGGCGACGTCTGCCAGGGATGTGTCGATGCGGGACTACGTTGGGTAGAGCTGCGTCAGTGTCTGATTTGCGGACATGTTGGCTGTTGTGATTCCTCACCTGGCCGTCATGCCACCCGGCACTTCAAAGACACGGGACACCCCGTCATGCAGGCATTAAAGTCGGGCGATTGGAAGTGGTGCTATGTGCACGAGTCGTATATGTAGGACGCCGGATGCCGCATGACGGCCCACGCTATCTCGCGTCCGTCCTTCCATTTGTGTACTCTGTAGTGAGCTGGGGATCCCGATCTTTTCTGACAACGAATGATCGTTTCTAACCAAACTGCATGCCGGGAGCGGCGTCCAGGCGTGATGCCACGGTTCTGCCTGCTGGTCACCCTCTTCGCCGCGGTTGCCTTCGCCCAGGTCCCATCACCCTGGGTGGATACCAGGCCCCTCCCGGTGGACTCTGGGTCCACGGGGTTGAAGGAGACGTTGCGGCGCCTGCATACGACAGCGCGCCTGATGCACACCGTCGCCCATCCTGACGACGAGGACGGCGGCATGCTCACTCTGGAATCGCGGGGACACGGCGTCAGCCTGTTGCAGCTTACCCTCAATCGCGGCGAGGGCGGCCAGAACAAGGTTGGCAGCAATCTGTTCGATGAACTGGGCATCATCCGTACTCTGGAATTGCTGGCCGCCGATCGCTACTACGGAGTTGAGCAGCGCTTCACACGTGTAGCCGATTTCGGATTTTCCAAGACTCCCGAAGAGACCTTTCAGAAGTGGGGCGGGCACGACATCGCTCTGGCTGACATGGTGCGCGTCATTCGCGAGTTCCGCCCGGACGTGATTTGCACACGCTTTCAAGGCAGCCCGCGTGACGGTCATGGAAATCATCAGGCCTCTGGCATCTTGACCCGAGAAGCCTTCCACGCAGCTGCCGATCCAACGAAGTTCCCAGAGCAGGTTAGGGAAGGCCTGCAACCCTGGCAGGCCAAGAAGCTTTACATGGACAACGTCCGTGCCAATGAAGAGTGGACGGTGCAGCTCGAAACATCGCAGTTTGATCCGCTGCTAGGCGAAACCTATGTGCAGTTTGCGTGGAAGGGCCTGAAACATCAGCTTTCGCAGGGAGCCGGCTCCTGGACGCTTCCCGAGGGCCGCCGCACCAGCCACTACAAGCTGATTGACTCAGCGATGCCAAAGCCGCCCGCGGCTGACGCCCACGAAAGCGACTTCTTCGAGGGAATTGATACCTCACTGCCGGGCTTGGCTTCGAGGCTGGGCGCCGACGAAGCCAAGGCGCCATGGCTGCGGCCGCAACTTGACGCCATTGCGAAGTTGGTTGATGAGGCCACGACGGCCGCCAACAAGAATGACAATTCGGCCGCGAAGCCGTTGCTGGAAGGCCGGAACCGGACACGCGCGCTCATCACCAAAGTTGAAAGCTCCGGCCTGACCGCCGTTGAGAAGGCCGATCTGCTGGTTGATCTGCACACCAAAGAGCAGCAGTTTCAGCAGGCCGCCAACCTCGCTCTGGCACTCGACCTTGGAGTCGGGCCGGGAACGCCGGATGGCCGTCCTATGGCGGAAGAATTTCCCACCGGCGACGGCGATGTTCTGGCCGGTGTCATTACGGCGGGCAAGTCATTTCTGCTGATGGCAAAGTTGCATAACGGTAGCACTCTCCCGGTGGACTTAAGGCAGTTCACGCTCGACGTTCCGCAGGGCTGGAAGTCCGAGCTGTTCATGGACCAGGTTCCGAAACGGCTAGCCGCTGGAGACGGCTGTGCGCTTACCTTCCGCATCACGCCTCCCAGCGACGCACAGCCAAGCAAGCCTTATTTCCATCGCAACGATCCCGAAACCGACACGATGTACGAAATCGACGAGCCTGAGTACCAAACGCTGGCGCTGCCACCGCCGCCGGTCACGGCGCATGTGGTTTACAGCGTCGAGGGTGAGGAAGGCGAGGTCCGGAGCGTGGCGCGCACTCCCATGCACAACACCAAGGGAGATGTCTGGTCCATGCCGCTGGCGGTCGTGCCGCCGTTTTCGGTTGAGACCTCACCCAGTACGCAAGTCATTCCTGCGGGAGTTGATCCCTCAGCCGAGCTGAGTGTTCTGGTTCGCTCCGCCGAAGACCGGGCGGGCGGCACTGTGCGTCCGGAAATCCCTGCAGGCTGGAAGATTCAGCCGCAGTCGGCGACCATCGAGTTCAACAAGTCTGGGGAACATGCTTCCGAGTTCAAAGTGTTGCCCGATGGCGCCAAAGAAGCGCGATATAGCGTGCGCGCCCAGTTGAACTCCGGCGACCGCGATTACAAAGAAGGCTACAGCCTGGTGGCGCGGCCCGACATCGGCGGCTTCTTCTACTACCAGCCGGCGCTGCAGCGGGCCAGCATCGTCGATGTCAGAATTCCGCCCAATCTCATGATCGGCTACATCATGGGGGCGGGCGACGATATCCCTACCGTCCTGCGGCAGCTCGGACTTGACGTTACTCTTGTGACGCCCGACGACCTGGAGCACGGAAACCTCGGCCGCTTTGGCACCATCGTCTTGGGCATCCGCGCCTACGACACGCGCGACGACCTGAAGAAGAACAACCAGCGCCTGCTGGATTACGTGCAGAATGGCGGCACGCTGCTGGTGCAATACAACACTTCGCCCGGCGACTTCAATGCCGGGCACTACACGCCTTTCCCGCTGCAACTCAGCCGTGATCGCGTGAGCGTGGAAGAAGCTCCGGTCACCGTCCTCGATCCGCACCATGTCGTCCTGCATTATCCCAACCCGATTACGTTGCACGATTTCGATGGCTGGGTGCAGGAGCGCGGCTTGTACTTCATGGATCAGTGGGACCCGCAATACACTGCAGTGCTGGCGTCGAACGATCCTGGAGAGCCGCCCCACAAGGGTGGCCTGCTGGTGGCGAAGTCGGGCAAAGGCTACTACATCTATACCGGATATGCCTTCTTCCGCCAGTTGCCCTTTGGCGTGCCCGGCGCCATTCGCCTCTACGTCAACCTGTTGAGTGTGGGCCATGAGCCGAAGTAGCCCGGCGGAGCAGCCGGAGCTCATCCGCGGCGTCGGCCTGGCGGGCGCCACGACGCTCAACATGATTGACATGATCGGCGTGGGGCCGTTCATCACTATCCCGCTGATCGTGAGCGCGGCCGGAGGTCCACAAGCCATGCTCGGCTGGATTGCCGGGGCCGTGCTGGCGCTATGTGATGGGCTGGTTTGGGCCGAGTTGGGTGCGGCCATGCCGAGCGCAGGGGGATCGTATCGCTACCTGAAAGAGATTTACGGCCCGCAAACCCTGGGACGCCTTCTGTCGTTCCTCTTCATCTGGCAGCTTTCTTTCAGTGCGCCTCTATCCATCGCCTCAGGCTGCATCGGCTTTGCCCATTATGCGGGCTATCTGTGGCCGGGTCTGGAGCGCATCCTTGCAGCGGAAACGCTGCAGCTTCCAATTCCCCTCCTCGGTAGGGTAGAGGCCCGTGTAGTCGTGATGCCGGCGACCTTCGTCGCCATCGGTGCCTGCATCTGCGTTGTCTTCCTTCTCTATCGGCGCATCACAGCTATCGGCAAGCTCGCGGAACTGTTGTGGGCGGTGGTGATGGGCGCAATTCTCTGGATGATCGTAGCGGGACTGACGCATTTCAATCCCGCCCGTGCCTTTGATCTTCCTGCCGGAGCGCTGCACCTGTCACATCAGTTCTTCCTTGGACTCGGCGCGGCCATGCTGATTGCCACCTACGACTACTGGGGCTACTACAACGTGTGTTTTATCGGCGGAGAAATCCGGGATCCCGGCCGTACCATCCCGCGTGCGCTCATCCTCTCCATCGTTGCCGTGGCTGCTCTCTACCTCGTCATGAACGTCAGCGTGCTGGGTGTTGTTTCGTGGCGGGAGATGACCAGGTTCTCCAACGAGCAAAACAACTACATCATGTCGGTTTTTATGCAGCGGATTTACGGCAACTGGGCGGGACGAATCGCGGCCGCCCTGGTCATGTGGACGGCCTTCGCGTCGGTGTTCTCGCTGCTGCTAGGCTACTCACGCGTCCCCTACGCCGCGGCGCTCGACGGCAACTACTTCCGTGCCTTTGCCCGTGTCCATCCCGAGCATCGCTTTCCCACGGTGTCGCTTCTGGCCCTAGGGGGAGTTGCTATGCTGTTCTGCTTCCTGCGGCTTGCCGATGTGATTGCGGCTCTGGTGGTCATTCGCATTCTCTTGCAATTCATCGTGCAGGCGGTGGGCGTGATGGTGCTGCGCGTGCGCCGTCCGGACATGCCGCGGCCCTTCCGCATGTGGTTCTATCCTCTACCGGCACTGCTGGCCATCGCAGGATTCATCTTCATCCTGGTCGAGCGGGAGAATTTTCTGCGCGAGATTCGTTACGCCGTTGTGATCCTGGTCGTGGGCCTGCTGGTCTACCTGACACGCTCGTGGCGCCGGCGCGAGTGGCCGTTCGCCGGGGCGCCGGCTACTGCGGAGGCCGCAGGATGAGCATGAGCGTGATCCCAGAGTTGTTGTTTCCAGCAGGCTCGGGTAGAGCGGGCCTTCAGGCCTGCTCTACCCGGACACGGCAATTGTGGGTCCGGCCGCCGCGATTGGTCACGGATTGCCAGCGGCTCGCAACGCCAGCCGGTGAATCCCGGGTAACAAGGATTACCTTTGTTCTCCGAGGTGGTCTGACTCCCGATGGCTACGAGCGGTGCCTGGCAAGAAAAGCTTGCGTCTGCGGTAGCCCAACCGGCAACGGGCGAGGGAACTGAGGCCATGTCGGAACTCGGCTCGATTCCCGAGTTGCCTATTGTGCCGCCGCGGCACAGCGTGCTCGGCCCGCTGCATGAGCCCTTGTTCCGCACCCTGTGGATTGCCGCTGTGGTGAGCTACACCGGGAGCTGGATGCAGAACGTCGGCGCTGGATGGCTGATGACCTCGCTCACCATGTCGCCCTTGATGGTGGGACTGGTGCAGGCGGCCGGCAGCATCGCTGTGTTCCTCGTCGTCCTGCCGGCCGGCGCAATCGCTGACGTGGTGGATCGCCGCAGGCTGCTGCTCTTCACCCAGACCTGGATGGTCGTGGCTGCCGCCGGACTCGGCGTGCTCACCCTGGCTGGCCGGATCACGCCCGCCTTGCTCTTGTTTTTTACGCTGCTGATGGGTTTCGGGGCGGTGCTGAACGATCCTGCATGGCAGGCCATCACGCCCGAAGTCGTCTCCCATCGAAACTTTGCTGCCGGCATCGCGCTCAACTCTGCGGGATATAACATCGCCCGCGCCATCGGCCCGGCGCTCGGCGGATTAGTCATCGCCGCCACCAATTCCGGGATTGCGTTCCTGCTAAACGCGCTCTCGTTTTTCGGCGTCATTTATTTCCTGTATCAGTGGAAGCGCAGGCCAGGCCGAATCTCGCTGCGCGCCAATCACATGTTCGACGCCATGTTCGCCGGCGTGCGCCACATGCGGCGCTCATCGGAAGTGAAGGCGGTGCTGGTGCGCAGCGCGGTGTTCAGTATTTCGGCCAGTGCTCTGCCCGCGTTGTTGCCTTTGCTGGCGCATCCTTTTGGCTCGCAAGGCTATGGCTTGCTGCTCGGCTTCTTTGGCGCAGGCGCCCTGCTGGGGGCAGCGCTGATCCCGTTCCTGCGGCGCGGCATGTCGGCTGACATGCTGGTGACCGTGTCCACCGCGGTTTTCGCCTTCTGCACCTGTGCGGGAGGCCGCTGGCAAAACTTCCCGGCTCTATCGCTGACTATGTTGGTTGCCGGCGTGGCATGGATACAGATTCTCGCTACCCTGAACGTTTCGGCCCAGACCATGTGTCCGGCCCACATGCGCGCCCGCGCCATTTCCATGTACCTGCTGGTGCTGCAAGGTGGACTGGCCAGCGGAGCCGCGTTGTGGGGAGCCGTGGCCGAACGATTCGGCATAACGCTTTCGTTGTCCTACGCGGCCTTGGGCCTGATGGCTGGCATCCTGGCAACCCTGTGGTTCCGGCTGCATCCCGGGCGTCTGCAACCGAGCGCGGTCGGGATGGACTAGAATGCTCACACGCGGGCTTCGATAGCCTGTGGTTTGTGTCAGGGCACGGCTTCAGCCGTGCCGACCAGTTTGTGCATGAACGGGCTTTAGCCCCTGTCACCAGCGGCTGAAGCCGCAGTTTTTCTGGTCCCGTCGCGGCATGACTAAAAGTCGTGCCCTGACACAAGTCAGGCCATCCGTGGAGCAGTATGAAACGTACATTCCCTGTGGAGGCAGTTTTGATGAAGAAGCAAGTTGCAATGGCAATCCTCATCCTGGCAATGGGCGCGGGAGCAGCGCCGGTCACCTCGCATGCGCAGGCCGCAGGCCAGACCAAGCCTGATCAGAAGCCAACTTTCGCTATGGTCTTCGACCGCAATCTCAGCGGTGTGGAGAAAGAGGTCGTGTCCGCCGCCGAAGCCATGCCGGACGACAAGTTCAATTTCGCCCCCACCCAGGGTGAATTCAAGGACGTCCGCACCTATGCGCAGCAGATCAAGCATATCTCCGCCACCAGCTATATGATTGGCGCCGCCATCCTTGGCGAAAAGCCGCCCCTGGACCTGGGCAAAGGCGAGAACGGCCCGGACAACATCACCTCCAAGGCCGACGTAGTGAAGTTCCTGAAGGATTCGTTCGCTTACGCCCACAAGGCCGCCAACAGTATTGACGAGAACAATGTGCTGGAGAAGGTGCAAGCTCCCTGGGGACCTAATAGGGTTACGCGGCTGAGCCTGGTCATCATCATGCTTTCCCATCCTTTCGACCATTACGGCCAGATGGTGGAATACCTGCGCATGAATGGTATTGTTCCTCCGGCGAGCCGGGGTGGCATGTAGTCGAGGCAGCGTACGCTTACCGGATTGTCATGCCAAGGGGGTTCGGGTAGGGCTGTGCCCTTCGACTCCGCTCAGGGCAAGCTCTTGCGCCGCGTCAACGCTGGCTTGTCAAATCTCGAGCCGGATCTTAGCCGTCGGCACGCCTCGATTGCTTCGGGTGCATACCTTTATGGCGTGATCTCCCACACGACGCCGCAGCTGCACTGATTGCCTCCAGTGGAGGCCGTACCGTAGAGATTGCCATTTGCGTCGAAGATCACGTTGCTCTTAGGGTTGGCTCCGTCGGCGCCACCCGTGAAGTCATGCAATGAGGTGTAGCTCCAACCGCTGCCCCTCGGAATGAGCTTGAATACCGAGCCCATTCCATAGGCGCCATCCGCATATGTTGTTCCGTAGAGATTTCCGCTCTTGTCGGTCACCAGGTTCGCGATCGGGCCGTCCACGTTACCCCAGACGCCAACAAAGCTGTACAAGATTGACAACGTCCAGCCGCCATTGGACGGTGTCAGCTTGAAGACGGTGCCGCCGCCCCCTCCGCCATAGGAAGTGCTTGCACCATAGAGGCTGCCTGCATCATCAAAAATTAGACCCGCTTCCGGAAGGCCTCCTTCACCTCCACCAAGCAAGGCGTAAACCTCGTTGTATACCCAGCCGCTTGTCGCCGGCGCCAACTGAAAAACGTGGCCGTCTCCAGATCCCAAAAGAGTTCCGTACAGATTCCCGGCTTTGTCAAAAATGACTCCAGCGCTGGGATATAGCAAACTGCCACCAAAGCTGTAAAGGATGCTCTGTGTCCATCCCCCACCGGACGGCGTCAGTTCGTACACAACGCCACCGAGATTGGGCACGCCTCCCTGACTGGTGACGCCGTAGATGTTGCCCGAGGCGTCGAAGAGCAAGTCTCCGAGCGGAAAATTTCCGTCACTCTGGTTGAAGGCATGAAGTATGGTTTCGTTCCACGGGCAGAGGGCCGTTTTGCAGGCGCTCGGCGAGGGCTTCAGCTTGAAAACGGTTCCACAGCCTACTGCGTTGCAGCCGTTGCCCCCGCCTTCGTAGGTGGTGCCATACAGAGCGCCGTCAGAACCAAAGCTCACTCGCCCTGCGGGTGCGGCCCCATCGTTATCTCCCTTGAAGCTGTAGAGTGTGCTCAGGGTCCACCCGGATCCGGCGCGCGCCAGTTTGAACACAGTTCCGAACCGATGTGCCCCGCCTGATGCAGTCGTGCCGTACAGTCGCCCGGCTGCGTCCATAGTCAAGCCTGCTGCCGGGGTTGCACCATCCCCAATCTGAAATGTGTGAATCACCTGATACGTCTGCCCTCGCGCAGGAAGTGCAACTGCGGCCACGAGCGCGAGCGCCATCGCCAGCGTCGCGGAACTTCTCAGAGGGATTGTGAAAGCGAGACAAAACGGTCGCAGAGGTCTCGTCATGGGAGCTCCTCTCCTCGGCGAATAATTGTTCTGCCGCGAGTTTACTCTTCTCGATTGCGGCCTGCCATATTACGTCGAGGTGTGACCCGTGCCCCAGCGCATGCACCGTCCAGTTCGGTATCAGTGAGGATGCGAGGACGAAGGGGTTGTGTCATTGCGCCCGCAGCTGGCGTGCGCGCTATAGCCGCAGGCTCTTTGAAAAAATAATGGCCTGCGGTTCGAAGGCCCGGCGTACCCCCCCCGAAAATTAGGCTCTTCGTGTGTAATTCTCTTGGAGCAGATGAGGTTACCAGTAATCCTTTTGGGTTCTAGATTTTGTGAGTCGTTTCTCGGCAAGCGTATAGTTTCAAGGGACTGCCAGGGGATACCCCCTTCACTCACGGCCATCCTCAGACTTCTGGTACAGAATCACCAGCCCCAGCAGCGTGATGAAAATCACGGTAAACAGGGTCATCAGGCCCAGCGCCGCTAGATCTCGCCGGTGTTCCAGACCTTGCCGTCTGCCAAGGTGATCTCCACGCTGGCACCAGTGAGGTCCATTAAGATCGCCACCACAGCAAGGACCAGATACGCCAGGATTGCCTGCAGCCAGTACGACCTTCCCGGTTGTATCCGCTCCTGGCGGACGGGATCTCCGCGCTTGTTCAAGAACAAAGCGAACAGCAGGTAAAACAAGTAGGTCGTAACCAGCCATCCGAAGTAGTTGCCAACCGGCGTTCCAAACCACGCACCAGGATTGCGATAAATAAATGCCTTGTAGATGGTTCCGTACACGGGATCGATGCAGAGGTCCCAGGCAGTGAAGACGAAAGCCGCTATCAGAAGCGTGATGTAAACCAGGCGCTTCCAGTCGGAGTAGCGCGTCCGGTGCAGGATAACCTGCGTCACCATCCACGAGATGTATCCGATGGCGACGTAGATCAAAGTGACGACGTAAGGAACGTTGAAGAGCTTCGGGCCACCCAGCGCAGTGTGATAGTAGTAGCCGAACGGAATTCCGTACAACACGCTGAGGTTCTCAAGAACATCAGCGATTACCGCGCTGACCACAGCGTAGAAGGCCACTTCCTTGGCCGAGTAATACACCAGTGCATGGGAAACAAAGAAGCAGGTCAACAGCAGTTGTTCTATGAGGCCGGCGGCAGCAAGAGGCAGATGCGGCGCAATGAAGCCACGGAGGAAGAAGACCCAGGCGACATAAACGACAAGGCAGGCCCAAGATAACGACTGCGGCCATTGTTTACCAGGTCAGGTCTCCGGTCATGCTTGGCTTGCGCTCTTCGCCCGCGTCGCAAAATCATCCACCGCAACGCCCATGTGCCGCAGGTGCTCCAGCATGTGATGAATGTAGTCGTCGAAGACGAACTGCAGGGTCAGAGGCTCCGAGTCAGCAATGGTGCACGTGCGTGACCAGGCTGAATCGGGGACGGCTTCAGCCGCGGCCAGCAGTTGGCTGTTCAGCGCTGCCCAGCGTTCGATCAAAGCAGGCCAGTCGCGGCGCTGATATTGATGCAGCGTCACCCAGGCGTCGCCATCGTAGCCCGGCATGGCGGGATGCTCCTCCAGTTGCATGCGCACGATCCGTTGGTGATTGTTGGCGGCCGAATCCAGCAGATGCCCAAGCTCTTCCTTTGCCGACCACGCATCCGGCGCAGGCTTGTCTTCGACCTTGTTGGAGGAAAGCGCCTGCAAGCGGGCGGGCAGTCGATCGATGAGCTCCTGCAGCACGAACAAGCTTTGCATTTTAAGTACCCCACAATTTCGTCCTATTATGCTCCCGCAGGGCCGAGCATTCCACAGCTTCACACCGTATAATCGAGTCTTCCTTCCATGAGCTATCAGGTCCTCGCGCGCAAGTACCGGCCACAAAAATTCTCCGACGTCATAGGTCAGGAGCACGTTACCCGTACCCTGAAGAACGCCATCGAACAGGGCCGGGTTGCGCACGGACACATCTTCAGCGGGCATCGCGGCATCGGTAAGACCACCATCGCTCGCATCCTGGCCATGGCGCTGAACTGCCGGTCGAAGGACCATCCGGTGCCTGAGCCGTGCGGCGTGTGTGATTCCTGCCGCGAGATTCGCGCCGGCAACTCCGTGGACGTCATTGAGATTGATGCCGCCACCAACCGTGGTATTGACGAGATCCGTGAGCTGCGCGAGGCAGCACGTTATCGTCCCGCCCGGGACCGCTACAAAATCTACATTCTCGACGAGGCACACCAGATTACGGACGCCGCCTTCAACGCGCTGCTGAAAACGTTGGAAGAGCCGCCCGGACACATCATCTTCATGATGGCGACCACGCAGCCCGAAGACATCCCGCAGACCATCCGCTCGCGCTGCCAAAACTTCAGCTTCCATGCCGTGCGGTTTGATGACATTGTGGCCCAGCTTCGAAGCATTGCAAGGCAGGAGAAAATCAAGGCGGACGACAACGCGCTGGCCATGGTGGCCGAGGCCGGCGATGGCTCCATGCGCGATGCACTCAGCATCATGGACCAGGCCATTGCATCGTGTGGCCCGACACTGAGCACGGAGGTTGTTCGTAGCCTCGTCGGTTCGGTTCCGTCGGAAGTGCTGGAAGACGTGATGGACGCGGTTGCGGGGAACTCCAGCCAGGACGTCTTGCGGCTGGTTGACCGGCTGCTGACGGAAGGCCAGAGCGCGCAACACTTCGCCCGCCAGATGCTGCGATTCCTGCGCAATACGATGGTGGCCAAGGTGGCTGGTAGCGACTCCGACGTGCTGCAGATTTCCTCCGACGAACGCGAGCGCGTAGCACGCGTGGCGGAACGCTTCAGCGAAGAAGATCTAGCCAGGTTCATGCAGATCATGCTTCGCACCCACAGCGAGCTGGGCTACAAGCAGGAGCAGCGCTTCCATCTCGAGCTTGGGCTGCTAAAGCTGGTGCACGCACAACGACTACTGCCGCTGGAGGACTTGTTGAGCGCCGAAGCAGAGAGGGCTAACACGCCCGGAGCCTCCGCATTGCCAGGCAGCGGCGCATCGCGCTCGACTGCTCTCCCCGCTTCGCCCCGCGTAGTCCCGCGATCGTCGGCGGAGACCGCTCCAGCAGAGACGCGACCGCCTGTCGTGTCTCCGTTCGCCAAGCCGTCGCCATTCGAGGCCGATCGCAGCCGCAAGAGTGGGCCGAAATCAGAGACGCATCTCGGGCCGGCGGAGCCGGTCCTGACCGCAGCGGAGCTGGTGACGGGATCCGTGGCGCTGGAGGCTGAAACAGCGGCTGTGGCGGTACAGACGCCTGATCCATCGGCATCCCAAGGTGAACTCTCGCTCGACAGGGCGCGCGCCGCAGTGCTAGCGGCTCTCAGTGATGCCGGGCAGGAGATGCTGGCCCACAACCTGGAGGAAGGCGAGTGGTCGCTGAATGGAACGGAGTTGTCGGTCACAGTCGGCATCTCGCAGGTATTGATTGACGTCGCCCTCGGGCCAGAGCCGAAGCGCGTCATTCAGTCGGCGCTGAGCAAGGTCGCGAGCTGCGCGCTGAAGTTCAAGATGGTGAGCGGGGCCGCGCCGGCGACTGCGAAACCCGCGCCGCCACGACCGGCCAACGGCGCCGGCGCGCGCAGTCGCGCTCTTGCCGACCCTGTCGTTCAGCGTATGCAGGAAAAGTTCGGCGCTGAGATTCGCACCGTGATTGACCGGAAGGAGCGTAGCTAGTCGCGCCATTCGCTCTTCGCCAGAGTGGTGGGCGAAAAGCGGAGAGCGCAAGGCGAAAGGCGACCATGGGGGGATTCAATTTGCAGGAGATGCTGGCCCAGGCGCGCCAGCAGGCGGAAAAGCTGCAGGAAAAAATGCAGCAGATCACTATCGAGGCCTCCTCGGGTGGCGGCAGCGTCACCGTGCGCATGAACGGCCAGAAGCAACTGCAAAGCGTGACCATCGATCCCGAGGTGGTCAAGTCCGGTGACATCGAGATGATCCAGGATCTGGTGATCGCCGCCGTCAACGAAGCCTCACGCCGAGTGGACGAGGCTTTGAAATCCAGCCTGGGCGGCCTTCTCGGCGGCATGGGCCTGCCGGGGATGTGATGCACGCAAGTCCCCTTTCACGACGGAATACACGGAGCTCAGGGAGAAAAAGGGAAAACTTATTGCTTCGTGCTCTCCGTGTTCTCCGTGGTGAAAATACCGACTGAAGGAATCGGATGTCCAGATTCGCCGAGCCCATGGCTCGACTCATCGAAGAACTGAAGAAACTGCCCGGTGTGGGCAGCAAGAGCGCCCAACGCCTGGCGTTTCACATTCTGCGCGCCAGCGACGAGGACGCCCAGTTGCTGGCGGGCGCCATCCATAATGTCAAGGCCAGCCTGCGCCTGTGCTCTGTCTGCAACAACATCACCGACGTTGATCCCTGCACCTACTGCACCAGCGCCACCCGCAACCAGCGGCTGGTGTGCGTCGTGGAGGAACCCACTAACATCGCAGCCATCGAAAAGACCCGCCACTACAACGGCGTCTACCACGTACTGCACGGCGCGCTCTCGCCGTTGCATGGCGTCGGCCCGGACCAGTTGCGCATCTCCAGCCTGGTACGACGCATCGAGGCCGGCAGCGTGGATGAACTCATCCTCGCGACCAATCCCACCGTGGAAGGTGAAGCCACTGCAACCTACTTGGCCAACTTGTTCAAGTCATCGCCGGTGAAGGTGACGCGCATCGCCACCGGCGTCCCCGTCGGCAGCGACATCGAGTACGCCGACGAAGTCACGATGCAGAAGGCACTTGAAGGCAGAAGGGAACTGTAGGAAATCCGCTGTTCGC
>Ga0335083_10000531_pt1 | contig 57671 bp, 59 predicted proteins | sample Lox_Sample_42_FD_206716 | JGI IMG/M metagenome (GOLD analysis project Ga0335083, IMG submission 206716) | Soil microbial communities from Loxahatchee National Wildlife Refuge, Florida, United States - Lox_Sample_4.2 | ecosystem: Environmental > Terrestrial > Soil > Wetlands | place: USA...
GGGCCGCTACGATCTTCCGATCGCGCTCGGCATCCTCGCCGCAACGGGACAGATCCCCGCAGACGAGCTCGGCCGCTACGAGTTCGCGGGCGAGCTCGCGCTGACGGGCGAGCTGCGCGCCGTGCGTGGGGCGCTTGCCATGGCGCTATCGGCGCGGCGCCAGGGCCGTGCGTTCGTGCTGCCGGAATCCTCGGCGAGCGAGGCGGCGCTGGTGCAGGACGCCAAGGTCTACGGCGCGCGCACGCTGCTCGCCGTATGCGCGCATCTTGCGGCGCGTGAGCCTCTCGCGGCATCGGCGCCGTCGCCTGCGCAATCCTGTCCGAATGCGTGCGACCTCGCCGACGTCCGCGGGCAGGCGCACGCCAAGCGCGCGCTCGAGATCGCCGCCGCGGGGGGCCATTCGCTGCTGATGCAGGGGCCGCCGGGCACAGGCAAGTCGATGCTCGCGCAACGCTTGCCCACGCTGCTGCCGCCGCTCAGCGAAGCCGAGTCGCTCGAGGTCGCGGCCATCGCGTCGGTCGCCGGCAGCTTCGCGCCGAGCCGCTGGGGACTGCGCCCGTTCCGCGCGCCGCATCACACCGCGAGCGGCGTGGCGCTCGTCGGCGGCGGCGGCAACCCGCGCCCCGGCGAGATCTCGCTCGCGCATCACGGCGTGCTCTTCTTGGACGAGCTGCCCGAGTGGGACCGCCGCGTGCTCGAGGTGCTGCGCGAGCCGCTCGAATCGGGCGTCATCCATGTCGCACGCGCCGCCCGTCAAACGATGTTTCCGGCGCAGTTCCAGCTCGTGGCGGCAATGAACCCGTGTCCATGCGGCTGGCTCGGAGACGCGAGCGGCCGCTGCCGGTGCACGCCGGACCAGATCGCGCGCTATCGCGCCCGCGTGTCGGGTCCCCTCATGGACCGCATCGACCTTACGCTCGACGTGCCGTCGCTACCCGCGACGGAGCTCGCCGCTCCGGGAGATGCGACGACGTCGGAGGACGTGCGCTCGCGCGTCATCGCGGCGCGCGAGCGCCAGCGCGATCGCCAGGGCAAGCCCAATGCGCGGCTCACCTCGCCCGAGGTGCGGAGGCATTGCGGGACGGACGCCGCAGGCTCGGCGCTCCTCGCGCAGGCGGTGGATCGCCTAGCGCTGTCGGCGCGCGGATATCACCGCGTGCTCAAGATGGCGCGCACCATCGCCGACCTCGCGGGCGACGGCGCAATTGCCCCGCGGCATCTCGCCGAGGCGATCGGCTATCGGCGCGGATACGCGACGGCCACTTAGGGTCGGCGCGTGGGCGCGCCGCGGCGTGAAGTATGCTTCGGCATGAACAAAACTCGACGCGCCTTCCTGCGCTCCGCGATGTGCGTCCCCGCGCTTGCGCTTGCGGCCTGCGGCGACGATAACGTTCCCTTGCCGCTGCGCTACCAGGGCGCCGTGCAGAAGGTTATCGACCAGTACCACATTCCCGGGGCGGCCGCGAGCGTGCGCGTCCCGGGCGCCGCGGAGTGGAAGCAGGCCTTCGGCCGCTCCGACATCGCGTCGGGTGCGCCGATGGACCTCGCGAACCACTTCTCGATCCGCAGCGTGACGAAGTCGTACACGGTCACGGTGGTCCTGCAGCTCGTGCGCGAAGCGGCGATTTCGCTCGACGATACGCTCGACAGGTACGTTCCCGGCCTGCCGAACGGTTCGCTCATCTCGATCGCCGATCTCGCGGGCATGCAAAGCGGCCTCGCGGATTACGCGACCGCGCCGATGTTCCTCGCCGACTTCCAGGCCGACGTCACGAGGCCGTTCACGCCGCAGGATCTCGTGGCCTACGCGGTTCCGCTGTCGCCGCGGTTTGCGCCCGGCGCGCGGTACGAATACAGCAACACCAACACGGTGCTGCTCGGCAACATCGTGGAGGCCGTCACCCACCAGCCGATGGCGCAGGCGCTCGCGTGGAGGATCCTGACGCCGCTCGGGCTCGCCTCGACAAGCTACCCCGGCGCCGTGCCGCTGCCCGTGCCGCATCCCACGCCGTACTCCGTCCCGATCGCCGGCGGCAACCCGCAAGTGCAACCGTACATCAACCCGACGGCGCTGGGCGCGGCCGGGGCGATGGAATCGACCCTCGACGACATGCAGTCGTGGGGAGCGGCGCTGGGCGACGGGCGGTTGATCGGCGCCGAGCTGCAGCTGGCGAGGATCAATCGGTCACGCGAGGTCACCGGCGGCCCCCAGTACGATCGTTACGGACTCGGGCTAGGCATCTTGCGCGGCTGGCTCGGGCACACCGGCGACGGCATCGGCTTCCAGGCGGCGACGTTCTACGACCCGGTCACGCTTGCGACCATCGCGGTGCTGGTGAACGCGACGCCGAGCGGCGGTCCGGCCGACCTGAACTTCGCGCAGGAGATCTTCGAGTCGCTGGCCGACGTGGTGTCGGCCCACTGAATCCGCCCTAGGACTTGCGCCCGGCGTACTTCTCGCCCGCGGACATGTCGCCCCTCAACCAGTTCTGCGGCGGCGGCAGCGGGCACGTCGTGTAGGCGGAGAAGGCGCAGGGTGGGTTGTACGCCTTGTTGAAGTCGACGGACCAGGCGCCGTCCGTTGGCTTCTCGACGACGAGGAAACGGCCGGGCGGATACGTCGTGGAGTTGCTCGTGCCGTCGCGAAAGATGATGAAAAGATCGCCGTCGTCGTCCAGCGCGTCGAGCGTCATCTTCCGGCCGTCGACCGTGAACTCGAGCGTGCCGGCGACCTTCTCGTAGCTGATCTCTCCGCGCACGTTGGCAATGGGGATGGTCGCGCCGTCGGCGACCGGGACGAACTTCGCGGGGACTTTGAAGCCGGGCTTGGGCTCGTACCACACGCGGCCGGCGAAGCTCTTGCGCCGCGGCGAGTCGCGATCGGCGGCGCGCACCACGATCTTGCCGTCCTCGCGCTTGACGAACTGCAGCGAGAGCCGTCCCGACGTCACCCATTCGAGGTTGGTCGCGCCGGTGACGAGATCGCGCTCGGTGAACTCGAGCGGCGGATCGTCCTTGCTCACGAGCTGCATCTTCTCGCCCTTGGCGAGCACGAGGCGCGCGTTCTCCTTGCTCGCGATGACCGTGCCGAGGTGCGCGGGCGCGAGCCCCTTCGGCAGCACGATCTTGTTGTCCGGCGCCGAGCCGATCGTGTACGTGCCCGGCGTGAGCTCGTCGCGCGTGACGATCGACAGCCAGCCGCGCTCGCGTGTCAGGCTCTGGTCGGCGCGGGTGCGGAACTTGGCGAGATCGTCCAGATACGCGGGGTCCGCGGCGGCTGCGATCGCCGATGCCGCGGCGAGCGCGAGGGTTAGCAAGGCGGCGAATCGAGGCGTGTTCATGAGTATCGGCGATACGTGCTGTGGAGCCGGAAATTGTACGCCCGGCCGCGGGCAGTCGCGCCGGCTTGTTGCGCCGCGGTAAACTTGACGTCCCCATGAACACCGTCACCGACGCCTTCGTCGACCAGGATGCCGCCGCGGACGCGCCGCGCCTGCGCGAGATCCCGTACAACTACACGTCGTTCTCCGATCGCGAGATCGTGATCCGCCTGCTCGGGGCGCAGATGTGGGCGTTGCTGGCGCAGTTGCGCGGCGAGCGCCGGACAGGCCGCTCCGCGCGCATGCTGTTCGAGGTGCTGGGCGACATCTGGGTCGTCGACCGCAACCCGTACCTGCAGGACGACCTCCTCGAGGATCCCAGGCGGCAGCGCTTGCTGGTGGAGGCGATGCGCCATCGCCTGCGCGAGATCGACAAGCGGCGTCTGACGAGCGGCGAGGACGCGGAGCGCGACGCCAAGGTCGCGCGCCTCATCGCCGCGGCCGACGCCGCCGTGGATCGCTTCTCCGCCTCGTTCGGCATCACCGCCGACTTACGCAGGCGCACGAAGCGCGTCCTTTCGCGCTACACCGACAAGGGCAACATCGCCTTCGACGGCCTGTCGCGCGTCTCGCATGTCACTGATGCCACCGACTGGCGCGTGGAGTATCCGCTGGTCGTCCTGCATCCGGACAGCGAGGAGGAAGTGCGCGGCCTCGTGGAGGGCTGCATCGAGCTCGGCCTCACCATCATCCCGCGCGGCGGCGGCACGGGCTACACGGGCGGCGCGATTCCGCTCGACGCGCGCTCGGCGGTCATCAATACGGAAAAGCTCGAGCGGCTCGGCGTCGTCGAACCGCTCGTGCTTCCCGGCCACGCGGCGCCGACCCCGACGATCGAGGCCGGCGCCGGCGTCGTCACGCGGCGCGTGATGGACGCGGCCGAAGCCGCGGGCCTGGTCTTCGCGTGCGATCCCACGTCGGCGGATGCCTCCTGCATCGGCGGCAACGTCGCGATGAACGCCGGCGGCAAGAAGGCGGTGCTGTGGGGCACCGCGCTCGACAATCTCGCGTCGTGGAGGATGGTCACGCCGTCGGCGGAATGGCTCGAGGTCACGCGCGTCGACCACAACCTGGGCAAGATCGAGTGTGCGTATTACAAGTCAGACGGCACGACACTCCTGCGCCGCGAGACGCTCACGGTGCCCGGCGCGACGTTCCGCAAGGTCGGTCTCGGCAAGGACGTCACCGACAAGTTCCTGGCCGGTGTCCCCGGCGTGCAGAAGGAAGGCTGCGACGGCGTCATCACGAGCGCGCGCTTCATCCTGCACAAGATGCCGCCGGCGATCCGCACGGTGTGCCTCGAGTTCTTCGGGCAGGTGCGCGATTCCACCCCGTCGATCGTCGAGATCAAGGACTACCTGGATGGCCTGCCGAAGGAAGGCGATGCCCGCGTGATGCTCGCGGGGCTCGAGCACCTCGACGAGAAATACGTCAAGGCGGTGGGCTACGCGACGAAGGCGAAGCGCCATGGCCGGCCGAAGATGGTGCTCTTGGGCGACATCGTCGGCGACGACGAGAACGTGGTGGCGAAGGCGGCCTCCGAGGTCGTGCGCCTCGCCAACCTGCGCGGCGCGGAAGGGTTCATCGCGGTGTCCGCCGACACCCGAAAGCGCTTCTGGCTCGACCGCGCGCGCACCGCGGCCATCGCGCGACACACGAACGCGTTCAAGATCAACGAGGACGTGGTGATCCCGCTGCCGCGCCTCGGGGACTACACCGACGGCATCGAGCGCATCAACATCGAGCTCTCGTTGAAGAACAAGATCCGGCTCGCCGACGAGCTCGCGCAGTTCTTCGCGAGCCCGCTGCTCGGGCAGGCGTGGCCGCCGGACAGCGACGCGCGCCCGGCGCAGGAGATCGTCGACGGGAAGGTCGCAGAGGCGAGGGCGCTGGTGGCGGGCGTGCGCGCGTTATGGCAGGACTACCTCGACCGCATCGACGAGACGTTCCCCGCCCTGCAGAACCATTCGGTGGTCGCGTCGTGGAAGCGCGAGCTGCAGGCGCCGCTTGCGCAGATCTGGAGCGGCCTTGCGTTCGCGCCGGTGATGAAGCAGGTCAACGACATTCACGCACGCGTGCTTCGCAGCAGAGTGTTCGTCGCGCTGCACATGCATGCGGGCGACGGCAACGTGCACACCAACATCCCGGTCAACTCCGACGACTACGCGATGCTGCAGGAGGCCAACGCCGCAGTCGCGCGCATCATGCTTCTTGCGCGCGGTCTGAACGGCGTGATCTCCGGCGAGCACGGCATCGGCATGACCAAGCTCGAGTACCTGACCGACGAGGAGTTGGCTCCCTTCGCGCATTACAAGGCGAGGGTCGATCCGCAGGGCCGCTTCAACCGCGGCAAGCTCCTGCGCAACGCCGACCTTCCTGCGGACCTTTCGCGTGCCTACACGCCGAGCTTCTCGCTCATCGGCCACGAGAGCCTGATCCTCGAGCAGAGCGACATCGGCGAGGTGGCCGACTCGATCAAGGACTGCCTTCGCTGCGGCAAGTGCAAGCCGGTGTGCGCCACGCACGTGCCGCGCGCGAACCTTCTCTACAGCCCGCGCAACAAGATCCTCGCGACCTCGCTCCTGATCGAGGCGTTCCTGTACGAGGAGCAGACGCGGCGCGGCATCAGCATCAAGCATTTCAACGCCTTCGGGGACGTCGCCGACCACTGCACGGTGTGCCACAAGTGCGTGACGCCGTGTCCCGTGGACATCGACTTCGGCGACGTCTCGATCGCGATGCGCAACCTGCTGCGCAAGCTCGGCACGCGCAACTTCAACCCCGGCACCGCGGCGTCGATGTTCTTCCTGAGCGCCACGAACCCGGCCACGATCAAGCTCACGAAGAAAGTGATGGTCGACTGGGGCTACAAGCTGCAGCGCTTCGCGTACGGCCTCGCCAGGGCGACGGGTGTAGCGCGGGCGCAGACGCGGCACCCGCCGCCCACCGCCGGCAAGCGCGCCGTGATGCCGCAGGTTATCCACTTCATCAACAAGCCGATGCCGGGCAACCTGCCGAAGCGCACTTCACGCGCACTGCTCGACATCGAGGACGCGGCGATCGTGCCGGTGATCCGCGATCCTTCGAGACCGGCCGACGAGGGCGAGGCCGTCTTCTACTTCCCCGGGTGCGGATCGGAGCGCCTGTTCTCGCAAGTGGGGCTCGCCACGCAGGCGATGCTGTTCCACGTCGGCGCGCAAACCGTGCTGCCGCCGGGCTACCTGTGCTGCGGCTATCCGCAGACGTCGGCGGGCAACCACGACGACGGGCAGCGCATCACGACCGCGAACCGCGTGCTCTTCCATCGCGTGGCCAACACGCTCAACTACCTCGACATCCGGACCGTGATCGTGTCGTGCGGCACGTGCATGGACCAGCTTCAGAAGTACGAGTTCGAAAAGATATTCCCGGGGTGCCGCCTGCTCGACATCCACGAGTACCTGATGGAGAAGGGCGTGGGGCTCGCCGGTGCGGAGGGCGTGCGCTACATGTACCACGACCCCTGCCACACGCCGATCAAGCAGTACGCGCCGCTCGCGGTCGTCGGCAAGCTCATGGGGACGAAAGTGGCGTTGAACGACCGCTGTTGCGGGGAGTCGGGCACGCTCGCGGTCACCCGCCCCGACGTATCGACCCAGGTGCGCTTCCGCAAGGAAGAGGAGATGCGCAGGGGCGCGGCGAAGCTGCGCGGCGACGGCTTCGCCGGCGAGGTCAAGGTGCTGACGTCGTGCCCGTCCTGCCTGCAGGGGCTGTCGCGCTTCGCGGACGACGCCGGGACGCAGGCGGACTACGTCGTCGTGGAGATCGCCCGCCGCGTGCTCGGCGAGCGCTGGATGGCCGATTACGTCGCGAAGGCGAACAGCGGCGGCGTGGAGCGCGTGCTGCTATGAAATAGGGTCAGACCCCATTACAAGGCCTGGCACGATTTCCGGCGCCGAAAAAAGAGGGACAGGCCTTGTAATGGGGTCTGACCCTATTTCGCCGCGCAGGAGCGGCCGAATTCCGGCGCGTAGGCGCAGCGAGGTATGGCGACTTCGTTGATCGGCACGCGGGCCACCGCGGCCGTTACCTCCGGCGGTGGGCCATAGCGGAGGATCAGCGGGGCGCCGAGCAGCAGCGAGAACCACAGGGCGGCGACGGCGATGGCGCTCAGCGTGCCCCGCGGCCGGGCCCAGCGCCACGCGGGCCTGCGCGCCGGCGCTTCCGGCGTGTACGTGGCATCCATCGGCGTGTCCTCTTCGTGGTTCGCACAAAAAATTCCCGCGAAGGCGGCTTCATCACGTTCGCGGACGCGCCTTGGGACGAGCAGCGCGCCCTCGCGGGTGGAGGCAACCGGTGCAAGCGCTGGTTCAGGGATCATGGGATCGCGTCTATCTTCGCTACTGGCGCCAATCTACGTCGGGGCAAAGCACCGCGCGTCCGAAGATTCGGCACCAGGGAAGCGGAAAATTCGCATTGCCACCGCCGCTCGGACGCGCCGCTTCGGCCATCCATCGGAACGCGGGCCTGCCGCCGGGGTCAGGCAGGGATGGTTTGTGCTATAAGCGGGTAGCTAAACCGCCTCGGCGCGGCCCTAAAGCGCCGACGACGCCATGCAGGACACCGCCTCCCAGGCCACACGGTCGCCCAAGCCCAAGCCCGAAGCGGCCGACACGGTGCCTTCCCTGGCCTTCGCGGACGCCGACAGCGCCAAGCGCTGGGTCAAGTCGCTGCTCATCACCGGCGTCACGCCGCTCTATGAAGCGGTGCGCGGCCAGTTGCGCGCGCTGTCGCATGCCGACTTCTCGCCGCGCGAGCGCGCGACGATCGCCGAGGTGATGCGCGATCAGGTCGCTCACCTGCACACCGAGCTTGCGCGCCGCTACGCCGGCAAGCCGCAGCCCGCCGCCGAGCGCGAGCACGGTGCCGCCGAGCAGGCCGTCTCGTTGTGGCAAGGCCTGTGGGAGCAGTACTCGGCGTGCCTCAAGCCGCTGCTCGAGGGCGACATCGAGCTTCAGGGCGTGAAGGCGAAGCTCCTGCAGCGGGGCCTGTACGTCGGCAAGCAGCTCGTGATCGTCTACGGCCTCGCGCGCCGGATTCCGCCGCCCACGCTGTGGCAGGAGCTGCACGCGTACTACCGCCTGGCGGAGCTCCTGGATTGCGCGGTCACGGCGGTGTCCGACGACCTGCAGCCGCACGCCGTCGGCATCTCGTGCTACTCGACCTATTGCCACGCGATCCTGCTCGGTCTCGCCGATCCCTGCTCGCTGTCGGTGCGCCAGATCGAGCTTGCCGACCGCTGGCTCGGCCAGTGGGCACGCAAGATCTTCCCTTACGCGCAGCAGCGCGAGACCGAAGGCCCGGTGATCCTGATGGACCTCGACTCCGCGGTGGCGGGCTGGCTCGCCGCCACGGTGCCCAACACCCCGCCACCCTCGATGCGCTATGGGTACCCGGGCAAGCTCGCGACGTCCGTGCGCGGCCGCATGAAGCGCCTGGCGGCGGGCGCCACACCCGCCGAGCTTCAGCTCGGCCACGACACCTCGGCGGAAGGCTCCGCGGCGCTGCTCGCTCACCTCGATGCACACTGGTACCAGATGCCGGAGAGGGAACCCGATGCTGCGCACGCGTCGATCCAGCTCGCGTCGGGCGGCGTCCAGGCGGCGTACTTCCGGGTGGGAGGCCGCACGTTCGATCGCCAGGACCCGCTCGGCCGGCTCACGTTCCAAGGCGCGCAGCACCTGCAGACGCTCGGCGCGCTCACCGACTACGACCGCTACAAGGAAGAAGCCGAGCGCAACTGGCCGTGGGAGCAATGGCAGGGCGACTACGGCTGGCGGGGCGCGAGGCTCCTGCGCCGCGAGGAGACGCGCTACCGCTGGTTCCTCGACCAGCTCGTGGTCGTGCGCGACGACGAGCGCACGCGCCTCGGTCACGTGACGCGCGTCGCCTTCACCATGCCGAACGAGCTCGCGATGTCCCTCGCGCTGTGGCCCGGCCAGCCGCGCTCGGTACCGGTGCGCCCGACCTCCATCGCGTTCGCCGAGGAGCTTCCCGTGCCCGCGCTCATGCTGTCGGCGACGGAAGACGAACCGGCGTCGCTGATCGTGCCGCCGCGGACGTTCAACGCGGGACGCGTGCTGCGCTCGATGGACACCGGCCCGGAGCGCCGTTTCCGCCTCACCAGGCTCCTGCAGCGCGGCGGCGACTTCGAGCGCGTGGCGTTCGAAGAGTCGTAGCGGCGGCCCGATCCGCGGGCGCGCCTAAAATGGCCGGATGGCCAATCGACTCGCGGGCGCGACGAGCCCGTACCTCCAGCAGCACGCCGACAATCCGGTCGACTGGTACCCCTGGGGCGAGGAGGCGCTCGCCAAGGCGCGCACCGAAGGCAAGCCGATCCTCCTGTCCATCGGCTACTCGGCGTGCCACTGGTGTCACGTCATGGCGCACGAGTCGTTCGAGGACCCCGCGGTGGCGTCCGCGATGAACGACGCCTTCGTCAACATCAAGGTCGACCGCGAGGAGCGGCCGGATCTCGACCAGATCTACCAGACGGCGCATGCGCTCCTGACCCGGCGCTCGGGCGGGTGGCCGCTCACGATGTTTCTCACGCCACAGGGCGCGCCCTTCTTCGGCGGCACCTATTTCCCCAAGGAGGGCCGCTACGGCTTGCCGGGCTTTCTCGAGCTCCTGCCGAAAGTGGCGGCCGCGTACCGCGAGCAGGGCGACCGGCTCGCCGAGCAGAACCGCAGGCTCGCCGAGGCGCTGCAGAGCCTCGAGCCCGAAGAGAGCGCCGCGCCGCCGCTCGAAGCCGCAAGCAAGGCCGCGCTCGCCGGGCTGAAGCGCACGTTCGATCCTGCCCACGGCGGTTTCGGCGGTGCACCGAAGTTCCCGCATCCGGCGGAACTCGATTTCTGCTTGCGTGCGTGGGCCGACGACGCCGACGAGCAGGCGCTCGCGATCGTGCGCACCACGCTCGACCGCATGGCCGACGGCGGCATCCACGACCAGCTGGGAGGCGGCTTCTGCCGCTATTCGGTCGACGCGCAGTGGACCATCCCGCACTTCGAGAAGATGCTCTACGACAACGGGCCGCTGCTTGGGCTTTACGCCGATTTTTCGCGCGTCACGGGCGAGCGGTGCTACGCCGACGTCGCGCGCGACATCGTCGGCTGGCTCGTGCGCGAGATGCGTGCCGACGACGGCGCGTTCTACTCGAGCCTCGACGCCGACAGCGAGGGTGAGGAAGGCAAGTTCTACGTGTGGACGCGCGAGGAGGCTCGCGAAGCGGTCAGCGGCGAGGAGTGGGTCGTCGCGGAGCCCTACTACGGCCTCGACGGGCCTCCGAACTTCGAAGGCCACGCGTGGAACCTCCGCCTCGACGAGTCGCTCGAAAGCATCGCCGGCCGTCTGCAGCTCGCGCTGCCCGATGCGCAGACGCGCCAGGCGGGAGCGCGCGCGGGCCTCTTCGCCGCGCGCGACAAGCGCGTGCGTCCGGGCCGCGACGACAAGATCCTCACCGCCTGGAACGCGCTCGCCATCGCCGGCCTCGCCCGGGCGGCAGGCGCGCTCGACATGCCGCGCTGGGCGGACCTCGCGTTCGCCGCGACGGATGCGCTCAAGCGCACGGCGTGGCGCGGCGGACGGCTTCTTGCCACACGGCGCGGCGAGCGCGCCGATTTGAACGCCTATCTCGACGATCACGCCTTCCTGCTCGCCGCGCTGCTCGAGCTCATGCAGGTCCGCTTCCGGCGCGACGATTTCGAATGGGCGCGCGACCTGGCCGACGCACTGCTCGCGCGCTTCGAGGATCCGCGCCGCGGCGGCTTCTTCTTCACGAGCCACGACCACGAAGTGCTCTTCCATCGCACCAAGCCCGGCCACGACAACGCGACACCTTCCGGCAACGGCGTGGCCGCTCGCTCGCTCGTGCTGTTCGGGCATCTCGCGGGCGACGCGCGCTACGTCGAGGCGGCGCAGCGCGCGGTGAAGCTGTTCGCCGCGGGCATCGCCGAATCGCCGGGCGGGCATTGCACGCTGCTCGAAGCGGCGGCAGCGCTGGCCGCGCCGCCCACGACGGTATTCCTGGTGGGCGACCCCGAGGCCTGCGCGCAGTGGCAGCGTACGCTCGCCGCACGCTACCGCCCGCGCACGCTCGTGATCGACCTGTCGGCGTCCGCCGATGTGCCGCCTGCGCTGCGTAAAGGGGCGCCGCCGCCGTCGGGCGCGGCCGCCTTCGTGTGCCGCGGCGCGACCTGCCTGCCGCGCATCGACTCGCTGCAAGCCGCCCTCGCCGCGATCGGATGATGCGTGCGGTAAAATCGCGCTTTTCAACGAAGAACAGGAGCTCGCCCATGAAGAACGGAACGCTCGCCGCCGCGCTCGCCGGCGCGGCCCTCGTCCTCGCCGCGCCCGCGCACGCCGTACTGGACAACGCCGCCGCCGAGGCCATGATGAAGAAGGACGGCTGCGCCGCCTGCCACTCCATCGACAAGAAGATCGTCGGGCCGGCTTATGTGGAAGTCGCCGCCAAGTACAAGGGCGACAAGAACGCCGCCGCCATGCTCATGAAGAAGGTGAAGGACGGCGGCGTGGGCACGTGGGGGCAGATCCCGATGCCGCCCAACTCCGCCGTTCCGGCAGGCGACATCACCGAGCTCGTGAACTGGATCCTCACGCTCAAGAAGTAGCCGTTTTTAGGTAGAATCGCAGGTGTTCCGTGCAGAAGAGCGCCGCGCCGATTCACGGGCGCGGCCGCCGAAGGCGTAATCCCGAAAACCGCTCAGGCACCGAGGACTGCACGCGAGGTAATCGCAATCTGGAGAGCGGCCGCGCGTTTTCTTCGCGCGGCCCACCGAAGGGGCATCGGCCGCCCGCCGCAACATGAAGGCGGCCCAATCTCTCAGGTAAAAGGACAGACGGGGCGAAGCAAGGTGTAAGGCAGCATTGCTTCGCCCTATCGTTTTTGCCGGGAGACTTTCGACCTTGCCCAAGCAGACCCCGCTCAACGCCGCTCACCGCGCCGCCGGCGCGCGCATGGTCGACTTCGGCGGCTGGGACATGCCGGTCAACTACGGCTCGCAGATCGACGAGCACCACGCCGTGCGCCGCGACGCCGGCATGTTCGACGTCTCGCACATGCGCGCCCTCGACCTCACGGGCGCCGGCGCGCGCGACTTCCTGCGCTACGCGCTCGCCAATAACGTCGACAAGCTGAAGGAACCCGGCAAGGCGCTGTACTCGTGCCTGCTGCGTCCCGACGGCGGCGTGCTCGACGACTTGATCGTCTACTTCCTGCGCGAGGACTGGTTCCGCATCGTCGTCAACGCCGCCACGACCGACAAGGACGTCGCATGGTTTCGCACGCTCCTTGCCGAGCGCGCGCCTTCCCTTTCGCTCGTGCCGCGCGACGATCTCGCGATGATCGCCGTGCAGGGTCCGAACGCGCGCGCGAAGGTATGGCAGGCGCTGCCGGGCAGCGAGGGCGCGAGCGCCGGCCTCAAGCCGTTCCAGGGGGCGGCGGCCAAGACGTCGTTCGGCGACGTCTTCGTCGCGCGCACGGGGTACACCGGCGAGGACGGCTTCGAGATCATCGTGCCCGCCGCGCGCGCGCAGGCCGTGTGGGACGCGCTCGCGGCCGCCGGGGTCAAGCCGGCGGGGCTCGGCGCGCGCGACACGCTGCGCCTGGAAGCCGGCATGAATCTCTACGGCCAGGACATGGACGAGAGCGTGTCCCCTCTCTGCGCAGGCCTCGCGTGGACGGTCGACCTCGCGAGCCCGCGCGACTTCGTCGGCAAGGCGGCGCTCGTCGCGAATCCCGTGCACGAGCAGCTCGCGGGCCTCATCCTGCAGGGCGCGGGCGGCGTTCTGCGTGCGCACCAGAAGGTGCACACGTCGCGCGGCGACGGGGAGATCACGAGCGGAACGTTCAGCCCGACGCTCGGCCTATCGATCGCGCTCGCGCGCTTGCCCGCCGGCGTGCCCGCCGGCGAAGTGGTCAGCGTCGCGGTGCGTGACAAGAGTCTCGCGGCGCGCGTCGTGAAGCCGCCGTTCGCGCGCCACGGCAAGGCATTGGTGAGTTGAAAAACGGAGCTGCCAAACAATGAACGTGCCCAAGGAACTCAAGTACGCCGACAGTCACGAGTGGATGCGCGCCGAGCCCGACGGCACGGTGACGATCGGCATCACCGACCACGCGCAGGAGGCGCTCGGCGACCTCGTCTTCATCGAGCTGCCGGCCGTGGGGCGCAAGCTCAAGGTCGGCGAGGCGTGCGCCGTGGTGGAATCGGTGAAGGCCGCGAGCGACGTGTACGCGCCGATCGCGGGCGAGGTGATCGCGGTCAACACGCCGGTCACGTCGGAACCGGAATCGGTCAACGAAGACGCCTACGCCGCGTGGCTGTTCCGGCTGAAGCCGCTCGACGCGGGCGCGCTCGACTCGATGCTCGACGCTGCGGCCTACGAGAAGCTCATCGCGGAATGAATCGGGAAGCCACGATCGCGGCGGGCCTCGCGCCGCTGGAGGACGCGGCCGCCTTCGCTGCGCGCCACATCGGCACCACGCCGCAAGAGCAGGCGGCGATGCTCGAGGAGCTCGGGTACGGCTCGCGCGCCGCGATGATGGACGCCATCGTGCCGGACGCCATCCGCGAGCGCGCGCCGATCCCCCTTCCCGGGCCGATGACCGAAGCCGCGGCGCTCGCGAAGCTCGGGGCCATCGCCGCGGGCAACCGCATCGCCAAGTCGTTCATCGGCCAGGGCTATTACGGGACGCACACGCCTGCTGTCATCCTGCGCAATATCCTCGAGAATCCCGCGTGGTACACGGCCTACACGCCCTATCAGCCGGAAATCTCGCAGGGCCGCCTGGAGGCGCTCGTCAATTTCCAGACGATGGTGTGCGACCTGACCGGCATGGCGATCTCCAACGCGTCGATGCTCGACGAGGCCACGGCGGCGGCGGAGGCGATGGCGCTCGCCCTGCGCGTTGGCAAGGGCGCGAGCCGTACCTTCTTCGTGGCCGACGACGTGTTCGCGCAGACGCTCGATGTCGTGCGCACGCGCGCCGCGCCGCTCGGCGTGACGGTGGCCGTGGGAGCCGCGAGCGAAGCAGCCTCCGCCGGCGCGTTCGCGGCCCTCCTGCAATATCCCGGCGCGAACGGCGACGTGCGCGACTACCGGGCGCTCGCCGCCGACCTGCGCGCCCGGGGCGTGCTCGTCATCGTCGCCGCCGACCTGCTGGCGCTCGCGCTGCTCGTCCCGCCGGGCGAGTGGGGCGCGGACGCCGTCGTCGGCTCGTCTCAGCGCTTCGGCGTGCCGATGGGCTACGGCGGTCCGCACGCGGGGTTCCTCGCCACACGCGATGAGCACAAGCGCTCGCTGCCCGGCCGCCTGGTCGGCGTGACGGTGGATGCGCGCGGCGAGCCTGCCTATCGGCTTGCCCTGCAGACTCGCGAGCAGCACATCCGCCGCGAGAAGGCGACGTCGAACATATGCACCGCGCAGGTGCTGCTGGCGGTGATCGCCAGCATGTACGCGGTGTATCACGGCGCGGAAGGACTGACGCGCGTCGCGCGCCGCGTGCGGCGCATGACGTCGATCGTCAAGGAAGGCCTTCGCAGGCTCGGCTTCATGGCCCCCCCGGGCGCGCATTTCGATACGATCACCGTGGAGACCGGCGAGCGCACGACGCAGATCGTGGCGCGCAGCAGCGCCGCCCGCGTCAACTTCCGGCGCGCGGGCGAAGCCTGGCTGGGCCTGTCGCTCGACGAGACGACCACGCGCGAGGACATCGACACGATCTGGCGCACGTTTGCCGGCGCGCCGGTGCCGTTCACGGTGGACGAGATCGACGCGGCCGTCACGGACGACCTGCCCGCCGGGCTCGCGCGCACCTCCGCGTTCCTCACGCATCCGGTGTTCCGCCGCCATCGCTCGGAAACCGAGATGCTGCGCTACCTGCGCAGGCTCGCCGACCGCGATCTCGCGCTCGACCGCGCCATGATCCCGCTCGGCTCCTGCACGATGAAGCTCAACGCCACGTCCGAGATGATCCCCGTGACGTGGCCCGAGTTCGGCGCGCTGCATCCGGCCGCGCCGGCCGACCAGGCGGCGGGCTATCGCACGATGGTGCGCGAGCTCGAGCGGATGCTTTGCGCGGTCACCGGCTACGACGCCGTTTCGCTGCAGCCCAACGCCGGCTCGCAGGGCGAGTACGCGGGCCTGCTCATGATCCGCGCCTACCACGCGAGTCGCGGCGAGTCGCATCGCAACGTCTGCCTGATCCCGTCTTCGGCGCACGGCACCAACCCGGCCTCGGCGCAGATGGCAGGGATGCAGGTGATCGTGGTGGCGTGCGACGACAACGGCAACGTCGATCTCGCCGACCTCGAGGCGAAGGCCAAGCTGCACGCACTCGAGCTCGCGGCGATCATGGTGACGTATCCGTCGACGCACGGCGTGTTCGAGACGGGGATCAAGCAGGTCTGCGAGATCGTGCACGCGCACGGCGGGCAGGTGTACGTCGACGGCGCCAACCTCAATGCGCTGGTCGGGCTCGCCGCGCCGGGGCACTTCGGCGCCGACGTCTCGCATCTGAATCTGCACAAGACGTTCTGCATTCCGCACGGCGGGGGCGGACCCGGGGTGGGGCCGGTCGCGGTGAAGTCGCATCTCGCGCGCTTCCTCCCGGGGCACGGCGACCTGCCGGCGGAGGATCGCGCGGCCGACGCCATCGGTCCGGTCTCGGCAGCGCCCTACGGCAGCGCGTCGATCCTGCCCATCTCCTGGATGTACGTCACGATGATGGGCGGCGAGGGGCTGCGCGCGGCGACCGAGAGCGCGATCCTGCACGCCAACTACATCGCGCGAAAGCTCTCGCCGCACTATCCCGTGCTCTACGCGGGACCGGGCGGGCTCGTGGCGCACGAATGCATCCTCGACCTGCGCCCGCTCAAGGCGACGTCCGGCGTCGAGGCCGAGGACGTCGCGAAGCGCCTCATCGACTACGGCTTCCACGCGCCGACCATGAGCTTCCCGGTGCCGGGCACGCTGATGGTCGAGCCCACGGAGTCGGAATCGAAATACGAGCTCGACCGCTTCATCGCCGCGATGATCGCCATTCGCGGCGAGATCCGCGCCATCGAGGAAGGCGACCTCGACCGCGCCGACAACCCGTTGAAGCACGCGCCGCACACGGCCGCGGCCGTGACGGCGGACGCGTGGACGCATCGCTACTCGCGCAGCCTCGCGGCCTACCCGGCGGCCGCGGAAGCCTCCGCCAAGTACTGGCCGGCGGTCGCGCGCGTGGACAACGTCTACGGCGATCGCCACCTCTTCTGCAGCTGCATTCCCATCACCGACGACGAGACCGCGGCGGCGCCCGCGTAGGGCCTACAGATGAAGGTCATCGTCCTCGGCGCCGGCGTGGTCGGCGTCACGGCCGCCTGGTACATGCGCCAGGATGGCCACGAGGTGACGGTCGTCGATCGTCACGAAGGTGCCGCGCTCGAGACCTCGTTCGCCAACGGCGGGCAGATCTCCGCCTCCTACGCCGAGCCGTGGGCGAATCCCGAGGCGCCGGCCAAGATCGTGAAGTGGCTCGGGCAGGAAGACGCGCCGCTGCTCTTTCGCTTGCGCCTCGACCCGCGGCAATGGCGATGGGGCCTTTCGTTCCTGCTCGAGTGCCTGCCTTCGCGCACGCGCCGCAATACGGTCCAGTGCCTGCATCTCGCGCTGTACTCGCGCGATTGCCTGAAGGAGCTCCGCGCGAGCACGGGCATCCAGTACGACCACCTCGAGCGCGGGATCCTTTCCTTCTACACGGATCCGCACGAGTTCGCGCACGGCGTGCGGGCCGCGGCGCTGATGCGCGAATTCGGCTGCGACCGCGACGTGAAGACCGTGGACGAATGCATCGCGATCGAGCCCGCGCTCGCGTCCTGCCGCGACAAGCTGGCGGGCGGCATCTTCACCGCGAGCGACGAGTCCGGCGACGCGCAGCGCTTCACCCAGGAGCTTGCACGCATGGCCGCCGAGCGCGGTGTCGCGTTCCGCTGGAACATGCAGATCGAGCGCATCCTCGCCGAGGGCGATGCGGTTGCGAGCGTGCGCTGCGTGAACGAGGAGCATCGCAAGGAGGTGCTGCGCGCGGATGCGTACGTCGTGGCGCTGGGAAGCTACAGCCCCTTCCTGCTCGCGCCGCTCCGCGTGCCCTGCCTCATCTACCCGGCCAAGGGCTACTCGGCGACCATCGCCATCGATGCGCACCGTGGCGCGCCGACGGTCTCGCTCACCGACCTCGCGTACAAGATCGTGTTCACCCGCCTCGGCGACCGCTTGCGCGTGGCCGGCACGGCCGAGCTCTCGGGCTACGGCAAGGAGTTGAACCTCGTCCGCTGCGAGGCGCTGGTCAACCGCACGTTCGATCTGTTTCCTGACGCGGGCGAGCGGGAGAGCGCGCAATTCTGGACGGGCCTGCGCCCGGCGACCCCCTCGAACGTGCCCCTGGTGGGCGCCACGCGCTACCGCAACCTGTTCCTCGATACGGGGCACGGAACCCTCGGGTGGACGATGGCCTGCGGCTCCGGCCGCGCCCTGGCGGACGTCGTCGCCGGGCGCAAGCCTGGCGTGGATTTTGCATTTACTGCGGCGGCATGATTTCCGGCCCGGCGGCCCTGTCGCCGGCACAAACTTTGACGCTGCAGTCCCTCACGCGCTGGACGGCCTTCGGCATCCACCTCGCGATCAGTGCGCTGCTCGCGGCGACCATCGTCGTCCTCGTCGTGCTGGTCTGGTATCCGGAGCCGTACTTCTACGGCATGGGCGGCGAAATCCTGCTGCGGCTCCTCATCGGCGTCGACGTCGTGATCGGCCCGGTGATCACGCTCATCATCTTCGACCCAGCGAAGCCGCGCCTGAAATACGATCTCGCGACGATCGCGGTGTTGCAGCTCGCGGCGCTGGCCTACGGCGGGTGGGTGATGTTCGAGTCGCGACCGGTGTACAACGTGTTCGTGAAGGACCGCTTCGAGACCGTGCCCGCCGCGGGGGTCGATCGGGGCTCGCTCGCCAAGGCGCAGCCGCAGTACCGACCGCTGCCGCTCGCAGGGCCGCGCGTCGTTGCCGCGGAGCAGCCGTCCGACCCGGACGAGCAGGCATCCATCACCCTGTCCGCCACGGCCGGCGGCGCCGACCTCGCGAATCTGCCGCACCTGTACATCCCCTATGCGCAGGCGGCGGCCAAAGCCGCCCAGGCCGCGCGGCCGCTGGTCCAGCTCGCGCAGCGGGGACGCGAATCTGCGATGGTGGTGAGCGATTTCGTGACGGCGCACGGCAACGGCTCACGCAGCCTGGGGTACGTTCCCGTGCGCGCGCGCAACCGGGATTTTGCGGCGGTCGTCGATCGCAAGACCGGCGAGATCGTCGGTTATCTCGAGCTCAATCCCTGGTAGGAATCAGCCTCGCCGTATAATGGTGCGCTTTTTCGCGCATCGTTCATGGTTCGCTTCACGAGGTTCCTTGCGGCCGCCGCTCTCGCCTTCGGCGCGACCGCCGCCGTCGCGCAGGCGATTGCCCCAAGCGTGCCTCCGGCGCCCGCCGTGGCAGCCGCGGCGTGGCTGCTCACCGACGTCACGAGCGGACAGACGCTCACGGGCGGCAACGCAGAGGAGCGGCGCGACCCGGCATCCCTTACCAAGCTCATGACGGCGTACATCGTCTTCGCGGCGCTGCGCGCGAAGACGATCGTGCCGTCGCAGATGGTGGCAGTCTCCGAGCGCGCGTGGCGCGCCGAGGGCTCGCGCATGTTCATCGAGCCGCGCCGCGCGGTGTCGGTCGACGAGCTCCTGCGTGGGATGATCGTGCAGTCCGGCAACGACGCTTCGATCGCGCTCGCCGAGCTCGTCGCCGGGAGCGAGGACGCGCTCGTCGTGCGGATGAATGACGAGGCGGCGCGGCTTTCCATGACCAACACGCACTTCACCAACGTTACGGGCCTGTCCAATCCGCGGCACTATTCGACCGCGTCCGACCTCGCCAAGGTGGCGGCGGCGCTGATCCGCGACTACCCGGAGTACTACCCCTTGTATTCGCAGAAGGAGTTCCGCTACAACAACATCACGCAGCCCAACCGCAATCGGCTGCTGTGGACCGACCCTCATGTCGACGGGATGAAGACGGGCCACACGGAGGCGGCGGGCTGGTGCATCGTCGCGACCGCGTTGCGGGGCGACCGCCGGGTGCTCGCGGTCGTGCTGGGCGCGAGCTCCGATGCCGCGCGTGCCTCCGAAGCGCAAAGGCTCCTCAACTGGGGCTTCCAGGCCTTCGACACGGTGCAGCTCTATCAATCGGGCAAGCAGGTCACCACGCTTAGGGTGTGGAAGGGGGCGTCCCCCGAGGTGCCGGCGGGCTTCCTCGCCGACCGCTACCTGACGTTGCCGAAGGGCATGGCGGACAAGCTCGCCGTGACCATGCAGGCGGAGGAGCCGCTGGTGGCGCCGGTCGCGCGCGCGCAGCGGGTGGGCACCGTGAAAATCGCGCTCGAGGGCAAGCCGGTGGCGGAGTTCCCGATGATCGCGCTCGAGGAGGTGCCGCCCGCCAGCCTTTTCGGACGCGCATGGGATACGGTACGCTTGTGGTTCCGGAAGGGTTAGCCGCCCAAGGGGAAGTCCATGGCGGAAGGCGAACAAATCGTCTACCTCAACGGCAGGTACCTGCCGATCTCCGAGGCGCACGTCTCGGTGCTCGACCGCGGCTTCATCTATGGGGACGGCGTGTACGAGCTCGTGCCGGCGTACGGGCGCGAGCCTTTCCGCCTTGCGCAGCATCTTGCGCGCCTGTCGCGAAGCCTGGACGGCATCGGCCTGCCCAATCCGCACGCCGATGCGCAGTGGGAGGCGATCCTCCGCGAGCTGATCGCCCGCCAGCCGTTCGACGACCAGGGCGTGTATCTCCAGGTCACGCGCGGCGCGGCCAAGCGCGACCATTCGTTCCCGAAGGGCGTGCCGCCGACGGTGTTCATGATGAGCAACCCGCTGCCCATCCCCACGCGCGAGCAGGTGGACGAGGGCGTGGCGGTGGTCACCGCCGAGGACAACCGCTGGCATCGCTGCGACCTGAAGACGATCTCGCTCCTCGGCAACGTGCTGATGCGCCAGCTCGCGACCGACCGCGGCGCTGTCGAGACCGTGATGTTCCGTGACGGCTACCTGACCGAGGCGTCGGCCTCGAATGTCCTCGTCGTGAGGCGCGGGACGATCGTCGTGCCGCCGAAGGACAACCACATCCTGCCCGGCATCACCTACGACGCGGCCATGGAGTTCGCGCGCGACGCCGGCGTGCCGCTCGAGGTGCGCCCCGTGCCCAAGGCGGAAGCGCTTTCCGCCGACGAGATGTGGCTGTCGTCCTCCACCAAGGAAGTGCTCGCGATCACGACGATCGACGGCCGTCCGTTTGCCGGCGGCAAGCCCGGCCCCGTGTTCCGCAAGCTGTGGGCGGTCTTCCAGTCGAAGAAGCCTCGAACGCTCGCTACGGCGTAACTCCGGAGTCCAAACCGCATGCCCGCGCTCCAACGCATCATCGCCGACCGCTACGGCGGACGCGACCTTCCCATCACGCTCGTGCTGCCCGACGGGGCGCGCGTGCCCCTGTCTCCATCGCCCGCCGTCGAGGTCGTGGCGCGCACGTGGAAGGGCCTGCGCGCGCTGGCCAAACCGGCGCTGGGCTCGCTCGCCCGAGCGTACGTCCACGGCGACCTCGACTTCAGCGGGAGCGCGCGCAAGGCGCTCGGCGTCGCGGAGGCGATGGTGGGCGCGGTCGAGCACGGCCGCGAGAAGCTGGGCACGCGCTGGAAGGCATTCCTGCACCAGCGGCGCGGCAACCGCCGCAACATCTCGCACCACTACGACGTCAGCAACGCGTTCTACCGCATGTGGCTCGACCGGCGGATGGTCTACTCGTGCGCGTACTTTCAGGACGAGGCGCAATCGCTCGACGACGCGCAGGCCGCGAAGCTCGACCACATCTGCCGCAAGCTGCGGCTCGCGCCGGGCGAGCAGTTCCTCGACATCGGATGCGGCTGGGGCGGGCTCCTCTTCCACGCCGCCGAGAACTACGGCGTGCGCGCCTACGGCATCACGCTGTCGCAGAACCAATACGAGCACGTCACGCGAGAGATCGCGGCGCGCGGGCTGGCCTCCCGCGTGCACGTCGACTTGCGAGACTACCAGGACCTGCCCGAGGACGCGGTCTACGACAAGGTCGCGAGCGTGGGGATGTTCGAGCACGTCGGCGTGGCACGCTTCCCGCGCTACTTCGGCAAGATCTACCGCATCCTCAAGCCGGGCGGCATGGTGCTCAACCACGGCATCACGCACAACCCGCTCGCCGCATCGAGCCTTGGCAGCGGCATCGGCGAGTTCGTCGAGGAATACGTGTTCCCGGGTGGCGAGCTCACGCACGTGTCGAAGGTCATCGAAGGCATGGCGCGCGAGGGCCTCGAATGCGTCGACGCCGAAGCGCTGCGCGAGCACTACGCGAAGACGCTGTGGCACTGGGTGGACAACCTGGAGGCGCACACCGACGAGGCGCGGCGCGAGGTCGGCGAGGAGCGCTTCCGGGTCTGGCGCATCTACATGGCGGGCTCCGCCCACGCCTTCGACCGCGGCTGGCTGTCGCTCTGGCAGCTCCTGGCCGGGAAGGCGCTTCCCGACGGGCGGCTGCCGCACCCGCTCACCAGGCGGTACATGTATCCCGGCTAGGCGGGTTGCATAGCGCGCCCGCCGTCCGCATATTGAATCGATGAACCGACGGAGAGCGCCATGAGCAAGCCCGATCCCCTGACCGCCCTGCACACCGAAGAGAAGGAGGCCGGTCTCACGTTTCCGTGCGTGTTCCCCATCAAGATCATGGGCCGCACGCAGGACGGCTTCGCCCAGTCGGTGACCGAGGTCGTGCGCAAGCACGCGCCCGACTTCGACCCAGCCACCCTCGAGATGCGCGCTTCCAAGGAAGGCAACTGGCTGTCCGTGACGGCGACCGTCAACGCGACCTCCCGCGAGCAGCTCGACGACCTGTACCGCGAGCTCGTCGCGCACCCGATGGTGAAGATGGTCCTCTAAAGAGCGAACGCCGGCGGCGCTTGACGGTGCCGTCCTTTCCAGAGGAAGATTTCAATAGCAAATTTTCCTCGTGAACGCGACCCGCATCTCCCCCCGCACCGCGCCGGCGCCCGCCGCGGTGCTCAGCAAGGCCGTCGTGCGCGCCGCGCGGCTGCTCGCGCTCACCCAGCGCGACGTGGCCGCGGCGCTCGGCGTCTCCGAGGCCACCGCCTCGCGCCTGTTCGCCGGCAGGTACGTGCTGTCTCCCGAGCGCGCCAAGGAGTGGGAGCTGGCACTCCTGCTGGTGCGCCTGTACCGCTCGCTCGACGCGCTGTGGGGCCACGAGGAGACGGCGCGCCGCTGGCTAGGAAGCCCCAACCTCGCGCTGGGGGCGCCGCCGTCCGACCTCCTGCGCAGCGTCGAGGGCCTCGTCCGTGTCGTCGCGTACTTGGACGCCGCGCGCAGTCGCGTCTAACGCCCGGGCGAGCCGCTTCGCGCTCTGGCGCGCGGTGGAGGCCCAGCACGTGGTCGCGACCATGGCGCTGGTCGACTCCCTCGACGAGCAGCACGTGCTCGAGCGGCTCATCGAGGCGAGCAAGCCGCCGGTGCCCGAAAGCGCGGCGCGCCTGCACTACCTTCTGTTCACGCCGTTCCGCTATGCGCCGCCGCCCGGGGGGTCGCGCTTTCGCGGCCCCAGCGACCCCGGCGTGTTCTACGGTGCCGACCAAGTGCGCACGGCGTGCGCCGAATTGGGCTACTGGCGCTGGCGGCACTTGCTCGACACACCCGCACTCGCGGCGATGCCCGCGCGTCCGCAGACGGTCTTTCGCGCGCGCATCGCGGCCGATACGGTGGACCTGCGCGAGCCGCCGTTCGCGCGCGAGCGCGCGGCATGGACGAATCCGGCCGACTATGCGGACTGCCAGCGCTTCGGCGCCGTCGCGCGCGAGGCGGGCGTCGGCGCCCTCCGCTACGAATCGGTGCGCGACCCGCAGCATGCGGGTTGCTGCGCCGTTCTCACGCTCCGCGCGTTCGCGAAGCCCGCGCCGGTGGAGTCGCAGACGTGGACGCTGTCGGTGACGCGCGAACGCGTCGTGTGGCAGCGCACGGACCCGGTGCAGCCCGAAGCATTCGAGTTTCCCGCCGCCTCGCTCGCATGATCGTGAAAGGCCTCGGCCGGACGGAATACGTCGCGACCTGGCGCGCGATGCAGCGCTTCACCGACGCTCGCAGCGCGTCCTCGGAGGACGAGCTGTGGCTCACCGAGCATCCACCGGTGTACACGCTCGGGCTCGCCGGGCGCCGCGAGCATCTGTTGCGCGACAACGGCATCCCGGTGATCAAGGTCGACCGCGGCGGGCAGGTCACGTACCACGGCCCTGGGCAGCTCGTGGCGTATACGCTCGTCGACTTGCGCCGCGCTCGCCTGGGCATCCGCGACATGGTCCGGAGGCTCGAGGCCGCGGTGATAGAATGGCTCGCATCGCATCGCATCGCGGCGTGCGGCAAGCCGAGCGCGCCGGGCGTTTATGTGGCGCGCGACGGCCGCGAGGCGAAGATCGCGGCACTCGGACTCAAGGTGCGCAACCACTGTACTTATCACGGGCTCGCAGTGAACGTCGCCATGGACCTCACGCCTTTCGGCGACATCGATCCCTGCGGCTATCCCGGCCTCGCGGTCACCCAGCTGCGCGACCTCGGCGTGACGCGCACGGTCGTGCAGGCCGGCGAGGAGATCGCGCCGTTGCTTGCGAGTCGCCTGTCATGAGCGCCGACAACCGTGCGGGCGTGAAGCACAAGGGCGAGGGCAAGACCGCGCGCATTCCCATCAAGGTCGTCGCGGCCGAGACGCTGCGCAAGCCCGAGTGGATCCGCGTGCGCGCGGGCGGATCGGCGCGCTTTTTCGAGATCAAGCGCATCCTGCGCGAGCACCGCCTGCATACGGTGTGCGAGGAAGCCTCATGCCCGAACATCGGCGAGTGCTTCGGCAAGGGCACCGCGACGTTCATGATCATGGGCGACATCTGCACGCGGCGCTGCCCGTTCTGCGACGTCGGCCACGGCCGCCCGTTGCCGCTCGACGCCGAGGAGCCTGTCAATCTCGCCAAGACCATCGCCGCGCTGAAGCTCAGGTACGTCGTGATCACCAGTGTGGACCGCGACGACCTGCGCGACGGCGGTGCGCAGCACTTCGTCGATTGCATCCGCGCCGTACGCGAGCACTCGCCCGCAACACAGATCGAGGTGCTCGTGCCCGATTTCCGCGGCCGCCTCGACCGCGCGCTCGACATCCTCGAGGCGTCCCCGCCCGACGTGATGAACCACAACCTCGAGTCGGTGCCGAGGCTGTACAGGCAGGTGAGGCCGGGCTCCGACTACGCGCACTCGCTGCGCCTTCTCGGTGAGTTCAAGGCGCGCGCGCCGGGCGTGCCGACCAAGTCCGGGCTGATGGTGGGATTGGGCGAGACCGACGAGGAAATCCGCGCGGCCATGCGCGACATGCGCGCGCACGACATCGACATGCTCACACTCGGCCAGTACCTGCAGCCGTCGAAGGATCACTTGCCGGTCCTGCGCTACGTGCACCCGGATGCCTTCGCGCAATTCGAGCGCGAGGCCTACGCGATGGGCTTCCGTCACGCCGCGGTCGGCGCGCTCGTGCGCTCGTCGTACCACGCCGACAAGCAGGCCGAGGGCGTGCTCGCTTGAGCGCCTAGCCGGAGGGAAGCCGCGCGCCCTTCGGCCACAAGATCCACATCCGGCCCTCCTGCTTCATCCGCCCGGCTTCGCGCCCGGCCGCGGTGCCGAAGCCCCAGAAGAAGTCCGCGCGCACCGGGCCGCGTATCGCGCCGCCCGTGTCCTGCGCGAGCGTGAGCCGGGTGAGCGGCGCGTTCGACGAAGGCATGGTGGTGGCGAGATACACCGGCGCCCCGAGCGGAACGAACCGCGGGTCCACGGCGATGGTGCGCTGCGCGAGCAGCGGCACGCCGAGCGATCCCAGCGGTCCGTCGATGGCCGCTTCGAGCGAGCCTGCAGGCGGCTGCGGCAATTCGCGGAAGAACACGTAGCTCGGGTTCTCGTCGAGCAGCGCGCGCGCCTCCCCGGGGTGCGCCTTGACCCAGTTGCTGATCGCCTGCATCGACGCCGTGTCGCGCGTGAGCTCGCCGCGGTCGATCAGCACGCGCGCGACCGAGCGATACGGATGCCCGTTTTGGTCGGCATAGCCGAGGCGCATCACGGTGCCGTCGGTGAGCGCGATGCGCCCCGAGCCCTGGATCTCGAGGAAGAACGCCTCGACCGGGTCCGCGACGTAGGCGAGCGCCTTGCCCGCGAGCGGGGCGGGATTTCGCTCGAGCTCCGAGCGCGACCAATACGGCACCACCCGGCGCCCGTCGAGGCGGCCGCGCACGCGCTTGTCCTTGAGCTCGGGATAAAGCGATGCGAGGTCGACGACGAGGAGGTCGTCGGGTGTGCCGTAGAGCGCGGTCACGTACTCGGCGGTCGGCGTGCGCGAGCCCGCGAGCAGCGGCTCGTAGTAGCCCGTCACGAGCCCGACCTCGCTGCCATCTTCGGCGACGATTCGGTATGGGCTAAAATGCTCCGCGAAGAACGCGCGAACGGCGCTATCGCTCGTGCCGTCGACGCGCTCGCCGGCGGCGCACGCCGCCTGCCATACTTTCGATTGCGGCCGCGCCACGAGCGCCCGGCAACCGACGACGAAGGCAGGCCACGCCGCGGCGACCGGGTCGTCGCTCCAGCCTGGCAGATCGCTCCAGGCTGCGGGCACGAAGCGCGCGTGCGCGGCGGGCGGTGTGGCGGCGGGCGGCGCGGTCGGCGGCACCGTCTGGCAGCCCGCCGCGAGCGCGAGGAACGCGAGACCGCATCGACGCATCGCTTGCCAACGCCGACGCATGGAATGGTTCATCATCGAGATGCTGTTCGCGCTGCTCGTCGCGATCGCGATCGTGTGGTGGACGGCGCGCGCCCGGCGCAAGCCGGGTCCGGACGATCCCGACCGGGGGCGACCTCAGTGAAGCGTCCGCGGCACCGAGAGCGTGAACGGCGGGATGGGCGCATCGAACGTCTGCCCATCCTCCGCGCGCATCTGGTAGCTCCCGTGCATCGTGCCGACGGACGTCGGGATCGACGCGCCGCTCGTATACTCGAAGCTTTCACCCGGCTTCAGCAGCGGCTGCTGGCCGACCACGCCCAGTCCCTTGACCTCCTGGACCCGGTGCTCGGCGTCGGTGATGATCCAGTGCCGGCTCACGAGCTGCGCTGCGACCTCGCCCGTATTGGTGATGGTGATGGTGTAAGAAAAGACGTACTTGTCGCTGCCCGGATCGGATTGATCCGCGAGGAACGACGCCTTCGGAACGACCGTGATCTCGTATCGCTTGCTCTGCGCCATGCGTTGGGGATTCCGGCCTGCCTGCAACCCTTGAGCCGATTATAGCCCGCATGCCCGCCCCGTTCCGCATCGCCCCGTCGATCCTGTCCGCCGACTGTGCACGCCTCGGCGAGGAAGTGCGCAAGGTGGTCGACGCCGGCGCCGACCTGATCCACTTCGACGTGATGGACAACCATTACGTTCCCAACCTCACGCTCGGACCGCTCGTGTGCGCGGCCATCAAGCCGCACTCGCGCGTGCCGATCGACGTGCACCTCATGGTGAAGCCGGTCGACCGCATCGTGCCGGACTTCGCGCGCGCCGGCGCCGCCAACATCAGCTTTCATCCCGAAGCGAGCGAGCACGTCGACCGCACGATCGGCCTCATCCACGAGCACGGCTGCACGGCCGGCCTCGTGTTCAATCCGGCCACACCGCTCGACTGGCTCATGCACGTCATCGACAAGCTCGACCTCGTGCTCATCATGTCGGTCAACCCCGGCTTCGGCGGGCAGTCGTTCATCCCGCATGCGCTCGAGAAGCTCAAGGCCGCACGCAAGCTCATCGACACGGCGATGCAGCGAACCGGGCGTGCTATCCACCTCGAGGTCGACGGCGGGGTGAAGGCGGACAACATCCGCGCGATCGCCGAGGCGGGCGCGGACACTTTCGTTGCGGGCAGCGCGATCTTCGACTCGCTCGACTACCGGGAGACGATAGCCGTCATGCGTGCCGAGCTCGCCAAAGTGGTATAGTCGCGATGCCTGCCGGGCCTCCGGCCGGCGGCCCGACATGACTTTCGACGTTTCGACCTTCCTGCTGCACATCGCCTCCGCGGTGTGGTGGCGCGCGGGCGAGTGGCGCTGGCGGCGCCCCTCTTAAGAGCCCTCGCGTCCGCGTCGCGCGCACCCGAATCCAGCGACGCCCCAAGTCTCAGCAAGCCCTACGAGGTCGAAGCATGATCACCGAAGCGGAATTCCGGGCGCTCGCCGCCCAGGGCTTCAACCGCATCCCGCTCGTCGAGGAAGTCTTCGCCGACCTCGACACGCCCCTGTCCCTGTTCTTGAAGCTCGCCAACGCGCGCGACTCGTTCCTGCTCGAATCGGTCGTCGGTGGCGAGCGATTCGGCCGCTATTCGTTCATCGGGTTGCCGGCGAGCGTGCGCGTGCAGGCGCGCGGCCGCCGCGTCGAGGTCATCGAAGACGGCGGCGTGCGCGAGACGTTCGACGGCGATCCGCTCGCGTTCGTCGAGACGTACCGTGCGCGCTTCCGCGCCGCGCCGCTGCCGGACCTGCCGCGCTTCTGCGGCGGCCTCGCCGGCCTATTCGGCTACGACGTCGTGCGCAACATCGAGCCGAAGCTCGCGCACACGGGCAAGCCGCCCACCCCCGGCCTTGCCGATGTGCCCGACCTCCTGCTGCTGCTCACCGAGGAGCTCGCGGTCGTCGACAATCTCAAGGGACGCATCTCGCTCATCGCGTACGCCGATCCCGCCCGGTCCGAGGCGTATGCGCGCACGCGGGAGCGGCTCACGTCGCTGCGGCGGAAGCTTCGCGAGCAGGTCGACATTCCGCTGTCGACCGGCGCGCCCGCGGCGCGCGCGCAAAGCGAGTTCGGCGAGGAGGGCTACAAGTCGGCGGTTGCGCGCGCGAAGGAGTACATCGCGGCCGGCGACATCATGCAGGTGGTGATCTCGCAGCGCATGGCGATGCCCTTCGGCGCCTCGCCGCTGTCGCTGTACCGCGCGCTGCGCTCGCTCAATCCGTCGCCTTACATGTTCTACTACGACTTCGGCGACTTCCACGTCGTGGGCGCGTCGCCGGAGATCCTGGTGCGCAAGGAAGGCTCGACGGTCACGCTTCGGCCCATCGCCGGCACGCGGCCGCGCGGGGTGACGCGCGAGGCCGACGAGGCGCTCGCCGCGGAGCTCGCGGCCGATCCCAAGGAGATCGCCGAGCACGTGATGCTGCTCGACCTCGGACGCAACGACGTCGGGCGGGTGGCGCAGATCGGCTCCGTTCACGTGGCCGACCGCATGGTGATCGAGCGCTACTCGCACGTGATGCATATCGTGAGCAACGTGGAAGGGAAGCTGCGGCCGGAGCTTACGAGCGTGGACGTCCTGCGCGCGGCGTTCCCGGCCGGCACGGTCAGCGGGGCACCGAAGGTGCGCGCCATGGAGATCATCGACGAACTCGAGCCGACCAAGCGCGGCATCTATTCGGGCGCCGCCGGCTACATAAGCTTCCAGGACGACATGGACACCGCGATCGTGCTGCGCACCGCGGTGCTCAAGGGCGGGGTGCTCTACGCGCAGGCGGGTGGGGGCATCGTGCACGATTCCTCGCCCGAGGGCGAATGGCAGGAGACGCTCAACAAGCTGCGCGCGGTGCTGCGCGCGGCCGAGATGGTGCAGCAGGGGCTGGACCAGGAGTAGTCGATGCACTTCCATCTGACCCACGTCGTCGCGCCGCAGCCGCTTCACGCGTCGAACCCGATGCACGGCATGCATGGCTACAAGGAGGTCATCGACACGATCCAATGGGGGCTCGGGCAGCTGGGCCACACGGTCGAATACGGGCAGAACTGCATCTCGACGACCGGGGTCAACGTCGTTTTCGGGGTGCAGGTCATGTCGATGCCGCTGATCGACGGGCTGCCCTCCGACACCATCGTCTGCAACCTCGAACAGATCCGGGGGCACGACGCGGCGGCGATGAAGCCCCAGGTACTCGAGGCCGCGAAGCGGTTCCGCATCTGGGAGTACAGCGAGGCGAACCTTGCGGTATGGCGCGAGCTCGGCGCGAAAGACGTTCGCCTCGTGCCGGTCGGCTATTCACCTGTCCTCCAGCGAATCGTCAAGCCGCCCACGCAGGACATCGACGTGCTGCTCTACGGGTTGACGAGCCAGGACAGGCTGTCCGCGTTCCACAGCCTGGCCCATTCCGGGCTCACGACGATGTTCGTATGCGGGATGTACGGCGATCGCCGCGACGAGCTCATCGCGCGATCGAAGCTGGTCGCGAACGTCAGCTGGCTCGACAAGTCGAAAGTCTTCGAGATCGTCCGCGTCTCGTACCTGCTGGCCAACCGCAAGGCGGTCGTGGCCGTGGTCGACGCGGACACCGCGATCGACGATGACATGCGCTCCGCGGTCAAGATCACGTCGCTGGCCGAGCTCGTCGGCGACTGCAAAATGCTCATCGGCGACGATTCGGCCCGCTCGGCGCTGGAAGAGGCCGGCTACCGGGTCATGCAGCGGCGCGACATCAGGACCGCGCTCGCGGCCGCGCTGGCGGATTAGGACGCACCATGCTGCTCATGATCGACAACTACGACAGCTTCACCTACAACCTCGTACAGTACCTGGGCGAGCTCGGCGCCGACGTGCGCGTGTACCGCAACGACGCGATCACGCTCGACGAGGTCGCGGCGATGGCGCCGTCGCAGATCGTCGTCTCGCCCGGCCCCTGCACGCCGAGCGAGGCCGGCGTCTGCGTGCCGCTCATCCAGCGCTTCGCCGGCCGCGTTCCCATCCTCGGGGTATGCCTCGGGCATCAGGCGATCGGCCAGGCGTTCGGCGGCCGCATCGTGCGCGCGCAGCGCGTGATGCACGGCAAGCTCTCGCCGGTGTCGCACGACGGCCGTGGCGTATTTACGGATGTCCCGTCTCCGTTCGCCGTCACGCGGTACCATTCGCTGGCCATCGAGCGCGACGGGGTGCCCGCGCAGCTCTTGGTCACGGCGACCTCCGACGACGGCGAGATCATGGGCGTGCGGCACCGGCAATGGGCGGTCGAAGGCGTACAGTTCCACCCCGAAGCGATTCTTACCGAGCACGGCAAGAAGATGCTCGAGAACTTCCTGGAGGGCCGGCGATGAAGCTCACGGCGGGTGTCCTCGCGGTTTCGCTCGCGACGGCGGCGAGCGCCGGCGCGCTGGAGGAGTGCATGATCAGAGGCGACACGCCCGCGGTCACGCACTGCCTCATCGATGCCGACAAGGAGGCGCAGGCGTCGCTCATCAAGGCCGAAGGCGACGCCGGCAAGAAGGCGCGCGACATCGACATCGCGACCGGCCACTCCGGCACCGCGGCTGCGCTGGCGAAGTCGATGCGGGCCTTCGCCGACTACCGTAAGGTGCAATGCGACTATGTCCGATCGATCTACGGCAGCGGCGCCGGCGCGGACCAGGCGCAGCTCGCCTGCGTCGTCGACCTCAACCGCCGCCGCGTGCGCGACCTTCTGCCAAACTAGTGGACTGTAACGGGGGAATCGATAGTGTCTGGCTTGCTCGTCGCCCCAATTGCTTCGTTACCCTTGCATGCAAGGGGTCTGGCCATTGCTTCGCAACGGCGCCTCGCACTCGGGGCGAATAGCGTCGCCATAGCACTATCGTTCACTACCGCTTCCGCCGTTACAGTCCACTAGGAATGTCAATGTCGATCTCCCTCCAGGAAGCGCTGCAGCGAACGATCGAGCACCGCGAGATCTTCCACGACGAGATGCTGGCGCTCATGCGCCAGATCATGAGCGGCGAGGTCTCGCCGGTGATGATCGCCGCGTTGACCGTCGGCCTCCGAGTGAAGAAGGAGACGATCGGCGAGATCGCGGCGGCGGCACAGGTCATGCGCGAGCTGTCGACGAAGGTCGATGTCGCCGATCACTCGCACCTGGTCGACATCGTCGGCACCGGGGGCGATGCCTCGCACACCTTCAACATCTCGACCGCGGCAATGTTCGTCGCGGCGGCTGCCGGCGCGCGCGTGGCCAAGCACGGCAACCGCTCCGTTTCGTCGAAATCGGGAAGCGCCGACGTGCTGGAAGCGCTCGGCGCCAACATCATGCTCAAGCCCGAAGCGGTGGCCGCCTGCATCGCGGAGACGGGAATGGGCTTCATGTTCGCGCCGAACCATCACGCGGCGATGAAGCACGCGGCCCCCGTGCGCCGCGAGCTGGGCGTGCGCACCATCTTCAACATCCTGGGCCCGCTCACGAACCCCGCCGGTGCGCCCAACCAGCTGATCGGCGTCTTCCACCCGGATCTGGTGGGCATCCACGTGCGGGTGCTGCAGCGGCTCGGGGCGGACCACGTCTTGGTCGTTTACGGCAAGGACGGCATGGACGAGGTCTCGCTCGGCGCGGCGACCATGGTGGGCGAGCTGCGCGACGGGGACGTGCATGAATACGAGATCCATCCCGAGGATTTCGGGCTGACGATGAAATCGAACCGCGGGCTCAAGGTTACGGGCGCCGCGGAGTCGAAGGAGATGGTGCTCGAAGCGCTCTCCAACGTCGAGGGCACGCCGCGCGAGATCGTCACGCTCAACGCGGCCACCGCACTCTACGCCGCGAACGTCGCACGCTCCATCGGAGACGGCATCGAGCGCGCGCGCGCGGCGATCGCGAGCGGTGCGGCGAAGCGCAAGCTCGACGCCTTCGTCGCTACGACGCAGAAGCTCGGCTCCGGCGCCCGCGCCGCGTGAGCGGTGGCCGGCAACGTCACGGTGCGCCGCGCGCGGACGGAGGACATCTGTCGACTGGCCGAATGGAACGCGCAGCTCATCCGCGACGAGCGCAACGACGGTCCCGCGCGGACGGACGAGCTCGGCTCGCGCCTTACGGAATGGCTCGCGAAGGAGTACCGCGCGTCGGTGTTCGAGGTCGACGGCGCGCCGTTCGGCTACGCGCTCTACCGCGAGCTGCCCGAATGCGTCCATCTGCGCCACTTCTTCGTGGCGCCGGGCTTGCGGCGGCAGGGGCTGGGCCGGCGCGCGTTCGAGGCGCTGAGGCGGGAATCGTTCCCGCCGGACAAACGGGTCATCGTCGAGGTCCTGGTGTGGAACGAAGCGGGCACCGCGTTCTGGAAGCGCGCGGGGTTCACGGCGCGCTACCTCGGCCTGACGATGCCGCCCGCGTAATTCGATGAGCAAGAGCGACATTCTCGACACGATCATCGCCGCGAAGGCCGCAGAGGTCATCGCGGCGCAGGTGTCGCGGCCGTTTGCCGCCGTGGAGGCGCAAGCGCGCTCGGCCCCGACGCCCCGCGGCTTCGAGCGTGCGCTGCGCGAGCGCATCGCGCAGCATCGTCCCGCGGTCATCGCGGAGATCAAGAAGGCGAGTCCGAGCAAGGGCGTGCTGCGCGAGGCCTTCGACCCGCCCGCGATCGCCGCCGCCTACGAGCGCGCCGGCGCGGCCTGCCTGTCGGTGCTGACCGACAAGCCGTTCTTCCAGGGCGCCGGCGAGTACCTGGTGGCCGCGCGCGCGGCGTGCAGCCTGCCGGCCCTGCGCAAGGAGTTCATCGTCGACGAATACCAGGTCGCCGAATCGCGCGCGCTCGGCGCCGACGCGATCCTGCTCATCGTTGCCGCGCTCGAAGACCAGCAGCTCGCAGCACTCGAGGCGTGCGCGCGCGACTACGGCATGGACGTCCTGGTCGAGATCCACGACGGCCAGGAATTGGAACGCGCGCTGCGGCTTCGCACCGCGATGCTCGGCATCAACAACCGGAACCTGCGCAACTTCAGCGTCACGCTGGACACGACGCTCAACCTGCTGCCGCGCATTCCGCCCGACCGGCTGGTGGTCACCGAGAGCGGCATCCTCACCCAGCGCGACGTCGCGCTGATGCGATCGCGCGGCGTGAGCGCCTTCCTGGTCGGCGAGGCGTTCATGCGGGCGCCGGACCCGGGGGCCGCGCTCACCGCGCTTTTCGGCTAGACTTCGCTCGGCTTCCGCAAGGACCCTCCGAGTGTCCGCCATCGCCGTCGAAAACGTCAGCAAGCACTGGACGACTGCCGAAGGCAACGTGCGGGCGGTCGACGGCGTCTCGTTCGCGCTCGGCGAGGGCACGCTCAACGTCCTCCTCGGCCCCTCGGGCTGCGGCAAGTCGACGACGCTGCGCTTGATCGCTGGGCTGGAGGCCGCCGACGGCGGCCGCATCAGCATCGGCGGCCGCGATGTCACGAAGCTGCCACCGGCCGCGCGCAGCATCGCCATGGTGTTCCAGAGCTACGCGCTCTTTCCACATCTGTCGGTCGCCGAGAACATCGTGTTCGGGCTGCGCGTTCGGCGCGTGCCGGCCTCCGAATGCGCATCCAGGCTCGCGCGTGTGGCCGATCTCCTCGGCCTCACGCCGCTGCTAGCGCGTAAGCCGTCGCAGCTGTCGGGCGGCCAGCAGCAGCGCGTGGCGCTCGGGCGGGCGATCATCAACCAGGCGCCGGTCTGCCTCATGGACGAGCCGCTGAGCAACCTCGATGCGCAGCTTCGAGCGGAGATGCGGCAGGAGATCCGCGCGCTGCAGCGCAAGCTCGGCATCACCATGGTCTACGTCACGCACGACCAGGTCGAAGCGATGTCGATGGCCGACCGCGTGATCCTCATGAACAGCGGGCACGTCGAGCAGAACGGCGCGCCGGTCGATCTGTACGAGCGCCCCGCCAACGTGTTCGTCGCGCGCTTCATCGGCACGCCGCCGATGAACCTGCTCGCGCTGGAGCGCGGCGCGGGCGGCGCGGTCATCGCGGGAACGCACGGCCCGGCGGTGCTGCCCGCCGACTGCGCGAGCGGCAGGCTCGGCATTCGTCCGGAGCACATCTCGATCGACCTTACGCGCGGTGTGCAGGCGCGCGTGGAAGGGGTCGAGTACCTGGGCGGCGATTCGCTGCTCGCGTGCCGCATCGGCGCCCAGCCGCTCGCGGTACGCGTGGCGGGCAGCGTGGGGCTTTCCGCCGGCGATGCGACGGGGCTCGCGTGGGCGCCCGGCGCGCAGCATTTCTTCGCGGCGGACGGGACGCGTGAGGAGTCCAACGCGCGCCGCGACGCGGCGACGCTGCTGGCGTAATTCTTTTTCGAGGGAGGAGACAGTCATCATGATGCAACGTTGGATACGTGGGCTCGCGGCCGCGCTCGCGGGCGTGTGGCTTGCCGCCGGCGCGGCGTGGGCGCAGACCGAGGTTTCGTTCTACTACCCCGTGGCCGTCGGCGGGCCGATCACCAAGATCATCGACGGCTTCGCCGCGGACTTCGAGAAAGAGAATCCCGGGATCAAGCTGAAGCCGATCTACTCCGGCAGCTACCAGGACTCGATCACCAAGGCGCTGACGGCGGTGAAGAGCGGCGAGCCGCCCGTGATGTCGATCCTGCTGTCGACCGACATGTTCACGCTCATCGACGAGGACGCGATCGTCCCCTTCGACACGCTGATCAAGACGCCGGAGGACCAGGCCTGGCTCAAGTCGTTCTACCCCGCGTTCATGGAGAACAGCCAGACGGGCGGCAAGACGTGGGGCATACCGTTCCAGCGCTCCACGATCGTGCTGTATTACAACAAGGACATGTTCAAGGAGGCGGGGCTCGACCCGAACAAGCCGCCCGCGACATGGGACGAGATGCGCGAGTATGCGCAGAAGCTCACCAAGCGCGACGCGTCCGGCAAGGTGACGCAGTGGGGCGTGCAGATTCCGTCGTCGGGCTTTCCCTACTGGCTGTTCCAGGGCTTGGCCATAGAGGCCGGCGCCAATCTCATGAATCAGGCGGGCACCGAGACGTACTACGACAAGCCGGAGGTGATCGAGGCGTTGCAATATTGGGTCGACCTCGTCAACAAGTACAAGGTGCACCCGGAGGGCATCGTCGACTGGGGCACGACGCCGAAGGACTTCTTCGAGAAGAAGGTGGCGATGATCTGGACCACGACCGGCAACCTCACCAACGTCAAGAACAACGCGAAGTTCGACTTCGGCGTGGCGATGCTCCCGGCCAAGAAGCAGCGTGGCAGCCCGACCGGCGGCGGCAACTTCTACGTCTTCGCGAAGTCGACACCCGCGCAACGCGAAGCGGCGATGAAGTTCATCAAGTGGGTCACCGCGCCGCAGCGCGCGGCGCAGTGGGGCATCGACACGGGCTACGTCGCGGTGCGGGCCGACGCCTGGGACACGCCGGTGATGAAGCAATACGTGGCGGGATTTCCGCCGGCCGCGGTGGCGCGCGATCAGCTGCCCTACGCCAAGGCGGAGCTTTCGACCCACGACAACCAGCGCGTGACCAAGGCGCTCAACGACGGCCTGCAGGCGGCGCTCACGGGAACGAAGACGCCCGAGGCGGCGATGAAGGACGCGCAGCGGGAGGCGGATCGGTTGCTGCGGCCGTACAGGAAGTAAGCGCTTCGACCGATGGCGCGGCGAGGCGCTTCGCGCAGGCCCCCTCTCCCTGCGAGCGCGGAGAGGGAGCGCTGAGGCCATGACCCGCAGCGCGCAGTGGATCTACGGCTGGCTCCTGCTCCTGCCCGCCATGGCGCTGCTCGTGCTCTTCACGCACTACCCTGCGCTCGCCACCCTCTGGCAGAGCTTCTTCTCGACTCCCAAGGGCAGCCGCGGGTCGGTGTTCGTCGGCGCCGACAACTACGAGCAGCTCGTCTCGGACCCCATCTTCTGGCAGGCGCTGTCGAACAACCTCTGGTACGCGCTCGGCACGATCCCGGCCTCGATCGTGATCGCGATCCTGATGGCGCTGTGGGTCAACGAGCGCATCGTGGGCCGCGGCTTCCTGCGCCTCGCCTACTTCACACCGACGATCCTGCCGATGATCGCCGTGGCCAACATCTGGCTGTTCTTCTACACCCCCGAATACGGGTTGCTGCAGCAGTTCCTGAGCCTGTTCGGTGCGCCGAATCACAACTGGCTCGGCAGCAAGAGCACGGCCCTTCCGGCGCTGATGGCCGTGACCATCTGGAAGGAAGCGGGGTTTTTCATGATCTTCTACCTGGCGGCGCTGCAGTCGATGTCGCCGCACCTCGCGGAGGCCGCGGCCATCGAGGGCGCCTCGCGCTGGTATTTCTTCCGCCGCGTGACCTTCCCGCTGCTGATGCCGACCACGCTGTTCGTGCTCGTCAACGCCGTCATCAACGCCTTTCGCCTGATCGACCACATCGTCGTGATGACGCGCGGCGGGCCGGATAACGCAACCGCGCTGCTGCTCTACTACGTCTACGAGATCGGCTTCCGCTTCTGGGACACGGCGTACGCGGCGGCGCTCACGGTCGTGCTGGTCACGATCCTTGCCCTGGTCGCGCTCGCGCAGTTCGTCTTCCTGGAACGGCGCGTCCACTACCAATGAGCGCGCTCGTCTACCAACCACGCGGCGCGGTCCGCGGCCTCGAGACCGCCGGCGCCTGGGTCCTCGGCTTCCTTTGGGTGCTGCCGCTGCTCTACGCGTTCTGGACGGCGTTCCACCCCGCGGAATTCTCCACGCGCTTCGCGCTCGCCGCGCCGCTCACGCTGGACAACTTCGTGCGCGCCTGGGCCGCGGCGCCTTTCGCGCGCTACTTCCTCAACACGGTCGTCCTCGTCACGATGGTGCTCGCCGCGCAGCTGGTGCTCGTGACGCTCGCCGCCTACTCGTTCGCCCGCTTCGAGTTCCCGGGCCGCAACGCGCTGTTCGCGCTCGTGCTGGTGCAGCTCATGATCATGCCCGACGTGCTCATCGTGGAGAACTACCACACCATGACGGTGCTGGGCATCAAGGACACGATCCTGTCGATCGGCCTGCCCTATATGGCGAGCGCGTTCGGCATCTTCCTCCTGCGGCAGACGTTCAAGACCGTCCCGCGCGAGCTCGACGAGGCGGCTCGCGTGGAGGGCTGCACGCCGCTCGGGGTGCTGTGGAGGGTGTATGTTCCGCTGGCGCGCCCGACGTATCTCGCGTACGCGCTGGTCAGCGTGAGCTACCACTGGAACAACTTCCTGTGGCCGCTCATCATCACCAACTCGGTCGAGTCGCGCCCTGTCACGGTCGGCTTGCAGGTATTCTCGGCCACGGACCAGGGACTCGACTGGTCCGTCATCACGGCGGCGACGCTGCTGACGACCGCGCCGCTTCTGGTCGCGTTCCTGCTTTTCCAAAAGCAATTCGTGCAATCCTTCATGCGTGCCGGAATACGATGAAGCTCATTACCTGGAACGTGCAGTGGTGCCGCGGTGTGGATAAGGTCGTGGACCCGGCGCGGGTGATCGCCGAAGCGAAGCGCATCGCGGACTTCGACGTGCTGTGCCTGCAGGAGGTCGCCGACAACTTCGCGGATCCGCTGTTGGGCGGCAGTCGCGGCGAGGATCAGTTCGCCCTGCTGGCTTCGTACCTGCCGGGATTCACCGCCGTGCCCGGCGTGGCGGTCGACCAGCTCGGCGACAACGGCCGCCGCCGCCGCTTCGGCAACATGATCCTGTCGCGGCTGCCGGTGCTGCAGGCGTTCCGGCATCTTCTGCCCTACCCCGCCGATCACGACGTGCCGAGCATGCCGCGCGTGGCCGTCGAGGCGGTCGTGCGGGCGTCGTTCGGCGACGTGCGCGTGATCACCACGCACCTCGAGTACTACTCGCTCGCGAAGCGATCGGCGCAAGTCGAGGCGCTGCGCGCGATCTACGCCGAAGGCTTCCGCTATGCCGACAATCCGCGCCTCGGCTGGCCGGACGAAGGCCCGTACATCGCGTTCGCGCGGCCGGCCGCCACCGTGATCACCGGCGACTTCAACCTCGAGCCCGACGATCCGCTGCACGCGCGCATGAGCGCCCGCTACGACGACGGCACGCCGCCGCTGGTGGACGCCTGGGAAGCGAAATACCCCGGCGCGCGGCATCCTCCGACGTTCCGCATCCACGAAAAGGAGAAGCCGGGCGACCCCGAGCTGCACTGCGACTTCATTTTCGTAAGCGCCGGCCTGCGGCAGCGCGTCGCCGACGTCATCGTGGACACGAAGACGCAGGTGTCCGACCACCAGCCGGTGCTGCTGACGCTCGCCTAGGTCCATTGCACGGGATTGGCTCGGCGATCGCCCGGGCCGCTACAATTAGAGGTTCGCCGCGGCCAATCCGCCGCGAGAGAACCCGCCTTGACCAAGCCCGAACTCGCCGACTTGCCGCTCACTTTCACGGGCGAGCGCTTCCTGCCGGAGGTCGGCGGCGCCATCTACTACGAGCATTGGCATCGCTACGCGATCGCCGCGCCGCTCGTTGCCGGCAAACGCGTGGTGGACGCCGCCTGCGGCGAGGGTTACGGAACCCACCTCCTGTCGCGCTCGGCGGCCTCGGTCACCGGCGTGGACCTGTCGCCGGACACCGTTGCGCACGCGAGTGCCCGCTACGCGTGCCAAAACCTGCGATTCGTGGCGGGCTCGGTGACGGCGCTGCCGATGGCCGACCGCAGTGTCGACGTCGTCGTTTCCTTCGAGACGATCGAGCACCTGTCCCCGCAACGCGAAATGCTCGCCGAGTTCCGCCGCGTGCTGGCGCCCGACGGCGTGCTCGTGGTCTCGTCGCCCAACCGCCCCGTGTACAACGAGGGCGGCGGCGTAGCCAACCACTTCCACGTGCGCGAGCTCGACCGCGAGGAGCTCGCGGCGCTCCTCGCCGCCGACTTCCCGGAGCAGGCGTGGTACGCGCAGCGCGTCATCGCGCAGTCCGCCATCTGGTCGGAGAGCGACAGCCGGGGGGCCGCCACCTTCACCCGTCCTGCGCCGATGTACTTCCTGGTCGTTGCTGCCGCGCGCGGCGTTGCGCTGCCGGCGCTGCCGGCGCTCTCGCTCTTCGACGACGGCGAGCTGTCGCTGTGGCGCGATTACGGCCGCGCGCTCGTGCGCGAGCGCGAGCTTGCGTGGGACGAGATCGATGCGCGCAAGATCGCCGAGGATCGCTTGGCGGAGCTGGTCGAAGCGCGCAACGCGCTCGCCAGCGCGCAGGCGAGGTCGACGGCCCAAGCCGCCCGCATCGACGAGCTCGAGCAGGCGCTTTCGCAGACGCAGGCGCGCGCGCAGGCGGCGATCGACCACTTCGAGGCGGCGCTCGCCGCACGCGAGGCCGAGCTCACTCATGCCCGTGACGCGCACGCGCGCGAGGTCGCCGCGCACGAGGACACGCGCACGCGCCTCGCCTACCGCGAATCGGCGCGCGGGTGGCTGCGCTTTCCCCTGATGGCGATGCGGCAGCGGATCGCGGAGAAGCGTTGATGCCGATGGTCGACATCGTCATACCGTTCCACAGCCGCCCGGAGCACCTGCGGCGCTGTGTTGCGAGCGTGCGCCGGGCGAAGGTGCGCACGCCGTACGACATCGTGGTCGTGAACGACGGCGCGTCGGGACCGGAGGTGGCGCGATGCCTCACCGAGCTCGCGGAGTCGGCGCGGGTCGCGGTGCTCGAGCAACCGGTGCGGCAGGGATTCGCCGCCGCGGCCAACCGCGGCTTCGACCTGCATCGCGATCGGGACGTGGTGGTCCTGCACGCCGACGCGGAGGTCGGCAACGATTGGCTCGACCGCCTGGCGGCGCACGCCCACGCGCAGGACGTCGGGGTGGTCGGCACGTTCACGAACAGCGTGGGCGCGGCCACGTATCCCTTGCCGGGCGTGGCCAACGCTCTGCCCGCGGGACAGACCGTCGCGACGCTCGACGTCCTCTTCGCGCGTGCGAATGCGGGCCGCTCGGTCGCGCTGCCGTTCGTCGACGGGCCGGCGCTCTACTTCCGCCGCGCGTGCCTGGGCACGGTCGGCGGCTTCGACGCCAATCCGCTCGGCGGCGATTACGGCGTGGAAGTCGACTTCTGCCTGCGGGCCGGCAGCGCCGGCTTCCGCACTCTCGCCGCGGGCGACGTGTTCGTCGGCCACGAGGGCCACGCCTCCTTCGGCGCGCGCGACGGACCGCTCCTCGCCGAACGCGCCCACGCCGCGCTCGCCAAGCTGTATCCATCGTACGTCGCGCAGCGCAAGGACATGGCCGAGCGCGACCCGATGCGGCCCTTCGCGCGGCGTGTGGACCTGCTGCGCCTGGCGGGCTTGAGCAAGCGGCTCCTCGTGTTCGTGTCGCACCCGTGGGGCGGCGGCATCCGCCGCTACATGAACGACCTCGTCGGCCTGACCGAGGATCGTTGCGAAGTGCTGTTCCTCGAGCCCGCCGTGCGCGACACGGTGAAGCTGTCGTGGCCGAAGGCGGGCGAGAGCTTCGCGCTCTACTTCGAGCTTCCCGGCGATCTGCCCATGCTGGCCGAAACGCTGCGCGGCATAGGGGTGGAGCGGCTGCACTTCCATCACGTTCACCTGCAGCCGCGCGCGATCCTCGAGCTGCCCGCGGTGCTGGGCGTGCCCTACGACTACACGCTGCACGATTACCATCCCATCTGCCCGCAGTACCACCTCGTGGCCGAGGACGGCCGTTACTGCGGCGAGCCCGATGCCGCCGGCTGCGCCGCGTGCCTCGCGCGCCGTCCGGGCCAGTGGGGCATGGATATCGCGAGCTGGCGCAGTGCGTTCGCGCGCATCTTGCGCGGCGCGAGCCGCGTCATCGCGCCGTCGCAGGACGTTGCCGCCCGCATGCGGCGCTACGTCCCCGAGCTCGCGATCGACGTGTGGCCGCATCCTGAGGGCGCCGCGCCGCCCGTGCCGCGCACCGTCCGCGTCGGCATCCTCGGCAATCTGTCGCCGGAAAAGGGACTGCACGTCGTCGCCGCCTGCGCGCGCGACGCGCGCGACCGCGGGCTGCCGCTCATCTTCCGCGTGCTGGGCTCGACCACCGAGCCGATCGCGCAGGCACCCGACGCGCCGCTCACCATCTACGGCCAATACGTCGACAGCGAGCTGCCTCAGCTCATCGCCGCCGAGAAGCCCGACGTCCTGCTGTTCGCGGCGCAGGTGCCCGAGACTTACGCGTACACGCTGTCGGTGGCGCTGCAATCCGGCCTGCCCATCGTGGCGTCCGCGCTCGGCGCGTTCTCGGAGCGCCTGAGCGGCGTCCCGCGCAGCACCACGGTGCCGTGGAACGCGCCGCCCGCGAAGTGGAACGAGGCCCTGCTCGCCGCGGCGCAGTCGCGCGGCGGCGCGCCCGTGCTGACGAAAGTCGCCGGCTGAATGGATGCCATGGACGCCGCGCGCTACCGCAAGCTCTACCTCACGCCCATCCCGGCGGCGGCGCGCGCACACGAGTTGCCGGACGCGCTGCCGGCGTTCGACGAGCGCCACTTCTATTTGAAGGAGGGCGAGGTCGAAGTGGTGCCGCTGTCGCTGCCGCAGCTGTTTGTGGCCGGCGTGGAATGCGGGCATACCGCCGCGCGCGGCGAGTTGAAGCACCAGATCGGCACCGTATCGGCGCAGCTCGACCACTTGCGCGAGCATTTTCGCGAGGTGCAGGAGCGGGCCAAGGGAGACCGCGAGCAGCTCGCGGGCGAGCTGCTCGCCACCCAGCGGCGCTTCCACACCGCGCAGCTGCAGGTCTCCGAGATGCAGGCGCAGGCCGGGCAGGTGCAGATGCAGGCGGAGCAGATGCACATGCACGCGGTCCATCTCGAGTCCTCGCTCACCGCGGCGCGCGACCGCATCGACGAGCTCGAGACGTCCAAGGCCTGGCGCATGACCGCGCCGCTTCGCAACACGGGACACCGCGTCAAGCTCGCGCGTGCCCGCTTTCAGGCGTGGCGTGCCGGCATCCGGCGACTGCCTCAGCTGTCCGCCATGGCGATGTCGGTGCTGCGCAACGAAGGGCCCGCGGCGCTCGCGCAGCGCGTGCGCGCCAAGGTCGTGCCCGAGGAGCGCTTCAAGCCCGCCGCGACCGTGCAGTTCGAGATCGAGCAGACGTCCTCGCCGCTCGTGTTCTCGCCGGCTGCGGCCCCGCTCGCCTCGATCGTCATCCCGGTCTACGGCAAGCCGATGCTCACGTTCACCTGCCTGAAGAGCCTCCACGAGCACACGCCGCACGATCTGTTCGAGGTGATCGTCGTCGACGACGCCTCTCCCGAGCCGGTGACCGATGCGCTGCCGACCGTCACCGGTGTCCGCTTCGAGCGCAATCCGCAGAACCTGGGCTTCATCGGCACCTGCAACCGCGGCGCCGAGTTCGCCCGCGGGCAGTACGTCGTCTTCCTCAACAACGACACGATCGTCACCGACGGCTGGCTGCAGGCGATGCTGCGCGTGTTCGACACGCATCGCGACGCCGGGCTCGTGGGCGCCAAGCTCATCTACCCGGAAGGCCGCCTGCAGGAGGCGGGGGGCATCGTCTGGCGCGACGGCTCGGCGTGGAACTTCGGACGCAACGACGATCCCGACCGTCCCGAGTACAACTACCTGCGCGAGGTGGATTACTGCTCGGGCGCGTGCCTCGCCATCCCCGCGGATCTCTTCCAGGAAATCGGCGGCTTCGACGCGCGCTACACCCCTGCATACTACGAGGACGCCGACCTTGCCTTCGCCGTGCGCGCCGCCGGACGCAAGGTTTACTACCAGCCGTCCGCCACCATCGTCCATTTCGAGGGCCAGACTTCGGGTACGGACACCGGCTCCGGCGTCAAGCGCCACCAGGTCGTGAACCAGGAAACGTTCGCGCTCAAGTGGGCGAGCGCCCTTCCGAACCATCGCGCCAACGGCGTGGCCGTGGAGCTCGAGCGCGACCGCTGGGCGAAGCTTCGCGTGCTGGTGATCGACGCCTGCATGCTTACACCCGATCACGACGCGGGATCGGTGCGCATGCTCGCGATCCTCGAGATCCTGACCTCCTTGCGCTGCAAGGTCACGTTTGTCGCCGACAACCTCGAGCACCGCCAGCCGTACGTGTCGCAGCTCCAGCAGCGCGGTGTGGAGGTGCTGTTCCATCCCTACGTCCGCTCGATCGCGGATGTTCTTTCCAAGCGCGGCGCCGAGTTCGACATCATCGTGATGTCGCGCCACTACATCGCGGTCAAGCACATCGACGCGGTACGCGCGTTCGCGCCCAAGGCGCTCGTGGTGTTCGACACGGTCGACCTGCATTTCCTGCGCAGCGAGCGGCAGGCCGAGCTCGAGGGCAACGCCCTGGCCCGCACTTCGGCCCGCGCCAAGCGCGACGAGGAGCTCACGCTCATCCGCAAGGCCGACGTCACCGTCGTGGTGTCGACGTACGAGCAGACGCTTCTCGCCGAGCTCGTGCCCGACGCGCGCGTGCTCGTGTTGTCGACCATCCACGAGCTCTTCCCGCCCGGCAAGCCGTTTGCGGAGCGGCAGGGTCTCGTGTTCATCGGCGGCTTCCAGCATCCACCCAACACCGACGCCGTGCTTTGGTACGCCGAGGAAATCCTGCCCCACGTGCGCGCCGCGCTGCCGGGGGTGACGACGTACATCGTCGGCAGCAAGGTGCCGGCGAACGTGCGCGCGCTCGCCGCCGAGGACTTCGTGGTCACCGGTTACGTGCCCGACGTCACGCCGTACTTCAACGGCTGCCGCGTGTCGATCGCGCCCCTGCGCTACGGCGCCGGGGTCAAAGGCAAGATCAACCTCGCGATGAGCTACGGCCTGCCGGTGGTCGCCACCACGCCGTCGATCGAGGGCATGTTCCTGTCGCCCGGGCAGGACGTGCTCGTGGCCGACGACGCCGGCGCCTTCGCCGACGCGATCGTGCGCCTGTACCACGACGAGGCGCTGTGGGAGCGGCTCGCTGCGGGCGGGCGCGAGAACATCCGCGCGCACTTCTCGCGCGACGTCGCGCGCTCGGCGATCACGCGCCTGCTCGCGTTCGCGCAAGGCGGGGGGAAGGCAACCGCCGGATAGGGGGTTCGGACGGCAAGCGCTGCGCACGCCGGTCCCCTCCTACTTTGTTCTGGCGAACACGAGGTCGAAGACGGGGTGGCCCAAACGCTGTCCGCGCGCCTCGAACTTCGTGAGCGGCCGCGCCTGCGGGCGCGGCGCGAAGCCTTCTGCGGTGTTGCGCAGGAGCGGCTCCGCGCTCAGTGTCGCGAGCATGTCCTGCGCGTAGTCCTCCCAGTCGGTGGCGGCGTGCAGGCGGCCGCCCGGTGCGAGCCGCTCGGCCAGCGCATGCACGAACGCGGGCTGAAGGAGCCGGCGCTTGTGGTGGCGCTTCTTCGGCCACGGGTCGGGAAAGAACACGTGCGTCGCGGCGAGCGATCCGGGCGCGATCATGTCGCGCACGACCTCGACTGCGTCGTGCCGGATCACCCGGACGTTCGTGAGCCGCTGCGCGTCGAGCCTGCCGAGCAGCGCGCCCACGCCCGGCGCGTGCACTTCCACACCGATGAAATCGAGCGCGGGGTGCGCGGCGGCGATGTCCGCGGTCGTCTCGCCCATGCCGAAGCCGATCTCGAGCACCACGGCCGCGCGCCGTCCGAAGACGGACGCGAAATCGAGCGGCTTCGCGGCGTACTCGATGCCGTAGCGCGGCCACAGCTCGGTCAGCGCGCGCGATTGCGCCGGCGACATCCGGCCCTGGCGCAGCACGAAGCTGCGCACGGGTCGATGCCGGGGCGAGGCCTCCACTTCAATAGCGCTTCCAGTCGGGCGCGGCGAGCTTGCGGTCGACCTTGCGCGCCTCGCTCGCGCCGGGCGGCGTGTACTCCAGGGAGAGCGTATCGGGATCCTTCCACGTCGCGGTGACGTCGCCCCACGCCGCGGCCGGGCGATAGCCCAGCTCCTTGCGCACGCCGTCGCGCGACACGCGCCATATCGTGAGCTCGTTCGTGCAGTTGCGGCTGCAGAAGTCGGCCACGGCGACGTGCTGCCGGTCGGGTGCGAGCACGGGCTCGGCCGGCAGCGCCGTGAGCTGCCCCGTCGCGCGCTGCAGGATCGCGTAGCTCATGTCGTCGCCCGAAGTGACGAACAGCACGACCGCGTTGACCGGGCTCCAGTAATCCCACAGCGCGTAGCTGCGCTCGTTGCTGCTCGCGATCGTGTCGACGAAAAGCCGCGTGCCTGAGGGGTAGAGCTTCACGGTCAGCGTGTCGCCCTCGCGCTTCGCGAGGTCGGGCAGCGCCTTGAGCTGCTCCGCCTCGATGGCGCGTCCGCAGTGCGAGGGGCTTTCGACGTTTGCGCACAGCGCCTGCACCCGCTCGAGCGAAGGCGATTCCGCGTGCGCGGCCAGCGACAGGAGCAACAGGCACGCGCCTCCTATGCACGCGCGCATTGCCGGGCCCGTTTACGAGATGAGACCGGAGGTCGGCGAGCTCGGGCTTGCCGCGTAGAGCTTGCGCGGCATGCGCCCGGCGAGGAACGCGTCGCGTCCCGCCTCCACGGCAAGCCGCATCGCGCGCGCCATGCGCACGGGATCCTGAGCGAGCGCGATGGCGGTGTTCATGAGCACGCCCGAGCATCCGAGCTCCATGGCGATCGCGGCGTCGGAGGCCGTGCCCACGCCGGCGTCCACCAGCACCGGCAGCTTCGACTGCTCGATGATGAGGCGCAGGTTCCAGGGGTTGAGGATGCCCATCCCGGAGCCGATGAGCGACGCGAGCGGCATGATCGCGACGCAGCCGATCTGCTCCAGCTCGCGGGCGACGATCGGGTCGTCGGAGGTGTACACCATCACCTGGAAGCCGTCGGCCACGAGGCGCTCGGCGGCCTTGAGCGTCTCGCGCACGTTCGGGAACAGCGTGCTCGAATCGCCCAGCACCTCGAGCTTGGTCAGGGCGTGGCCGTCCAGAAGCTCGCGCGCGAGCCTCAACGTGCGAACGGCCTCGTCGGCGGTGTAGCAGCCGGCGCTGTTGGGCAGGTACGTGAACTCCGACGCCGGAAGCACGTCGAGGAGCGACGGAGCGTTCGCGTCCTGACCCAGGTTGGTGCGCCGAATCGCCACCGTGACGATCTGCGCCCCGGAGGCGACGACCGCCTCGCGGGTCTGCGCGAAATCGCGGTACTTGCCCGTGCCCACGAGCAGGCGCGAGCGGTAGGCGCGGCCCGCGACGACGAGCGGATCGGCCAGGGTTACGGGGTCGGCGGGCGCGTTCATGCGCCCATTTTACGCTTTGGGCGTCAACCGCCGCCGACCGCGGCGACGATTTCGAACCGGTCGTCCGGGCCCACGCCGGTGGATGCGTAACGGCCCTTGGGCACGATCTCGCCGTTGCGCTCGACCGCGATGCGCTTGCCGTCGAGTTCGAGCGCGCGCACGAGCTCCGCCACGGTGGCCGGCGCCGGGTCGAGGCGCGTCGTGGCCCCGTTCAAGGTGAGGATCACAGTCACTCGCGGTAGCGCCGCATCGCCTGACGCAGGAAGCCAAGCTGCTTGTCGAAGGCGCGGCACATGCTGCATACGGCCAGATGCCAGTTCACCCTGACCCGCGCCCACCGGGACATCGGCTTCTCGTGCTCCTGGGAAAGCAGGCGCGAGACGTCCTTGCAGGAGACGAGGTGGCCGATGGCGTGGCGAAATCCGTTCATGTCGTTTCGGGGACCCGGCAGCGGGCTGGCGCCGGCGGCGCCATTCAGGCCTGCCCGTGCTTCCCGAACCAGTTGATCTCGAGGCACTCGCGCAGGGACATCCGGGCCCGGTACAGGATCACCCAGAGATTATTCGCGGTAATCGTCAATTCCTTACAGATCTCGTCGCTTGTAAGCTCCATGACTTCCCGCATCATGAACACGCGGGCGGTGTTGGGTGGCAGCTTGTCGAGGCAGAACTGCATGACGTCGAAGAACTGCTGGCGGGACAGGGACTGCTCGGGGTCGCCCCAATCGGCGGGCGGCGTGCTCCAGGCGCCGCTTTCCTTGAACAGCCCCTCGAAATCCTCGAGGTCGGCCTCCTCGTCGAGGGTGCTGACGGCCACCGGCTCGCGCTGCTTGCGACGGATGGCGTCGACGATCTTATGCTTCAGGATGCCCGTGAGCCAGGTCTTCACGCTCGACTTGCCCGTGAAGCCGTCCTGCGCGGCGAGCGCCGCAGCGAGCGTGTCCTGGACGACGTCTTCCGCGAGCGCCGGGTCGCGAAGCTGCAGCCGAGCCACGCGCAGGAGGTAGCCGCGCTGGACTTCGAGTTCCTTGAGGAATTCGGGATTCATGCCGGGCTCGCGGGGCGCATGCAAGCGCGAATTCTAGGGGGAATCGAAGCCTCGCGCACGTCCTACACGATTGCCCCGCGGGCGTCGGGCGCCGTCCTACGCGTCAATCCGCCGCCGACCGATCGCGCAGGTGCGAGCGCCGGCGTGAAATGGGGGCGGAGGAAAGCACGATGGCTGCCAGCAAGCTCAGGATCACGCACGCGACGTATCCGTTCCGGCTGCGCGACCCGGTGAGCGGCCGCTATGTGCGGGCGCGCTTCATCGCGAAGCTCAAGGACATCGCGGACTGCTGCGCCGCGTGGGAGATCGTGGCGCCCGCCCGTCCGGAGTCGAAGCCGCAGTGAGTCGGTCGACTCGCGCCGACGGGCGGGCGCGGCGAGGGGATTCCCGCCGCGCGCGGCTAACGTCGCCGTCACTGTGGCGCGCACATCACGACGGTATCGGGCCCATCGCCCTCCGCAAGCCAGCCTTTCGCCACCATCGCGTCGCGCGTGGCGCGATCGGTGGTGTAGCGATGTCGGTGAGCGCGCCGAATTCGGGGATTTGCGGGCGTGTTCGGCGCGTGTCGGTGAGAATCTGCGTGATGTTCGGCGCGGAATTGGTCGTGAACGCGAGCTCGCCCCCGTTCTCGGCGCAGATGATCGAGAACGGCGCGCTGCCGCCCGCGACGCTGTTGCCGGTCAGCGTGAGCGGCCATGCGCCGTGCGATCGCGCAACAGGACTTGATTGTGGAACACAGCAAGGCAATCGCGGTCGAAAAAATTCATGGCTCGACAACCCCTCAACCCCGCGGAGCTTGCGCGCCTCAGCGGTGCGATGCTGCAGGCGATGGCCGAGGCGCGCGCGCTGAATGACGCAGGCGAGACGGGCGAGCGTTTCAGCGCGTGCGTATCCAAGGCGCGCGACCACTACGATCACCTGCTCGCGCAGCTCATCGCGGCCGAGCCCGCTACGGCGCAATACGCGCGCGGCCTCGCAGACTCGATGGGCAATCACCTGAGCGAGCTCGAGCGCCTGCTCGATCCGCCGTCGGAAGCCGAGCTCGAATAGAACGCCAACGAGGTAAGCCATGCCCTACCGCACGATCGCCGATTTGCCGAAGGCCCAGACGGATCAATACAGCGCGCACCAAAAGGAGGCCTTCCGGAAGGCATTCAACAGTGCCTACGAGGAGTACGGCGGCGACGAAAGCCGGGCCTTCGCCGTCGCCCACGCCGCCGCCAAGAAAGCGGGCGCGAAGACCGGCAAGCACTGACCTGCGCGCGGTGGAGCAACGAGCGAAACGCCCGGGTTGGTCCCGGCCCGATTCGCGCGTTTCAACGCGCGCCCCGCGTAATCCCGCAAGCTGTTTCCCCAGCGCCGCAAGGCGAATTGTGACCGTTTGTTGCTGCGTGCAACACGCGCATCGGCGCGCAGTCGAACGCGCACTTCACGGCATGGAGCGGGTCGCGCATGCCCAGTGCGAAGGACCGCGCACGTACGAGGTGCAGCTCGTGATCGCCCCTGCGCTGCCGAGCCACTTCCCCTGGATGCGCTCGCTGCTGCAGGACGGCGCGCGCGAGGGCAGCTTCGAGGCCGATCTTGCGACCGGTTCGTTCGATGCACGCATCTTCTTCTCGAACCTGCATCGCGCGCTTTCGACAGGATCGTTCCTGTGCGAGCGCGGGGGCTCGCCGATCGAGGTGCGGGCCTTGGGCTACGTCTATTCCGCGGCGAACGCGCGCGGCGCGTCTGCATCCACGCCCGTCGGTTTCGCGCTGATGAAATCGCTCGGCACGCTTGGCTTCGAGCTGTGGCTCGTGGCAGTCGACAGGCCTTGGCGGGGCTGCGGCCACGGCACGGCGATGATCCGGGAAGTGCTCGCGACTCCCGCTGGTGCGCTCGCGTACGTCGCGCGCCTTAACGACGCGGGCCGCTGCAGTCACGTCATCCTCGATATCTTGTGCGGCGCCGGCTATGCCGTTGCGCGCACGGGCGGCGGCGTGCAATGGCTCGTGCGCCGCGACGCGCCCGACATGATCCTTCGCGCCGTTTGCGGCCGTGCCCAGCACGCGACGCACGGCGCGGCGCGCAGCACGTCGTAGCAACGAGGACCCGAGAGCCCCGATCCCGGCGCGGCGGCCGCCGCGGCTGGGGATGCTATTCTTCCCGACGAGTCGCTCCCGGATCGTCGCCGGGACGGCAGGCGGACCGCCGACGACCCATGGGAGGAGACATGATCAGTTATGCGCGCCGCGCCGTTGCGGCGGTGTTCACGCTCGTGCTCGCGTGCCCGGTGCTCGCGCAAGTCGCGGTGCCCGCACCCGGCGCGAGCCCGCGTGTGGATGCGATCAAGAAGGCGGGCGTGCTGCGCGTCGGCGTGCTCGCCAACGCCCCGTGGCTGGTCGAGAACACCACCGGCTCGGGCGAGGCGTGGAGCGGGCCGGCGTGGCTGCTCGCGAACGAATATGCCAAGCGATTGAACGTCAAGCTGGAGGCGGTGCCCGTGAGCCACGAGACCAAGGTCCCGGTGCTCGCGTCGAACCAGGTCGATATCTCCGTGACCCCGCTCGCCGAGACGCCGGACCGGCTCAAGGTCGTCGACTTCATCATCTACTCCAACACGAGCGTGTGCATGTTCGGGCTCGCTTCCAATCCCAAGTTCGCCACGGCGAAGACCGTGGACGACCTCAACAAGCCCGGCATCACCATCGCGTATTACACCGGCGGCGGCGAGGAGAGCTGGGTGAAGGAGCGCTTCCCGCAGGCGACGCTGCGCGGCGTCGCGGGCTCCGGTGTCGCGCCGGTCGAAGAGGTGATGGCCAACCGCGCCGACGCGGTCCCGATCAACCGCGTGCCGTGGGTCGCGATGGGCCGCAAGCTGAAGCAGCTCGCCGTGCTGCCCAAGGACAACAACTGCCAGAACAGCACCGAGAAGGCGGCGCCGGTGGGCATGGCGATCGACAAGAACCAGGCGGCGTTCCTCGCCTGGGCGCGCGCCGTCGAGAAGGAGATCGAGCCGCGACTTCGGGCCGACGAGGCCCGGGTCGTCGACACGATGAAATAACGCCGCCCGCCCGCCGCGCCCGTATGGAGTTCGACCTCTCCGTCATCACCGATCACTGGCGCTTCCTCGGATCCGGGATCCTGGTCACGCTTGCGCTCGCGTGCCTGTCGGGCCTCACGAGCGTGGCGGTCGGGCTCGTGCTCGCGCTCCTGCGCATGTACGGCCCGTCCTGGCTGCGGCCGCTCATCGCGTTCTACGTCGATTCGATGCGCGCGATCCCCGTGCTGGTCGTGCTGGTGTGGACCTTCTTCGCGCTGCCGATCGTCGCCGGCATCAGCCTGCCGCCGTTCTGGGCCGCGCTGCTCGGCCTCACGCTGCACCTCGCCGCCTATGCCGCGGAGATCGTGCGCGCGGGCGTGGAATCCGTGCGGCGGGGGCAGACGCGCGCGGCGCTCGCGCTCGGCATGTCGCGCGCGCAGATCCTGCGCAGGATCGTGATGCCGCAGGCGATCGTGCGCATGCTGCCCGCCTTCGGCTCGCTCCTGTCGGTCACCATCAAGGACACGGCGATCGCGTCGGTCATCGCCGTGCCCGAGCTCATGCGGCAGAGCGAGACCGTCGCCGGGCAGAGCTTCGAGCCGATCGAGGTCTACAGCTTCGCGATGCTCGCCTATTTCCTGATCCTGTTCCCGGTGACGCGCGGGGTGGATCGCGTCTACCGCCGCGTCGCCCATCTCGGCCGGTCATGACGTTCGACTGGTCCGTCGTCTGGCAGTACCGCGACGCGCTCGCCGCAGGTACGGCGACGACGTTCCTGCTCACGATCGCCACGATGGCGATCGCCCTGCCCTGCGGCATCGTGGTGGCGGCGCTTCGCCTCTACGCCATCGCGCCGGTGCGCGCGGTGGCCACGGCGTACGTCGAGCTCTTTCGCAACCTGCCCCTGATTCTGGTCGTGTTCTGGGCGTTCTACGTCGTGCCGATCCTCATCGGCGTGGGACTGTCGCCGCTCGCGACGGGGCTCGCGGCGCTCGCGCTCAACGTGACGGCGTACAACGCGGAGACGTTCCGCGCCGGCATCAACTCGATCCGCCGCGGGCAGATGGAAGCCGCCGTCGCGCTCGGCATGAGCCGCGCGCAGGCGCTGCGGCGCGTCGTGCTGCCGCAGGCGGGCCGGCGCATCCTGCCGGTGCTCGCGAGCACCTGGGTCTCGCTTTTCAAGGACACGTCGCTCGTGTCCGTGATCGCGGTGAGCGAGCTCGCCTACACCGCGATGCAGATCCGCGCGCAGACCTTCCGCGTGCTCGAGATGCTGACCGCCATGGCCGCGATCTACTGGCTCCTTGGCTATCCGCAGGCCAAGCTCGTCGACTGGATCCAGCGGCGTTACGCCGTCACCGAATGAGCGCGTCCTCGTCCCCGCGTGAGATGGCTTCGGCCCCGCCGGTCCTTCGCTACCGCGACGTGATCAAGCGCTTCGGCGCGCTCCAGGTGTTGAACGGCATCTCGCTCGACGTGCATGCGGGCGAGGTCGTGTGCCTGATCGGACCGTCGGGCTCGGGCAAGTCCACGCTGCTCCGCTGCACGAACGGTCTCGAAACGCTCGACGGCGGTGCCATCGACTTCGAGGGCACCACGCTGCCGCGCGATGAGCGCGGCTTGCGCGCGATGCGCGCGCGCATGGGGATGGTGTTCCAGAGCTTCGAACTCTTTCCGCACCTGACGGCGCTTGCCAACGTCGCCGAGGGCCCGCGCACGGTGCTGCGCCTGGCGCCGGAGGCCGCCGATCGGCGCGCGGCAGCGCTGCTCGCCAAGGTCGGCCTCGCGGAAAAGGCGGCCAGCTATCCGTCCGCACTGTCGGGCGGGCAGCAGCAACGGGTAGCGATCGCTCGCGCGCTGGCCATGGAGCCGGACGTAATGCTGTTCGACGAGCCCACGTCGGCGCTCGACCCGGAGACGATCGGCGAAGTGCTCGGCGTCATGAAGGCGCTCGCCGACGAGGGCATGACGATGGTCGTCGTCACGCACGAGATGACGTTCGCGCGGCGGGTGGCCGACTGGGTCGCCGTGTTCGATGCGGGGCGCATCGTCGAAGAGGGGCCGCCGGGGCAGATCTTCGACGCGCCGCTCACCGAGCGCACGCGCGATTTCCTGAGCCACCTCGGGTGGACCGGTTAGGAAGGCGGCGGCATGAAGGCGCAACGCGGATTCGTACTCACCGACGCGCTGGTCGCGTTCTGGCTGCTGCTGTGGCTCGCGGGCGGCGTGGGGTACCTCCTCAACGTCTACAAGCTCGTGCGCATCTGCTGCGAAGTCAACGGCTGGCTCGTCACGCGCGGCCTCGGCATCGTGATCCCGCCGCTGGGGGCGGTCGTCGGGTTCCTGTGACCCGATAACGGGCTTCCAACACTATAATTCGGCAGCGAGGACGAAGCCGTCGCGACACCCCCGGGAGGAGAACGTGGAGTTCACGAGTCGCAAGCTTGCCGACGTCGTCCTGGCCGTGCCCGCCGGGTCGATCGACCATCCCAACGCGGTGAAGCTGCAGCAGGCGCTGGCGCCCTTCGTCGACGAAGGCTCCTCCACCGGGCGTGCGCCGCTCGTGCTGGATTTCACGGGCGTGGAATACATCAGCAGCATGGGGCTGCGCGTTCTGATGGTGGCGTCCAAGGCGCTGCGCGCCCGCAACGCCGCCATGGCGATCGCCGGGCTGCAGCCGGCGGTCGAGGAGATCTTCGACATCGCACGCTTCCGCATGGTCGTCGACGTCTTCCCCTCCGTGCGCGACGCGCTCGCCGCGATATCCCCTGACGCTGCCAAGGCGTACGGCGCAGCGGAATAGACGTGGATCGTGTCCGCTTCTGGGGCACGCGCGGATCCCTTCCCGTCGCGCTCACGGCGAGCGGCGTCCGCGAGAAGGTGATGGCCGCACTGCGCGGCGCGGCCGGCCGAAGCTTCGCATCGGATTCCGATCTGGCCGCGTATGTCGACGGCCTGCCCTTCGCCGCGTCGGGAACATTCGGCGGCCACAGCCCATGCGTAGAGCTGGTCACCGGCGGTCCGGACTACGTCCTGTGCGATCTCGGCACGGGCGTAAGGCCTTTCGGCCAGAGCGTGCTCGCCCGCCACGGCGCGGCGCCGCAGACGTTCCACGTCTTCATGTCCCACGTGCACTGGGACCACATCATGGGGTTCCCGTTCTTCGCGCCGGCGTACCGGCCGGGCAATCGCATCCGCATCTACGGCGCGCACGAAGTGCTCGAGGCGGCGCTGCGGCGGCAACAGGCGTCGCCGTCGTTTCCCGTGGACTTCGCCTCACTCGGGGCGAGCATCGAGTTCGTCCGGTTGGAGCCGGATCGCGATTACGACATCGCGGGGCTTGTCGTTCGATTGATGCTCCAGCGGCATGCGGGCGACTCCTACGGATATCGCTTCACGGGCTCCGGCAAGACCGTGATCTACTCCACGGACTCGGAGCACACGCTGGCTGACCTTGCCGAGACGCATCGCTTCGTCGAGTTCTTCCGCGGCGCGGACCTCGTGGTGTTCGACGCGATGTACTCGCTCGCCGATTCGATCTCGGTGAAGGCGGACTGGGGACACTCGAGCAACGTCGTAGGCGTCGACCTCTGCCACATGGCCGGCGCGCGCCATCTGTGCCTGTTCCACCACGAGCCCGTGCACGGCGACGACGCAATTGCGCGCGTGCTCGGCGAGACGCAGCGCTACGAGGCGCTCGCGCGGCGCGATGATCGGGCGGCGCTGCGGGTGTCGGCCGCCTACGACGGGATGGAAATCGCGCTGTGACGGCGCCCGCGGCGACGCCGCCGGAGGCGCCCGACCGCCGCCGGATCACGCTCATCGGACTTGCGCTGCTGATCGTCCTCGCCGCCGTGGTCGCGTGGGGGCCGCGCGGGATCGCCCGGCTGCAATCGGCGTGGTTCGATGCCTATCAGGTGGCGATGCCGCGCCGGGCCGCGACGATGCCGGCCATCGTCGTCGAGGTCGACGAGCGCAGCCTTGCGCGATACGGCCAGTGGCCTTGGCCGAGGACCCTGCTCGCCGAGCTCCTGCGCGACATCGAGCGTCACGGTCCGTTGGCCATTGGCATCGACATCCTGATGCCCGAGCCCGACCGGCTCTCGCCGGAGCGCCTGCTGCGATCGGCGCGGCAGGACGATCCCGTGCTTGCGAGCCGCCTCGACGCGCTGCCGTCGAACGACAGCGTGCTGGCGAGCGCGATTGCCGCCGGGCCGGTGGTGGTCGGGCTGGCGGGAACGCCGGAGGCGACCAAGGCGCAGCCGATGGCGCCGCCGTTCCGGGTCGTGGATCGCGCGCATGACGCCGCCGCGCCGCTCGAGGTCGCGTCGAGCATCCCGCGCTTCGCCGGCGCCCTCGTGAACGTTCCCGAGCTCGATCGGGCGGCGGCCGGGCACGGCGTTTTCTCGGCGGGCTCCATGGACGAAGTCTCCCGCCGCGTGCCGCTCGTGGTCCATATCGGCGATCGTCTCGAGCCGTCGCTCGCCACCGAGATGCTGCGAGTCGCCCTGGGCGCGAGAGATGTCCGCCTGCAAGCCCGCGGTCCCGACGTCGAGGCGGTCGGCCTCGGCGCGCTCACCTTGCCCACCGAAGCCGACGGCCAGGTCCGACTCCATTATGCGAAACGCGATCCCCGCCGCGCCGTCTCCTCGACCGACGTGCTGGACGGCAGCGTCGACCCGGCGCGGCTTGCGCGCAAGCTCGTGCTGATCGGCGTTACCGGCGATGCGCTGGTCGATTACGTGCAGACGCCGCTCGGTGAGCGCATCCCCGGCAGCGAGGTCCATGCGCAGCTGCTCGAGAACCTGTACGACCAGGCATGGCTGACGCGGCCGCGGTGGGCGCCCTGGCTGGAAGCCGCAGTATTCGCGGTGCTCGGCCTGACGCTCGTCTACGCGACGCCGCGATGGAAGCCGGGGTACGCCGCCGTGCTCGCGCTCGCCTGCGTCGCCTTGCCGATCGCCGCGGGCGCAATGGCGTTCGCGTGGCGCAGCCTCGTGTTCGACGCCGCCGTTCCGGCGGCCGGCCTGCTGCTCCTGTTCGGCGTCCTGCTCGTGCTCACTCTGGCGGAGGCGACGCGGCAGCGCAGCGCGCTCGAGCGCGCGATCCAGGCGCAGCGCGAGCAGGCCGCGTACATCGCGGGCGAGCTGCAGGCGGCGAAACGAATCCAGCTCGGCTTCCTTCCGCGCCCGGAAGCCTTCGCGAACGATCCGCGTGCCGACATCGCGGCACGGATGACGCCGGCGCGCGAGGTCGGCGGCGACCTCTACGACTACTTCCGGCGCGACGCCGACCGCCTGTTCTTCCTCGTGGGCGACGTCGCCGGCAAGGGATTGTCGGCGAGCCTGTTCATGGCGGTGGGCAAGGCGCTCTACAAGAGCATCACCATGCGCAGCCGCGAGGCCGCGGTCGACGACGTGATGCGCTCGGCCAATGCCGAGATCTCGCGCGACAACCCCGAGATGTTCTTCATCACGGCGGTCGCAGGGATTCTCGATCTTGCGTCGGGCGTGCTCGAGTATTGCAACGCGGGGCACGAGAACCCCGTGGTGCTGAGCCCGGCGCGCGGCGAGTGCACGCGTCTTGCCGACGGCGCCGGGCCGCCGCTGTGCGCGGTCGACGGCTTTGCCTACGCGAGCGGCCGAAGGCAGCTGCATCCGGGCGATGTGATCTGTGTGATCACCGACGGCGTGGCGGATGCGCAGGATCCCGGCGCGGCGCGTTACGGCACGGCCCGGCTGCTCGCGTTGCTAGCGCGTCTTGCGCGTCCCGGCGTCACCGCGGCTGGTGTGGTCGATGCGGTGTGCGCCGACGTCGAGGCCTTCGTCGCGGGCGCCGAGGCCGCCGACGACCTCACCGTGCTCGCGTTGCGCTGGAACGGCGTCAGCGCACGATGATCTCGACCCTGCGATTGCGCGGCTCGGCGACGCCGTCGGGCGTGGGCACCGCCAGCGCGCGCTTGCCGCGCGAGATCGCCTTGACGTCGTCGGCGGGGACACCCGCCGCGATCAGGCCCGCCCGCACCGTCTCGGCGCGGCGCAGTCCCAGCGCATCGTTGACTTGGTCGTTGCCGACGGCGTCCGTGTGGCCCACGACCAGCACGTCCGGCACGGGGCGTTTTGCGACCTCCGCGATCACTTTGCCGACGAGCTGCTTCGATTCCTCCGTGAATTCGTCCTTGTTTTCGACGAAATAGAGGACGAAGGTGTCGGCGCGCGCCGGCTGCGCGGCCAACGCCGGCCCGAACCGCGCTTGCACGTCCTGCGGATTGGACTCGAACGCGCTCACGCCCTGCGCCTTCACGTCCGCGGCCGCGTAGGGCTTGTCGAGCACGACCTGCGAGTCTCCCTGACGCACCGTGACCGCCGTGGCCTTGCCGTCGGCCTCGGGGAGCAGGACGACGGTGGCGCGCGTGGCGCAGCCGCCGGCCAGCGCCATCGCAAGCAGCGCCGCGAGGCAACGTACGCGCCGCATGCCCTCACTCATTCGCGCGCACCGCGAACGTCGTGCCGCGCACGCCGAGGATCGCCGTCGGCGTGCGCACGGTCATGGCGTCGGGCGACTGCTTCGCGATGCGGCCGGAGATGACGGCGAGCGTGCCTTTGTTGAGCGCCGTGTCGAAGCGTCCCTGGTTGGTCGTCGGGTCGAACGCGTAGCGATCGAGCACGAGCACCGTGTTGGGCCCGGCCGACAGCAGCGAGTCGTCGTCCATCGTGATGCCGACGGAGCCGTCGTCGCCCGTGCGGATCGTGTCCGAGGCCTGCACGCGCGTGCCGACGGCGGCCGGGAGTGTGGCGCCCGCCCGGTCGATCGCGACCTGGCCGCGCGACACCTTGATCCGGCCGATGTCCTCGGCGCGGGTTGGGGCAGCCATCACCAGCGCGCCTGCGGTGAGGATCGCGCAGAGCCATCGTTGCGGATTCGTCATCTGAGCTCCTAAAGGCCCCGGGGCCAACTTTCCACGATCCGTCGATTATGCGAGCATTCCGGCGCAGGCGCACTCCGCATCGGCC
>Ga0335083_10000532_pt1 | contig 57535 bp, 55 predicted proteins | sample Lox_Sample_42_FD_206716 | JGI IMG/M metagenome (GOLD analysis project Ga0335083, IMG submission 206716) | Soil microbial communities from Loxahatchee National Wildlife Refuge, Florida, United States - Lox_Sample_4.2 | ecosystem: Environmental > Terrestrial > Soil > Wetlands | place: USA...
TCATGCAGAACCTTCGTAATCGCCGCCGTCAACGTCGTCTTCCCATGATCAATATGACCGATCGTCCCAATATTCAAATGCGGCTTCGTCCGCTCAAACTTCTCTTTCGCCATTTGGACGACCTCTACCTCTCGTTCGGAAGATGATGGTGGTGGGCGGATACGGGTGTCTGCGCGTTACTCGCCGCGGACGCGGGCAACGATCTCCTGCGCGATCGACTCGGGGACCGGCTGGTACGAGTCGAACTGCATCGTGTAGGTCGCGCGCCCTTGGGTGCGAGACCGCAGATCGCCAACATACCCGAACATCTGGGCCAGCGGCACTCTCGCGGTGACCACCTGTGCGGTGCCTCGCTGCGACACGCCTTCGACCTGACCGCGCCGCGAGTTGAGGTCGCCGATGACGTCACCCATGTACTCGTCAGGAGTAACGACCTCCACCGACATGACCGGCTCGAGCAGCTGGGGCTTGGCCTTCCGGGCCGCTTCCTTCAACGCCATGGAGCCGGCAATCTTGAACGCCATCTCCGAGCTGTCGACTTCGTGGTACGAACCGAAGGTGAGCTTGGCGCGCACGTCGACGAGCGGGTACCCGGCGACCACTCCGCCCTGCATCGCTTCTTGGATGCCGGCGTCCACCGCGGGGATGTACTCGCGCGGGATCACGCCGCCCTTGATCTCGTCCACGAACTCGTAGCCGCCGCCGGGTCCCGTCGGTTCGAGGCCGATGACGACGTCGGCGAACTGGCCGCGGCCACCGGTCTGGCGGATGTAGCGGACCTGGACCTTCTCGACCGGCTGGGTGATGGTCTCGCGGTACGCGACCTGCGGCTTACCGACGTGCGCCTCGACGTTGAACTCGCGCATCATCCGGTCGACGAGCACCTCGAGGTGCAGCTCGCCCATGCCGCGGATGATCGTCTGGCCCGTCTCCTCGTCGGTATGGACGCGGAACGTCGGGTCCTCGTCGGAGAGCGATCCGAGCGCCTTGCCGAGCTTGTCCTGATCGGCCTTCGTCTTGGGTTCGATCGCGACAGAGATCACCGGCTCGGGGAACTCCATCCGTTCGAGCACGATCGGATGGGCGCGCTCGCAGAGCGTGTCGCCGGTCGTGGTCTGCTTGAAACCGAGGCCGGCGACGATGTCACCCGCATACGCGACGTCGATGTCCTCGCGCTGGTTCGCGTGCATGCGCAGGATGCGTCCGATGCGCTCCTTGCGATCCTTGGTCGAGTTGTAGACCTCGGAGCCCTTCTCGAGGCGGCCCGAGTAGATACGGAAGTACGTGAGCTTGCCGTAGGGGTCGGCAACGATCTTGAACGCCAGCGCGGAGAACGGCTCGTTCTCGCTCGCCTTGCGCTCGACCGGTTCGCCGTTCAGATCGGTGCCCTCGGTGGGCCGGATGTCGAGCGGCGACGGCAGGTAGTCGACCACGGCGTCGAGCATCGGCTGGACGCCCTTGTTCTTGAACGCCGAGCCGCACAACACCGGCACGAACTCGAACGCGATCGTGCCCGTGCGGATCGCGCTCTTGATCTCGTCGACGGTGAGCTCCTCGCCTTCGAGATACCGCTCCAGGAGGAGATCGTCGACGTGCGCGATCGTCTCGAGGAGCTCGTGACGGGCGGCCTCCGCGGCGTCGGTGTAGTCGGCCGGAATGTCGACGACCTCGAACTTGGCACCCTCGGTGTCGTCGTCGAGTGGCCACAGCACGGCCTTCATCGAGACGAGGTCGATGACACCGCGGAAGTCGCTCTCCGCGCCGACCGGGATCTGCAGCACCGCGGGCACCGCGTCCAGGCGGTCGCGCATCATCTCCACGCAACGCTCGAAGTCGGCGCCGACGCGGTCCATCTTGTTGACGAAGCAGAAACGGGGGACGTCGTACTTGTTCGCCTGGCGCCACACGGTCTCGGTCTGCGGCTCCACGCCGGCCACGGCATCGAAGACGGCGACCGCGCCGTCGAGGACGCGCAACGAACGCTCCACCTCGACCGTGAAATCGACGTGGCCGGGGGTGTCGATGATGTTGATCTGGCAGTCGTTCCACTGCGCGGTCGTGGCGGCAGAGGTGATCGTGATGCCGCGCTCTTGCTCTTGGACCATGTGATCCATGACCGCGGCACCTTCGTGCACTTCGCCGATCTTGTAGGTGCGACCCGTGTAATAGAGGATGCGCTCGGTCGTCGTGGTCTTGCCCGCGTCGATATGAGCCATGATCCCGATGTTGCGGGTTTTTTCGAGGGGAAATTCGCGTGCCATCTCTCGTTCCTCTTCGCAGCGCGGCTTCGGCGGGTGTTCAGCAGTCGACCGGGCGACCCGATTGCTCGGAGCCCGGTCGGGAGTCGCGGGTCGTACCCGCTCGGCGTCACGTCGCGATCAGCGCCGGTACGCCGACTCCCTTGTCACTGCTCGGATCATCACGACTTGATCGTCCCTTTTCGCCGCTCTACCAGCGATAGTGGGCAAAAGCCTTGTTCGACTCTGCCATCTTCTGGAGATCTTCCCGCCGCTTTATCGAGGCGCCGATGCCGTTGCTGGCATCCAAGAGCTCGGCGGCGAGCCGCTCGGCCATCGTCTTCTCCCGGCGCTGGCGGCAGTACCCCACGATCCAACGGATCGCGAGCGTCGTGGCCCGGCGGGGCCGGACCTCGACCGGAACCTGGTACGTCGCGCCACCGACCCGACGGCTCTTGACCTCGAGCGGCGGCCGCACATTCTCGACCGCGCGCTTCAGCACGGCCACGGGATCGCCCTGCGTCTTGCGGCCGATCTCCTCGAGTGCCGCGTAGACGATGTGCTCGGCGGTCGATCGCTGACCGCGGACGAGCACCTTGTTCACGAGCTGGGTGACCACGACCGACCGGTAGATCGGGTCGGGCATCAGCTCGCGGCGCGGGGCGGGACCTTTGCGAGGCATCGGGCTAGGACTCCCTCTTCGCGCCGTAGCGGCTGCGGGCCTGCTTGCGGTTCGCGACGCCGGAAGCGTCGAGCGCGCCGCGGATGATCTTGTAGCGGACGCCCGGAAGGTCTTTCACTCGACCGCCGCGCACGAGCACGATCGAGTGCTCTTGCAGGTTGTGGCCGATACCCGGGATGTACGCGGTGACCTCGATACCCGACGTGAGCCGGACCCGGGCGACCTTGCGCAGGGCCGAGTTCGGTTTCTTGGGCGTCGTGGTGAAGACGCGCGTGCATACGCCCCGGCGCTGGGGCGAGCCCTTGAGGGCCGGCGTTTTGGTCTTTTCGGCCTTCGACTCTCGACCCTTGCGGACGAGCTGGGCGATTGTGGGCACGCGACTTCCTCTGAAACTTTCGTTCGGCACTCGAGAAAACTTGCAGGGCTCCCGGAAGCGCGCCGACGCGCTCGGAGCCGACGGAGGAGCGTAGCAGGACGGACTTCCGGTCCCAAGTGGGCCGGAAGCCGCTCCTGCGCCTATCGGCATCGTCAATCGCCGGCCGCGACATCTCCTCGGTCGTCGCCGCCGAGATCGATGGCTTCGTCGGAAGGCGTCGCGTCGTTCACCACCGCGAACGTGGCGGGCTCATCGGACACCCCGACGGCGGCTTCGGTCTCGGCCTGACGATTGCTGCTCGCCTCCCGCAGCCAGGTCGCGAGATCCATCTCCTCTTCGACCTCTGACGTGTAGAAGGGCAGCGGCTCGTACTCCGGTGCCTCCGTCCGGATGTTGCGATACAACGGCATGCCGGTCCCGGCGGGGATCAGCTTGCCGATGATCACGTTCTCCTTCAGGCCCTCGAGACCGTCGGAACGACCCTCGATCGCGGCCTCGGTGAGCACCCGCGTGGTCTCCTGGAACGAGGCGGCCGAGAGCCACGAGTCGGTCGCGAGCGACGCCTTCGTGATTCCCATCAGCTCCGGACGACCCTCGGCCGGGCGCTTGCCCTCCTCGACGAGCCGGCGGTTCTCCTCGGCGTAGCGGCGGGCGTCCACCTTCTCGCCGGGCAAGAACGCGCTGTCGCCCGGCTCGGAGACGGTCACGCGGCGCAGCATCTGCCGCACGATCACCTCGATGTGCTTGTCGTGGATCGACACGCCCTGGTCGCGGTAGACGCGCTGCACCTCGTCGACGAGATACTGCTGGGTCTCGCGAACGCCCTTGATCTCGAGCAGCTTCTTCGGGTCGAGCGGGCTCTTCTCGTCACCGACCAGCCGGTCACCGGCGGTGACCTCTTGGCCCTCGCGCACACTGACGTGCGCTCGGCGTGACACCGCGTACTCGACCTCGGTGCCGTCGTCGGCGACGATCGTGATCACACGCTCGCCCTTCTCGTTCTCGCCGATCCGGATGACACCCGAAACGTCGGCGAGCAACGACGCCGCCTTCGGAGTGCGGGCCTCGAACAGCTCGACCACGCGCGGGAGACCGTGCGTGATGTCCTCGCCCGCCACACCACCGGTGTGGAACGTACGCATTGTGAGCTGCGTCCCGGGCTCGCCGATCGACTGCGCGGCGACGATGCCGATCGCCTCGCCAAGGTCGGAGATCTTCCCGGTCGCGAGCATGCGGCCGTAGCACTTCGAGCAGACGCCCGACACCGTCTCGCACGTGAGGACGGTGCGCACCCGCAGACGCGTGATGCCCTCGTCCTCGGCGAGCAGGCGCATCGCGTCGTCGTCGATCTCGACGTTGCGCGGGATGACCGTGCCGTCGGTCAGCGTGGCGTCTTCGGTGAGGCACCGGCCGAGCAGGCTCGTCTCGAGGACGCGCCATGCCTCCGCGCCGGGCACGACGTCTTCGACCCAGATCCCGCGGCTCGTCTCGCAGTCCCATTCGCGCACGATCAGCTCCTGCGCGACGTCGACGAGACGGCGAGTGAGGTAGCCGGAGTCGGCCGTGCGGAGCGCGGTGTCGGCGAGGCCCTTGCGGGCGCCGTGCGTCGAGATGAAGTACTCGAGGACGGACAATCCCTCGCGGAAGTTGCTCTTGATCGGGCGAGGGATGATCTCGCCGCGCGGGTTGGCGACGAGACCGCGCATACCGGCGATCTGACGCACCTGCATGACGTTTCCGCGTGCGCCCGAGCCGACCATCATGTCGATCGGGTTGAACGGCGTCGAGGACATGAGATCCTGCATCGCCTTCGTGACCTGGTTGGTCGCGTCGGTCCAGATCTCGATCTCCTGCTGGCGGCGTTCGTCGTCGGTGATGATGCCGCGCTCGTACTGGCTCTCGACCTTGGCCGCCTCGCCCTCGAACTTCTCGAGCAGGCCGGCCTTGGCCGGCGGCGTCGTGACGTCGGCGATGGAGATCGTCAGGCCCGCGCGGGTCGACCACTCGTAGCCGAGCGTCTTCATCCGGTCGAGGCTGTCGGCCACGACCGCTTTGTCGTAGCTGACGACGAGCTCGCCGACGACCTCGGTGATGTCGCGCTTGCGCATCGTGCGGTTCACGAACGGGAAATCGTCGGGGAAGGCGCTGTTCAACAGCAGTCGTCCGAGCGACGTCTCGACGAGTACCTCGGACGCGCCCGCCTCGCCGTTCTCGCTCGCCGCGCCGTCCTCGCTCCCGAGGGCCGGCCCCGCAGACGGGTACGCGCGCAGCACCATGCTCCGCGGCGCGCCGTCCTCGAGCGGGCGCTCGAACTTGTCGGCCGCGAACTTCCCGAGCGGCATACGGACCTTGATCTTGGCGTGCAGCGCGATGGTCTCGCCGTCGCCGCCGAAGCGCTCCTCGTACGCGGCGAAGGCCTCGTCCATGGAGCGGAACACTCGGCCTTCACCAGGCAGCCCGTCGAGCATCTCCGACAGGTAGTAGAGACCGATGATCATGTCCTGGCTCGGGACCGCGATCGGACGACCGGACGCCGGCGACAAGATGTTGTGCGCGGCGAGCATCAGCATGCGCGCTTCGGCCTGCGCCTCCGCCGAGAGCGGGAGGTGTACGGCCATCTGGTCACCGTCGAAGTCGGCGTTGAACGCCGCACACACGAGCGGATGGATCTGGATCGCCTTGCCTTCGACGAGCACGGGCTCGAACGCCTGGATGCCGAGGCGGTGCAGCGTTGGTGCACGGTTCAAGAAGACCGGGTGCTCCTTGATGACCTCTTCGAGCACGTCCCACACCTGCGGGCGGGCGCGCTCGACCATACGCTTGGCCGACTTGATGTTCTGCGCGTACTCGAGGTCGACGAGGCGCTTCATCACGAACGGCTTGAACAGCTCGAGCGCCATCTGCTTCGGCAGACCGCACTGCTGCAACCGCAGCTGGGGACCGACGACGATCACCGAACGGCCCGAGTAGTCGACGCGCTTGCCGAGCAGGTTCTGGCGGAACCGGCCCTGCTTGCCCTTCAGCATGTCGGAGAGCGACTTCAACGCGCGGTTGCCGGGGCCCGTGACCGGGCGGCCGCGGCGGCCGTTGTCGAACAGCGCGTCGACGGCCTCCTGCAGCATGCGCTTCTCGTTGTTGATGATGATCTCGGGCGCGCCGAGGTCGAGCAGGCGCTTCAGCCGGTTGTTGCGGTTGATCACCCGGCGGTAGAGGTCGTTCAGGTCGGAGGTCGCGAAGCGGCCGCCGTCGAGTTGCACCATCGGGCGCAGGTCGGGCGGGATCACCGGGACGACGTCGAGGATCATGCCGAGCGGCGAGTTGATCGTGCGGCCGTTGTCGTCGCGGCGGTTGAACGCCGACACGACCTTGAGCCGCTTGATCGCCTTGGCCTTGCGCTGGCCCTTCGCGGTGGCGATCGTCTCCTTGAGCTCGAGCTCCACCAGGTCGAGGTCGAGCCGCGACACGAGGTCCTTGACCGCCTCTGCACCCATGCCACCGGCGAAGTACTCGTGGTAGCGGTCGACGAGCTCGCGCCACACGCGCTCGTCGTCGATGAGCTGCTTCGGCTTCATCGCCTTGAGCGTGTCCCAGACCTGCTTGAGCTGACCGATCTCCTCCTCGTAGCGGAGGCGGATGTCCTCGAAGTCCTTGTTCTTGGCCTTCTCGGCGCGCTCGATCTCGTTCTTCTTCGCGCTGCGGCCCTCGAGCTCCTCGAGCTCGCCGATGTAGGTCTCGTCGCGCTCGCGCAGCTTCACCTCGCGCTCGCGCTCGACGTCGTCGATCTCGGCCTTCATCTCGGCCTCGAGCGACGGCAGATCCTTGTGGAGACGCTCGTCGTCGACCCAGGTGATCAGGTGCGCGGCGAAGTAGATGACCTTCTCGAGCGACTTGGGCGCGATGTCGAGGAGATAGCCGAGACGGCTCGGGACACCCTTGAAGTACCAGATGTGCGTGACCGGCGCCGCGAGCTGGATGTGGCCCATGCGCTCACGGCGGACCTTGGAGCGCGTGACCTCGACCCCGCAACGCTCACAGATGATGCCCTTGAAGCGAACGCGCTTGTACTTGCCGCAGTAGCACTCCCAGTCCTTGGTGGGGCCGAAGATCTTCTCGCAGAAGAGGCCGTCCTTCTCGGGCTTGAGCGTGCGGTAGTTGATGGTCTCCGGCTTCTTCACCTCGCCGTTGGACCACGTGAGGATGTCGCCCGCGGTCGCGAGATTGATCGTGAGCCGCCGGCTGGAGTTGACGTCGAATACCGTTCCCATGGTCAGAACCTCGCTCGTGCGCTGGCCGCGTCTTCCTCGTCCGTTCCGCGTTCGGGTCTCGACAGGTCGATGCCGAGCGACTCGGTCGTGCGGAACGCGTCCTCGTCGAGCTCGCGAATCTCGATCTCCTGGCCGTTCTCGTCGATGACGCGGACGTTCAGGCACAGGGCCTGCATCTCCTTGATGAGCACCTTGAAGCTCTCGGGGATGCCCGGCTCGGGGATGTTCTCGCCCTTCACGATGGCCTCGTACACCTTCACGCGGCCCAGCACGTCGTCGGACTTGATCGTCAGGATCTCCTGCAGCGCGTACGCGGCGCCGTAGGCCTCGAGGGCCCACACCTCCATCTCACCGAAGCGCTGGCCGCCGAACTGCGCCTTACCGCCGAGCGGCTGCTGGGTGATCATCGAGTACGGACCCGTCGAACGAGCGTGGATCTTGTCGTCGACGAGGTGCGACAGCTTCAGGATGTACATGTAGCCGACGGTCACGGGACGGTCGAACGGCTGGCCGGTACGGCCGTCGGTCAGCGTGACCTTGCCGTCGGTACCGATCAGCTTCTGACCGTCCGCGCCGTCGGGGTTCAGACGCTCGAACAGCTCGCGGATCGTGCCGGTCGGGCCGGCCTGGTCGACCTCGTCCCAGTGCGCGCCGTCGAAGACCGGGGTGGAGATCCACACCGCGGGCTCCGTGCGGGTACGCGTCTTGTTCAGCTCGGGCGGACGGGTGTGCTCCTCGGTCCAGCCGTGCCGTGCCGCGTAGCCCAGGTGCGCTTCGAGCACCTGGCCCACGTTCATACGGCTCGGAACACCGAGCGGGTTGAGCACGATGTCGACGGGCGTGCCATCGGCGAGATACGGCATGTCCTCGACCGGAAGGATCTTGGAGATCACGCCCTTGTTTCCGTGCCGGCCCGCAAGCTTGTCGCCTTCGCTGATCTTGCGCTTCTGCGCGACGTACACGCGCACCAGCTGGTTCACTCCCGGCGGCAGCTCGTGGCCGTCGTCGCGGCTGAACACGCGGACGTCGATGACCTTCCCGGTCTCGCCGTGCGGAACCTTGAGGCTCGTGTCGCGGACCTCGCGCGCCTTCTCACCGAAGATCGCGCGGAGCAACCGCTCTTCCGGCGTGAGCTCGGTCTCGCCCTTCGGCGTCACCTTGCCGACGAGGATGTCACCCGCACCGACCTCGGCGCCGATGCGGATGATGCCCCGCTCGTCGAGGTCCTTCAGGATGTCTTCACTCAGGTTCGGGATGTCGCGCGTGATCTCCTCGGCGCCCAGCTTCGTATCGCGCGCGTCGATCTCGTGCTCCTCGATGTGGATCGACGTGAGCACGTCGTCCTTCACGAGCCGCTCCGAGAGCACGATCGCGTCCTCGAAGTTATGACCCTTCCACGGCATGAACGCGACCAGCAGGTTCTTGCCGAGGGCGAGCTCCCCTTGATGGGTCGAGGGGCCGTCGGCGAGCACGTCACCCTTCTTCACGGGGTCGCCGCCACCGACGAGCGGCTTCTGGTTGATGCAAGTGCCCTGGTTCGACCGCCGGAACTTGGCGAGCCGGTGCGTGGTCCGCCCGCCCGACTTGTAGTCGACGGTGATCGTGTCGCCCGCGACGTCGATCACCGTGCCGTCATCGGCGGCGAGGAGCGCGTCGCCAGCGTCGCGCGCGGCGCGTGCCTCGACACCGGTGCCGATGTACGGCGCCGTCGCCCGGAGCAGCGGGACCGCCTGTCGTTGCATGTTGGCGCCCATGAGCGCGCGGTTGGCGTCGTCGTGCTCGAGGAACGGGATGAGCGCGGTCGCGACGGAGACCACCTGCTTCGGGGACACGTCCATGTACTGGACCTCGTCGGGCGCGAAATAGCCGATCTCACCGCGGCCGACCCGGACGAGGACGCGGTCGTCGAGGAAGTTGCCCTGATCGTCGACCCGCACGTTCGCCTGCGCGATGACGTACTCGTCCTCGTCGTCGGCGGCGAGGTACTCGATCTCGTCGGTGACGCGGCCCTTTTCGACCTTGCGGTAGGGCGTCTCGATGAACCCGAAACGGTTGATGCGCGCAAAGCTCGAGAGGTAGCCGATGAGGCCGATGTTCGGGCCTTCGGGGGTCTCGATCGGGCACATGCGGCCGTAGTGGCTCGGGTGCACGTCTCGCACCTCGAACCCGGCGCGCTCACGCGACAGACCGCCGGGACCGAGCGCGGAGAGGCGACGCTTGTGCGTCAGGCCCGCGAGCGGGTTCGTCTGGTCCATGAACTGCGACAGCTGCGACGATCCGAAGAACTCCTTGATCGCCGCGACCACCGGCCGGATGTTGATGAGCGTCTGCGGGGTGATCGCCTCGACGTCCTGCGTCGTCATGCGCTCGCGCACGACACGCTCCATACGGCTCAGACCGACACGGAGCTGGTTCTGGATGAGCTCGCCGACAGTACGCACGCGGCGGTTGCCGAAGTGGTCGATGTCGTCCGGGAAGTAGCCCGAGTCGCGGTTGTGCAGTTTCACGATGTAGGAGACGACCGCGAGAATGTCGGAGCGGATCAGCGTGAAGTCGGCGCCGGCCCGGCCCGCGTCGACGTTCGCCTGCGGGACGGGAAGGTCGAAGCGCTTGAGCCCGAGGAGCGGGTACTCCTTCGAGAGCTTCTTCGAGACCTTGTGTCGCCCGACCTTGGCGAGGTCGTAGCGCTTGGGGTTGAAGAACAAATTCTCGAGCAGCGCACGCGCGGAGTCGGGGGTCGGCGGCTCGCCCGGGCGCAGCTTGCGATAGATGTCGATGAAGGCCTCGTCCGCGCTGGTGGTGTGATCCTTCTCCAGCGTGTTGCGCATCGACTCGTAGGGACGGCCCTGGTCGTCGACGATGAGATTCAGCAGCTCCTCGTCGGACTCGCCGAAGCCGAGCGCCTTCAGCAGGACCGTGACCGGCTGCTTGCGCTTGCGATCGATGCGGACGTATACGACGTCCTTCTTGTCGACCTCGAACTCGAGCCACGCGCCGCGGCTCGGGATGATCTTGGCGTCGATGACCTCACGTTCGGGCGCGGTCTTGTCGGGCGTCACTCCGAAGTAGACGCCCGGAGAGCGCACGAGCTGCGAGACCACGATGCGCTCGGTGCCGTTGATGATGAACGTTCCCCGGTCGGTCATCATCGGGAAGTCGCCCATGAAGACGGTCTGCTCTTTGATCTCGCCCGTTTGCGCGTTCATGAACCGCGCGGTCACGAACAGCGGGCGCGCGTAGGTCATGTCGCGCTCGCGGCACTCGTCTTCGGAATGCTTGGGCGGGTCGAAGACGTGGTCGGTGAGTTCGAGCTTCAGCTGACCGGTGAAGTCCTCGATCGGTGAGATGTCGCGCAGAACCTCGGCGACACCGTCTTCGAGAAACCAACGGAACGAATCGGTCTGTACTTCGATGAGGTTGGGGAGCTCCTTCACCTCGCGAAGCTTCGAGAATGAAAGGCGCTCACGGGACGCGAGACGGGCCAACGTCACTCCAATCCGGAGGGAATCAAACTGCGGGAATGCCGTATTGCGAGTCGTGCTGCGAGATGTGCCACGGAAGGCATCGACGCAAGGCAGCCCGGACGATCGGGCGCGCGTCAGCAGGGGCCTGGAAGATCAGAGAGCACAAGCGGGCAGACACGGGTATGACCAGCATAGCCATTCGCCATGCCGGCTGCCAGTCTTCGCGGCGCGAGCACCGTCCGCTGACACGGACGGCGCCCGGATGTTCGGTGCAGGATAAGCCCGAACCCGTCGGGTGGCAACGTCTCCCGGCAGAATTTCCGCCGGCGCTCTGATGCGGCTACTTGAGCTCGACCGACGCGCCCGATTCTTCGAGCTTGGCCTTGGCCTTTTCGGCGTCTTCCTTCGAGGCCTTCTCGATGACCGGCTTGGGAGCGCCGTCCACGAGGTCCTTGGCCTCCTTGAGGCCCAGGCTGGTGAGCTCGCGGACGACTTTGATCACCTGGATCTTCTTGTCGCCGGCCGCCGTCAGGATGACGTCGAACTCGTCCTTCTCCTCGGCCGCCTCGGCGGCTGCAGCGCCGCCACCGGCGCCCGGAGCGGCCGCGACCGCGACCGGTGCCGCCGCAGTGACCCCGAACTCCTCTTCGAACGCCTTCAAGAAGTCGTTCAGCTCGAGCACCGTCATGTTCTTGAAGACGTCGAGCAGGTCGGTCGTGCTCATGGTTGCCATCGGACTTACTCCTCTACTGCTTCTTCGGACGCTTGGACCGGCTCGGCCGCCTCGGCGGCGGGAGCCTCGGATTCGGATGCGGGGGCGGGGGCGGTTGCGGGGACGGCTTCGGCGGCGGTCGGGGCGAGCGCCTCGCCGCCGGCAATCCGCTGGTCGATCAGAGCTTTGACTCCGTAGGCCATGTTCCGCGTGAACGCCTGGAAGAGGCCGGCGGCCTTCGTCATAGGGGCCTGGAACCCGCCGGCGAGCCGGGCGAGCAACTGGTCGCGGGGCGGGACGTCGGCGAGCGCCTCGATGTCGCCGGTCGACATGAGCCGCGGCCCGAGGATGCCGCCCTTCACGACGAGGTTCGGGTTGGTCCGGGCGAAGTCGCGCAAGGCCTTCGCGGCGGTCACGGCGTCGCCGCCGTCGCGGCGCACGAACGCGATCGCGACCGGCCCTTCGAGGCTGTCGACGAGATCGTCGAGGCCCGCCTCGCGTGCGGCACGGCGCGCGAGCGTGTTCTTGAAGATCTTGTAGTCGGTGGCGGCGGGCCGCAGCGCTGCCCGCAGGTCGGCGATGTCGCTGACGGTCAGGCCTCGGTACTCGGTGAGCACGGCGGCGTCGGCGGCGTCGAGTCGCGCGCGGATGTCGTCGATGACTGCCGTCTTGCGCTGCATCTGCGCGCTGTCGGCCGGTGCTTTCGTGGGCATGTCGTGCTCCCTCGGGGCTCGGGCGGGACGCCTCGCGAGCGGCGCGGGACAGATGCCTCGCGCTCCCCGTGGGTCGCCTCACCCGGCGGGCCGCATCCCTTGCGGGAAGAGACCCATTACCTCTGGTCGAGACCGGAAGTCTTCGGCGTTCTCTGGACGGCTGAACACGTTAGCCGAATCGGCGTTCGGGCGCCCGACCGGGCGGTTTGCGACAAAGACGGATCGGGGCTCGCCCGGACTGCATGCCCGCGCCTCCTCCGTCCGCACCTGGTCCGAGAATCGTGTCTCGAGGATTCGTCGGAAGAATCTTCGCGACGGGATCGGGGAAGAGGGTCGGCGCGCCGGGAACCAGACCGACACGGGCACCGGGACTCGGGGCCGTGAGGAGTCGGGCGGCCTCGCACCGGCCGAATCGTGATTGGATCGCAGGACTGTGAGCGTCACCCCCACGATCCGCGATTTCCTCGTCCGGCTCGACGACCTGCTCGATCGTGTCCCTGCGATCGGCCTCGATCGTGAATCGGTTGCGGTCACGACCGGTGACGCGGCGGCGCTCGTCCGGCTTCCCCACGTCTCGGACCGGCGCCGCGACGTCGAGGTCGAGATCGACGACCACCGGGTAGGCGTCGCCTACCTCCCCGAGCGGATCTGGTTCACCAATCCCGACGAGGCGCTGCGCTTCATCGAGATGCTCTGCGCGGGCCGAGTCGAGCTCGAGGTCGTACGGGGCCCGCTCTGGACGACGATGCGCAGCTACCGCGACGACCTCGCGCTCCCGTTCCGACGAACGCGCATGCCGTGGCCGGCGCTGCGGCCCCGGGCCGACCGGTGGCGGGTCGGCTTCGACGCCGATCCCGCGGCCTGACGAGCGCGACCGCCCTCAGTCGGCGTCGACGCGCACGTCCGGAGCTATCCGAACCCCCGGGCCCATGGTCGAGGAGGTCGAGACACCCTTCAGGTAGCGACCCTTCGCCGACGACGGACGCGCGCGCTGGAGTTCGTCGAGCACCGCCGCGTAGTTCCGCACCAGACTGTCGACCGGGAAGCTCACCTTCCCCAGGGGCACGTGCACGTTGCCGAAGCGGTCGGTCCGGTACTCGACCTTCCCGCCCTTGAACTCGGACACGGCCTTGCCGACGTCGGTCGTCACCGTTCCCGTCTTCGGGTTCGGCATCAACCCGCGCGGCCCGAGCACGCGGCCGAGCCGACCGACCTGGCCCATGAGATCGGGCGTCGCGATCGCGACGTCGAAGTCCATGAACCCTTCGTTCTGCACACGATTCACGAGATCGTCAGCGCCGATGATGTCTGCGCCCGCGTCACGCGCTTCTTGCGCCGCGTCTCCGGCCGCGAACACGGCGACGCGCACGTCCTTGCCCGTGCCGGCCGGCAATGAAACCGTCCCGCGGAGCATCTGATCGGCCTTGCGCGGATCGACGCCCAGGCGGAACGCGGCTTCGACGGTCTCGTCGAACTTCTTGTTCGCCATCGACTTGACCAGCTCGAAAGCGGCGGCCGGCTCGTGCAGCTCCTGCTTGTCGTAGCGGCGGGTGGCGTCGACATACTTCTTGGACTTCGGCATGGTTGCGCTCCCTTCGAAGCTCCCTCGTTCCGATCCCGATGTTTCCGCCGGCGAGGTGCTCCGGCGGCGGGAGTCGTGCACGCGCTAGCCGACTACCTCGATGCCCATCGAGCGTGCGGTTCCCTCGATCTGCTTCATCGCGCCGTCGATGTCGATCGCGTTCAGGTCGGGCATCTTCGTCTCGGCGATTTGACGGACCTGGTCCTTCGTCACGCTGGCGACCGTCTCCCGGCGCGGTGCCGCCGCGCCCTTGTCGACGCCCGCGGCTTGGCGCAAGAGCACCGGCGCGGGAGGCGTCTTGGTGACGAACGTGAAGGTGCGGTCCTCGTAGATCGTGATCTCGGCCGGCACGACGGTGCCGCGCTGACTTTCCGTCGCCGCGTTGTAGGCCTTGCAGAAATCCATGATGTTGATGCCGTGCGGACCGAGCGCGGTTCCGACCGGCGGCGCCGGTGTTGCCGCGCCCGCCTGGATCTGGATCTTCACGACCGCGGCAACTCTTCGTTTCGCCATTACCAATCACTCGCTCTCCGCGAACCGGAAGATCCGGCCCGCCGTCGTTCTACAGCTTCGCCACGTCGCCGAACTCGAGCTCCACGGGAGTCTCGCGGCCGAAGATGTTCACCAGCACCTTCAGTTTCGACCGGTCGACATCGATCTCGCTGATGACGCCGTTGAAGTCGGCGAAGGGCCCCGTGACCACCCGCACCTGCTCGCCGGTCTCGTATTCGAGCCGCGGCCGCACCTTCTTCTCGGCCTGGGGGCCGACCTCGACCACGCCGGTGCCGAGGATGTCCTCGACCTCCTTGCGCGACAGCGGTGTCGGCTTGGCGCCGCTGCCGACGAAGCCGGTGACGCCGGGAGTGTTGCGCACCACGTACCAGGCGTGATCATCGAGCGCCATGCGCACGAGCAGGTAGCCGGGGAAGACCTTCTTCTGCACGACCACCTTGCGGCCGTTCTTGAACTCGATGACGTCCTCCATCGGGATGACGACCTCGAAGATGCGGTCCTCGACCGCCATCGACCGCACCCGGCTGGCGAGATTCGACTTCACCTTGTTCTCGTAGCCCGCGTACGTGTGCACGACGTACCAACGGCCCGACCGGTCGAAGGGGCTCGGCTCCGACTGTGCGACGACCTCGTCGCGATCCTCCACGACCTCGACGTCGACCAGTTCGGCGTCGCCGAGATCCGGGATCGCGACGATCTCCTCGACGACCTCCTCGACGATCTCCTCTTCGACCACGTCCTCGGCGGGTCCCGCGTCCGCGGGCGCGCCGGCGCCGGCCGGTTCGGTAACCGCGTCGGCAATCTCGGCCGACTCGTCCACAGGCGTGTCGAACTGGGTCTCGAAGGAGGTCATGTCGTCGCCGTCGTCCGGGGGAAGCTCGAAAGTTCCGACCATTTACTTGAAGATGAAGTTCACGACATGCACCGCGGCCCAGTCGAACACGAAGATCAGCGCCGTCATGAATACCAACCCGATGAGCACGACGATCGACGAGTTCATGATCTCGGCTCGCGGCGGCCACGCGACCTTCTTCATCTCGCCGCGGACCTCGCTCAGGTACTGCTTCGGTCCGGTGCGCTCAACCTGCGGGTTCGGAGGCGACCGCCGCTCGGGCGCGCGCGGCCGATCTGATCCCTGACGCGCCATCTGTCGCTTGGTCTGTCGGTTCATGTCGCCTCGACGCGTGAGCTACGAGCAGGGCAGGAGGGACTCGAACCCCCAACCGCCGGTTTTGGAGACCGGAGCTCTACCAATTGAGCTACTGCCCTCCGGGCCTTGGGGGCCAGGCGCGAAAGGATAGCAGCGCGCCCCGCTCCGGCTGGAGGCGCAGCCCGGCGCCGACCGGCGCGTTACCCGGCGAGACTCAGTGCCCGCTTGCGGGACCGAGCGATCAGCACGACGGCGGTGGCGCCTGCGGCCAGGGCACTCCCCCCGATCGCGCCCGCGTACGCGAGCCGCCGGCCGGACAGCAGCGTGCGCCGCGCGCCGTACTCCGTCGCCTCGGTGATCACCGCAAGCGTGTCCGCGAGCAGTCCGGGCGTCGGTACGACATAACGACTCCGCAGCAGCGAAAGGGTGCGCAGCAGGCGGCGATAGCGCGCGAGCTCGGCCTGGCAGCGCAGGCACGTCTCGACGTGGCGTTCGGCTTCGAAGCCGACCGGCTCCCCGTCGACGAGCGCCGGCAGCAGTGCCGTCACCTCGTCACACCGCATTCGCCTGGACTCCTTCTTCGTAGAGAAGATCGCGCAACTTGCGCCGGGCCCGGTGAAGCCGCACCTTGGCCGCCGAGACGGAGATGCCGAGTTCCTCGGCGATCGCCTCGTGCGACATCCCGTACACGTCCTTCAAGACGACGACCGTCCGCAGCTTGGCGGGGAGGTCGTCGAGCGCGGCCGATATCCGATCGAGCGCCTCCGCCGATTCGGCCCCCTGCGACACCGACTGCTCGGCTGCGGCGTCGGCCGGCTCGAAATCGTCGGCAAAAGGCTCCGCCCGATGCCGGCGGCGGCGCTGGACGCTGCTCGAGGCGGCGTTGGCCGTGATGCGGTAGAGCCACGTCGAGAAGGCCGCGTCGCCGCGGAACTTCCCGATGCCCTTCCAGGCCCGCAGGTATGCATCCTGCACCACGTCGCGCGCGTCCTCCTCGTTGCCGGTGAGGCGACGTGCGAGCGTGAACGTGTCGACGAAGGTGCGCCGCACCAACTCGTCGAACGCCTGGCGGTCTCCGCCCCGGGCGGCACCGACCAGCTCACCTTCGTCCAACCGGACCTCCTGATGGATGGACGTTCCGACCCCGTACCCCCAGGAAAGGTTACGCGCCGGGCCGGGCCCGGTCGGTGAGGGAGGCGGGAACTAGCGCGTTTCCTTGTGCAGGGTGTGGCGCTTGTCCCAGCGGCAGTACTTCTTCATCTCGATGCGCTCACGGTCGTTGACCTTGCTCTTCATCGTGATGTAGTTGCGCCGTTTGCAGTCCTCGCACGCCAGGGTGACCTTGACGCGCTTGTCATTTTTCGGCATATCTATTCGCTCGCTCTCTGCGGCGCACGATACGTGCGCCGCGGACGTTCGCTTGCTGGCGAGCTCGCTCGCTCACCGCGGGCGTGCGACCCCTGCCAAAGGACCAGATCTCGCTACTTCTCGATCTTGACGACGCGGCCGGAACCGACGGTACGGCCACCCTCACGGATCGCGAACCGCAGTCCCTCATCCATCGCGATCGGCTTACCCAACTCCACCGACATCTCCGTGTTATCACCCGGCATCACCATCTCCGTCCCCTCCGGCAACGTCACCGTCCCCGTCACATCCGTCGTACGGAAATAGAACTGCGGATGATAATTCGTGAAGAACGGCGTATGCCGACCGCCCTCCTCCTTCGTCAAGATATACACCTGCGCCGTAAAATTCGTATGCGGAGTAATCGAACCCGGCTTCGCGAGCACCTGCCCCCGCTCCACATCTTCCTTCTTCGTCCCCCGCAACAACGCACCAATATTGTCGCCCGCCCGACCCTCATCCAACAACTTCCGGAACATCTCCACACCCGTACACGTCGTCTTCGTCGTCGCCCGAAGACCAATAATCTCGATCTCCTCCCCCACCTTCACGATCCCGCGCTCCACCCGCCCGGTCACCACCGTGCCCCGACCCGTAATCGTGAACACATCCTCGATCGGCATCAAGAACGGCCGATCCACATCCCGCGTCGGCTCCGGCAAGAAACTGTCAACCGCCGACATCAACTCCAAAATCTTCGGGGTCCACTCCGCATCCCCCTCCAGCGCCTTCAACGCCGACACCCGCACCACCGGCGTGTCATCCCCCGGAAACTCATACTCGTTCAACAACTCCCGCACCTCGAGCTCCACCAACTCGAGGATCTCCTCATCATCCACCATGTCCGACTTATTCAACGCCACCACAATCGACGGCACACCCACCTGACGCGCCAACAACACATGCTCACGCGTCTGCGGCATCGGCCCATCCGTCGCCGCCACCACCAAAATCGCGCCATCCATCTGCGCCGCACCCGTAATCATGTTCTTGATGTAATCCGCATGACCCGGACAATCCACATGCGCATAATGACGGTTCTCCGTCTCATACTCCACATGCGCAATCGAAATCGTAATCCCCCGCGCCTTCTCCTCCGGCGCCTTATCAATCTGATCAAACGCCGTAAACGCATTCTTCGGATTCTGATCATGCAGAACCTTCGTAATCGCCGCCGTCAACGTCGTCTTCCCATGATCAATATGACCGATCGTCCCAATATTCAAATGCGGCTTCGTCCGCTCAAACTTCTCTTTCGCCATGGTGGGTCACCTTCGGGTGTTGCGGTGTCGGTGTTGCCTGTACGTACCGGGTAGCGGAGGCGGGACTCGAACCCGCGACCCCACGATTATGAGCCGTGTGCTCTTACCAACTGAGCTACTCCGCCGTGCGGAAGCCGGCCTCGCGACCGGCTTCGAGCGAGCCCCCTTACGGACTTGAACCGTAGACCCCTTCCTTACCATGGAAGTGCTCTGCCAACTGAGCTAAGGGGGCGAAGCGCGGCAAGGTTAGCCGAGGAACCCCGCCCGGAGGCCGGTCATTGCCTAGCTTCACCCCATGCCCGCGCCCGAGTTCCGCACCCGAATCGTCGAGCGCCGCGACGCGGACGCGCTGCGCGCGATCTACAACGTCGAGGTGCTGGAATCGACGGTCACGTTCGACCTCCGGCCCCGATCGCAGGCCGAACAGCTCGTGTGGATCGACGAACATTCGGGTGGGCATCCGGCGATCGTCGCGGTCGACGGCGATGACGTGGTGGGGTTCGCGTCGCTCTCTCCCTACCGGCCCCGACCGGCCTACTCGACGACGGTCGAGGACTCCGTCTACGTGCGGCGCGACCTCCGTGGCCGCGGCGTCGGCCGACTGCTGCTGGGCGATCTCCTCGACCTCGCACGCGACCACGGGTTCCACTGCGTCATCGGACGCATCGTCGGCGACCACGACGCCTCGATCGCGCTCCACACCGCGTGCGGCTTCTCGCAAGTCGGCCGCGAGCGCGAGGTCGGCCGGAAGTTCAACCGCTGGCTCGACGTCGTGCTCATGCAGAAGATGTTGTGATCCTTGGTCGCAGCCTTGCTGCTCCGGTCGCATGGTGCACGATTGCGTCGGCGGCGTCACGACCCGGACGAAATGCGGTGAGCGCAGCGATCCCGCCGGAGCCCTGCGGGTCCGCGAGGCGAGTATCCCGCCGAGCAGCGAAGGCGACAAGGAATGATCGTGGGCCGGGTTGGATTCGAACCAACGTAGTGAAACACAACGGGTTTACAGCCCGTCCCCTTTGGCCACTCGGGTACCGACCCGGATCTAATCTAGCGAGCCGCATCTACGGGCCGCCGTAGTCAGGGCGGGCGGCAACGGAGGGAGAGACGCATGCCGAGCTTCGACGTGGTATCGGAGGTCGACCTCCAGGAGGTTCGGAACGCGGTCGACCAGGCGAGCCGCGAGCTGTCGACCCGCTTCGACTTCAAGGGCACTGACAGTGTCGTCGAGCTGAAGGACAAGACCATCGAGCTCGAGTCGGCGTCGGAGGAGCGGCTGAAGGCGGTCTCGCAGGTGCTCGAGGAGAAGCTGGTCAAGCGCAAGGTGTCACTCAAGGCGATCGACTACGGCAAGGTCGAAGAAGCGGCCCGGGGCCGGGCACGTCAGACGGTTTCGCTACACGTCGGGATCAACGACGACAAGGCACGAGAGATCGGCAAGTACGTGAAGACCCTCGGTTTGAAGGGTGTGCAACACCAGGTGCAGGGCGATCAACTTCGCATCACCGGCAAGAAGCGCGACGACCTGCAGACGGCGATCCAGAAGATGCGCGAGCACGATTTCGGGGTGCCCCTGCAGTTCACGAACTTCCGCGACTGACACGCACCGCGCTCGTGAACCCGATCTTTCGGTAGAGCACCGCGCCCTGACCGTGGTCGTCTTCGGCGCGCGCGATCTCGGTGAACCCCGACTTGATGGCGTCGAACACCGCGGGATGGTCGTCGAGCCTCGGCGGCAGCAACAGGTACTCCACGGTGTCGGCTTCGGGCAGACGCTGACCTTTCTGCGCGGACAGCTTCCAGTGCGTCGCATAGAACGGCGTCGGCCACAGGTACACGTGCTCGCGCCGGTCCACGTGCGTGACGAACGTGTCGTACGCGGCCACTACCGCGTTCGGCGGCAACTGCGCAACGACGTGGTTCACGTCGGCCACGACCGCCGACGACGGGCTCCAGTGCGCCGGCAGGCCGTGCCGGGCGAGCGGCAGCGGACCCCACATGTACGCGCAGAGCAGCGCGGACACGAGCACGAGCACGCCCGCGATCGAACGACGCCGGGCCGTCCGGATGCGGCCGACTGCGTAGACCGATCCCATCGCGAGTGCCGGCAGCAGTTCCATCGAGTAGTGGAACGCGATCTGGTGCTGGTACCCGACCGTGCTGAAGACGTTCGCCGCCAGCGCGAGCACAGCCGTCGCCGCGATCTCGGGCGCGAAGAGGAAGACCAGGCCCGTGGGCGCGATCAGCTGCCAGACGTAGAAGGGCCGGCCGTTGGGGTGGTCGCCGGCGACGAGGTATCTCACGACAGCACCGGGTTTCGTCACGATCTCCTTCGCGAAGTCGGAGACATGGCGACTCACCGAGCACGCGCCCGAGCAGGTGCTGAACGGTATGCGGAACGCGTTGCGCGTCGACACTCCGACGAGTGAACGCATCACGACGTATGTGTCGGCGAACGCGACCACGACCGCTGTCCCCGCGATCAGCGCTCCCACACGGCGGTCGCGGCGCCAGCAGTACCACGCGGCCAGCGGGAGTAGGACGAGCACGACGTCTTCCTTGCACAGGAGCGCGAGGAGGCAGCAGACAACGAACATGCGGGTTCGCCGCTCTACCGCCGCGTAGATGGCGAAGCCGAGAATGGGTACCAGGAAGGAGTCGGGGTGATAGTTCTCGAGGTTCGTGAGCCCGAGTGCGGGGTGGAGCAGGAACGCGGCGACGAACACCGTTGCGAGGACCGGTCCGAGCGAGCGGCGGATCGCCAGCATGTACACGGGGATGGCTCCGGCAGCCATCGCCGCGGCTTGGACGTTCAACAGCGTCGAGGGATCGGGCCGGAGCCAGTACAGCGGGACGAGCGCGACGAGCGAGAACTGCGCGTGGTCTCCGAACAGATCGCGCCCGATCGTCGTGAGGTACGGCGCGTGGAAGCGCGAGAGCAGCCACACTCCCTGGTCGTAGAACGCGAGGTCGAAGGTGCGGTATCCGTAGCCCCGATAGGTCGCGGTGGTCACGTGGGCGAAGTAAACGACGTACGCGACGATCAGCAGGCCGCTGACGGCGATGCCGATGCTGCCGCGCCGGCGGTCGCCGCCGAAGATCCAGTGATCGGAGGCCGGGCGCGACGCGGGGGGTCCGGCCGGCGGCTCGGTCTCGTGTTCGATCTCGCGGAGACCCGCGTCCACTCCGAGATCCTAAGGGCGGCGGCCGGCCGCCCTTCGGCCTCAGTGCACGTGGGTGTGGCGCAACCGCGCGATCCGCTCTTCGGTCGGCGGGTGCGTCCGGAACAGGTTCGCGAAGTTCGCCTGCTTCCCGGTGAGCGGGTTGATGATGTACGCCGTCGCGTGGGCGGGATCGACATTCATCGGGATCTGCTGGGCGTAGGCGTCGATCTTCTCGAGCGCGCGGGCGAGCGGCTCGCCCGTACCCAGCAGCTCGGCGCCGCTACGGTCGGCCTCGAACTCGCGCGAGCGTGAAAGTGCCATCTGCAACAAGGCCGCCGCGATCGGCGCGAGGATCATCATCGCGATCGCGCCGAGTGCATTGCCGTTGCGGTTCCGCGAGCCGCCGCCCAGGCCGCCGAAGATCGCACCCCACATCAACATGCGCGCGAGGAAGGTGATGCCGAGCGCGACCGTGGCCGCGACCGAACCGATGAGGATGTCGCGGTTTCGGACGTGGGAGAGCTCGTGCGCGAGCACGCCGCGCAGCTCCTCCTGGTCGACGACCTGCAGGAGACCTTGCGTGACCGCGACGGCCGCGTGCTCGGGGTTGCGCCCGGTCGCGAAGGCGTTCGGCTGTGCCGCGGGACTGATGTAGACCGAGGGCATCGGCAAGGCGGCGCGCTGGGTCAAGTCGCGGACGATCGCGTAGAGCTGGGGCGCATCGGCCTCGGAGACCGGTACCGCTCCCGCGGCGCGGACCGCGATCTTGTCCGAGAACCAGTAGGACCCGCCGACGAACACGAGCCCGAGCAGGAGCCCGATGACGAGCCCACCGCTTCCGAACAGCGAACCGACGCCCATGAAGAGGGCCCCCAACGCAGCCAGCAGCACCACCGTTTTGACGTTGTTCCTGAACATCTCCGTCACCTCTGTCGTGGAGAACACCGGCGCCCGGCCGGGCCTTCCCTCATCGCATCGAAGCAAACCCGGCTGAGAGAACCCTGCGAACGGGCTGCGAACCTGGGGGAGCCGCTCGGGCCCGCGCCGGGCGCGACGAGGGCTCAGTCGTAATAACCCGAGTGTACGTAGAGGCAGGGAATGCCCTCGGACCGGAACATCGCCACGTTGCGCCGATCGTCCTCGAACGCGAGGACGAGCTCGAAGCCCGCCGACCGCAGCTCCCAGACCGTGGACTGCTTGAAGTCGCGGGCCAGCTCGTAGTCACCCCACGGCCGTGTGATGAGGAGGTCCCAGCGGATCCCGTAGCGGCGGAGCCAAGCCTCGGTCAGGTACGCCACGCGGTGCGGCCGCGCGGTGAGCAGGACGATCTGCAACGCCGGGTCGAGCAGATCGAGCAGCGTGTGCACCTCTTCGATGACGGGATCCTCGCCGCACGCCTCGAAGAACGCGCGCCAGTCCTGCCGTGGCGACTCGATGTAGTGCTGCCGACGCGACGCATCGGAGAGCACGCCGTCGATGTCGACGACCGCGGCCCGCGCCGGAACGATCGGCTCCTCGCGCAACGTCCAGTGCTCCGGGATGTACGGCAGAACGCGCTACTCCTCGGCCGGCTGCGACGCGAGGTAGCGCGCCTTGATGCCGTCGACGACGGTCGGGTCGGCCAGCGTCGTCGTATCACCGAGGCCCTCGTCCTCGGCGACGTTGCGCAGCAACCGGCGCATGATCTTGCCCGAGCGCGTCTTGGGGAGCTCTTCGGTGAACAGGATCGACCGGGGCTTGGCGATCGGGCCGATGAGTTGCGCGACGTGGTTCCGCAGTTCGTCGACCAGCTCGTCGCCCGGCTCCGTACCGCTGCGCAACGTCACGAACGCCGCGATTGCCTGACCCGTCGTCTCGTCGGTACGCCCCACGACGGCCGCTTCCGCGACCACCGGGTGATCGACGAGTGCCGACTCGACCTCCGTGGTCGAGATGTTGTGCCCGGCGACCAGCATGATGTCGTCGACGCGTCCGAGCAACCAGAAGTAGCCGTCGTCGTCGCGCTTGGCGCCGTCGCCCGCGAAGTACTTTCCGGCGAACCGCGACCAGTACGTGTCGCGGTAGCGGTCGGGGTCGCCCCATATCCCCCGGAGCATCGACGGCCACGGTCGGGCCAGGACGAGATAACCGCCGCCGGGTACCCCGACGGGCGCGCCCGCATCGTCGACGATGTCGGCCTCGATGCCGGGGAGCGGGAACGTCGCGCTGCCGGGTTTCAGCGTGGTTGCGCCGGGCAACGCGCTGATCATGATCGCGCCCGTCTCGGTCTGCCACCACGTATCGACCACGGGGCAGCGCTCTCGCCCGATCGTTCGGTAGTACCAGACCCACGCCTCGGGGTTGATCGGCTCGCCTACGGTTCCGATCACGCGTAGCGAAGAGAGATCGTGGCGCGCGGGCAGCTCGTCGCCCCACTTCATGAAGGTTCTGATCGCGGTCGGGGCGGTGTAGAAGATCGTGACCTTGTACTTCTCGACGATCGACCACAGCCGGTCGCGATCGGGGTAGTCGGGAGTTCCCTCGTACAGCACGGACGTCGTACGGTTCGCGAGCGGCCCGTAGACGATGTACGAGTGGCCGGTCACCCAGCCGACGTCGGCGGTACACCAGTACACGTCGGAGTCGGGCTTCAGGTCGAAGACGTATCTGTGCGTGTACGCGACCTGCGTCAGGTAGCCGCCGGTCGTGTGCATGATGCCCTTCGGCCTCCCGGTCGTTCCCGACGTGTAGAGGATGAAGAGGAGATCCTCGGCGTCCATCGACTCGGCAGCACACTCGGTGCTCTGGCGCGCGACTTCGTCGTGCCACCACAGGTCGCGGCCGGACTGCATCGCGACCTCGGTTTGTGTGCGGCGCAGCACGAGCACGTGCTCGATGGACGGTGTCTCGGTCAGTGCCTCGTCGGCGATGTCCTTCAGCGCTACCACCGACCCGCGCCGCCACGCGCCGTCGGCCGTGATCAGCACGCGCGCCTGCGCGTCGTTGATGCGGTCCTTCAGCGACTGCGCGGTGAAGCCACCGAACACAACCGAGTGCGCGGCACCGATGCGCGCACACGCGAGCATCGCGGCGACTGTCTCGGGAACCATGCCCATGTAGATCGCGACGCGGTCGCCCTTGACGATGCCCAGCTCCCGCAGAAGATTCGCGACGCGCGACGTCTCGTCGAGCAACTCCTGGTAGGTAACCGCCCGGCTGTCGCCCGGCTCGCCCTCCCAGTGCAGCGCGACCTGATCGCCGTGGCCCGCCTTCACATGGCGGTCGAGGCAATTCTCCGAGACGTTGAGCCGGCCGCCGACGAACCACTTCGCGAACGGAAGTTCCCACTCGAGGATCGTGTCCCACTCGCGGTCCCAGTCGAGGGCGAGCGCCTGGCGCGCCCAGAAACCTTGCCAATCGCGCTCCGCCTCGTCGTACACGACGGCTTCGTTCACCAACGCGTTCTTGGCGAACTCCGGCGGCGGGGGGAACGTGCGTCCCTCCTCGAGCAGTGCAGAAAGCGTCTCAACCATGACCGCGGAGGCTAGTCACCGGATGGGCCGGTCCGGCTCGGCCGGTGTCACCACGAGAATCCGGCGCCGGCCCCGCCCGCGCCGAACAGGATGACGTGGTGCGCGCCGAGCCCCTCGGGATCCGTGAGCGCTTCCGCCTCGCCGACCCGGCTGCGGCCCGCCAGTGCTTCCAGGTCACCGCGCGCCGCGCCTTCGGCCCACATGCGCCGGCCCTCGTCGACGAGATCTCCGATCCCGAGCGCGGCCAACCACTCGGCCTGGCGGTCCACGCGAATTCGCGGGAAGGGACTGGCTATCTCCACCTGCTCGATCACGATGTCGGCCGTGATGTCCTGCTCGCCCGGAGCGTCGAGGGGATCGGTGCCGGTCGACTGCGCGCGGTAGGTCCGCAGCCACCTCCGGGTCGGGAGGTCGACCGCGCGGGTCGCGTAGTCGATGACGAGCACGAATCCGTCGCGCAGCACTCCGTCGCACGCGCGCCACCAGTCGCGTATCCCGGAAGGGACGGGAACGCGCGCGCCCGCGGCCGTTCCCGGGCCAAAGTCGGCGTCGGTCGGGACGAGCACCTCCTCGAACCCGCCCCCGTCCCGGTTGCCGACGCGAACCTCGAGCCAACGCGTGCCGTCCCACTGCGCGATGCCGAACGGCAGGTTGTCGAGCAATTCGTTCGCCAGCACCACAGCAGAGGTCGCCGCGAGCGCGGGCAGCTCTTCGAGCGAGGTGAAGACCGGCCCCGCGCTCACGGCCGGTACGGCCTTGTCCTCGTCGTCGCGCCGCACGAATGGTCCGAGCGCCTCGTCGACCGGCTCGATCGGTAGGTGCTCCCGATGCTCGGCTCGCAGGCGCGCAGATCGTTCCACGAGCACGTAGCGCAGCGCGCGCAGGCATTCGGGTGCGTCGCGCCTGATCTCGCGCGCGAGCCGGGCATTGCCGGCACCGGCCTCGACCACGAGGAACGGATCGGGCTCACCGAGCGCATGCCACAAGCGGTCGAGCGCACGAGCCATGCACGCGCCGAACAGCGGGCCGACTTCCGGGCTGGTCACGAAGTCGCGACCGGCTCGGCCGGCCCCGTGTCCGGACGAGAAGAAGCCACCTTCGCCGTAGAGCGCGATCTCCATGAACCGATCGAACGTGATCGGTCCCTCACGGTGGATCAAATGCGCAAGTTGCTCGGCCACGGCGCTCATGCCGGCACGCGCGCGCCCGCGTCAGAACGCGAGCTGCCCCACCCGGGCGAAGATCTGCGGGTAGATCCCGACGACGACCACGATCGCGGCCGTCAGCGCGATCGCGACGAAGAGCGGCTGCGGCACGACCAATGGCGTGCGGTCGTCGGTGGCGGGCTCGTGGAAGATCATCGCTCGGATCGGCCGCGCGTAATAGAAGAACGCAATCACGGAGTTCACCGCCGCGATGATCGCCAGCGCGATCGCCCACCCGGTTCCCGCATCGATGATCGAGCGGAACATCACGAACTTGGCGAACCAACCGGCAAAGAACGGGATGCCCGCAAGTGATGCCAGAAAGACACCCATGAGAACTGCGAGCGTCGGCGCGGTCTGGAACAGACCGTCGTACGACGAGATCTCTGCGCTGCGGGTCCGCCTCGCCACCGCGATCACTACCGCGAACGCGCCGAGGTTCATCGCGCCGTAGATCAACAGGTACACGACGACCGCGCCCATCGCGGCCGCAGCTTTCTCGGGATGCCCGTCGGCGCCCGCGATTCCGGCCGCGGCAAACGGAACCAGCATGAACCCACCCTGCGCGACGGAGGAGTACGCCAGCATCCGGACGATGTTCGTCTGCCGCAGCGCGCTCAGGTTGCCGAGCGTCATCGACAACGCCGCGAGCACCCACAACACCGGCCACCAGGAGTCGGCGACCTTGCCGGTCGGCAGGAAGAAGCCGAAGTAGATGATGTTGATCAGCGCGACGAACCCGCCCGCCTTCGAGGCGACCGACAAGAACGCGGTCACGGGCGTGGGTGCCCCTTCGTACGTGTCGGGTGCCCAGAAGTGGAACGGCACCGCGCTCACCTTGAATGCGAAGCCCACCAATGACAAGAAGATCGCGACCGCGACGAGCGGCACCGCGCCGTGCTGCTGCATGTACAAGGCGATGTCGGAGAGCTTTGTCGCGCCGGTCACCCCATAGATCAGCGAAAAGCCGTACAGCATGAGCGCGGACGACAGCACGCCGATCAGGTAGTACTTCACGCCCGCCTCGTTCGACGAGCGGTCGTGCTTGCGGAAGGCCGCGAGCACGAACGTCGGGATCGAGATCGTCTCGAGCGCGACGAACAGCGTGATGAGGTCACGGGCGCTCGCCATGATGCTCATACCGAAGGTCGCGACGAGCAGCAGGAAGTAGTACTCGCCCTGGTAGTAGTCGCCTTCGCCGATGTAGTCGACCGACAAAAGCACCGTGATGTAGGTCGCGATGATGAAGAACGCCTTCAGAGCCAGCGCGTAGTGATCGACCACGTAGGCGCCGTCGAACATCGAGCGCGGGTGGTACGAGTGGAGCAACGTCGCGATCGGGATGAGCGCGGCAAGCAATCCCACCGCCGTGATGCTGGACGTCCTCCACGCTTCGCGGTCGGGCAGGAGCAGATCCGCGATCAACACCACCATCATCGTCGCGACGAGGACGAGATCGGGCGCGAAGGCATGCCAATCGAACGCGGGAGTCGCGATGTGTTGCGTCGCGGCGAGCAGCACGTCAGCCTCCGGAGACCTTCGCGGTCGTGGCGACCGGTGACACCGGACACTTGAGCGACGGTGAGATGGGAACGGTCGTGCTCGACGCGAACGGCGCCGCGGTCTGGCAGGTCACCGCGTCGTCGGTGACGTGGAAGATGATGTTCGGGAAGATCCCCAACGCGACGATCAAGAGGAGGATCGGCAACCACGCGGTCCATTCGAAGGCCGAGACGTCATGCACGTGCGCCTCGGCGAACTCGGCCTTCGGAAGGCCGAACGCGACCTTCTGCAACATCCACAGGAGATATCCCGCCGCGAGGACGGTCCCGATCGCCGCGATCACCATATAGGTGCGGAACAGCGGCTGGGAGAGGTTTCCGCCCGGGTTGAACGTCGACAACACCGCCGGGAACTCGCCCCAGAAACCCGCGAGCCCCGGCAGGCCGAGGCTCGCCATCGCGCAGAACCCGAGAATCCATCCCATCTTCGGCGCCTGCTTCAACAGCCCGCCGAGGCGCGACATCTCACGAGTGCCGTAGTTGTGCTGTACCGATCCGGCGAGGAAGAACAGCATGCCGGTGATGAGGCCGTGTGCCACCATCCCGAAGATTGCCGCGTTGATACCGAAGGTCGTGAGCGTCGCGATACCGAGCATCACGAAGCCCATGTGCGCGACCGACGAAAACGCGATCAGTCGTTTCATGTCGGTCTGTGCGAGGCAACCCAGCGCGCCGTAGATGATGCCGATCACCGCGAGCAGACCGATCCACGGCGCCCAGCTCTTGGCCGCCTCGGGAAGCATCGGCAACGCGATCCGGATGAACCCGTACGTTCCCAACTTCAGGAGGATCGCGGCGAGGAGGACGGAGCCGACCGTCGGCGCCTCGGTGTGCGCGTCGGGCAGCCAGGTGTGGAACGGGAACATCGGCACCTTGATCGCGAAGCCGAGGAAGAGTCCCCCGAAGATCAGCAGCTGCGTGCTGTGCACGATCCCCGAACCGGCGGCGTGCGAGAGCAGCACCATGTCGAAGGTGTGCCCGACGCCCGGAACGTTGATCTCGAAGTAGAGCGCCAGGAACGACAACAGCATGAGCGCCGAACCGAACAACGTGAACAGGAAGAACTTGATCGACGCGTACTCGCGGTTCGGGCCGCCCCATACACCGATCATGAAGAACATGGGAAGCAGGACGATCTCGAAGAAGATGAAGAAGAGGATGAGGTCCTGCGCGACGAACGTGCCGTTCATCCCGACCTCGAGTATGAGCAGCAAGGCCAGAAACGCCTTGGGGTTGTGCGGCTCGGGGAAGTGATTCCACGAATAGATGACGCACAGAACCGTGATGAACGACGACAACGCCAGCATCGGTAGCGAGATGCCGTCGATCGCGACGTGGTAGTTGCTGTTGATGACGTCGATCCACGTCTTGTTGACGTTGAACTGCAGCTGGCTCGTCTTGCCGTAGTCGAACTTCGCGACCGCCGCGATCGTGAAGCCGAGCGTTGCGAGCGTCGTGAGCAAGGCGACGTTCTTCACCGCGTCTTCCTGCTCGCGCGGGATGAGCATGATGATCGCCGCGCCAACGGCGGGGATGAAGACGATGAGCGTCAGCACCCACGAGTCGAACCAGGAATGCATGAGAGCCGATTCCCCTTGCCTAGGCGAAGATCCAGAGGGCGCCGGCGAAGATCACGACGGCGACGACGAGCATGAGTGCGTAGAACTGCAGGCGGCCGGTTTGGAGCTTGCGAACCTCTCCGCCCGAATCGCCGGTGATCGTGCCGATCTCGTTCACCAATCCGTCGACACCTTTTTGGTCGACGTAGTCGTACGTGAACTGGCCGAGAGCGCGCGCGCCGCGCCCGGTGTAGTTGAGGACGTTGTCGATCACGTTCTGGTTGAACCAGTAGACGCCGGCCGCGATCGGACCCTTGATGCCGGCGACGATGATGTTCTCGTACAGATAGTCGAGGTAGTACTTGTTGACGAGGAAACGCTTCCCCGCCCCCGCCACCGCGTTGCGCTCGCTGAGCCCCTGGGGCAGCTTGCCTTGGTAATACGCCCACACGATGCCGATCGCGGAACCCGCGATGAGCACCGAGATCGCCGCGAGAATCGCGTTGAACGCAGCGGGATGCGCGAGCGTGGGCAGCCCGGCGAACTCGGCCGGGAAGCGCGGCTGGAACCAACGCTCGAACTTGCTGAAGTGCGGGAAATTCAAGAAACCCGCGAAGACCGCGAAGAACGAGAGGACCCACAACGGAACGGTGATGAGCCGGTTGCTCTCGTGCGGCGGGTGCAGGTGGACGTCGAGCTCGATCGATTCTTCGGTGTCGATCGGGTCGTGCTCGGCCTCGTCGGCGGGTCCGATCGCGTGCGGATCGTGGGCGCCCCGATACTCGCCATGGAACGTGAGATACACGCATCGGGTCATGTAGGCCGCCGTCATGAAGGCGCCGATGAGGCCGATGACGAGGAAGAGCTTGTAGTTGTCGAAACCGGCGTTGGCGAGGATCTCGTCCTTCGACCAGAATCCCGCGAGCGGGAAGATCCCGGCGAGCGCGAGGCTTCCGATCACGAAGGTCGCGTAGGTCTGCGGCATGTACTTGCGCAGGCCTCCCATGTCCTTTTTCATGTCGAAGGAGTGGTGAGAGCCGGAGTGGCTCACCGAGCCCGCGCCGAGGAAGAGGTCGGCCTTGAAGAAGGCATGCGTGAAGAGATGGAAGACGGCGGCGGTCCACGCGCCGACACCCAGCGCCATCACCATGTAGCCGAGCTGACTGATCGTGGAGTAGGCCAGCACCTTCTTGATGTCGTCCTGCACGAACGCGAGCGCGGCGCCGATCAGCACGGTGATGCCGCCGACCGCGGCCATCGGATTGATGCCGCCGTCTGCGATCGACAGGCCGTGGAAGAACACCGGGTAGACACGGGCGCCGAGGTACACCCCCGCGACCACCATGGTGGCGGCGTGAATGAGCGCGGACACCGGAGTGGGTCCGGCCATCGCGTCGGGCAACCAGGTGTGCAACGGGAACTGGCCCGACTTGCCCATGATCGCGAGCAGGAGCGCGAGCGCGCACCACAGGATCAACGTGTGCCCGACCCGGTTGCCCGGGTTCGACGCCGCGGCGTTCAGGGCGATGATGTTGAACGAACCGACGCCGGTGGCGCGCTCGACGACGAAGAAGGTCATGATCACGCCGGTGAGCAGACCGATGTCGCCTGTGCGGGTCGTGAGGAAGGCCTTCAGTGCTGCGTCGCTGTTGGGCTTCTCTTCCCACCAGTGCCCGATGAGCATGAACGAGCAGACGCCGACAAGCTCCCAGCCGATGAGAAGCTGAAGGGTGTTGTCGGCGACGACGAGCAGCAGCATGGAGGCGGTGAACAGCGAAAGCGCCGCATAGAAATACGTGTACCGACGGTCGCCGCGCATGTACTCCAGGGAGTAGATGTGCACGAGCAACGAGATGATGGTGACGACGAACATCATCATCACGGCGAGACCGTCGATCTGGATGCCCGCGGTCAGCCGGACCCCGCCGTTCTGGAACCACGTGACGTGATGCAGCACTGGCAGCACCGGCGCATCGGCACTCTTCGCGTCCTGCACACGCATGATCCAGCGAATGGCCGCGCCGCAAGAGAGCACGAACGACGCTCCGACCGCGACGATGCCGATCTCCGAGCCGTGGCGTGGCATCCGCTTGCCGAACAGCAGGATGACGACGAAGGAAAGCGCCGGGATGAGCGGGACGAGCCACGCGTAGTCGAGGAAGAACATGCGCGCGCGTCAGCCCTTCCTGCTCGGACGGGCCGTTCGGGCCCCCGCTCGCGGCGTGTACCGGTGTGTCGTCATTTCGCGCACGCCTCGCTTCAGCCTTTCATCGTGTCGACGTCGTCGAGGTCGGCGCTGTGCAGGTTGCGGTATATGAGCAGCACGATGGCTAGGCCGATACCGACCTCGGCCGCTGCGATCGTCAGCACGAACAGCGCGAACACCTGGCCGAGCTCGCTGTTGTGGAAGGCACCGAACGCCACAAGGTTGAGGTTCACGCCGGCCAGCATGAGCTCGATGCTCATCAGCACGAGCACCGCGTGCTTGCGCGCGAGCACACCGTACGCGCCAGTACAGAAGAGGAACGCGGCAAGGATCAGGAACTGGTTGAGCAGCACCCCTAGTCCTTCCGCGCCAGCACGACCGCGCCGATCAGCGCGCCCAGCAGGAGTACGCCGACGACCTCGAACGGGATGATGTACGTCGTGAAGATCGCGTTCGTGATCTGACCCGTGCGGATCGGGGCGGTGACGTTGACCTTCTCCCCGTGGAAGGTGTGCACCAGCAGCCCCACCAGGATCCCGACGAGGAAAAGCGCCGTGACCGCGGCGGGCCAGCGCAGATCGTTGTCGAGCGTCTCCTTGGGGTGCATCGGGGCGCGCGTGAGCATGATCCCGAACAGGAAGAGCACGATGACCGCGCCGATGTAGACGAGGACCTGCACCCACGCAACGAACTCCTGGCCGAGCAAGATGAACTGCGCGGCTCCTCCGGCGAGGACCACCACGAGGTACAGGGCCGCGTGCACAACGTTCTTCGTGCGCACGACACCGATCGCTCCGAGCGCCATTGCCGCGGCAAGGAGGTAGAAGACCACGTTCTCCGCGATCATTTCTTGCCCTTCACCTCGGCGCCCTGCTCGAGCGGCTCGGGCTCGGGCACGGTTTCCATCCACTCGCCCAGCTTGTGCTTGTCGTGGAGCAGCTGGGCGATGCGCGTCTCCGAGTACTCGAACTCCGGGCTCCAGAACAGGGCGTCGAACGGGCACACCTCGACGCAGATGCCGCAGTACATGCACAAGGCGTAGTCGATGTCGAAACGGTCGAGCAGACTGACGCTCCGGGGTCGGCCGCCCTCACGCCGCGGCGGGCGCTGCTCCTTGTGGCCTTCGATGTAGATGCACCAGTCGGGGCACGACCGCGCGCAGAGCATGCACACGGTGCAGTTCTCTTCCTTGAGCGCGATGACGCCGCGAGCGCGCGGCGCGGGAGCCTCCCGCTCGTGCGGGTATTGCACGGTGACCGCGGGTTTCATCATCGTCTTGAACGTGACGCCGAGGCCCGTGAGCATGCCCTTGATCTCGCGCTTCATGATCGGTCTCCGTCGCCGCCCACTAGAACGCCACCTTCAGCAGCCCCGTGAGGAGGATGTTGCCGAGCGCGATCGGGATGAGCCACTTCCAGGCGATCGCCTGGAGCTGGTCCTCGCGAAAGCGCGGGTAGGTGAAACGCGCCCAGAACATCAAGAACGCGACCAACATGACCTTGGCGAACAGCACGAAGGGCCCGAGTACGTCGGCGGCCGTTCCGTGCACCCAGGGAACCGACCAGCCGCCGAGGAAAAGGGTGGCCGCGAGCGCGGCAAACGCGAACGCGGTGCCGAACTCGCCGATGAAGAAGAACAGGAAGCGAAAGCCCGTGTACTCGACCATGTACCCGGCGACGAGCTCGGACTCGGCCACGGGCATGTCGAACGGCGGCTGCGTCAGCTCCGCTTGCGCCGCGACCATGAAGAGCGCGAAGCCGACGAACTGCGTGAGAATGAGCGGGAAGCCGATACCGCTCCAACCGAAGAGCGAACCGTGCTGCTGGAACGAGATGATTCCCTGCAGGCTCATCGTGCCCGCCTGGATCACGACGCCGACGACCGCGAGCACGAGCGGCAGCTCGTAGGCGATGAGTTGGGCGGCCGCGCGCAACGCGCCGAGCAACGCGTACTTGTTCGAGCTCGCCCAGCCGGCCATCAAGACGCCCACGACCGACAGCGAGGAAACCGCGAGCGCGTAGAAGACGCCGACTCCGTCGAAGAGGCCGCGCGAGTCGAGCGACGCGACGCGAATTCTCGGGCCCGCGGGGATCACGACGAAGACCAGGAACGTCGAGAGGACGACGATCGCCGGCGCGAGCGCGAACACTCGCCGGTCGGCGTGGTCCGGCATGATGTCCTCCTTTTGGAGGAACTTCAGCCCGTCGCCGATCAGCTGGTACCAGCCGTGAAACCCGCCCGGGTCCATCGGGCCGAGCCGGCTCTGCATGTGGCTCATCATCTTCAGCAAGAACGTGTACCCGAGGATCAGCGCGGTGAGCGGCACTATGCCGAGCACGATCACGGTCTTGATCGCGAGGGTCGTGCCCCAGCCGATGTCGATCGCCATCACGGTGATTCCTTCGGGCGCGGGCTCACCGGTCGATGTCCCCGAGGATGAAGTACAGGCTCGCCAGGATCGTGATGATGTCCGGAACGTACGACCCGCGCAGCAGCCACGGCAGGATCGACACGTTGCTGAACGACGCGCTGCGGATCTTGGTGCGGAACGGCCCGGTCGCGCCCTTGGAGATCACGTAGTAACCCATCTCCCCGAGTGGGTTCTCGGTGTTCACGAACACTTCGCCCTCGGGCACCTTGATGATCCGGGGAACCTTCGCCATCAGGGGGCCGCTCGGCATCTGGTCGAGCATTTGCAGCACCATGCGCGCCGACTCGCGCGTCTCTTGCAGGCGAACCCAGTAGCGCGAGAAGGAGTCGCCGTCGGGGTGCGTCCACACCTGCCAGTCGAGCTCGTCGTACACGAGGTACTTCGGACCATCGCGGCGCAGGTCCCAGTCGATGCCCGACGCGCGCAGGTTCGAGCCCGAGACGCCGTACGCGGCGCCGAGCTGCTGCGGGATGATGCCGATCGATCGCGTGCGCTTCTGGAAGATCGGGTTGCCGACGACGAGGTCGTCGAACTCGTCGCACGACGCCAGCACCTTGTTCATCGTGGTGCGGCACTCGGAGATCCAGCCCCACGGGAGGTCGTCTTTGATACCGCCGATCCGGTTGAAGTTCGGGTGGAACCGACCGCCGGTGACGGCTTCGATGAGGTTGAGGACGTACTCGCGGTCACGGAAGCCGTAGAACGCCGGCGTGATCGCGCCGACCTGCAGACCCATCTCGCCGAGGAAGAGCAAGAACGTCGCGATGCGCGACAGCTCGGTGAGGATCGTCCGCTGGTACTGCGCGCGCGGGGGCGCCTCGATCGACATCAGCTGTTCCGCGGCCGCGATGAACGGCACCTCGTTCGCGAACGACGAGAGCCAGTCGATGCGGTTGATCAGCGTCGTGATCTGCGGGTAGGTGCGAAACTCGGTGAGCTTCTCGTAGCCGCGGTGCATGTACCCGATGATCGGGTCGGCCGAGACCACGCGCTCACCGTCGAGGCGCACGACGAGCCGCAGCGTGCCGTGCGTGGCCGGGTGCTGCGGCCCGATGTTCAGCACCATGTCGCCGGTGTCGAGCTCGACGTTCACCTGGGCGTCCGCGAGATGACGCATCGCCGCCGGGTCGACGGTGACCTCGGGCAGCTCGCCGGGCGACGGGAGGTCGGTGGTGGTCACGCGCTCTCGCCTTCTTCACCGTCGCCGGCGTCGTCGCCCGGCATCGGCTCGACGTCGACGAGTCCCGGCCACGGCTTCACCTCGCGCGCGAGCAGTGGGAAGTCCTTGCGCAGCGGGTGTCCCTCGAACTCGGACGGGAGATAGAGGTGACGAAGGCTCGGGTGACCGTCGAACACGAAGCCGTACATCTCCCAGGCTTCGCGCTCGTGCCAGTCGGCGCCCGGATACACCGTGACCCACGACTCGGCGTGGAGGTCGTCGTCGGGGAGGTCCGTCTTCAGGATCACGCGCCAGCTCTTGCGACGTGTCGACTCGACGACCGCGAGGAGCTGGTACCGGCCGGCGCTGCCGGCCGATCCGTACGTCTGTTCCTTCGGCTGGGCCGGAGTCGACGTGTCACCCGAACCCTCCTCGGTGACCGACGGCGTAGGCATCCAATCGATCCCCGCGATGAACGAGAGGTAGTCGCACTCGAGCTTCTCCTTGCAGACCTGCGCGCTCCGGCGCCATGCATCTCGGCGCACTCGTACGACGGCGTCGCCGAGCGCGCCACCGTGCTCCACGATCGCGTCGCCGAGCTCGGCCTGGAGGCGTTCGAGCGCGGCGGCGGCCTCCTCGCGCACAACCGGCTCGGTCGGGGTCACGACGGAGTCAGCCAACGACGATCGGCTCCTGCACCATCCCGCGCCACCGCTCGGCCGGGTCCTCGGTCATGATGCGCTGTTGCAGCAACACGATCCCCTGGATGAACGCCTCGGGCCGCGGTGGGCAGCCGGGGACGTACACGTCGACGGGGATGATCTGATCGACTCCCTTGGTGACGGAGTACGAGTCCCAGTAGGGACCGCCACAGTTCGCGCACGAGCCCATCGAGATGACGTACTTCGGGTCGGGCATCTGCTCGTAGAGGCGCTTGATCGCGGGCGCCATCTTGTCGGTGACAGTTCCCGATATGACGATGAGGTCGGCCTGGCGTGGGCTCGCCGGGAAGGGGATGACGCCGAGACGCATGACGTCGTAGCGGGGGCCGGCGAGTGCCGCGCCCATCTCGATGGCACAGCAGGCGAGACCCCACTGGAACATCCACAGGGAGTACTTACGGCTGTAATTGAGGAGGTATTGCAGCGGTTTCGGTGCTTTGCCCGAACTGACTAGGCCCACCGCAGCAACCCCTTCCGCCAGACGTACGCGAGCCCCAGAAGGAGCACGAGCACGAAGACGGTCATCTCGATGAGCCCGAACCAGCCCAGCGGGTCGACATTCACCGCCCACGGGAAGATGAACACCGCCTCCACGTCGAAGATCACGAAGAGGAGCGCGTACACGTAATACCGCACGTTCATCTGCCCGAAGAGCGGCAGCGGGTCGGAGCCCGACTCGTAGGTGATGAACTTCTCGTCCTGCGGGACGTTCGGGCGGAGCAAACGCGCCAGGCCGAGCATCGCACCGACCATCAGGAACGCGGCCAGAACGAAGACCGCGACGGCGAGATACTGCCTGTAGAACTCGGTCACGCGCGCTTCCGTCGCCGGGTTGTTTCGGGGTCGGGCGGAGTATATGCGGGGCCTGTTTTGCCGTGACGAACCGTGTCGGACGGCGTTTCGCGGCCCCCGAGCGAGGACTGACGACGGTCGTGGCGTGGCTACCGTCGAGAGCACATGTCCGCCCCGATCTCCCACAAGCCCGGACGCCGAACCGCCGATGAATCGACGATGGGAACCAAGCTTCCCTTTCCCGCCGGTCACCGTGCGCACCGCGCGCCTCCCCCGTCGCGACCGCGCACCGCGTTCGTGTTGTCCGGCGGTGGCAACCAGGGCGTGAGCCAGGTCGGGATGCTGCGTGCGCTGCTCGAACGCGGCATCGTGCCCGACGTCGTGATCGGGACGTCGGCCGGCGCCCTCAACGGCGCGGCCGTCGCCTATGCGCCGAACCTGACCGGCGTGGCTCAGCTCGCGGCGGTCTGGGAGCAGCTCCGGGCCGACCACGTGTTCCCCGGCGGGCGCATCCACCGGGCGTGGAACATCGTGCGCCGCGGCACTCATCTCTTCGGAAACGAGGGCCTCGCGGCGCTCATCCACCACTCCACTCCGGCGCGATCGTTCTCCGACCTCGAGATCCCGCTGCGCGTGATCGCCACCGACCTCGACACGGGCGAAGAGGTCGTGCTCGCACGCGGACCGCTGAAGCCCGCGCTCCTGGCGAGCTCGGCGCTACCGGGCGTCTTCCCGATCGTCGAGCACGGCGGCCGCCGGCTCGTCGACGGCGGCGTCGTCAACAACGTTCCGCTCTGGCACGCGCTCTCCGGTCCGGTCGACCGGATCTTCGTACTGAACGTCTCCTCGGGCGCCGGCGACCACGGAGTGCGATCACCGCTCGATGTCGTGATGACGAGCTTCATGCACGCGCGCAACCAGCGATACGAGCTCGAGCGCAGGAACGCGATCGAGCACGTCGACATCATCGAGCTACCCCGGCCGCGCGACACGCGCGATCTCTTCGACTTCTCCGGGGCCCGCGAGCTCATCGACTCGGCGTACGAGCTGTCGACGGAGAAGCTCGACCTGTACGAGCGCGAGTGCGCGCACGCGCGCGAGGCCGCGGCCGCACGAGCCGCGAGCGACGAAGCGCTGGTGGGCGAGCAGCGCCGGCGGTTCCGTCTGCGCCGCGGCGCCTGATCAGATCCGGCGTCGTCGGGTCGCCGGGCCGGCGAGCACTGCTCCGAACAGACCCAGGAACACGATGGCGAGGCCGGTCGCGACGACCGTCGTGACCGAGAACGGACCGAACGACGCGCCGGTACGCGGCAGCCCACCGACGGTCAACGACGCCTCGACGCCGAGATTGCCGCCTCCGCAGCGACCGGTGATGGTGTAGGTGCCGTCCGCAACCGACGGCAGGATCGTCACGGTCGCCGAGAAATGGCCGGTCGAGTCGACGGGCACCGTCACGGCGCCGACGCCTGCGAACTCACCATGGCCCGCGAACGCGTTCGAGATCAATGTGACGTCGTCGCCTACCGCGCACGCCCGCGCGCCGTTGACGAGGACGTCACCCGACACGGTGACGCCGCCCGCGTGCGAGACGGATGTGGGCGAGACGGTGATCGTCGCCGCCGCGGCAGGAACTGCCAGAGCGAACAGCGCAACGGCGGAAAGCGGGACGATCACGGAGATCCGGCGCATCAAGAGCCTCCTCGGCGCGCACCCGAAGATGGCGTACGCGGCGGGGACACCGCGGCCGCAGGGCGCGCGGCCACGGTAACGCGACCGCGGCGTACTTTCGTACAGTGTCCGGTGACGACGTCGAACCGATCGACCTCGAGCCGATCGACCTCGAGCCGATCGACCTCGAGCCGATCGACCTCGAGCCGATCGACCTCGAGAGCGACGACCGAAACGACGACGCGCCCCGCCTGAACGGAGCGCGCCTGCGGCGGAATCAGGTCCTTTTCGGGCTGATCGTCGCCGGGCTCGCGGCATGGGGCGCGATCGCGTTGTCGGGCCGCTCCCACGGTCACCCCGAGTCCCGCGGGCAGGCGCCGCAGCCGCCGGCCGTCACGCAGACCGATGACGGTCAGTCGCCTCTCGTCCGGACGCTCGAGGTCGCGCTCGAGCGCTATTGGCCCGGGGCCACCGCAGCAGTGATCGACGGCCGGTTGTACGTCATCCACAGCGGTCGCGCGAGGGCGTCGCTCGTGATGCCCGAGGATCAACCGGTCATCGAGGACCAGAGCGGATCGTCGCTGCTCATCTCGACCTTCCCCGAGGAGCTCGTGACGACGCAGCCCGCTATCCGCACCAGCGTGCTGTCCCCGCACAGCATCGCCATCCGCGCGACGACTCCCGGACACTGGTGGTTGCTGAGCGACGACCGAACCCTTCGCGACACCATCGACGGAACGGTGCTGCACGAACCGCTCGGGCTCCGGGTCGCCGCCGCGGTGCCTCGCGGCTTCGTTGCGCTCGACGCTCCGCACATGCGCTGGGTCTTGTGGTCGAGCGGCGCGTCGATCACCCCCATCGTTCCTTCGAACGCGCAACTCGTCGCAGCACGCGGCGAAATCGTCGTGTTCCGGACGGGCTGCAGCATCAACGGATGCCCACTCGAGCTCTACGACCTCGCCCAAGGTTCCATGATCGGCACGTACCTCCCCGGCGTACCGGACTTCGCCGCGTTCTCGCCCGACGGCACCCGGCTCGCGCTGGCCTCCACGCTCGGCGACGTCTTCCTCGTGGATCCGTCGACGGGGCAGGTCATCGATCGCACGCGCAGTCGCGTGTCGCCGAGCCTCTCGCAGCCGTTCACGTGGTCACCCGACGGCGGCAATCTTCTCGTCGTGCAGGAAGACTCGATCGAGGTGCACCGCGCGGTCGACGGCGCGACGACCGATGTCATCCCCAGCACCGAGGGCCTCGAGCAACTCGCCGCGCTCCCCTGAGCACGACCGGCGTCCTGTACCTCACGCGGACGTGGCGCGTGACCTTCCCGGCGCGACCGGGGCCAGGCGCGCTAGTGGGCCAGGAGTTGGGTCGCGGCGTGGGCGAAGTCGAGCATGATGCCGGGAACGACGCCGAGGAAGACGATCGCGCCGGCCGCGATCGTGAGCGCGACGCCGGTCCCGGCGTCGACGACGATGCGCGGTCCCGCGGGCGCCGGCTCCCCCTCGGCCGGCGCGTACATCGCGAGCACGATGCGGAGATATACGAAGGCGCCGATCACCGCGGACAGCATGCCGATGATCGCGAGCCAGTACTGCCCTACGTCGATGGCCGCGCTGAACACCGACAGCTTGGCGACGAACCCGCCGGTGAAGGGGACACCGGCCTGCGCGAGCAGGAACAGTGTGAGCAACCCGGCCAGCACCGGACGTATCCCCGCCAGACCGCGGTAGTCGGCGAGCGCGTGACGGTCGTCACCATGGCGCGCGACCAGCATGACGATCGCGAACGCACCGGTCGCCATGACGGCGTAGGTGAGGACGTAGAAGAGCGCCGCGCTCGTACCCTTCACGGTTGCCGCCTGCACCCCGATCAAGACGTAGCCCGCGTGGGAGATCGACTGATACGCGAGCATGCGCTTCACGTCGGTCTGAACGACCGCGGCGATGCTGCCGACAAGCAGCGAGAGCACAGCCAGCCCGAACACGGCGGGGCGCCAGTCGACCTCGTAGGCCTGGAACGCGCCGACGAAGATGCGCAGGATCGCGGCAAATGCGGCCGCCTTGGTCGCGGCTGCCATGAACGCCGTGACCGGCGTAGGAGCACCCTGGTACACGTCGGGGGTCCACATGTGGAAGGGTGCCGCGGCCACCTTGAAGCCGAGCCCCACGAGCAGCAGGGCGAAGCCGACGAGCAGCACGCCGTCGTGAAAGAGCACGACCTTCGCCAGGAACTGCGCGATACCACTGAGGTTCGTCGTGCCCGTGGCGCCGTACACCAGCGCGATCCCGTACAAGAAGACTGCGGAGGAGAACGAGCCCAGCAAGAAGTACTTGAGCCCGGCTTCCTGCGATTCCAGCCGCTTCCGGTCGAAGGCGGCGAGCACGTACAGCGCGATCGAGAGGATCTCGAGGGAAAGGAAGATGGTGATGAGGTCGTTCGCCGATGCCATCAGCATCATGCCCGTTGCCGAGCAGAGCATGAGCGCGAAGTACTCCGGGCTCTCGAGACCTTCCCGTTTCAGATAGCCGCCCGATACCAGCAGCGCGAGAAGGGTCGCGCCGAGGATCACGGACTGCACGAACACCGCGAAGCCGTCGACGGCGACGAGGCCGGTTACCTTGCCCGGACCCACCGTGCCGACGAAGGCCTGGTAAGGACCGTTCGAGTGGACGAATGCCCATTGAACGCCCGTGAAAATCGCCGAACTCGCGACGCCACCGACGGCGAGTAGCAACGACATCTCGTGGGCACGGGGATTGTGGCGGGCGACCGCGCGCAGGATCACGATGCAGATCGCGGCCGCGAACAGCGCGATCTCCGGAGCAATCGCGTACCAGTCGACCTGCGGATGAGCGATCGTCGCGCCGATCACTTCCCGGCCCCCTCGTTCTGCGTCGCGACCGGAGCCGGCGCGGGCACGCTCGGTGCCTTGTAGTTGCTGTTCAGCTCGACGTGACGGATGAGCGCGTTCACCGATGGCTGGACGCGGTCGAGGACCGGCTTCGGGTAGAAGCCGAGGAAGAGCGACAAGCCCAGCAACGGGACGACGGTGACGACCTCGCGTATGCCGATGTCGGGGGTCGCGCGGTTCTCGTCGTCGGGCTCGCCGGTGAACGCGCGCTGAACGGCCCACAGCAGGTACAGCGCGGCGAGGATCACACCGGTCGCGGCGACGACCGCGTACCAGCGGCTCGTCAGGAAGGCGCCCAGCAGCGACAAGAACTCGCCGACGAATCCGGAGAACCCGGGCAGACCGATCGAGGCGAACGTCGCGACGACGAACAGCCCGCCGAAGATCGGGGCGACCTTCCAGACACCGCGGAAATTCTTCAGCTCGTACGTATGCCGACGGTCGTACAACATTCCCACGAGCAGGAAGAGCGCGCCGGTCGTGAGCCCGTGCGACAGCATCGTGAACAGTCCACCGGAAAGGCCCTGCGTCGTGAGCGCGAAGATCCCCAGCACGACGAAGCCGAGGTGCGCTACCGAGGAGTAAGCGACGATCCGCTTCAGGTTCGGCTGCATCGCGGCGACGATCGCCCCGTAGGTGATGCCGATGACGGCGAGCACCAGCAACAACGGCGCGAGGTCGACCGCAGCCTGCGGGAAGAACGGGATTGCGAACCGCAAGAAGCCGTACGCGCCGATCTTCAGCATCACGCCGGCGAGCACCACCGAACCAGCCGTCGGCGCATCGGTGTGCGCGTCGGGGAGCCAGGTATGGAACGGGAAGAGCGGGACCTTGACCGCGAACCCCACGCCGAACGCGAGGAAGAGGAGTTTCGCGGTGCCGCCGTGAATGTGCGCGGCCGCCCAGTCGGTGAGCACGGGGACGTCGAACGTCAGGACGTGCGTCGAATGCTGATGCATGAAGCCGACCGACAGGATCCCCGCGAAGAGGAACGCGGAGCCGGCCATCGTGAAGAGGAAGAACTTCATCGCGGCATAGCGCCGGTTGTCGTGACCCCATCCCGCGATGAGGAAGTACATCGGAACGAGCACGAACTCGAAGAAGATGAAGAACAGCACGGCGTCGAGTGCGAGGAACACGCCGAGCATGGCCGACTCGAGCAGCAGCATCCAGACGACGAACGACTTGGGTTTGTCGATCTTGGCGGACGCAAGGATCGCGATGGGGAACAGCAGCGCGCTCAGCGCAATCATGAAGAGGCTGATGCCGTCGACACCGAGCGTCCACCGGATCCCGAGCGCGCCGATCCACGAGTGGTCCTCGAGCAGCTGATAGCCGGGCTTCAGCGGATTCGTGTCGAACTGCGTGAGCAAGAAGACGGAGACGCCGAACGTGGTGACGCTCGTGACATAGGCGACGACCCTCGCGAGCTCGGGCCGGCGAGTCGGCGTCAGCATCGCGACAACGGCTCCGAACGCAGGCAGGAACACGAGGAACGTCAGCAACGGGAAGCCGAGCTTGGAAGAGGTCGACGCGATCGGGACGAGCTCTCCGAGCAACGCCGGCATCAGAACGTCACCCGCGTCGCGACGTACAACAACAGCAGCACCGTGCCGAGCGCGATGCCCAGCGCATAGTTGCGCACGAGACCGGTCTGCAGGCGGCGCAGCCCGCCGCCGCCCTCTCGCGCCGCCGTCGCGATGCCGTTGACCGCGCCGTCGATGCCGGCGCGATCGACGCCGTCACTCAGGAACCGGGCAAATGCCGACAAAGGGCCGCTCACGAATCGGGACCACACGATGTCGATGTAATACGCGTTTGCGAGCACGCCCGCGAAGCCGCCGAGCCGCTCGACACCGGGATCGGCGCCGTCGGCGCGCAACCCGTTCCGGTACACCGAGATGCCATACGCGATCCCGACGACGCCGAGGGCGAGCGCTATCAGCGACAGCACGAAGGCGCTGTAGAAGTGCGGCGCGAGTGCACCTTCCGGAAGATCGAGCCAACGGTCGAGCACATTGAGCTTCGAGTTCACGAACGGAAGATCGATCGCGCCGCCTACGAGCGACAGGAACGCAAGCACCGCAAGCGGTACGTACATCGTCCACGGTGACTCGTGCGGCTCGTGGCCCGCGTGCGCGTCACCTCCGTGTCCGGCATCGTCGTGCCGCGCCGCGCCCACCGGTTCGGGGCCGACCGGCTCGGCGAGGACCGCTGCGTCCTCCGCGTGAGCGACGTCGGCTCCCGACAGGAACGCGGCGTCGTCACGGAAGCGCTCCGGTCCGTAGAAGACCAGCCAAACCTGGCGTGTCATGTAGAACGCGGTGAGCAACGCGGCAACCGCGCCGATCGCCCACAGCGCGTAGTCGTGGTTGAACCACGCCTTGGCGAGGATCTCGTCCTTCGACCAGAAGCCGGCGAACGGCACCATGCCCGCGATCGCCAGCCACCCGAAAATGAATGTGGCCGCGGTGATGGGCATGTACTTGCGGATCCCGCCCATACGCCGCATGTCCTGTTCGTCCCCCATGCCGTGGATGACCGAGCCGGCCCCGAGGAACAGGAGCGCCTTGAAGAAGGCGTGGGTGATCATGTGGAAGATCGCCGCGCTGTACGCGCCGACTCCCACCGCGAGGAACATGTAGCCGAGCTGGCTGATCGTCGAGTACGCGAGCACGCGCTTGATGTCGTTCTGCACCAGCGCGACGGTGGCCGCGTACAGCGCGGTGATCGCGCCGATCCAGGCGACGACCGTTCCGGCGTGGGTCGAGAGGTCGAAGAACACGTGCGCGCGGACACAGAGGAAGACGCCGGCTGTCACCATCGTGGCCGCGTGGATCAGCGCCGAGACGGGAGTGGGGCCTTCCATCGCGTCGGGCAACCAGATGTGGAGCGGCAACTGCGCGCTCTTCCCGACTGCGCCCACGAAGAGCAACAAGGCGATCGCCGTGACGGTCGACTGGGGCAGCGCAGAGATCGCGGCGGGAACATGCGCGGTGGTGCCGAGCGCGGAGTAGTCGAGCGTTCCCAGCTTCTCGAAGATCAGGAACATCGCGAGCATGAAGCCGAAGTCGCCGACGCGATTCGTGATGAACGCCTTCTTGCCTGCGACCGCGGCCGAGTTGCGCTCGAACCAGAACGAGATGAGGAGGTACGAGCACAGGCCGACGCCCTCCCAACCCATGAACGTGAGCAAGAAGCTCGAACCGAGGACGAGAACGAGCATCGACGCCGCGAAGAGGTTCAGGTACGCAAAGAAGCGCGGGAACCGCTGGTCTCCGTGCATGTAACCGATCGCGTAGAGATGGATCAGGGATCCGACCCCGGTGACGAACAACGTCATCGTCGACGACAGGGGATCTACGAGGAACCGGAAGTCGACCTTGAAGGAACCGGCCTGGATCCAGGTGAAGCCCTGCGAGACGTTCGCCCTCACATGCGGGCTGAGCGATCGCAACGCGAAGAAGGCGACGACCGACGAGACGAAGGACAACGAGATCATCGCCGTCGCGAGCCAGCCGGCCTTGGGCTCACCGATGCGGTTGCCGACCAGCAGCAACACGACCGCGCCGAACGCGGGGAAGGCGGGAATCAACCACGCGAGATCGAGAAGGTTCCGGGCGCTCATCGTCGTCAGCCCTTCAACAAGTCGACGTCGTCGGCATTGACGGACTGGCGGCGGCGGAATATGGCGATGATGATCGCGAGCCCGACGGCGACTTCGGCCGCGGCGACGACGAGCGTGAAGAAGACGATGACCTGCCCGCTGATGTCGTTCAGGGCGTTCGCGAAAGACACGAACGTGAGATTCGCGGCGTTGAGCATCAGCTCGATACACATGAACATCACCAGGGTGTTCTTGCGGATCAGCAGACCGACGGCACCGATCGTGAACAGTGCCGCGGCGAGCACGAGGTAGTAGGTCGCCGTGATGTGATCCGGGTAGCTGAGCGCGCTCACGTGGAGGTCCTCTCACGCTCCGGCGACCCGGCCTCCGGCAACCCGACCTCCGGCCGGTGGCCGCTCCGGCGGGCGAGCACAACGCTGCCGACCACCGCGATCACGAGTAGCACGGCCGTGATCTCGAACGCCCAGACGAAGTCGGTGAACAGGCTCGTCGCGAGCGTCTTCACGTTGCCGGAATCGGTGGCACCGAGGGCGCCGCGGGTGGAGTGCGCGCCGGTGACCCACCGGTTGCCGTGCACGAGCACGATGATGCCTACGAACGCGAGCACGCCGAGAACGATCGCGGCGACGCGCTGCAGTGGGTGTGCGTCGTCGAGCGGCTCGAACTTGTCGACGCCGAGCAGCGTGATCACGAACAAGAACAACACGACGATGGCACTCGCGTAGACCACGATCTGGATCGCGGCGACGAGCGCCGCATGCTGCTGCAGGTAGAGCACCGCCACGCTGACCAGCGTGACGAGGAGGAACAGCGCGGAGTGCACGGGGTTTCGGCCGACGACGACACCGAGCGCGCCGACCAGTACGAGCGCCGCGCTCGCGAAGAAGATGACGGCGTCCATCAGGCGTTGTCGTCCTCTATCGAGGCCCGCTGGCCGTGCTCGGGCGGCCGAACACCGAAACCCAGCTCTCCCGACCAGTTGACGCGCCCCTCGTACGCGCTCGAGCCCGACGGCGACGTCGATCGCATCCACGCGCTGGTGTGATCGTCTTCGCCGCCCAGCCAGAGCTCCCACGGCAGGCGCCGGGCGCGGCCGTCGTCGTCGACGAGGAGCTGCTCCTTTGTGTAAATGGCGTCGCTTCGGTTCGTGAACGAGAACTCGAACAGCTTTGTCTCCGTGATCGCCTCGGTCGGGCAGGCCTCGACGCACAGATCGCAGTGGATGCAGCGCAGGTAATTGATCTCGTACACGAAGCCGTAGCGCTCGCCGGGCGAGACCGGATCATCGATCGGGTTGTCGGCGCCACGCACGTAGATGCAGCGCGCCGGGCACACGCCCGCGCACAGCTCGCATCCGATGCACTTCTCCATCCCGTCCTCGTAGCGGTTGAGGACGTGCCGGCCGTGCATGCGCTCGGGCTTGTCGTGTTTGACCTTGGGGTACTCGGTGGTGAGGCGCGGCTTGCCCATCTGTCGCAACGTCACGAGGAATCCGGAGAACCGTCCCATCAGCGGAACTCCTCGATCTGCTCCTCGGCCTTCGGCATGGCGGCGAAAAGCACCCCGTACGCCGCAACCGCGGCGAGCACCGCGATGCCCGCAGCTGCGAGCCGGTTCCAGTTCTCGACCGTCGCGACCTGCACCGTCGTGGTGACGAGCACCCAGAGGATGGCGAGCTCGATGAGCCACTTCCAACCGAGCGACATGAGCCGGTCGTAACGCATCCGCGGGAGTGACGCGCGGACCCATACCGTCGCGAAGAGCAGCGCGAGCACCTTCAGGAGGAACCAGAAGGTCGGCATGAACCAGACGTTCACGACATTGGTGGGCGAGAGAAATCCGAGGCTTGGCCCGGACGGCCCACCGAGGAAGAGCGTCACCGCGATCGCGGACATTGTGATGACGTTCATGAACTCGGCGAGGAAGAAGATCGCGAACCGGATCCCCGTGTACTCGGTGTTGAACCCGCCGACGAGCTCCTGCTCCGCCTCTACGAGGTCGAAGGGCGGGTGGTTGGTCTCCGCGGTCGCGGCGATGAGAAAGATTCCGAAGGAGACGAAGGTGCGCAGCCAGAACCACTGCGTCAAGAACGACCACGCGTTGGTCCAGTGCTGCTGCACGAAGATGTCGTGCGTCGAAAGGGTCCCCGCTTGGATGAGGACGCCGAGCACCGCGAGCCCGAACGCGGCTTCGTAGGAGAGCAGCTGCGCGGACGCACGCACCGATCCGAGCAACGGGTACTTGGAGCCGGACGACCAGCCCGCGAGCATGACGCCGTACACACCGAGCCCGGACATCGCGAGGATGAACAGCGCGCCGATCGGCAGATCGGCGACCTGGAGATACGTCACATGGCCGAGGATCGAGACGGTGCCGCCGATCGGTACGACACAGAACATCAAGAACGCGGGCAGGATCGACAAGTACGGCGCGAGCCGGAACACCGTGCGGTCGGCGGAATCGGGTATCGACTGCTCCTTGAAGAACAGCTTGATGCCGTCGGCCAGGGTCTGCAGCACGCCGTAGGGCCCGGCTCGGTTGGGGCCGATCCGGTTCTGCATGTCGGCGATGACCTTGCGCATCGCCCAGATGTAGAGCATCACCGAGACGAGCAGGATCACGAACGCGACGACGACCTTGATGAGGACGACCGCGAAGACCGACCACGTGACGTCTCCGCGCAGCAGCGGATCGAGCGCGAGCAGCGCGTTCAACGCAGACTCTCCACGCGCAGGTCGACGACCGGCTGGGCGACGTCGATGAGCAGGGCCGCGCCCAGCCCGTCCGCGGAGAAGGCCATCGATGCGACACCGGCCGGAACCCCGGCGTCGGCGTGCACGGAGACGACCTGGGAGCCGCGAGTCGAGGTGACCTTGACCTGTCCGCCGGAGTCGACGCCGATGCGCGCGAGATCGCTCGGGTGCACCCGCAGTGCCGGCTCGGGAACCAGACGCTGTAGGAGTGGCGTCTCCGAGACCAGGCGACCATCGTCGTACAACGTGCGGCTCACCACGAGGCGCAGAGCGTACGCGTCGCGCGCGGGCGCTTCGGGATGCAGCCCGCGGCCGTCCCATTCGTAGAGCGCGGGCGCGTCGTCGGTGCTCGGGACGTCGAGCGCGTCGCCCGGCTCCGCCGGCGCCTCACCCTCGACCTTGATCGGATCCCACGAGGTTCCCGAGCCGTCGTCGGCCATGAGCGACAGGTCGCGCTGGGTGCGCAACACGATCTCGTCCAGGTGTGCGGCGATCGGCACGACGACTCCGTCGCGCGCGCTGCGGACCAGCTCCGACGTCACGCCCGCGAACGAGGGCGCGACGCGGGCGATCTCGTCGGTGACGTCGTCGACCGTGGCGAGGTCGAGGTCGTGCCCCAGGCGCAACGCCAGCTCCACGGCAATCCGCCAGTCGTCCATGGCGGTGCCTTCGGGTGCGACCTTGCGGCCGACGCGCTGCACCCGTCCTTCGAGGTTGGTGAGCGTGCCCGCCTTCTCGCCCCAGAGCGTGGCCGGAAGGAAGACGTCGGCGTGCTGCGTCGACTCGGACTCGAAACCGTCGACCACGATGGTGGTGTCGACCGCGTCGAGCGCCCGCCGGACGAGCACCGCGTCGGGGAAATCGCTCATCGGATCGGCCCCGAGCAACACGAGCACGCGGATCTTTCCTTCCGCCGCGGCGCGCAGGATGCCTTCGGTGTCGAGCCCGCGCTCGGACGGGACGCCCGGCCACCGCGCCGCGAACCACTCGCGGGCGCCGTCGAGCGTCGTCCGCCCGGGCAGGAACCCGGGCGTGAGCCCCGCTTCGAGCGCGCCGTGGACGTTCCCTCGCCGCAGCGCGGAGAGGAACCGCATGTCGTGGTTCCGCGCCAGCTCGGCGGCCGCGCCCACGACCGAACCCGCGCCGATCGCGAGGTTGCCGCGGCCGGTCACCATCACGACCGGACCCGGGCGTCCATCCGACACCCGCTTGATCTCGTCGTGGGCCTTTGCCGCGATCGGTTCGCCCGGCACCGTGCGCGCGACGACCGCGGCGTGTGCGGAGAGCTCGTGCGCGATCGGGGCGAGGTCGACGAGCGGCACGCCCAGCTCGAGCAGCGCCCGGCGCAGCCGCAGGAACAGCACAGGGACCTGGTCGCGGATGTCGTGGTCGAGCAGGACGATTGCGCTCGCGTGATCGAGGTCGGAGATCTCGGCGCGGGGCATGCCCAGCACGAACTCGGCGGGCAGGCCGTCGCCCAACTGCGCGTCGACGTGATCGGTACCGATGACGCCCTTTGCGAGGGCAGCCCACGCGTACGCGTCCTCGTTCGTCCCGCGCGCGCCGCCCAACACCGCGATGGATCCCGCGCCGTGCAGGTTCTTCGCCTTCTCGATCGCGTCGGCGGCACGATCGAGCGCGTCGGGCCAGGAGACCTCGCGCCACGCGCCCGCGTCGCGCACCTGCGGTTCGAGGACCCGCCGATCGGAGTGCACCCACTCCAGCCCGTACCGACCCTTGTCGCAGAGCCAGCCGTGGTTGACCGGCTCGGAGTCGACGCCGAGCAGGCGAACCAGCCGGTTCGAGGAGGACTGCACGGCTCCCCGGCAATGCACCGAGCACGTCGAGCACGAAGTCTCGACTGTGGCGAGGTCCCAGGGCCGGGCGCGGAAGCGGTACTGGCTCGCCGTGAGCGCGCCGACCGGGCAGATCTGGACCGTGTTGCCCGAGAAGTACGAGTCGAACGGCTGCTCTTCGAAATTGAGGACCTGCATGCGGTCGCCGCGATCGACGAAGTCGATCAGCGCGTCGCCGGCGATCTCGTCGGCGAACCGGATGCAGCGGGCACACTGGATGCAGCGCTCCCGGTCGAGCAGGATCAGCTCACTCAGCGGGATCGGCTTGGCGAAGTGGCGCTTCTCCTCGACGAAGCGTGACTCGCCCGGGCCGAACGCGAGCGTCTGGTCCTGCAACGGGCACTCACCACCGCGGTCGCAGACCGGGCAGTCGAGCGGGTGGTTCACGAGCAGGAACTCGAGCACGCCGTCTTGGATCTGCTTGACGGCGGCGGTCTGGGAGTGCACCACCATTCCGTCGGTCACAGGTGTCGTGCACGCCGGCGGGTACCCGCGTCCACCCTCGATCTCGACCAGGCACATCCGGCACATCCCGACCGGTTTCATCCGCTCGTGCCAGCAGAAGCGGGGGATATAGACGCCGTGCTCCTGCGCGGCCTTGATGAGGAGCTCACCGGGCTGGGCCTCGAACGTGACGCCGTCGACGGTCACTGTGACGGTCGACTTCTCCGCCTTGGCGGCTCCGGGCTCTGTGGTTGTCACGCGTGGACTCCGGCATCGGTACGCAGGCGTTCGAGCACCTCGTCGCGGAAGTACTTGTTGATGCTCGCGATACAGCTCACCGAGGAAGGCCCGAGCGGACAGATCGTCGTCTGCACGAAGGGCGCGTTGGTGACTCCGGGCGAGATGTTTCCGCCGACGGAGACGAGCAGATCGAGATCGTCGGGCCGGCCGAGCCCGTGCGACATCCGGTAGAGCACCTTCTCGACCCAGCCCGTCCCCTCGCGGCACGGCGTGCATTTGCCGCAGGACTCGTGCGCGAAGAACTTCGCGAGACGCCACGCGACGAGCACGGGATCCACCGTCTCGTCGAACACCATCACCGCCCCCGAGCCGAGCATCACGCCGAAGGTCTGTTGCACGAAGTCCATGTCGAGCGGCGCGTCGAGGTGCTCGTCGGCGCCGGTCAGCCACTGCGACGACGCGCCGCCGGGAATGAAGAACTTGATCCGCCGGTCGTCGCGGACTCCTCCGGCGAGCCCGTACAAGAGATCCCGGAAGCTCATGCCGAGCTCGACCTCGTAGTTGCCCGGGCGGTTCACATGGCCCGAGACGGAGAAGATGCGCGTACCCGTCGAGCGGTTGACGCCAAGCTTCGCGTAGGCCTCACCGCCCATGTGCATGATGTGAGGCACGGTGGAGAGCGTCTCGACGTTGTTCACGACGGTCGGTTTCGCGTACAGACCCTCGATCGCGGGAAAGGGCGGCCGGATGCGCGGCATACCTCGCTCGCCTTCCAGCGATTCGAGCAATGCGGTCTCCTCGCCACAGATGTAGGCGCCCGCACCGCGATGCACGACGATGTCGCAGTCGAATCCCGAGCCGAGGACGTTCCGGCCGAGGAAACCCCTCGCCCGCGCGTCGTCGATGGCGCGCGTCAACCGTTCGTGGCCGAGCGCGAACTCGCCGCGGATGTACACGAACGCAACGTTGCACTGGACCGCGTACGAGGCGATGACGATCCCTTCGACGAGCTGGTGCGGATCGCGCTCGAGCAGCATCCGATCTTTGAAGGTCGACGGCTCCCCTTCGTCGGCGTTGACCACGAGATACCGCGGGAAGGAGTCGGCCGGCAGGAACGACCACTTCTGCGCGGTCGGAAATCCCGCACCCCCGCGGCCCCGGAGGCCGGAGAGCTTCACCTGCTCCTGCACGTCGGCGCGGTCACCCTTCGCCAACACCGCACGGAGAACTTCGTACGCGCCGGATGCCAGCGCCCCGTCGACCGTCCACGAGTCGTCGGGCCGGTCGTGCAGGCGCCGGGTGACGATGCGCGTCTCCGCGATGTCAGCCAACCGGGGCTCCCGACACCGTGCGCGCCCGCCGGGCGCCCGACTTGTACTCCTCCACGATCTCTTCGGACGATGCCGGTGACACCCGCTCGTGGAACTCGTAGTTGACCTGCAGTGCCGGTGCGCCGCCGCAGGCGGCGAGGCACTCGACCTCCTCGATCGTGACGTCGGGCTCGGTCGAGTAACGCGCTTCGAGATGCTCGAGCACTTCGGGGCCGCCGACCACGAGACAGGTCACGTTGGTGCACACGGAGACGACGAGCTTGCCGCACGGGCGCCGCTTGAACATCGTGTAGAACGAGCACGTCCCGAGCACGTCGGCGGTCGTGCAACCGGTGAGCTCCGCGATCTGTTCGATCGCGTCGGGCGGGAGCCAGCCGTGCTGGTCCTGTGCGAGATGCGCGAGCGGCAGGATCGCAGATTTGGCCCGGGGGTAACGCGCGACGATCTCCCGCGCCCGGTGCAGGTTCGGCTCGTCGAAGAAGCTCACCGGTCCACCTCTCCCATGATCGGGTCGATGCTCGACACGATCGCGACCGCGTCGGCGACGAGGCTGTCGGATCCCATCGGGTCGATCGACTGCAGGTTGTAGAACGACGGGCCGCGGATGTGCATGCGCACGGGCTTGCCGGATCCGTCGCTCACCATGTAGCAGCCGATCTCGCCGCGCGGCGACTCGACCGACACGTAGGTCTCTCCCGCGGGGACCTTGAAGCCTTCGGTGAAGAGCTTGAAGTGATGGATCAGCGCCTCCATCGACTCGTCGATGCGGGCGCGCGGCGGCGGCGTGAGCTTCTTGTCCTGCACCCGGTAGTCGCCGAACGGCATCCGCTCGACGCACTGGCGCACGATCCTCACCGACTCGAGGATCTCGAACAGGCGGATGCGGTAACGGTCGTACACGTCGCCGTTGCTCGTGAAGATCGTGTCGAACTCGACCTGGTCGTAGGCGAGGTACGGCTGCGCCTTGCGCAGGTCCCAGGCGAACCCCGTCGAACGAAGGATCGGGCCGGTGATGCTGCGCTCGAGGCACTCCTCGGTGGTGATGACGCCGAGCCCGACCGTGCGCTCGAGCCAGATCGGGTTCTGCGAGAGCAGCTCGTCGTACTCGGCGACGCCCGCCGTCACGATGTCGCAGACATCGAGCACCCGCTGCTCCCACCCGTCGGGAAGATCGGCGGCGACTCCGCCCGGCCGGATGTAATTGCAGTTCATGCGGAGCCCGGTCACGAACTCGAAGATGCGCAACACCTCTTCGCGCTCGCGCCAGCCGTAGAGCATCATCGAGACCGCGCCGATGTCCATGCCGTTCGTCGCCTGGAACAAGAGGTGCGACGCCATGCGCGACAGCTCGCACATCATCATGCGGATCCACACCGCGCGTTCGGGAACCTCGACGTCGAGCAGCCGTTCGACGGCCATGGAGTAGACGAGCTCGTTCGCGAAGTTCGAGGCGTAGTCCATGCGCGTGACGTTCGTGGTCCCCTGCACGTACGTGAGCTCCTCGCCCGTCTTCTCCATTCCTGTGTGCAGGTACCCGATGACCGGCTTGATACGCAGGACGTCTTCGCCGTCGAGCTCCATCATGAGCCGCAGCACTCCATGCGTGGACGGGTGCTGCGGTCCCATGTTGATGATCATCGTGTCGCCGAGGTCGTCCTCCGGCCACATGCCCCCGCCGGCCAAGACCACTTCGCGCGTACTCGCGCGCAGCTCCTGCGCGCCTTCGTCGGTCTGACGCTCGAGCCGCGCCTCCTCTTGCTCCCAGGCGTCAGTCATGCCTCTCCCAGGCGTCAGCCATCACCATCGGAGTCATCGCGGGCTCGGATCTCCCTTGAACGTCACTGGTACGCGTGCGGCGGCATCGTCCTTGCGCAGCGGGTGCCCGTGCCAATCGTCGGGCATGAGGATGCGCGTGAGGTCGGGGTGCCCTTCGAAGGTGATGCCGAAGAGGTCGTACGACTCGCGCTCGGGGAAGTTCGCGCCGGGGTAAACGGGCGTCAGCGAGGGGACCGTCGGATCGGACTCGGGCACCTCGCAGATGACGCGCAGGCGGCGGTTGCGCGCATGCGACAGATAGTTGGCGGCGACCTCGAAGCGCTCGGGAACGATGCCCGCGACCGTCAATCGCGTGCCGTCGAGCAGATGGTCGACGACGACCGTGTCGACGAGCATCGTGAACTGCTCCTCGTCGCGCAACATCGTCGCGACGTCGGCCATCACCGCCCGGTCGACGTACACCACCGGTTGCCCGTGGCTCTCGACGAACACGGAGCCCTCGTACCGCGCGACGACGGCCGCGGCCACTTCGTCCGCGATGGCAGCGGCGACCGGTGCCTCCGGCGCGTCGTCATCGCCGGCGCCCTCGTGATCCGCTTCACGAGCGGTGTCGTCCGCCATTCTCCTTGCCTTGCTCGAGTGGTGGTCAGCCGGTCGGGAGCCCGGCGGGCTCGCGACCCAGTTCGATGCCCGCGCCACCGGTCGGAGACGCTTCGCGACGGCGCAGCAGCTCACCGGTTCGGATCTGCTCGTGCAGCGTGAGGATGCCGTGCATCAGCGTCTCCGGCCCGGGCGGGCAGCCGGGCACGTACACGTCGACCGGAACGATCTGATCGACACCCTGGACGATCGCGTAGTTGTTGAACATCCCGCCGCTGCTCGCGCAGACGCCCATCGAGATGACCCACTTCGGCTCGACCATCTGGTCGTAGACCTGGCGGAGCACCGGGGCCATCTTCTGCGACACGCGTCCGGCGACGATCATGAGGTCGGCCTGGCGCGGGCTCGCACGGAAGACCTCCATGCCGAAGCGCGCGAGGTCGTAGTGGGCCGCGCCGGTGGCCATCATCTCGAGTGCACAACACGCAAGACCGAAGGTCGCGGGGAAGACGGAATTGCGCCGGCCCCAACGGACCACGTCCTCGAGACGCGCGGTGACGAAGTTGTGCGGAACCTGATCGAGCCCCATCAGGCTGCTTCTTCCTCGCGTGCACGTTCCGCCGCGGGGTCGTACACCGCGCTCCCCGTACGCAACAGCGGACCGGGCAGGCGCTGGAACACGTCCTTCACCGGTCCCCACTCGAGCGCGCCGACCGAGAGCAGGTACGCGAACGGAACCAGCAGGACCAGCACAAATGCCGCCATCGCGAACAGGCCGAACGCGCCGAGGTCGCGGAACACGACCGCGAACGGGTAGAGGAACACAATCTCGACGTCGAGCACGATGAAGCTCATCGCGACGAGATAGAACTTCACAGGAAAACGTTCGGCCGGCTCCTGCTCGGGCACGATCCCGCACTCGTACGGGCTCTGTTTCGCGGAGTTCGGCCGTTGCGGCGCCAGGAGCTGCGACGCGACGAACGAGAACAAGACGAACGCGACGACGAGCCCGGCCATGACGAGGATCGGGAGGTAGTCGGCCATCGCGCGAGACGCTACCCGACGGCCCGCCTGGACGAGCGAAGCGTCTGGGGTATCGTGCGCCCGCGATGACCGAGCCGTCGCCTCCCGCGTCTTCCGCGCCCGGTTCGCCCTCGAACTCCGGGAACGCCACGAAGCCCGGGCAACCGTCGAAGCTGGTCGACTTCTTGCTGTACGCGGGCGCGGCGATCTCGTACATCGCGCTCGCGATCTACAACAAGTGGTTGCTCGACTGGATCGTGGGGCCGTTCTGGCTCGTCGCGTGGGTATGGGGCCTGCCCGCGTTGGTGAAGCTCGTACGGCGCCAGCCCGTGCGGCCCCGCCGCGGTCCCTACGAGGCTCCCCAGTGAGCTGGGCCGCGCATCAGTTCGAGGTGTACGCGGTCGAGGCCCACCTCCCGAAGAAGATGGTCGGTCAGATCAGCTGGTTCGCGATCTTCTTCGGCGACTTCACCCCCGACTTCCTCGCCAAGTTCTGGGTGTACGGCTTCAACTTCCGCGGCCGTCACTACGGTGCGACGAAGCCCTACCAATGGCACCGAGGTTGGCCGGGCATGGGCATCAGTCACACGCTGTTCTTCGGCATCCTCGTCACTCTCGGGATCTGGGCCTGGAAGCACAACCGGGCATGGACGATCGGATTCCTGCTCGGCTTCTCGGCGCACGTGCTCACCGACGTCAACGACAGCATCGGCACGATGCTCCTGTTCCCCTTCTCGACCTTGAACTGGAGCCTGCACACCTGGGCGTATGCGGCGACGGTGAAAGGGGGCAAGTACCTCGACGCGGCTTCGTACTTCAGCAGCCTCGGTCTAATGATGGACCTGTTCTGGTTCTTCGTGGTACTCGGGTCATGGCGTGTGCTGTCGCGCGAGTTCTGGCGCACAAAGGTCGTCCCGGCCGATCCGCACGCGTGGTCGTGGCTCGGGCAGTGGCTCGACGACCGCGGCCTGCTCGCGTTGTACCGGAGCGTGTTCTTCTATGGCGTCTGCCGGATGATCGCGTGGACCACATGGGCGCATCTCGTCGCCCGGCCGATCATCAACGGCGTCCGGCACAACGGCTATCCGTTCGATCTGTCGTGGACGGGACCGTGGTGGGTGCAGCGCGTGTCGCTACCGCACGTCACACCGCTGATCGTGCTGCCGATGGCGTTGATCCTGCTCGGCTGCGTCTACTTCGTCGCGAACGCGATCTGGGAGCGAATGGAGAGCGGCAGCATCAGGGCGATCGCCTGGCGGAACGTACGCCGGAACACCCGCTGACGCGGGAACGCGAGCACGGTGTCGACGGCTTCGACGACGTCGTCGCCGAGGACGGGCGCGGGATCGATGTCGAGGTCGCGCAAGAAGCTGACCGTCCGCAGCCCGACCGCAAGGGGATGGGGCTCCGGTATCAGACCGGCGGCGATGAGCGCATCCTCACACGGCCCCTTGAACAGGAACGCGGCGAACCCGAGGCTGCCCACGATGACGTCGGCCTTGCTCACACATTGTGCGCACATGCCGTCAGGCTACCCGCGGGCTCCGAGGACTTCACGCGCCTGGGCCGGCCAGTCCGTGACGACTCCGGCAAGACCGGCCTCCACAACCTCGGCGAGGCGGTCGGCCTGCTTGTCGGCCCGCTGGAACCAGGTGTAGACGGCGAGTCCCCGTTCGCGTGCGGCGGCGATGAATCCCGGCGTCGCCGCGTCCTCGTGCGCCGACACCGCGCGGGCGCCGATCGCCTCGGCGTCAGCGAGGAAGCGCGCGTGCCCGGTCGCGTCGAACGAGTCGCGGAGCAGGGCGACCTCCGCGTCGGGCAGGGCCCGCACGAACGAGCGCACGACGGGCATGTGCTGCGACCACGGGAGCACCCGCTGCTCGGAGCCCGTATCCCGCACGGCCGCCAGTACCGACTCCGCCGCGCCCGGATCCTTGGTGTCGATCGCGAGCTTGACGCCCGCCTCGCGCGCGGCTTCGAGCGCCTCGGCGAGCGTGGGGACGCCGAAGCGGGCGAGCGAAGGCGGGCTGAGCCACCTCACGGGCAGCGGCACGTGCTGGACGCGCAGCAGGAAGGGATCGTGGAGGAGGACCGCGGTGCCGTCCCGGCTGCGCCGTGCGTCGACCTCCACGACGTCGGCCCCCAGCCGCCCGCCCACCGCCACGCCGTCGAGCGAGTTCTCGCGAGCGTCGCGCGGGCAAGTCCGGTGCGCGACGACGATCGTGGTCACGATGACGGCGCGACGCGGACCATCGCCGCGAGCGTGCGATAGACCGCCTCGGCCGGCCCGACCTCCTCGGGCCGCAGCAGGTTCGCCATGATCCGCAGGACCCACTCCATGAGCGTGCGGCTCTGCATTCCCACCCGGGTCAGCTCGCGCATGACCGCCGGGTTGCCGATCGCCCGCACGAAGAGGCGCGCGACCTTGAAATAGAGGCCGTACACCTCGTCCAGGCGCGTCTCGTAGGTCTGGAGGGCGGTCCCGTCGTCGGTCGAGAGGGCCAGGTCGACCGCATCGGCAGCGAGCCGCCCGGTCTCGTACGCGATCGAGATCCCCTCACCGTTGAAGGGGTTCACGAAGCCCGCGGCATCCCCGGCGACGAGGAACGTTGGCCCGACGCGCGGCGTGACCGA
>Ga0335083_10000533_pt1 | contig 57359 bp, 46 predicted proteins | sample Lox_Sample_42_FD_206716 | JGI IMG/M metagenome (GOLD analysis project Ga0335083, IMG submission 206716) | Soil microbial communities from Loxahatchee National Wildlife Refuge, Florida, United States - Lox_Sample_4.2 | ecosystem: Environmental > Terrestrial > Soil > Wetlands | place: USA...
CCTGTAGACAGCGAGAGAAGAAATGTGAAGAGGAAGACCCATCCGTCGAGATGAACAGCCGAGGCGCGAGGCAGATCGACGGGTGCGAGCGCGAGAAGCGAACCCAGGCCGAGATAAGCAACGAATATGCCGAACGCGCCGCCCGCGAGCGCGACGAGCATGGATTCGGTGAGCAACTGCTGAAAGAGGCGGCCGCGGGATGCGCCCATAGCGATACGGACGGCAATTTCCCGGCCGCGCAAACCGCCTCGAGCGAGAAACAGGTTGGCGACGTTCGCGCAAGCAATCAGCAGAACAAAACCAATGGACCCGAGCAAGAGCAAGAGATAGGGACGAACATCCGCTCCGATCATTTGCTGGTACGGCCGAAAGCTGATGACGAGTTCCTTGCCGACCACTCCAGGGAATTCGCGGCGGAAGTCTTGCGTCACGATATTCATTTGGGCCTGAAGCCGCGCGGGAGTGACGTCCGGTTTTAGACGGGCCAGCACGCCGATGTTTTCTCCGCTGCCGGCAGATTTGGCAACGAGCGCGAGAGGCGTCCAAACATCCGCGGAACCACTATTCGGAAGATCGGTGGCAATCGCGATGGCGGCAAAATCGCGCGGCATGACGCCGATGAGAGTGAAAGGTTCGCCATTCAGAAGGATGTTGCGGCCGATTAGGGCGGGATCGGAAGCGAATCGGCGGGCCCAAAGGTTATGACTGATGATGGCGACGCGCTGGCCGTCGCCTGCGTTGTCTTCGGGAGTGAAGTCGCGGCCAAGCGCCGGGTGGATCCCGAGAACACTGAAGTAGGAAGAATCAACGGGCATGCCGCGCAGGTGTTCGGCGGCATTTCCGACCGCCAGGTTGTAGCCGACCGAAGTGTATCCGGCGATATTCTCAAACGGTTCGGTGTAGGTCTTTAATTGCCCCAATTCGCGGGAATCGAGGTCCATTTCGTCGCTCTGCTGTTTGTAGCTTTCGGCCAGTTCGACGATGCGATCCGGGTTGGGAAAAGGAAGCGGGCGGAGCAGGATGCCATAGACGATGGTAAAGATGGCGGTGTTCGCGCCGATCCCGAGAGCCAGCGTGAGAAGGGCGACGAAAGTGAAGCCGGGCGATTTGGCCAGAACGCGGAAACTGTATCGAATATCTTGCCAGAGGGTGGTCATCGAACACCTCGCGAAACACTGGGCCGAGGCAGGTTGACGCAGGGCTTCGTCGCTGACTGGTCCCTGCCTAAAGGACGGCGGGCCTGACGAAATATTTCTGGGGAGAGCTTAGTGAGAGAGAAATAAATTGGCCGGAGGCTAGGGTCCCCCATACCCGGGTGTTTTTTGCAAAGAGTGCGGAAAGTATTGAAGGGAATGAGGATAGCATTTTGGGCGATGCAAAAGAGTGCGCAAGAGTATGAAAACAAAGGAAACCTAAGTGCCGCGGAATGATGCTGATGCTGACTACGGTGGAGAGTCGTGGCTCGTGACAAGTGGCTAGTGGTTCGGGGGAACCCGCACACGGGTGCGTGATGGAAGTCATGCGGAAGCGGTTGAGGCGATTGGGGTTGCAGGCGAGAGAGGGGTGGGAAGGGGATCCTCGAGTGAATCATGGCGAAGAATACCACGGATGGGCTTTGTTGTCAAGATAAATATATACCTTTTATATATAGTTGAAAGTACAGGGTTTAAAAGACGAAGGTTAGATGCTGGCGCGCGGTTTGAGGGAGCCAGGTTCGAGGCTCCCAAAGAAAGGCAAAATACCGCGTCCCGGATGCGTGGGGATCCGGCATACCCAAAGCCGATTGTGGCCGATTCGCCACGATTTACTAGGGCTCTCAGACACTCCCAATCCAGATGTCCGGTGACCTGACTAATCGGGAGCCATCGCGTAGTGGCTCACGTCAATATGCCAAGCGCGGCCAATGATAAGGCGGTCCTGGGTCCTGAGGGCCAGCCACAAATCAATCGACGTGTCTTCAGCGTTCCACAAACTTCCACCATTTAAATCCCAAACGCTTCTCGGGGTCATTCTGAATCGCGGTGACAACGCCCAACCCTCCGGCGTGGAGAAAAATGACTGGTATGTACTCGCCTGCCGTGTCTCGATGCATCGGATCTCCCGGTTTCTTCGGCCGGGCCCAAACCTCAGTTTGAAATGGTTGCGACGCGACGATTCGTGGCGGCGCTTTCCCGTCGCCAACGTCGATGCGGGCCACGTGCACTTGCAAGGAGTTGTCCTGCCCCGAAAACCATGTGGCTGCCAATTCACCGTGGGCGCGAGCGATCAAGTACGGGAAATAGGAAACTTCATTTCTTTCCACGATATGCCACTTTGCCCAGGTCTCACCCTGATCAGGCGATCGCGCCAGCCACAGACCTTTTGCGGAGCCCCAAAGATAGTAGAGTACGCCGTCCGCATCCCAGGCAACCGGTTCGACCCAGCGTGGAGTTCCCTTGTCTTCGTCCGGACTCCAGTCGCGCTCGCCCGGGGCGGGATGCTTCTGCCAGGTCTTCCCTCCATCGCGGCTCACGGCGATCAGGTCTACACCCGGAGTAAATTTATTTCCCGACGCGGACAACGGAGTGATGCGAACCGCGATTTCACCACGCGGGCCGATGGCAAGATGGCTCGAGCCTCCCTGGTCGTTGATCCGCGGCCATTCGGTCCAACTGGCGCCGCGATCCTGACTGACCTCATGACGGACACCGTTTCCGTCATTCCAAATCACATGAGCGGCTCCATCGGGTGCCACTCCAACCCAGGGTCGGTCATCAAAGCGATTCTCTGACAAGACCCTCCACGACCATGTCACGCCAGCGTTCTTGCTGGCGCCAACTGCGATGCGAGTGCCTTCCCTCGTTTTGCGATCGTAGGTCATGGAGACGAAGTAAAGAGTGTCGTCGCGGCTGATCGCCAGATCCACGTCAGATTCGCCAATCGCTCCGTCCGCCTTGCTACCAACGTTCACGCTCTCCCAAGTGGCGCCGTGGTCGCGGCTTCGCCATAGACTGGGACTTTTTTCCAGGTCGCCGTCGTATCCACTCACGAAGAGCGTGCCGTCACTCACTTCGACGACCATTGGCTCACGGGCGAGCCTGTCAAGATGCTCCACGCTCTCGGTTGCGACGAGCGTTTTCGCTGTTGCTCGCTTACCCGCGGGGCGCTGCTTTTTCGATCCAAGTGCTTGACTGCCGAACGCAGCAGCAACGCATGCGGCCATGACAATCGGCGCGAGGCTCGAGACAACCGCCGTAAACAGTGGCGTTGAATGGCGAGTGTGCGGATTCAGAGATGTGTTGTTAATGACCATTCGCAAGACCCTCCACCCCAGGAAGGCATTCGGACACCGGAGTTCAACCCGGTTTCATTCCGAGGAAGTATAGGCCAGAGTGGCGCGGCAAGTGAAGTCTCCGGTGCGCCTTAGAAACGGCATCTTAAGAGTTGGAAACAGAACACTGGGGATTCTGGACGAATGACGGGCAATCCGGAAGTAATCCCCAAGTCCTGGCAGACGCGCTGACCGGACGTTTGCCCCACAATGAAATAACCTGGATGTCTTGTTTAGACGACGCCAACCACGCAAATAGGTTGGACGGCTGGATTTACACCGGCATTGTCCCGGCACGTTCTAGTCTACAACGAGAGTGCGTAGTTGCGGGCGTGTTGCAAACTCTTGATAAACGAGGAAACCGTAAGCCAGAGAGATTTTGGCGGCTGGTGGGTTTTTGGGGCGTTCGAGCGAATTGAACGCGGAACGCAACATGCAACGCTTTTAGTGGCCGGCGGGTTTCTGGTCGGGAGGCGGCGGCATGGGCGGAGGGGCGAATTTGGCGTCGTCGACGGGGACATTTTGCTGGACCTGGTCGATTTGGATGGTGAAGCGGTTGCCTGGGCGAGCGAGGGTCCAACGGAACGGAATTTTTACGCCGTCCTCGTCGCGGTAGTCGGCGTAGTCAATCTGCGTGGGATTGAAGCCGAGCGCGGTATTCGAGTAACGCACGATGCGAAGCAAGAGGCCGGATTGCTGGTCGAAGTAAAGACGCAAAGGCGGCTGGCCTTCGGTATGGCCTATGACGAGATAAGTATCGCGGCCATCGATTTTTTCGCCCGGAATGACGGTGAATTTTTTGTAGAAAGACTTAATGTCCGCGGCCAAATGCATGTCGGCGTCAATATGTTCGGCTGCGTTGTCGGCATCGGACATCAAGCGCGCGTGTCCGTTATTGCTGAGCCAGCCTTGCTTGCCATCGAACGCGGTAATGCTTTCTCCGTTAGGGAGATGCATGATGGAAAGGCGTTTGTCAGGCGATTTTGAATAAACCTCGAGGGGTAGCTGGTGGCCATTCGCCGTGATATTGCCCTTTTCCACGCGGCTGGTGACTTTTAGAAGGGCGGCTTCACCGCCGACCGCTTCGAGATATTTATCGAGAAGTTGATCGGCGGGAGGAAAGACAGGTTTCGCTTCGGCTGCTGAGCTCCCGCGTTCTGCCTCCGGTTTTGGCGCTTCGTCGCTGATGATGGGAGTGGCGACGGGGTCGGCCGCGCCGCGATGGCAGGAATAGCAGGTCACTTCGCGGTGCCCCTCAAAATCGTCCTTATTGATGGCGAACATCATCTTCATCATCTTGCGCGCGGTTTGCTTGGTCTTTTTGTCGTCCTTATCGAATACCATTTTCTGGCCTTCGCGGACGTGGCAGAACTCGCACTCGACGCCGAGCGAAGCGGTGATGAACTGCATGGAGGGAAAGATCAGGTCGGCCGGAACACCTTTTAAGACCTGAATATTCTTAAACTGTTCCTCGGCGAGCTTGGGGGCGGGGTGCGATTCCGGCGTATTGGATTGTGCGCTGGCGCCAACGATGGCGAGCCCCGTGCTTAGCGCTAGTCCGCAAAGAACAATCGTTATGTTGCGCCGGTTCGATATCATCTTCCATCCCCCTGGTCATTGAATTTCGGAGAAAAGTGTATCAGAAAGCGCGCCAGGGCTGCGCGGACGAAAATTGCGGCGAGGCCGTTCAGGCGCCGAGATCGCCGCGTTTGGAGAGAGCCGTGATGCGGTCGGCGGCGCGGAAGGCGAGCGCCTCGATGGTCATGGTAGGCTGGCCGCGGCCGGAAGTGACCAGGCTGCTGCCGTCGCAGAGAAAAAGATTATTGACGTCGTGTGTCTGGTGGTCGGAATTGATGACGGACGTTTTTGGGTCGTTACCCATGCGGCAGGTCCCGAGCAAGTGCACGCCGAATTGCTGCTCGCGCGCGGGGAAGGACCATTTTTTCACGGCGCCGGCGGCTTCGAGAATTTCCGCGGCGCGAACGTTCATCCAATTGCAGAGCTTAAGGTCGTCGGGATGATCCTTGTAGGTCATGCGAATGGCAGGGAGGCCCCAAGCGTCTTTGAGTTCTGGATCGAGCGAGATGCTGTTGTCCGCGACAGGAAGCGAAGTGCCGTGGCAAAAAATCTCAAAAGTGCGTGGAAAGTTGTGGCTTAAAACGTCCTTGAAGCCTTTGCCCCAACGTGGAGCGCCGGGCGGCATGCTGCCAAGAGCGAAACTGATGGGCGTATCCGTAAAGCGCGCATCGAGTCCGCCGCCGCCCCGGAAACCGACTTTGTCTGGATCGAGCTCATAAAAATCGTGAAGGACGCGGCTGGCGGCAAAACCTTTGTAGTCGTTGAGGGGATGCTCGAAAAGACCTCGTGAGATGGCGGCGCTATTCATCATCAGATGTTTTCCGACGAAGCCGCTGCTATTGGCGAGGCCGTTGGGAAATTGTTTATTGGCGGATAGCAGGAGCAAGCGGGGCGTTTCCGCACCATTTGCGCAAATAACGACGGCTTTGGCTTTCTGGCGCTGGACGGCGCGCTTTTCGTCGAAATAAACGGCTCCGGTGGCGCGGCCATTGGCATCGAGATCGATCCGATGAACGTAGGAGTTCGGGCGGATTTCGCATCGGCCGGTTTGTTCCGCCATACGAATGGCACTGGCAAGGGAACTCGATTTTGCGCCAACTTCACAGCCGAATCCCAGACAGAAGCCGCAATTGATGCAGGCGCTTCGGCCCGGACGCGGTTTCGAGAGAATGGCCATCGGCGCCGGGAAAGGATGAAAACCCAGCTTGCGCGCGGCGCGTTCGAAAAGGACTCCGGAAGATTTCACGGGCAGCGGAGGCATGGGATAAGGCTTGGAGCGAGGCGGATCAAACGGACTTGCGTTTTCGAGGCCAGAGACACCAATCTCCCATTCAACTTTTGTGTAGTACGGCTCGAGATCCGCGTAGGTGATGGGCCAATCGACCAAATCGGCGCCGGCGGCAGGGCCAAATCTGGTGTGCTCGGTGAAATCGATTTCGTGGAAGCGCCAAAAATTGGCGGTGAAATGAACGCTCGTGCCGCCGACGAGGCGGCCGTACATGATGGCGCGCTGATGCCTGGCTTTTTCGTTCGGCGTCTTGCGAAAAGTATTGGGCTGGAGATCGGGATGGTTGGTGAGCAAATCGAATTGCCTGACTTTGATTTCGTCGTGGACGAAGTCTTTTTCGGTCAGGTACGGCCCTTGCTCGAGAACAACGACGCGGAAACCGTTTGTGGATAATTCCTTGGCTAAAATGCCGCCGGCCGCGCCGGAACCGACGATTACGAAATCGACTTCGTCGGTTGTTTTGTATTTGGGCTGGTCAGGATTCATGATTTGGTCTTGTCCGCGGATGCTGGAGCCGGCTCCCAACCAGGATAGTCCTTGTCGTAATAGCCAAAGGGCGGCTGAAACATGTGCTCTGGATCGCGGCCGATGGCTTTCCAGCCTACGCCATCGCGATTGCCCATGCGGCCGGAGTCGGGATCGATCAGAAAACCCGTAATAGTGTCCACGCGAATCATTTCGAAGAAAGACTGAGCTTCGGCGAGCGAGCGCGAAGCAGGCCGTTTAGTGCCTCCAAAGTGCCTGTCCAGGGATTGCAAGATTTGATCTTGCTGTTCACTGGTGGCAGCAGAGAATTTCACGGTTCCCGGAAAGGTTTCGTGGAGAACGGTCTGAAGTTGGGATAAGCCTTCGGAGTATTTCTTCTGGTGAGATTTCGCGAAGGTGACGAGAGCCCGGTCAATGAAAAATACGACGCCGGCTTCATGCGCGCCCGGCGTATCGGTTGCCGGAAGGATACGCGCCGAGATGGCGTCAATTTCAGCAGCTTGCTCGGGAGAAAAGAATTCAAACTTGGCCGGCGCGGCGGAGTTCACGGCCTGACGTGCGTGGGCCGCAGCCGAGAGCATGGCGGGCCAATGGATGGATAGCCACCCGGCCGACATTCCCGCTAGACCATGAGACAACATTTCCCGGCGAGTGAAAGTGTTCTTCATAAAATCATGCGTTAAATGGAAGCGAAGTGAATGTATGCTGTGGGCCGGACACGGTCAAGCGAAAATCGATAAGAGATGTAAATCGCTTGGGCCGAATTGGCCAGCTTGTTTGCAGAGCGTCACGGGGCTAGTGTACGATTTTCTCCACAAGGGGGAAAAAGCAAATTCCCGATTGGTTGCAGCAAAAGAATGGCTACCCTCACAGGCGCAATAGGAACAGGAAGCAAGTGGCTGCTCGACAAAATTGTCGGCGTGCTCGCCGCGACGGGCGTTAATCCCAATTTTCTGACGTTTCTGGGGCTGGTAGTGAATTTCGTCGCGGCGGCAAATTTCGCTCTGGGAAATTTCCGGATCGGCGCGCTGATTATATTCTGTGCAGGCTTCCTGGACATACTGGACGGCCAAGTGGCACGGCGGCAGAACCGCGTAACAGCATTTGGAGCTTTCTACGATTCGACGCTCGACCGCTATGCGGACATGGCGCTCTACATGGGTCTACTCGTCTATTACTCGGTGAGCGGTAGAACACCTTACGTCGTGCTGGCGGCCGTGGCAACGGCGGGATCGGTGATGGTTAGTTACGCGAGGGCGCGCGCGGAATCGCTAATTCCTTTATGCAAGGTCGGCTTCATGGAGCGCCCGGAGCGTCTGGTGCTGTTGATTATCGGCGGGGCGTTCAACCGGATGGGGCCGGTGCTGTGGGTGATCGCGGTGGTCTCGACGATCACGGTGATTGACCGCATCGTATTTACGTGGCAGGAAACGAAAGCCGGGCGCACCATCCCTGGGATCAAACTTCCTTCGTAGTATCCGCGCCTAGAGTGCGGACAAGCGCTCAAGAACCTACATTCGCGGCTTTTCCAAACTTGCTTCCACCGGGGCGGAGATGATTTCTCTTACGCGGTCGCGCAGGCGAGGTACGTCCTTTTTTGTCAGACCTTTGGTTTCGATGGTGTCGTGAAGATGGACGGTAACGATAGCAGGCCAAAGCATCCAATGGCCGGTACGGTGGTGGCTGAAAGAGCCGATAATGCTGACCGGCACAATCGGTATGCCTAATTGCTGGGCAACGCGAAAGCCGCCGTCTTCGAAGACGTCCACGTGACCATCCCGAGTGCGCTTGGCCTCGGGAAAAACGATGAGGCTAGTGCCGCCATCAACGGCGTCCTGAGTAAGCCGCCACATGCGCTTGAGGTCAGAAGGGCGACGGACATCGGGAACGGGGACATTGCCAAAGCGCTTCATGAGCCAACCGTAGGCTGGAATCTTGAAATGCGATTCCAATTCCCAGCCACGCACGTACTGGGGGATAGCGCAATAGAGCATGAACGGATCGAACAGGTTTACGTGATTCACCATGAAGAAGCAGGTCCGGCGAGGATCAAAACCGGGAGAGCGGACGACGTTGATGCGTGCGCCGGAGAGAAGAGCGATCCGGCGGCAGAAGCTGCGCTGAAGCCAATCGTGCTTGCGAGGATCGAGGAAGATTCCAAAAAAGACAAGCACCGGAGCAACAACAAAAAAATGTAAACCGCTGAGAACCCAAAGGAAAGCGCTCCGCAAGGCAAGCAATACGCGCTTCATATATAGATGTCCACGGCGGCAGGGACGAGGCCCAAAGAAATACATTCGAGAGCGGCAATCTCGCCGTCGATGAGCACGTCCACGGGAACAGGAGTGCCGAATTCGACGCGACGAACGGCGCGGCGCGACGCGAGAAGATGTTGAATGTGGGTGCCGTCATAAAGCTTGGGAAGCATTCGCAGCAACCCTATGCGGCCGATGGGCCCCCAACGGACAAATTCGATGAGACCGTCGGCAGGGTCAGCTTGGGGTGCGATCAGCATGGTGCCGCCGGTGAACTTGCTGTTGTTGAATGAGAGAAAAAGGCAGCGTGTTTCGTCCCACGCTTGATCTTCATCGCAGCGCAAACGAAAAGCGCGGCGCCGCAACTGGATGACCCGCACGAAAACGCCTAGCAAATAGCCGAGATAGCCGAACGGCTTGAAATATCGATTTGTGAGTGCGCCAACGTCGGCGGTGAAACCTAAGCTGAGCAGGTTGAAGGAATAGATTTCTCCTTTGGCATGGGTAAGACGGAGAAGATCGACCGGGCGTTTTCGATCCTCGATCAATGCCTGCAGAGAAGCATCTGCGCCTTCCGTCGTAAAATCCCGAAGGAAGGAATTGCCCGTGCCGAGGGGAAGGAAACCCAGCGAGATACGTTCCTGTGCGGCCGCGCGTTGATAAACTCCATTGAGAATTTCGTGGGCCGTGCCGTCGCCACCGACGGCTATGAAGCGGCGATACCCCTGTTCATAGGCTTCGCGCGCGAGCTCGACGGCATGGCCCGGGCCGGTCGAAGCCAGGACATCAATCTTCAAGCCCTTTTCGCGCAGGCGGGCGAGAGCGGGCCCGGCGAGTTTGGCCGAACGGCCACCGCCGGCCGCTGGATTGACGATAGCGAAGAATCTATCCTTCAAGTCTCTCCTTTTGCTTCATGCTTACTGCCATTCCTCGAGCGGCGCTACAAAGGCAGAAACGCGGCTTCCCGATCAAGTTTCGCAAGCTGCTCCGCAAGAGCGTTCCTCTTTATCTTCAGCGATGCGGTGCGCGGAAAGTCCTCGTCGAAAAGAACTACGCCGTGGATACGTTTGTAATTCAAGAGCTTGCTGTTGCGCGTGGAAATATCGCGGCGCAGTTCCTCGGTAAGAGACTGGCCGGTCTCCAGATGTAACGCAAGCACGAGCTGTTCGCCGAGCATCGAGCGCCGGGGCCAGATGAAGTTGGCGGCGAAAACGCAAAATTCTTTCACGGGAAGGCCTTCGAAAACTGACTCGATGTCTTCCGGATAGATGTTTTTGCCTTCCTCGGTGACGATCATGTTTTTCTTGCGGCCAAAGAGTTGCAAGTGGCCAGTGTCGTCGAGGCGACCTAGATCGCCGGTCATCAGCCAGCCATCGACAATGGCTTCAGAGGTGAGCGCCGGTTCGTTCAGGTAACCGGACATAATTGTCTTGCTGCGGACCGAGACTTCACCGATGCCGTCGGCGCCCGGGTTGAGGATGCGAACCTCCATGCCCGGAAGCGGCTTTCCAACAGTATCTGCACGAAACGGTTTCAGATCATTCACCGTGATTGCAGTACCCGCTTCGGTAAGCCCGTAACCGTTGGCCACAGGAATGCCAAGATCGTAAAAGAATTGCAGAGTCTGCGGCTCGGTGAAAGCGCCGCCGACAATGATGGTGCGCAGCGCGCCGCCAAAAGGCTCGTGAACCTGTTTCAGCAAACGGCGGCTCAGGCTGAGGCGAGGGCGGCTTTTCGTCAGCGCTTTGTTGACCGCGATGAGCGCGTTCAAAACTTTGCGTTTGCCAGATGGCAGCTCGTTGAATCGCGCCTGCAAACCCTTCTGCAGATTTTTCAGAACGAGCGGAACAAGGCTGACGTAGGTGATTTTGTACTTCGAAAATGCCTCGCGGACATACTCGGGGCGAAGCGTGCGCAGGTGAACGACTGCGGCACCGCACGTGAAAGGACCGAAGAAGCCAACCATGAAGTCGATGGCATGATTCGTCGGCAAAATGCTGAGATAGCGCACGCCGGGCCAAAAAGGATAGAGAGAAGTAAGCGCGACGCACTGTTCAAGGTAATTTTCGTGCGTCATCATGCAGCCCTTGGGGCGGCCGCCAGTGCCCGAGGAATAGACGATGCAAGCTACGTCCGTGCGTGCGCGGGGAACAAAGTCAGGCTCGCCAATGCTGCGAAAGTCTTCCCAACGCTGAGCGCCAGTGAGATCAGCGTTGGCTGGGGCCTCGGTAACCACAATTGTCCGCACGTTTGCCGCCGCCGCGCGGCCTGGCGCCATACTCAATTGCCGCCAGATGGGATACTCGGTGATCAAGACTTGCGCGCCCGAGTGTTTGAGCAATTGCCATTGTTCGTCCGGCGAAAGTTTGTAATCGAGAGGAACCAGGACGCCGCCTGCGAAAAAGATTGCGTAGGCGGAAATGAGCCACTTGGATTGATTCGTCATGATGATGCTGGCTCGGTCGGCGGCGGCAAAACCTGCATCTTGCAACGCCTTCGCGAGCGGATGCGCCCGCTGTTGGAAGTCTCGGTACGTCAGCCGTTCTTTTTCACGCTCGCGATCGGCTTCAATCAGGCAAACTTCATTTGCGAAACGATCGAGCGCGTCTTTCAAGGCTGCGCCGATGGATTGATATTTCGATAGGTCCAGCATTACAGGCGGGATTGGATCCTCGAAGCCAGAGTGCGGAAGTCGCTTACGCCCTGCACTTCGTAGTCAGGGAGCTCAATGCCGAAGTGATTTTCGAGGCGGCTCAGCATCTCGAGAGTTTGCAAGCTGTCGATCCCGAGTTTCTTGAAGAAATCGTCTTCCGGGGCTAGCGAGCCGGCAGGCACGTTGAAGTGCTGGGACGCCAGATCGAGTACTTCCTGGGTGGTCTGCTCAAGTGTGCGCATGGAAGCTTAAATTTACCATTTTCCAGACGAAGAATGAAAATCCGTGCAGAAGCGAGACACGCCGAATGCGTCGACAGAATCAGGGCAAATACGGCATTGCGTTCGTGGACTCGACGAATTTCTTAAGTGCCGCCATGACCGCGGGGCGCGTGAACAGTTCGCAGAACAGTTCGATTTCGCGACGCAGCTCTTCGTGCGGAATCGGCTTGATGAATTTTTTCGCGGCCGCCCGAGTGACGCAGTCAAATTTCAAAATTTGGGCCGCGGTCGCTCGCGCGTTACGCAGCGCTTCCCCTTCCGAAGCGAGCTGTGCCACCAGGCCTACGGCCTGTGCGCGCGTGGCATTGACGCTTCGGCCTGTCAGGAGCAGATCGCGGACAAATGCGTTTCCCAGGTCGCGCTTGAGGCGCGGGATGCCGCCGAATCCGGGGATCAAACCGAGACGAAGCTCGGGAAACGCGAAGCGCGCCATCTTGTCGGCCACGATAATGTCGCAGGTTAGAGCAAGTTCGAAACCTCCGCCAAAACAGACACCATGCACCGCAGCGATGGTCGCAAAGGGCGCGGAATCGATGGCGTTAAATGCGTCGTGGACACGCTCAATGAATGACCGAACACCCGCGAGCCTCTCCTTTTCTGATAACGGTGCAGCTCTGTGATAAAGCTCGCGAAGGTCCGCGCCGGCAGAAAAACCGTGCTTGCGGTTGCTGGAGATGATGCACGCCGCGGTTTCCGGTATCAGCGCGGGAAATGCGGCGACAAATCGTTCGAGCTCCGCCAACATGTCCGTCCCGATTTCATTGGCGGGCTCCCGGTCCAGCACCAGCTCGATCACGCCATCGCGCCATTCCCATCGCAGAGCCTTGCCAGTGAACGATTTCACGCACGGCTCCCTGTGGCGGCTTTGCTATCGCGCGCGCCTGCGAACATCGCATTGATTTCCTCCGCGAATCGGGCGTTGATGGCGTCGCGTCGCAATTTTCCCATCACGGTCAGGAGGCCGTTCTCAGGCGTGAGCGTTTCAGAGAGCACGCTGAAATTGTGAATCTGGCGATAGTGCGGAAGCTCTTTATTCAAGACATCCAGCGCCGCTTGCACAGCGACGGCCTCGACAGGCCCCGTGACAAGCGCGCACAAATAACCGCGTCCATTGCCGACTACAACGACTTGCTGCGCCGCAGGAAGGAGCCGAGCCAGCTTTTCTTCGATTGATTCGGGAGAAATTTTGTGGCCCGAATTGAGCACAATCAGATTTTTGATTCGGCCGGTGATACGCCAGTTCCCGCTGACATTCACCTCGCCTTGATCGCCGGTATGGAACCAGCCGTCTTGCAACACGCGCGCTGTCTCCTCGGAGCGGTTCCAGTAACCCGGAAAGATGTTTGGCCCCCGGACCACAATCTCATCGTTTTCGCCGACTTTCATCTCAATGCCGTTCACGGCCGAACCGACGTAGCCCGGTTCCACGGGAACGCGCGGGTCATCCAGCGTGCATATGGCGGTCGTCTCCGTCAGACCGTAGGCTTGAAGCACCGGAATGCCAAGCATCAGAAAAAACTGCTGCGTCTCCGGGGCAAGAGGCGCCGATCCGCAAATCAGCGCACGAATATTCGGGCCGAAGCGCTCCTTAACTCTGTTGAATATGAATCTGCGGCCAAGAGCCAGCCAGAAAGTGTCAGCCGCGCGACCTCGGCCTGCATTCTTCCGCAACCATGCCTCGCGTGCTTTTGCGTATAGCGTCCTTATGGGCAAGGAGCGCTTGAAGAGAGCGTCTTCGACGCTGCGGCGAACGCGTTCCAGAAGTGTCGGCACGTTCAAGAAATAATGCGGCGAGGCCAGGCGAATTTCGTCCGCGAGCTTGGTCAAGTCCGTGGAAAGCGTCAGCACGCTTTCTCGCGAAAGACACGTCAGCAAAGTGATCCACGAGGCCGCGAAACTGAACGGTCCGTAGTGAAACACGCGATCAGGTTCGTGCGTTGCTCCCATGAGCAGCTCAAGGCGCTCGCGAGTGCAGGAAAGCATGTGCGTAACGTTGCCGACATTCAAACAAACGCCTTTGGGCTCGCCGGACGTGCCAGAGGTGTAGATGATCGTCACGAGATCCGAATCTACGCGCGGATTTGGCTCATCGAGCGACAGAGCTTGGGGAACAGGCTCTTGCAGAACTTCATCAAAGAGGACCAGCCTTTTCGACTCCGACCATTGCGGCGGCAACGATTTAGCCACGGCTTCACCGAGTGCCGCGTCGCTGCTAAAAAGAAATCGCGGCAGGCAATCTTTCATCATCGCCGCCAATTCGGCCGGCGCTTGGCGCGCATAAAGCGGAACGACGATAACGCCCTCGGCGAGCAAAGCGAGGTTAAAGGCCACCCACCGTGCAGAATTGGGGGCGAGAATCGCGCAGCGCTCGCCGGGTTGATGCCCCGTGCGCTGCAGATATCCGCGCACGCGCTCCACCAACGCGAGCAGTTCGCTTCCAGAAACGCTAGTGAACTTTTCTCCGTGAATTTCGCGCAGCACGACGCGGCTGTCGGCCTTTTTCAGTTGCGCGAAAATATCTTCGATGAAGTTAGGCATAGCGGCCGGCGAAAATCATCGAGATGCAATTCCCGCGACGGAATGTTGTGGCGCGGACGCACTGGAAGAATCGTAGCGCTCGACGAGTTGCAGCAGAGTGCCGTTCAAGGGCGGCAGATAGTCTTCCCAGGAAAGAATTCCCGAGCGCAACGGGAATTCCGGATACGTGCGCCGCATGGCGTCCTCGAGAAACGTTCCCATGCGAGCCATGACTTTGAGGTTGCGCACCACGGTTTTTCCGATGCCGTCGGTCACTGATTCTGATTCTGCCACCAGCTTGTCCATCATGGTTATGAGCTTTGGTTCGAGTTCGGGATCGTCCACGGTCAGGAAAAGATGTTGGTGGCCGCGTTCGCGCATGAGATTTCGAATGCGCTCGTCCATCGTAACACCCGCCGAAGCCACCAAACTCGGCATGGAGGTCACTATTCCGTGATAGCGCGACGAAACCATGTAAGTGCCGCAGCGGAGAATGGAGACCATCTGGAACATGTCGTAGTCGTCGGAAGTAAAAATCGGCAACCCTGGCAAGGCTTGGGCGATATCGCGGCAGGCAACTGCATCCAACCGCTCCATCGCGACGAGAATCGGAAAAACGCGGTGGCGCTGCGTGAAGGATCGCAGTGCGTTGATAAACGCCGATATATACCGCTGGTATTTCGCCTCGACGGCCGATCCGGACTGGAAAAAATAGACGGTGCGGTATTGGCTGTCCTTGTACGCGCCAGTCGTCGCGCGCGCGATGTATTTTCCGATCGAAGCTTTAACCGGCCAGACAAAGGGATGAATCGGACAGACCGCTAGCACGGGAGTTTTCTCGTCCCACCCGGCATCGCGCAGGGCTTTTCGCCCGTACGCCGGCGGAAGCGATTCAAACGTCCAGGCGGTGTCCGTGCCAAGCTCCGTCGGAATCCCTAGAGAGCTTAGAAGCTTCTGAGATTCCTCATTGCGGGTGATGATCAGTGAATCATGAACGTATCGCTCACACATCCGCTCTACGAGCCGGTCCATGTGTCCGGCCTCACCACCATATCCCAAAGAAAGCTTATTCTCCGCCGAAGCGAGTCCGAGCGAGCCGATCATCATGGTTGTCAACGCGTTGGCGAATTTGCTCTTGAACATCGAACCTTCGCAGGCAATCACGCCGTGATTTTGCCGGACTTCGCGAAACAAAAACGGCGGAAAGACATCGGGGAGATAGACCTGCTGCGTGCCTTCGAAGTAGCCGCGCGTGCGATCAAAACTCTGCGTCATCACACTCAAATCCACATTTTGCGCGCCAAGCACGTGGCGCACTTGCCGCAGCATTTCCTGCACACGGACGTCAGAGCCGGTGTTTCGGGTGCCGTTGTAGCCGGCGAAAAGCAGTTTCAGTTTATCGCCCGGTGTCCAGCGCTTTCCCATCCCAAAAACCCAGCCCAGCCTTCTGATCTCAATCAGTGCGCTGACCCACGCTACAAGCAGAAAGTCCGTCATACGCGAGCGCCTCCCGCCACTGCGGATTTTTCCGGTACATCTATCGGCGGCCACGGTTTGGCCGGATAGTGAAATTTGTTTTCGCGGCTGAATCTCAACAACTGAAACGCGTACGTTGAAAATTTTGCAGGTGTTTCCCCAAGCTCAGCCACCACTCGTGAATTGTCAAAGACCGTGTTCCAATCCAAATACGGCCAGAAAACCTTCAGAAGTGATGCCCCATGGGCGACCGCGCCTTTCCTCGTCGAAAGCCAGTTCACAGTACTCGAGAACGCGTGCCCAAACCGTGGCCAGTATGCCGGACGCCGCCAGCCGCCTGCCTCGGCCAGCGCATCCGTCAATTCCTTGTACGTCTGCGATCCCATCCCAGAAGACAGATGGTAAATGCCGTGAGCAGGTTCGTCCTTCTGGTGGATCGTTACGATGGCTTTGCTCACATAATTGGCGGGCACGATGTCGATTTTATCGCGGGAGCGTAACGGAAGAACAGGCAACCGCACGAGCACATCAAAAGCCTGGACCATATCGAACTGGGAGGTTTGCTCGTGGCGGCTATCGCCTAAAATGATCGCAGGCCGGAAAATCGTGTGGGGCACGTCCGCCAAAAGCTGGTGAATCATGTGCTCGCCGAACTTTTTTGTTCGCGCGTAGGGATCATAGTCCGAGCGCGTCCAATCAATCGCCGCATCTTCAGTCACAACTTCGTTCCGCCGTTTACCCGCCACGGCCACCGTGGAAATATGCGAGTAGCGCCTTAGGCCATTGCGGTTCTGCGCGCGGCGGGCCAGTTGAATCACTTCCAACCCGCCTCGCAAATTGACGTTGAGGCACTGGCGTTCCGACTTGCGGTTTAGCGAAGCTGCGCAATGAATGATGGAATCGGTCGAGTCTACGAGGGCATGATATTCGTCGTCGGCAAGGCCGAACCGTTCGCCAGTCAGATCGCCACGAAAAATGCGCACGCGCGAAGAAAGATATTCGTAAAACTCGGGAAAACCGAGATGAAGTTGCAGCGAAGTCCACAACCGCTCTCGCGCTTCCTCTTCGGTCTTCGCTCGAACTAGAAGATTTAGCTTGTCGCGATGTTCGGCAAACAATCCGGCGACGACGTAGCTGCCCAGATATCCCGTTGAGCCGGTTACGAAGATCGCCATAGTGGGTCCGACGGCGTCGCATTATTGGAGACCACAGCGGCCGGAGCGCTTTCGGGGGTCCACTCCAGCTCGCGCGGGACACGCGACTCCAGGGGGCGGCCCTCCATCAAGGGATAGCACCAGCGGCGAAGTGCTGGAATGTGCACATTAATCCAGTAATCCCACCAATCGATCGATTCGGGTGAGAAGTCGAAGATAGCCTTCTCTTCGGCCAGGAGCGCAGCGGAAAGCAGTCTGGCGTTTTCGCATTCGAAGACGTGCTCATTGTGCAGAATAAACGGCTCGTACAGCTCGATTAGCTTTTCGGCGCGGATCAATTCCCGTTCCTGCCTGGCGAGTGGCGCCTTTTTCATGTGGAGGGAAACAGCGGCGCGATTGATGCGTGAGATAACGGCCTTCTGCATCGGAATGGACAAACGCTCGTAGCGCTGCTTAGAAACTGGGATGGTCTCGAACTTCACTTTCAGCCAGTGCTCGATTCCCTGCTGCGTCCGGTAATGCTTCCGGTGCGCCAGTCCTGTCAACTCTATGCTGCGGCCCATGTTGACAGGATTGATGGCCGAGGTGGCCAGCTGATAGAGCCGCGCGTGCCGGCGCGAAATTACCGCCGCCGCGATCAGCGTCATGCCGCGGCAAACCATGTCCACGGGAATCACATCGAGGCACTTCCGCTCGTTCGAAGGCAATTGCCGGAAATTCGTACCCAGCAGGTATGAAAGTGGGCCAGAAGTGTTGATTCCCTCGTTCCAACCGGTGAACGGCGAACGCTCGGAACTCTCCACGATGGATGGACGCACAATCGCGATCGGCAACTCGTCGCTGCTGCGCGCGAGCATCGATTCTCCGAGGCTTTTTGTGAACGTGTAGGTGTTCGGCCAGCCCAAATGTTGTGCTCGACGGAGTCCTATTCGTACCAACCGGTTGCGTGCCCAGCGCAGCCGATTCCGTTTCAATACGCCGTCCAGCTCCGTCGCAGGGACGGCCGACGGCTCCACGCCCTTGCCCAATGCCTGCCGCCGCAATGCTTTCGTAAGTTCGGGGCTTTCCGCTCGTTCTTCAACGCGCCGAATCGTCTCCCGCAAGGAGGCGATCTCCTTCTCAGCGTCGAATTCCGGATCGCGCGAGGGGTTGTAGTTATCATGCAGCTCTTCCGTCACGCGACCGTCGCGCATGCCCACTACGTAGCAGGTCGAGAGATGCATCAGGCCGGCGTGATCGCATTTCCGCAAAAATTCCAGCAAGTGAAGCGTGGAATCCACATTGGAGGAAAGCGCTTCGCGCAAGTCCGGATTGAAATCCGTCAGCCCAGCGCTGTTCACGACCAAATCGAGCGATTTTGCCAGCCGGCTCTGCGTTGCCTGATCCAAACCCAGACCCGGCAAGCCGACATCGCCTTCAACCACGTCTACTTTCTCCTCGAGGAGCGCGCCCAATTTCCGGCCGTATTTTTCTTGCAAAGTGTCGAAAGCCGGCGATTCTTCGATAATTTTCTGGAAGCGCTTCTGCGCGGAAGTCGTGCGATTTTTGCGAATCAGCAGTGTGATCTTGCCGATATCCGGAACATTTTCCAACAAATCCACCAGCCAGACTTTGCCTATGAAACCTGTCACGCCAATCAACAAAATATGCCGCTTGGTCAGAGTCTCGCGAACAGAAAGCGGACCTTTGCGCGCTCCTTCGGCGAATAGTGCCACAGACTTGCTTGCAGGTGGCGCTGGCCGAACCGCCGTCTGAATGGCGGCTTCCAGCTGCGCGGGACTCTTTTTCCAACCAAGCTGTCCTAGCAGTTTTTCGCGCGCAATTCGACCATCGGTTGCCCCGCTGGTCAGCCATGCAAAGGGACCGCGCGGACGCACAACGGGATCGAGCAAGCGACCCGTCGCGTGCCCGTTTCGAAATTCCATCCGGTTGGAAATAAAGGATCCGACGCCAAGATGCTGCGCAAGCGGCCTCAAGATATGGTCCAAAAGCTGCCCGACAAGCACGACCCGCTCGCCACCCTGCATCGCATCGAGCAATTTCTCAACTGCCTCGCGCCGAAGCTGCGGCTTCAGCACGTAATGAAAATATTCTTCGCCCAGGAGATCCAACCGGTCGCGGCTCACTCCGCGCAGCAGCGTGTGCAGCAGCCTCGTCGCAAGTTTACGGTTTATCGCGTAATCGATTGGGCGGGTCACCGTCAGCCAAGCCATTCCCGCACGGCGCGCCCAGCGCTCGGCAAAACTCTGCGCGTTCCAGGTAAAGAAACCGACGGGTCGTAGCGCGCCAAGCTCGAGCAAGGAACCTTCGACGCGCCAGTAGGTCAAAGGCGGCGAGTCTTGATGCTTGATTGCGCCGCTCAAGTTGGTAGCTGGGTCCGCCATTTTAGATAACCGGCCTCTGCCAGACCGCTTTTACAACATAAATCCAATATGCTCTTAAAGATGGACTTAATGATTGCCAACCAAAAATCAGTTCATCCAGGTTCGAATGCCGCCACCGCCCGCTTTTCACACCCCTGTGGCCCCGGCCTGTGCGGGCGTCGCCTGCCTAAGAAAGTGTAAAAGTAGCATCCTCAGCGGCTTATCGCAAGGCGACTAGGGACTTTCAGGGCCAAGACACGAAGGTTGATCAAACGGGAACCTAGTAGGCTATGGTTTGGAAGAAGAAACGCTTCAGACGCCCCATCCGTAACGCTCGGCGTGCTCCAGCGTACGCTGCATCTCCTCGCGGAGCATCTCCGTAAACACAGATCCACCGATCGTGCTGGCGCCAAGCTGAGCGATATCTGGGGTGCGGTAACCGCCGGCAAGGACGCGATGCAGTGACTGCTCGACCCAATCCGCCTCGAGCGATAGCCCAAACGCATCCCGCAGCATTAGCGTCGCGCTCAAAATCGACCCGACCGGATTCGCCGAATCCGTTCCCACCAGCGATGGCGCCGAGCCGTGAATCGGCTCGAAAAGCGGGGCGCCGGTTCCAAAGCTAGCCGAAGGAATCAACCCGATCGAGCCCACCAGAGCCGCGGCCGCGTCGCTTAAAATGTCGCCGAACATATTGCTCGTCAGCATCACGTCAAACTGCGAGGGCTTCAGCGTGAGCTGCATGGCCGCGTTGTCCACGTACATGTGCTCGAGCTTGACCGAGGGATACACGCTGCTCATGGCGTTGACGGTCCGGCGCCAAAGCTGTGAGCTAGCCAAAACATTGGCCTTATCCACCGAACACACCCGCCGCGAGCGATTCTCCGCCCTTGCATAAGCAAACGTCGCGATTCGCTCGATCTCCGGCGTGGAATACGATTCCGTATCCCATGCCCGCTCGACGCCCTTTTCGGTCGTGTTGCCGCGCTCGCCGAAATACATCCCACCCGCGAGCTCGCGCACAATTTCGATATCCAAATCGCCTAACCTCTCTGGTTTCAAGGGCGAAATCCCGCGCAACGGCTCCAAGACCTTCACTGGGCGCAGATTGACGTAAAGCCCGATCCCCTTACGCAGTCCAAGCAGCCCGCTCTCAGGTCGCTTCCCCACCGGCAGCGCATCCCACTTCGCCCCGCCGACCGCCCCCAGAAACACCGCGTCGGCTTTTTTGCATGCGTCGAGCGTCTCATTTGGAAGCGGCGTGCCCGCGGCGTCAATCGCCGCGCCGCCAATCGGAAACTCGTGCAAATCGAATTCATGATTGAATTCGCGCGCACACTCGCCCAGCACCGTCGCGGCGGCGCGTGTTACTTCCGGCCCGATGCCGTCTCCAGGCAGCAGCACTATGGTCTTTTTCATCTGGGTCCCCACTTGCTCAAAAAAAGCTTGTAAGCCGCGAATTCCACCGCCGGCAGTTACGCTGCCGAGGTCGCTTCCGCCGCCACCTGCGCCGGTCGACGCCGCATCACTTCATGCGCAATCGCCACTAAGTCGCGCGGCCTCACCTGCTTGGCCTGATCCGCCAGCGTGGTCACGCGCCTATAGCATTCCGCAAGCTCTTCCTCGCTAGGCTCATAGCCCAAGTTTCGCAAGCTCACCTTCAATGCATTTCGTCCGGAGTGTTTCCCCAGCACAAACGACCGTGAAGGCACTCCCACTGTCTCCGGCGAAATAATCTCGTACGTCAGGGGATTCTTGATGATTCCGTCCTGGTGAATCCCCGCTTCGTGAGCGAATGCATTTGCGCCGACAACGGCCTTGTTCGGAGCCACTACCGCTCCCGTAATCTCGGAAAGCATGCGGCTCGAGCGGAACAGCTCTTCCAACTTTATGTTCGTTGTCACGCCAAAACTTTCCTTACGCACGGCCAGCGCCACGGCAATTTCTTCCAAGGCCGCATTTCCTGCCCGTTCGCCAATTCCATTAACGGTGCATTCAATCTGCCGCACACCAGCGCGAACCGCCGCCAGCGAGTTCGCCACTGCCAACCCTAAATCGTCATGGCAGTGCGCGCTAAGCGTAATTCCCTGCGGATCGTCGAGATGGGCGCGCACTTGCTCAAACATCGCTCCATATTCGTCCGGCACCGCATATCCAACTGTGTCTGGCAGGTTCAAAACTGTTGCGCCCGCGTCCACCGCCACCTGGCAAACCTGGCACAAAAATCCGATGTCGGTCCTTCCCGCATCCTCCGCCGAGAACTCCACTTCGCCGACGTGGTTCCGGCCAAGCCGAATCATCGAGCTGATCGCTTCCAGCGCCTGCTCTCTCGTTATGTTCAGCTTCACGCGAAGGTGCAGGTCCGATGTCGCCAGAAAAATATGCAATCGCGGCGCAGCGGCTGGTTCCAGCGCCTCAATCGCCGCTTTTACATCCTGTTGCTTGGCTCTAGCCAGAGCTGCGATGGGCACGTTTCGCACTTCACGCGCAACCTGCTTCACCGCTTCGAGATCACCCCGCGAAGAAATCGGAAATCCCGCCTCGATCACGTCCACGCCCAGCGCCGCAAGCTGCCGCGCCATGCGAATCTTTTCCTCGGTGTTCATGGAGAATCCCGGCGATTGCTCGCCGTCGCGCAGCGTGGTATCGAAGATGCTTACCGAGTCCATGGATTCCCTCCAGGTTACTAGTAGGACAGAAAGACGACCTCACGGTCAAATTTATCTTTGTTCTGCTTTTGATAATTCTGTCTTATACTCTCCAGCAGGGAGAATGGCCGTGGATCTCGGAGAACTGCAGGTATTTCTGATGGTTGCTAAGGAAGGCAGCTTCTCGCGGGCGGCCGAGCGCCTCTATCGCACCCAACCGGCCGTCAGCCTGACAATACGGAAGCTCGAAGACGGGCTCGGGCAGCCTCTTTTCGTGCGTGGCGCACGTCCGGTACGCCTCAGCGACGCCGGAACACTCCTCAAAGACTACGCCGAACGTCTGATCAATCTGCGCGATGAAGTAAAGAAAGGACTTACCGAGCTCGGAGGATTAAGCCGCGGCGAACTTTCCCTCGGCGTCAACGAAAGCTCCATCCACGCTCTTCTTCCGGCTCTCGCCAGCTTTCGCCAGCTCCACCCCGGCGTTCAGGTCCGCGTCCATCGCATGTTCTCTCGCGATATTCCCCACGAAGTCCTGAACTATCGCCTGGATCTCGGGGCAATTTCGTACGTGCCACAAGACCCTCAGCTTCAGGCCACCGAAATCCTGAAAGATGAACTCACTCTCGTGGTCCCCCCAAAACACGTGCTGGCAAAAAAGCGCGAAGTAGATGTCGAAGACCTTGGTAACGAGGACTTTGTTGCCCACAGCGTCGAGTCTCCTTTTCGCCGCCGCGTTATCGAACTCTTTGCTCGGAATCGTACAGCCCTGAAAATGCCCATCGAAATGCCCACCATTGAAAGCATCAAGCGCTTCGTGCAAATGGGCATGGGCGTGGCCATCGTGCCTCGCATGTGTGTGCAGTGGGAGATCGAGCATGGCTGGATGAAAGAAGTAAAAGTCCGGCAGATGAACATGCCGCGGCACGTTTATCTGGTTTCCCGGCGCGGCGCTCGCCTTCCGCACGCAGCCGCGGAACTGACTCGCATCCTGCGTGAAGCTTGAAAATAGGCATCGATATTCGCGGGAAGCAGATTAGCCGGATCCATCGGCAAGCGCATGGAAGACACTGCCGAACAACTGCGAGCCTTTGCGCTCCAAACGTGCTAACTCTTTGCTTCGAGCGCTGCTTCAACCGTTGGAAAAGTCGGAAGCAATTTGGTCAACCCAGCCACCTCGAGCACGGCCCTGCCTTGCTGGGTCAATCCAACCAGCGCCAGAGACTTCCCGATGTTGCGGCGGCTGACGAAAATCGAGACCAGTGCGCCAACTCCAGCGGAATCCAGAAAGGACACTCCACTCATATCGAGCACGAGATGCCCCGAGGGCTCGGGCCGCATGGCCTGAATGAAGTTATGAACCGTCTCTAAGCTGAGTCTTCCGTTCAGCCGCGTCACGCGCATGCCCTCTTTCGATGCAGGAAGTGTTACAAGGTCAAGTTGTATTGGTTGCATAAGCCCTGCAACGTAGCGCAGGACGCGGCGTTCCAGTATTAAAATTCGTTAATATTCGTTTCTCTTTCCAAACCTCCACAGCGAGCTCCCATATAAACATCTGAGTGTAGTAAATAACTAGATATTTGTTGTTGACGCCGCACTTTTTCTGCATTAACTTGAGCTTCGTGTGGCTTCCCTCTCAAGTGTTGGAAAATGCCCGCTCTTTCGCCGTCCAGAGAACTCGCACGGCCGTGTCACGCGACTTTTCTCGCCTGCCGAGCTCAGTGGCGCCCGTAGAAACAATGAATTATTGGAGAACTCTAATAATTCTTGTCTTTCTTTTTTTCGCGAGCGTCCAACTCCCCGTTTGTCGCGCCCAGTTTCAGCAGCCCCTGGTCTTCTCCTCCGCAGGTGCCGTCGCGACTCGCAACGACCAGACCGGCGCTCTGACTCCCGTGGCTGGTTCGCCCTTTCTCAACACCAGCCAAGCTCCCGCCTCCTCCTTCACCATCGACGTTCAGGGCCGCTTCCTTTTCGCGCTCGGCACCAACAGCATCCACATGTACCAGATCACAGATTCCACCACCGGCGCCTATCAAGAGGTTCTCAACTCACCATTTGCTTCACAAAACACAAACCAACCGCAATTCATCGCCGTCGAGCCGACCGGACAATACATTGCGGTCGTGAATCGGATGGGGCAGAACCCTGGCGACGGAATGGTCGAGACTTTCCAGATTGCTCCCGCGGCTTCGGGTGGTCCTGCTCTCATCCCTGTTGCAGGATCAGGGGTCGAGCTCGACTCGACGGCAATCGGATTCGCTCAGCCTCCCGATAACAAAGAATTTCTCATTTTCATGGGGCCGAACCCCTTATCTTCCAATCAAACCATCCAGTTCGGCTCAGAGTTTCAGGCCCTCTCCATTGATTCGCAATCCGGCTTTTTCACCGGCTACCAGCAAAATGCCGCATTTCCCGAGCGCGGCGATAGTTTCGCAATGGATCCCCAGGGCCGCTACTACGTGACCGGCACGCAAGACAATCTCCTCGAATTCGGATCACTCCAGCTTTCTGGAATTGGCACACAGGGACTTTCCGGTAACATCCAACTCCCCTATCAAAACTATCCTCAAGCCCTCTGGATCGACAGCACCGGAACCTTCGTATATGTCGCTATTTCAGGAGTTAACGTCCCCGTCATCGTAAATATCTATTCCGTCGACTTGCAGACCGGCGATCTTGCCGAGACTGCAAGTTCTCCTCTGCCCGGCTTCACCTCAATTCCGGCCTATTTCGCTGACCCGACTGGCTCCTTCGACTATGGGTTCAGCGCTGACCCAAACTCCGCCATCGCTTACACAGTGGATCCGCAAACGGGTTACTTCATCCCGACTGCCAACTCGCCGTTCACCATCACGCAAATCAATGGCACCCTCACTTTCAGCATTCCGCCGGGCCAGCAGGGGATCAGCGGCCCATCCGTGTCGCTCTCCACTTCGAATCTCGCTTTCGGAACTGTCCAGACCGGTTCTGCCAGCATGCCCCAAACAATCACGATAACAAGCAATGGAGGTCAGGCTCTGAGCGTGAACTCCATCTCCCTCGGCGGCGCGGATCCCAGCCAATTCCAGGAAATGGACACTTGCCAGACTCCTTCCGTGCTTCAACCCACGAAATTCTGCTCTATCAGCATCACGTTCCAACCTACGAGTACCGGCTCACAGCAAGCCGCACTCATAATCACTGACGATGCCCCGGACAGCCCGCAATCCGTGACACTCTCGGGAAATGGAGTTGCCCCGCCTCCTCCCGCCCCTGCCGTGACCGTCAGCCCCAATCCCGTCAGCTTCCCCACCATCACGCAAGGCGCGACGAGCACTCCCATCGCCGTCACCGTCACAAACTCCGGCAACGCCGCGCTTCATATAGCTTCCGTGACTCTGGGTGGCAATAACCCCGCCGACTTCACCATGACGAACGGCTGCAGCGGCTCCTACGCGGCAAACGCCAATTGCTCAATCACATTGACCTTTACCCCCACCGCGGCAGGCCAGCGTTCAGCTTCGATCTCAATATCCGACGACGCCCAGGATTCTCCCCAGTCCGTTCAGGTCAGCGGCACGGCTACGGCGGCTCCGCCGACAAAACCCATTGTTTCTCTCTCCACAACGTCACTTGTGTTTGGAGTGGTCACGCAGGGGACGGTGAACGGACCACAAAATGTCACGGTGACGAACACTGGCGGGGGTCCATTGCATATTTCGTCGGTCTCTCTGGCTGGTACAAACCCTGGCGATTTCAGTCTGACGAATGGCTGCACCGCCTCCCCTTACGCCGTCAATGCAAGCTGCACGATCAGCGTATCCTTTGCGCCGCTGCTCACCGGCACGCGCACGGCAACAGTTATGCTTACGGATGATGCGGTAGATTCGCCTCAAGCCATCAGTCTCGGAGGGACGGTCAATCCAGCCATTACTCTCAGCCCAGCTCCAAACGGGTCTTCCTCCGCAACGATCTCTGCAGGACAGTCGGCGCATTACAGCCTTCAGCTAACGCCCGGTGCGGGCTTCGCGGGTATTGTTTCGCTGGCCTGCATGGGCGCGCCTCTCGGCGCAGCCTGCCAGGTCCCCTCCACACTTCAGATCTCCAACGGGATTGCTACTCTATTTGAGGTCACGGTAACGACCAGCGGCAGTGCTTGGACATTGCCAATATCCGGAGCGCCGCGCTCCGCGCCCCCAGCCATTCCGCGTACTTTTCCGACGCTTGCGGCTGGCTTGATTTTGTTGCTCTTGTTGATGTTCAGTATTGCGCGCAACTTCCATCAGCGCCAAAGCCGCGCTCGCTTTGCTTTTGGAGGCGCTTTCGCAACGGCTCTTGTTTTTCTTGCGCTTGCCAGCGTGGGTTGCGGCGGCGGTAGCACAAGCCTTGCTGCCCCTCAAACTCCTCAGCCGCCTCCGGTCGTGACGCCACAAGGAACCTTCACAATCATCGTCGCCCCGTCAGCGACGTCCTCCACAGGTCAGTCGCTTCAACTGCAACCGATTCAATTGACGCTGACTGTGAAATAGCCGCGCGTCCTATTTCTCGACCGAAACGCGGTAAACTTTCCCCGCACCATCATCCGCTACGAGCAACGATCCATCTGGCGCAACTGCCACCCCCACCGGTCTCCCATACACATCAGGGCCGCCAGGATTCGTCACCAACCCCGTCATAAACGGCACGGGATCGGCCGACGGTTTCCCATCCTTGAATGCCACAAATGAAATCTGATACCCCGCGCGTGATGCCCGGTTCCACGATCCATGCTCCGCGATAAACGCTCCGCCCCTGTAGCTCTCCGGAAACTGCTTCCCTGTATAAAACGCGAATTGCAGCGGAGCCACGTGCGCGCCCAGCAAGACGTCCGGGATAATCGCCCGAGCAACCAACTCCGGCTTCTGCGGCTTCACTCGCGGATCGACGTTGCTTCCGATGTAGCTGTATGGCCAGCCGTAGAATCCTCCATCTTTCACCGACGTGAAATAATCCGGCGGCAGGTTGTCTCCCAGTTCGTCACGTTCGTTCACGCTCGTCCACACTTCTCCGGTCACCGGCTCGATCGCCAAACCCACCGGATTTCGCAGGCCGGTTGCATACAGCCGCGCGTTCTTCCCGTCCAGATCGCAAATCGTGATCGCCGCGCGAATCGGCGGCTCTCCCACCCCGATGTTCGATCCCGATCCAACCGAAACAAACAAGTGCTTCCCATCCGGAGAAATGGCCACGGACCGCGTGCTATGCCCTCCAGTCGGCAAATCCATCAAATGTTCGGCTTCCCCGAGCCGTTTGGACGTCTTCGGGTCATACTTGAATCTCACTAGCTCGTTTGTGTCCCCCACGTAAACGTAGTCGTCGTGGAACGCAATCCCAAAGGGCCGCTTCAATCCGCTCGCAAATACTTCGCGCTCCTCCGCGCCGCCCGTGTCGTGTGGGTCTCGCAGGATGTCCACCTGGTCAGCTCCGTTTTCCGCCAGAAAAATATCTCCATTCGGCGCCACCATCATCCAGCGGGGGACTTTGAAGTCCGCGGCGAATACATTGATGCGAAATCCTTTCGGCACCGTCGGAAGAAAACCTGCCGGAGGTTCCACCTTCTCCGGACCATTGCCCGCTGACTTCGTCGCATAAGGCGCCGGCAACTTTGGTTTTTGTCCGTGCGTAACTTCTTGCCCGAAAAGAATTGCGGGCAAAATCAAAAAACTGCTTAGCGCAGAAACTGCTCGTACTCGCATTTTCATAAACTCTCCTCGGCATATCCTTTCCGTACAGCACTATGATGCCCCGCGCGGGTGCCCGGCTCCAAGCTCCAATTCTAAAGTGAAGATGGCGCGGCCACAGCCACTACCAGCGTTTCCTCCCATAACTTAAGATCAGCGAAATACATCCAAATGCCTCTCGGGCACGTATATTCTTATTAGTCTTTATTAAGGGTTCCTATCATGCGCGCAGTTCTGTTTGCCGTTTTGATTTTTGCCGGTATCGGCGTACTCGCTTGGACCACTGCCAAACCCGACGTCGGCCGCAGCAATGCTCATGCATTGTTCCCGAAACCCGGCATTGATTCCCCGCTTGCGGCATCGAAAAGCCAGGATACAGCCGTTGTCGCCGGCGGTTGCTTTTGGGGAGTTCAAGCTGTTTTTTCTCATCTGAAAGGCGTGCTCTCCACGACTTCTGGCTACTCCGGCGGCGCAGCATCCACGGCTCACTATGAAGATGTCAGCACCGGCTCAACCGGCCACGCCGAATCCGTCAAAATCGTCTTCGACCCTTCGCAGATTACGTATGGCCAAATTCTGATGATTTTCTTCGCTGTCGCCCACAATCCCACTGAACTCAACTACCAGGGCCCCGACTACGGCACGCAGTACCGCTCCTCCATCTTCTCTTCGAACGCCGAGCAGGCAAAAATCGCCGAAGCTTACATAGCTCAGCTCAACGCTGCAAAAGTTTATCGGCAGCCCATCGCCACTCAAGTCGTCCCGCTAACCGCCTTCTATCCCGCCGAAAGTTACCACCAGGACTACCTCAAGCACCATTCTTTTGAACCTTACATCGTGATCAACGACTTGCCCAAACTCGCCAGCCTGAAGAAAGAATTTCCCGCTCTCTATCGCAATGAGTAGCATCTGCGCTTCATCCCCTGTTCCCGCGCAGAGCCCTATTCCTCTACCTCCTCCACTTCCCTTGCTTCCTTTACTTCCGATTCTCTCTGCAACGTATCTCTCTAAGCACAGTGTCACCAACCCGCCGCAGCTAGCAGGTTAGATTGAAGCAAGGCTGCCTCGTGCAGTCCTCTGAGTCCATTTAACAAGGAAAAAGAAAGAAGGAATCCCGATGAGAGCAATCCTATGTGGGGTGTGTCTGTTCTTCGCATCAACTCCCGCGCTCCTGGCCCAGGATGCGCACAGCCGCTCCTCTTCCAAACCGGTTACTGTAGAGTTCAAAAATCCTGCGGGCCAGATTGTTGGCACGGCGTTGCTCTCCAGTACTCCCAAAGGCGTCAAGATCGCTATGGATATTAAAGATCTTCCGCCGGGCGAGCACTCCATTCATATTCACCAGGTCGCTTTGTGCGATCCTCCAGACTTCAAATCTGCTGGACCGCACTTCAACCCTGGCAGCGCCGGACACCATCACGACGGTGCTCCTGCAGGAGACATTCCGAATTTCTCGCTTATCGTCGCCGCCGATGGCACCGCCCACGTTTCGGTAATCGCTCCTAACGTAACACTCGGCAACGATGATCATTCCGTCTTTAGCAATGGAGGGACCGCGATCATCATCCATGCCGTATCTGAGGGCCCGAGCGCTGCTGCACCCGCTCGCATCGCTTGCGGCGTCATCACCAGACCCTAGCCCAAGTACGAAATCACGCTTCACCTCAAATCATCTCCGCTCCGGGCGCTCTGTGACAGCTTTTCCTCCTGCGCCCGGCAGCGGACTCTTCTCGCCTCCCTCGGTCTCCTGTTGCATCAATCGTTCAAGGCTTGGATACGCGTAAATTGTCGGCGCATGATCCTGCATCAACCCGCCCGTGTCCGCCGTAGGCCCGTAGTTGCTGTGCAGGTCGTGCGCCAGCATCCGGAGCATCGCCATCTGCTGTCCCCGGTGATGCGCTGTGTGTGCAATCCGACGCGTCATCACCCACGCACGAGAACGCGCCACGTCAAAAAACTTCGTCCCTCCCTCCCACCACGCTTCGTCTTTCTTGCGCAACTCTTCAAGCCGCTTCCCGCTGAACTCCGCGTACTTCTTGATGAATTCCAGCCGCGTCTCCTGCGCGGGCAGCGGCGGCGCTCCCACCTCGATTCCCAGCATAGTTCGAAACCACAAATCCTCGCTGACGCATTGATGCACCATCTGTTCGCGCACACTCCGCCCTCGCGGATCTTTCGCATTCGGCCGGAACTCCAGTTCCCCATCGCGAAATTCGCTCCACACGCTAGCCACTTTCATCCGCTCCGTCTCGTACGTCTCAACTAGAAATTCGTATCTCATCGTCCCCTCCAATCATGGTAATTCGTTTCCTTCTCCTGTCTTCGCAATCCGTCCTCCCTCCCAAAAACAATTCTTTTTCTTAATTGGACGTACCGGATATAATCTGCTCTTCGCCGGTATTCTTTTACCGGCCTTGCGCCCCGATTCGAGGTACGCTTCGTGGTTGGTCGAAAAGCCATAACCACCTTTGCCCGCAGCTTGCTTGGCTCTCACTACCTCTGGGGATCCGCCGGCGCGTATCCGGGCCTGTTAAATGGCACCCTTTATCGTCCAGGTTCTGTTCCTTGGAATGAACCATCCTTAAGCCTCTCTGATTTATCCATCTGCGCTGCAAAGTGTGACGTCGCTGGCCACTACGTCTGCGCCGGCCGTTTTGAAAAATCTGGCGGGTCCATCGTTGCCCACAACGATTCTCACCTTACCGATTTTCTCCGCTCGTGCTCGCAAAAGTATCCCAACGCCCTCATCGCCCAGTGGGAAAGCACGGGCCTCAGCCAAACACCCCGGGTCGTCCGGGGAAGCAATGTCGACGCTGCTGGCAAAATTGTGTGGGGAGAAAATTGCCACAACCGCCGCCACTTCGATTGCATCAGCTTCGTGAACTACGTCCTTACCCAAACCACCATTGTTCCCAGCCAGCGGGAAGGCTGGCACGGCGGCATCGAAAATTACGCTGGGGCGTGGACCACCGATGTGCCACTCACCGACTCCCCCGTGGCAGGCGATATCTTGATTCGCTATACGGAAGGTGATGACAGCGTCCGCCACTACCACCACATCGGCTTTCTCGACGACAACAACTTTGTCGTTCAGGCTGAAATGGCCTCGGCAGGTGTGCACGCGGATGAACGCTACCTCGCTTCGCGCTGGCAAATGCGCCGCCGCCTCATGGATCGCTACATCCGCTCATCCTGAGTCTCGTACTATTCCTCGCTCTTGACACCGCCTTTCCCCTGCTCTACTGTCATGCCTCTAGAAAGTGGAAGTCGCATTCCCTTCCTGCTCCCGATGATTTCCGCTTTGGAGGTCTCCCATGCCATTAAGCCTTTTGACTCTTTCCATGGTTGCTTCCCCGTTGTCTACGAAAGAAGCCCTGAAGATTCTCGAGCGCGACGATTATCGCTGCCAATATTGCGGATTGGACGGGCGCGCCAGCTTCGAAAATGCCCTCGTCATGCGCGTCGATTTCGTTCACCCCCGCGTGCGCAAGGGCAAGAAGGATCCCGGCAATCTGGTCGCCTGCTGCACTCCCTGCAACACCATCAAAGGCACCAAGGTTTACGCCAATTTCGACGATGCCAAATCCTTCGTCCTCAATCAGCGGGAAGGCCTCCACAAAGCCTGGGAAGCCAAGACCATGCGCAAAGCGGCTCGGTCCGCGATGGCATAGTACACCTTCACGTTTCAGCACAGTGAGCGCGCTGCTTTTGTACCACGCGCGATGAGTGTGTCACCTCCGCGCACAGCACGAATAACTGTGCCACACGTGAACTTTCGACGGCGGCTAATCATTAAACCTTTAAACTCTTTCCGATCTTCGGCTCTTTCTAGGTGGCCGGCCACTGGTCTCGACCTTACTGCGTTACACTATCCGTTCTTCACCTGGAGTATGGGATGCCCACTCGTGACAACGCCTGGAAACTGCTCTGCGAATTCACTCAATCGGAAAGCCTGCGCAAGCACATGCTGGCCGTGGAAGCCTGCGTCCGCGCCTATGCTCGCAAACAGGGCGCTGACGAAGAAGCTTGGGGCCTCGCCGCGCTTCTCCATGACTTCGATTATGAGCGCTGGCCCAACAACGACCACGCTGCGGACAAGGAACATCCAGCAGAGGGCGCGAAAATTCTCCGGGAACGCGGCTACTCCGAGGAAATTATCCGCGCCATTCTTTCTCACGCCGATTATTCCGGCGTCGCTCGCCAATCTCCCCTCGAGCACACGCTTTTCGCCTGCGATGAGCTCGCTGGTTTTCTCACCGCGTGTTCGTATGTCAGGCCGTCAAAAAGCATCCTCGATCTCGAGGTGGATTCCGTGAAGCGCCGTCTCAAGGACAAAGCCTTCGCCAAAGGCGTCAACCGGGATGATGTCCGAAATGGCGCGGTCGAACTCGGCGTCCCGCTCGAAGAGCACATCGCTTTTTGCATCGCCGCCATGCGCGAACAAGCCGACGCTCTCAGCCTCCGCGGCACGTTATGAAGAGGAAGAGGTTTCTATCTGTCGGTTCGCGGGCTAGCATACGCAACTGCAATGGGAGCGAAATCAGGCTAAAATAAGAGAAGATGCTTACCCAGATAAAAGGAACGGATGCCGCGGCGGTTGACCGGCCGCGGCGCAAGACTTATGGCGTGCGCGTTGGGCACGTGCTGGTCGGCGGCGGCGCGCCGATCGTCGTCCAATCCATGACCAACACGGACACGGCAGACGTTTCGTCCACGTTCAAGCAGACCGTCGAGCTCGCGGAAGCCGGTTCGGAAATTGTGCGCTGGACCGTGAACGTGCCCGAAGCAGCGGCGGCCGTGCCGGAGATCAAAAAGCGATTGATTGATTCAGGATGCGAAGCGCCAATCATCGGCGACTTTCACTACAACGGGCACGTCCTGCTGACTAAATTTCCGGAGTGTGCGAAGTCGCTGGACAAATACCGAATCAATCCGGGGAACGTGGGCGCGGGCCAGCGTCGCGATGAACAGTTCTCCACGATTTGCAAAATCGCTCGCGACAACGGCAAGCCCGTCCGCATCGGCGTGAATGGCGGCTCGCTCAATCAAGAGCTGGTGATGCACAAGATGCAGGAGAATACGGACAAGAATTTGGGCAAGGAATCCGAACAGATTATCAACGACTGCATGGTGCTCTCCGCGCTGCAGTCCACGGAGTTGGCGCTCGAAAGCGGGCTGCGCCACGACCAGATCATCATTTCCTGCAAGACTTCCAGGCCGCGGGATCTCATTACCGTTTACCGTGATATGTCCGCCAAGACGGAACAGCCTTTGCATCTCGGCCTGACCGAAGCCGGCATGGGCATGAAGGGGCAGATCTGGTCGGCGGCCTCGCTTGGGGTTTTGCTTTATGAAGGAATCGGCGACACCATCCGGATCTCACTCACTCCAAAGCCGGGAGGCGACCGGCGTGAAGAAGTCTATGCCGCGTGTGAATTGCTGCAAGCGTTGGGGTTGCGTTCCTTTTCTCCGAGCGTGACCGCCTGCCCAGGTTGCGGCCGCACCACGAGCACGACATTTCAGGAACTGGCGGAGCGCATTCAAGGCTACATCCGGGACAGCATGCCTATCTGGAAGACGCAGTATGAAGGTGTGGAAACGATGACGCTGGCCGTGATGGGCTGCATCGTAAACGGCCCGGGCGAATCAAAGGCTGCGAACATCGGTATCAGCCTGCCGGGCACTGGCGAAGCCCCGCGTTGCCCGATTTATATTGATGGAAAGAAAGATGTAACACTCGAAGGAACCTACGACGAGCTGGCGGCCGCGTTCCAGGCCCTGGTCGACAAATACATAGCAAGCAAATACCCACGCAAGACGGCGGAAGCGGTGGTTCCGGCCGGGCGCTGAAGGATCCCATGAAAATCAGCCGGGAAGATGTTGAGCGAGTTGCGGAACTGGCCTATCTGGATTTGAGCGAGGCCGAATTGGAGATGTATCGCGCTCAGATCGACGAAATTCTGGAATACATCGGCAAGCTGAACGAATTGGACACGACAAACGTCGCGCCGATGGCTCAGGTATTGGCCGACGACCAGACGGCGGATGCCACTTTGCGTGAAGACGTCGTGGTGCCTTGCGATGTGGCTGGCGAGGTTTTGAAGCAGGCGCCGGATCCGGAAGCGCCATATTTTAGGGTGCCCAAGGTGATCGAGAGATAGTTGAGAGCGCCTGGATGACAACAAGCTGGACTATTGACGGAGTGAAAGGGGCGCTGGCGGCGAAGAAAATTTCGGCGCGTGAATTGGCTGCGGACTTTTTCTCCCGGATTGGTAAGCGGAACACCGAGCTGAATGCGTACCTGACTCTTTGCGAGGACCGCGCCTACTCCCAAGCAGACCGTATGGATGCGCTGGTTGCCGCGGGAAAGCCGTTGCCTGCGTTGGCGGGCGTTCCGATAGCCATCAAAGATGTGATCAGTACGCGCGGAGTGCGGACGACATGCGGATCGAAAATTCTGGAAAACTATGTACCGCCGTACGATGCGACAGCAGTGGAACGGCTGGAGGCTGCCGGAGCCGTAGTTCTCGGAAAGACCAATTGCGATGAATTTGCCATGGGCAGCTCGAACGAGAATTCCGCGTACGGAGCAGTGCGAAATCCCGAAGCGACAGACCGTGTGCCAGGCGGCTCGAGCGGCGGCTCGGCAGCCGCGGTAGCCGCTGGGCTGGCTGTAGCGTCCCTGGGCACGGATACGGGCGGGTCCATCCGGCAACCCGGCTCATTCTGCGGAATTCCGGCGATGATGGGAAGTTATGGGCGGGTTTCGCGCTATGGGCTGATCGCCTTTGCTTCCTCCCTGGACCGGATCGGTCCGTTTGCGACCAATTCGCGCGACGTGGCCGCCATCATGGGAGTCATCGCCGGGCGAGACGCCAATGATGCGACCTCGACCACCGCGCCAGTTCCGGATTATAGAGCCGCCATGGAAAAGCCGGTCGAGGGTTTGCGAATCGGCATTCCCAGAGAATATTTTGGCGAAGGCATGGACGAGGACGTCCGAAAGAAGATCGAAACCGGAATCAAGGTTCTCAAAAGGCTTGGCTGCCGGCTGCAGGAAATCCACATGCCGCATACGGACTATGCGATCGCGACCTATTACATTATCGCGACGGCGGAGGCTAGCTCAAATCTGGCGCGGTACGACGGGGTGCGGTACGGGGTGCGAGTCAAAGACGACTCTTTGCTGGCCATGTACCGAAAGACCCGTGGCGCTGGCTTCGGAGCCGAGGTTAAACGGCGGATTGTGTTGGGGACGTACGTCTTATCGGCTGGCTACTATGACGCTTACTACCTAAAGGGGCAAAAAGTCCGTGCGCTGATTGCGCAGGATTTTCGAGATGCCTTTACAAAGGTGGACGTGATTGTCACGCCCACCTCGCCGATACCGCCCTTCAAGCTGGGCGAGAAAACAAGCGACCCCCTACAGATGTATCTTGCTGATATATATACGGTTACAGGATCTTTGGCGGGTGTGCCTGGTATCTCGGTTCCATGCGGCAAAATCTGCGGCAAGCTACCGGTGGGGCTGCAAATTTTCGGGCCAGCCTTCGGGGAGCCGAACGTTCTGCGACTGGCCCATGCTTTCGAGCAAGCGGGCGGCGGCTCTCTCTGACGCTCCCAATGAAAGCCTAACCATGGCGCACGATCCCAGCGCTCTCTTCTCCGAACTGTCCAGAGCACAATCGCAATTCCTTCAAGCGGCCGACGCGGTTCCCTCGGAGTATTGGAAGACGAGTCCAGGCGACGGAAGGTGGTCCGCAGCCGAGTTGGTTGCACATTTGTTCATGGTAGAACGCGCAGTGATCGAGAAAGCCGACCGGGTTTCTCAGCATCCGCCGAAGCAAATCCCTCTGTTTAAGAAATTTCACATTCCCATGGCATTGGTGGAATCGCGTTGGGTTCGCCGCAAGTCGCCGATGCCCATAAACCAGGAAACGCTGACCGATAAAGAGGCAATGCTGGCGCGCCTGCGCGAGGTGCGCGAGCGATCGCTGGCATTTTTGGAAGAAGCGAGAAATCGCGACCTGCGAGAATACTACTGGAAACACCCCGCCCTAGGAATGCTCAACACTTACGGATGGATTCGATTCATCGCCGCGCATGAGATTCGGCACACAAAACAGATGCGCGAAATTGCAGCAAGCCTACCGAAAAGCGTAGAGAGTTTGCAAAAGTAGGACATTTTTTCACTCTCATTTCTTCTTCAGGTTCACTCGTAATGCGCGGCTCTCACTTGACGGAAATAAGGTAATGTCTTTTTACACAGGGGGTTGGAACAAAAGTACTAGTCTTCTCGTTTTTAGTTTGGAGAACGGAACGACTATTGCTTGGGAAATGGTGAATCGCGTACGCTGCAAAAAGCATCAAAGCTAGTAGAGGCGGATATTGGAAGCGCGGTGTGGTAAAGAGAAAAGGGACAAGGCCATGGTCACCGTAAAATCGAGCCAAAAGATTTTCACTGATGCAGAGATCGCCAGCCTGACTGGTATTTGCGTTGACCACATCCGCAATTTCGCGAAAAGCCGGCACCTGGGATTCATCGCGCGCGCCGCGGAAGCAGCGGGTAAGCAAGCTGACCAGTGGCTTTTCACGTTGTCCGACCTGATGGTGCTGGTAACCCTGTTCCCGCGCTGCACGCATTAAATCGCCAGCGGGATTCGATTTAAAACTGGCCCTTTCCGGAACACTGGCAAGGGCCTTTTGCTTTTTGGGGCAGTTGCGAGGGCGTGGGCGGCAGAGTATGCTCGCCAAAGGGCAAACCGATTCTTCGGAATGGCATCCTACAGGCCAGGAACTCCTTTGAATACACGTTCCCAGATCGCCTTGATTCTGCCGCTGGCCTTGCTGAGCTGCTGGGGGGCTGCCCGCCAAAATCCGCCCGCACCAGGTTCGTCCTCCGCACAGGCCTCGACGAACCCCAAGCAGCCGGCAGCGAAACAAGCGACTTCGCCGGAAGAGCTTACAGGGCTTCCACGAGGGAAAAAGCTGGTATTAAAAGACGGTACTTTCCAGCTGGTGCGGAGCTATGAACAGAATGGCGACCGGGTGCGCTACTACAGCGTGGAAAGGGATCAATGGGAGATGATCCCCGCTTCGATGGTGGACTGGGACGCCACCAAGAAGGCGGAAGCGGCTCAGGAAAAGACGCTGTCGGCTCTGATCGAGAAAGTTCATATTCAGGAGGCGGCTTCGAAGGCGGAAACGCCGGTAGACGTGGATGCGAGCCTGCTGGTGGCACCGGGCGTGTTTTTGCCAGAGGGTGAGGGGATGTTCGCTCTCGAGGGCAAGGCGGTAAAGCATCTTGTTCAAGTTGGCTCGGAGGACAAGACGGATAAGAAAACTGTCCTGAAGCAGATTTTGTCGCCGATACCGATCATTCCCAGCAAACGCAACATCGAGATCCCCGGCGCCAAAGCTGCGATACGGCTCACGAGCGGGGTGCCGGAGTTTTATCTGCGTGAGCAAGCCCCGGGGCCGGACGACGATTCCACGCTGATGAGGAGCGGCAGACAGAGCGACTCCGGGCCGGACGTCACTTTGGTCCGCGCAAAGGTGAAGGGGCACAAGCGCTTGCTGGAGTCGATCCGCAGTATGTTTGGCCAGGAGATCGGCGAGGAACGGACTGATATTGCCATTCAGCGCTGGGAAGTGGCGCCGGATGTGTACCGGTTCACGCTGAGCGCGCCGCTGCCTCCCGGGGAGTATGCGCTGGCGGAGATTCTCGCCGATGGATTGAACTTGTATGTATGGGATTTTGGGGTCGATGCGGCTCCCGCCTCCAATTCCGCTCCGCACTAGTTCTGAACCGCTCTCGGAAAGTGAAAAGAAATTCTCACCCCCCAAAAACGAGGGTGGGTTACCCGCGTGAAGGTTGAAACCCGAAAGTTGAAAGTCAAACCGGAGCAAAGCTAGGCGCATGGCGTCAGGGGTCGCGCTGGTTAACAGTGACTGCCCCACCCCCTCCCCTGTTTTTTTGTAAGTGTTCATTCTAAAGGGTTTTAAGTCCTGCGTTTTGTAAATGCGGATTCTAAAGGGGTTACGCGCCTGTTTTTTGGAAGTGCGGATTGTAAAGGGTTTAGTGAGTAGTGGTTGGTGATTAGTGGATAGCATTGGGAGCAACAGCGGGTTCCTTGCTGTGCTCGGACTCCCGAATTGTCGGAGTGAGCTTGATGGCTGGAAGGTGCTGAGTTCACAAAGGGGGATCAGGCGGAGAAATGAGGAGACATGGGTTGATCTAGGTTGAGGTGAAGAAAGAGCACAGGCTGAAGCCTGTGCCACTCGTCGCCTACCCTGGAGGTATCCAGAGAAATGTGAGGTAAGCGGATGAGAGGAAAGGGGTTGCGGCGTTCGCTGTGGATGCGCAGACAACGAAAGTGAGCAGTGGGCAGTGAAGAGTGAGTAGAAGGAGTGTCGGAGCGTGCATCGATGCCGAATCATATCAAATGATAGCAGGAATTGTGATTACTGTCAAGGTACAGTACTGTAGTTTTATCATTCGAATTGAGACGCGGGAAGTGGAATGGATGGAAGGAGTTGGCGGGAAACTGGGAGTTTGGTGAGACGGGGGTGCTGCAACGGAGCGGCCGTGCCTCCACATTTCTGGGAGCTCGGTCGCCGTTGCTGATGGGCACCGCGGGCGCCCGCTATCTTAGCGGCTGTTTAGGCGGCTCTTGAAATCATTCGCCACCAAATTACAGCTGGCCTGACTCTTTCCCACTTTTTGCGGATCATAGTTAGACAGTTGGATAACTCCATAGAAGACTTCGAGCGTCTTGCCGAGGTTCCTGTGAAGGAAGGCATCTGGCGGTGTGCGCCAGGTCATCAATCCATCTTTGCGGACGACCAATTCGCTGAGGCCCCATACGAGCGGCTTAATGAAGCCTTCCGGATAGTCGTATTTGCATTCGTTTCTATAGTACTTGGTCCGGGGCGACCGGGAGAGATACTTTGGATTATTGGATCCAACCTTGGCCTGTTCCCAAATTCTGACGGTGTTCATCCTCCCAAAAACCGGAGGAAGCTTGCTTGTCGGTCATGGCTGGTGCGTTCGTCTTCCAAAGTGCACTGCTGCACACTATTTTAGGAGAGAGCCGCTAGCTTTCGGAGCATTAGCCTGCGTCTCGCGGAGCGGAGGCGGATGCAAGATTTGTCCCGCACCTACGGTGCCCGGGAGCGGTATGGCGGAGTGGCCCTAGCCCTGACGGGCTGGGTTAAACTGTGGCGCGCCTGCGGCGCTTGGGAATTGTTCATGACGTGAGAAATCATGCCGTGGGGCACGCGCTGTGGAGAATTGAAAGACAGCATCTGCGGACCCGCCCCTCACAAAACGGGGCCGGGGATACGGCTGAAATGAGAGTTTCAGATGCCGGCGTACCAGGCGTAGCCGGCTTCTGGAGCGGCGGAGCCGAGGCCTTTGCCGAATTTTTTGAGATTGTCAGTGACGGTGATGTGGGTGATGAACTTCACGCTCTTGTAGCCGAGCTGGCGTGGGAGACGGAGGCGAAGCGGGCCGCCGTTGCCGACGGGAAGTTCGCCGCCATTCATGCCATAGGCGAGAAAAGTCTGCGGATGCAGGGCGTCGGCCATGTCGATGCTTTCCCACCAATCGGGATCGATCGAGAAGTAGACGACATAGCGGGCATGCGGCTGGACGCCGACGAGATCGAGGACGTGGGAGAGAGGGACGCCAATCCACTCGGCAATGTAGGTCCAGCCTTCTTCGCAAGAGAGCCCGGTGATCTGGCTGCGGGAGGGATAGCTCTTTAGCTTGGCGAGAGAGAAAGAGGCCGGACGGTCGACGAGGCCGTCAACGGAGAGGCACCAGTCGATGAAACCGCCGGCTTGAAGGCGCTTGTAGGCGTCCTTCAAGGGAGGCATATCGTTGGCGAGCGGAGGATTAGAAATATAGTTGCGCGGGAACTCGCGGGCCAGCGAATGGCGCGTGATAAGGCGCTGTGCAGCATAGGTTAACGTTTCACCGAGGCCAAAGATTCCGCCGGCATCGGGCGGGACGAGACCATATTTTTGCGCGAGGCGCGCGGCAACGGCGAGGCCGGAGACGCCCGCGGTGGCGGCGAGGCCCGTGCCGATGAATTTACGGCGAGAGAGATTGCTCATGTGCGCTCCAAAGACGGGGATCCGGCACGGCCGGTGATCATGGCCCTCATGCGAGGCCAGAAGCCGGCAACGAAAATCATAACGACGTGGACGAGAAGGAAAAGTACGAGAGCGACGGAGACAAAGAAGTGAAGAGTGCGCGCGGATTGGCGGCCGCCCAAAAGAGTGACGGTCGACGGAAACGCGGAGACGAAAGCGGGGGACATCGCCAAGCCGGTCCAGATGACCAGGGGGAAGAGAACGAAAATGACGAAGAGGTAAGCGAAGCGCTGGAGAACGTTGTAGGACCAGGCTTCGGACTCGCTGGGGCGCTTGAAACGCAAGTGATGAGCGATGGAGGTCGAAAGAGAACGCCAGGAAAGATCGGCTTTTGCTGGGAGCAAATTTTTGCGCAAGTGACCTGCGAAGATCGCAAAGGTTACGTAGACCAAGCCAGTCAATACGGCAATCCAGGCGGCCTGGAAGTGGAGGTAGCGGCTCCAGCCGTTCTGGTCGGGGAGAACGTAGCCGTAGCCAGTGGGGACCAAAGATCTGGAGGAGGGGATGTGCAGTTTGAATAACGGAGTCGTAAGGACGTTGCCGGTTTCGCCCCAGTAGAAGCGCGGGTGAGAGATGACAATTTCAGCGCCGGTGACGAGAAGGGCGAAAAAGCAGAGCGTGGTGATCCAGTGCGTGATACGGACAATAGCGGAGTGGCGCAGAGCGACCGTCGTGGAGGCGGGGGAGATTGGAACAGACGCTCCCGACCGAACTCGAACGGATTCCAAACTCGCCAATTCAGTCTCCCGCCGAAGATGCGGCTTGCACTCCCGAGGTAGGAGCATACTACCACGCAATAGCAACCTCGACCGATAGGCACTGGGGAGCGGGGCATGCGGGATTAGTCCGCAGAGAATAATACGACGAGCAGACCGAGAAGTGACCGCTTTCTCGACGAGCCGGAGTGGCTAAATGTGCTGGAGCAGCGGTTTACTGAGGCGGAGTGGGCGGCAGAGCATCTGCGAGAACTTCCAGAAGAAGTGCAAGAACCTCGGAAACGCGAAAAGGCTTCTGTAAATGATGAGGTCCGCCGGGGCCTTCCGAGGACTCGATTAGATCACCCGACATATAAATGACAACAGGCTTGCGACTCCCATGCGCGACGAGGATCTGTTCGGCCGCCTGCTTGCCGCTCACGCGGGTTCCCGCCTCAGCCAGATTCAGATCGCAGAGAATAGCGTCGTAAGACCGGTGGGCAACGAAAGCCAGGGCTTCCTTCGCCGTCGCGGCAGAGTCAACAGCCAACTCCCTGGCGACAAGCCCCTCACGGAGCAGACTGCGGACGCTCTCTTCGTCGTCCAGAACGAGTATGGAACGCCCCTTCAGGAGATTCAACCCGACTGAAGACGGGGTGGGAGAGGTATCGGGAGCAGCGCTTGACGACGGAGGCGTTTCGCCGAGTGCAAGAGGAAGGTAAACGGTAAATGCAGAACCCCCGGCCGGGAGGGCTTCTGCTTCGATGGTGCCGCCGTGCTCACGGATGATGGAGAGGCAGATGCTGAGGCCAAGGCCGGTGCCGCCCCCAGGACGTTTTGTGGTGTAAAAGGGATCGAAGAGGCGAGGAACGGAGTCGGGACGAATGCCGACTCCGTCATCCTGGAAAGTGACGGAAACGCGAGAGCCGAGACGAGTGAAACGGATTTGAATACGGCCGGATTCGCGGACTTCGCGGATGGCTTGTTCGGCGTTGGTGACAAGATTGAGAAAGACTTGAATCAGCTGGTTGGCATCGCCGATAACGCCCGGCAATTCCGGCTGGGGACGAAAATCAACTTCGACATTGTTTCTGCGGAGCGAGTGTTCGTGTAGCTGGAGCGTGCGTTCGACAATGCCATTGAGATCGATGGGTTTCTTCTGAGGCGAAGCGGGCCGGGAGAATTCGAGAAGATTCTGAACGATGCGCGCGGCCCGGCGGGCCTGGCGATGGGTCAATTCGAGCTGGCGTTTGGTGGCTTCCTGGTCAGACTGGCCCTCGCGGAGAAGTTCGGTGACGCCGAGAATGGCAGTGAGCGGATTGTTGAGTTCGTGCGCGACGCCCGCGAGCATCTGTCCCATGGCGGCGAGCTTTTCCGCCTGAATGAGCTGCTCTTCGAGCCGCTTCAATTCGGTAACATCGCGCCCGGAGAGGACCACGCCTTCGATTTTTCCTGTTTCGTCGGCGAGGGGGCTGAAATTGAAACGGATGCGGCGCCAATCGCCCAGCTTGTGGCGGACGCGAACTTCGAGGGAGCCGTAGTTCTGGCGTCCCGCAAGAACGTCGTTGAAGAGGGCAAGCAGTATGGGGCGGTCTTCCGAATGGGTGCGGCCGCCGAACTCCATCTCTTCGGTTTCTGAAAGCTCATAACCGAGAACTTCCTTGCAGCGTGGACTGACGAAGGTGAAACGGGAATTGGTATCCACGACGAGAATCAGGTCGGGGAAGCTGTCGATTAAGCGCCGTGCAAATTCCTGCTCCTTGTGGAGCTGGCGCTCCATTTGGCGGCGTGCGGTGACGTCCAGGACGGAACCCTGATAGCGGATGACACGGCCGGAGGTGTCGCGCACGGCGGTGGTGGTATTCAGACAAACAACGAGGGAGCCGTCCTTGCGCTGAAGGGTTATTTCGCGGCCGTGGGGAGCAGGCTGGCGCTCAACTTCCTCGATCAGGGCTTTTCTCTCGGCGCGGTCAGTGGCGACTTCCTGAACTTTTTTCGAGAGCAGATCCTCCTTGGAATCAAAGCCGAGCATGCGGATGAGCGCGGGATTGGCGTCGAGGATGGCACCCTCGGCGGTGACGATGTAGATGCCCTCCTGGAGACTCTCGAAAAGCTCGGTGAAGCGGGCTTCATTCTTGCGAAGAGCGGTGATGTCGCGGCCGAGGATGGTAAGGCCGTGAACCGCATTGTCACGAGTCATGGCGTGCGCGACGCAATCGAAGTAACAGATGGAATTCTGTTTCTTCAGGCGGACCTGGATGATGCCGGACCAGTGACGGCGCTCGAGGAATCGCGGCAAAGCACGGCGAATCAGTTCGGCACCCTCACCTCCGCCCTCCTCGAGGAATTCTGTCAAGGGCCGGCCGATAATTTGCTGATAAGTGGCGCCCACAAGATCCGCAAAGCTGCGATTGACCGCGCGGATCTCGCCTTCGAGCGAGAGAGCAACGAGGATATCGTCAAAGGAATCGATGAGGTCGCGATAGCCCTGCTGGGAACGCGAGATCACAGCAAAGAGCTGGTCCATCTGACGGTCGCTCGGAGGAGCCGCATCGTGCTGTTCCAAGCCGCGGACGAGGCCGCGCAGTTCAGAGATTTCCTGGGTGCGCTTCCAGGCATAGAAACCAAAGAGAGCAACGAGAACGACGAGGCCAATCGGAAGAGCCTCGAAACGGTGCGCAAGAGAGCGAATAGTGCCCCAGGATGTAAAAGCAAAGACGATCGACAGGATCAGGAGAAGAACAAAGGTCAGACGCCAGAGCTCACTCTGACGCTTTTCGAATTGCTCGAGGCGGGAGGAGATGGTTGAGCGGCTTACGGCGCTTGAGGGCGAATCCTTTGGGGAACTTGGAGAGAACTCGTCGTGTTTTGGCATGAGGGCACGGGCTGCGATTGGCGTGAGAAGCCAGAAAACCAGCCCATTACGGCACAAGCCATTGTAGAAACGCTATGAAGGACGGGCAATGAGAGGAAGAACTGGAAGTGCCTGAGAGTTACCTCTCCAAGATAGTTAAAAATGAAAGCGTCCCGACCAGCGAGGCCGGGACGCTTTGTAGTTCGAGTGTGTTGGAGGCGGGTGACTCCGCCCAGGGGTCGACTAGCCTTCCGTGGCGGCGTCGGCTTCGGCATCTTTCTGGAGGAAGTCGAGCGCTGCAGCTTCTTCTGCGGTGAGTTCGGCGGCTTCCGGAATTTCCTCGATGGGAGCGGGCGCAGGCATTTCCGTCAGCAACTGAATGCTGCGGTAGTGTTCGAGGCCCGTGCCAGCGGGAATGAGGCGGCCCATGATGACGTTTTCCTTGAGGCCGCGGAGGTAGTCCACCTTGCCGGCGACAGCGGCTTCGGTGAGCACGCGCGTGGTCTCCTGAAAGCTCGCGGCCGAGATGAACGAGTCGGTCGAAAGCGAGGCCTTGGTGATACCGAGGAGCAACGGACGCCCGGTTGCGGGACGGCCGCCATCGGCGATGACGCGGTCGTTTTCCTCGCGGAAGCGGAACTTGTCCACTTGCTCTTCGAGGAGGAACGTGGTGTCGCCCACGTCTTCTACCTTTACCCAACGCATCATCTGGCGCGAGATGGTTTCGATGTGCTTGTCGTTTATGTTGACGCCCTGCAGGCGGTACACCTCCTGAATGGCGTTGACCAAATAGGCTTGTGTGAACTTCTCGCCGAGAACGGCAAGCAAGTCGTGCAAGTTGAGCGGGCCATCGATCAAGGCTTCGCCGGCCTTGACGTGATCACCTTCCTGAACGTTGATGTGGACACCACGGGGGATGGAATATTCCTTGGTGGTCTTGCCGTCTTCGCTTTCGACGTAGACCTTGCGCATGCCCTTGGCGATATCGCCGTAACGGACGATGCCGTCGACTTCGCTGATGACAGCTGGATCCCGGGGTTTGCGAGTTTCGAAGAGCTCCACGACGCGAGGGAGACCGCCGGTGATGTCCTTCGTCTTGGTGGTTTCACGCGGGATCTTCGCGAGCACGTCGCCAGCCTGAACTTCGTCGCCATCCTTGACCATCAAGTGAGCACGAGAAGGCATGAGGTACTTTTTGCGGACCTTGCCCGAGGAGTCGCGCACAAGAATCGCGGGCTGATGTTTCTCGTCGCCCGGAGGAAGAGTGACGACGTCCTGCGAGAGGCCGGTCACTTCGTCCACCTGTTCTTCGATGGTGAGGCCGGGCCGCAGGTCGTCAAACTTCACGGAGCCGGCGGTTTCGGTCAGGATCGAGAAGGTGAACGGATCCCATTCGGCGAGGATCTGGCCATGGGTGACGTGTTCGCCGTCCTGGACGCGGAGGCGCGCGCCGTAAACGACGTGGTAACGCTCCTTCTCGCGCTCCTTCTCATCGACGATGGAGATGAGGCCCGAGCGGTTCATGGCGATGGAAGTGCCGCCGCGGCCCTCGACGAATTTAAGGTCCACGAACTTGACGACGCCGTTGTTGCGCGCCTCGAGCGTGGAACGCTCGGAGACGCGAGTGGCGGTACCGCCGATGTGGAAGGTACGCATGGTCAACTGCGTGCCAGGCTCGCCGATGGATTGCGCGGCGATGACGCCGACGGCTTCGCCAAGCTCAACCATGCGCCCGGAGGCGAGGTTGCGGCCGTAACAGAGAGCGCAGACTCCGCGGCGTGACTCACAAGTGAGCACGGAGCGGATGCGAACGCGTTCGATGCCCGCGGCCTGCACCTGATTGGCGAGGTCCTCGGTGATTTCCTGGTTGACGTCGACGATGACGGTGCCCTCGAAGTCCTTGATCTTGTCGAGGGAGACGCGGCCGACGATGCGGTCGCGGAGCGGCTCGACTTCGACGCCGGCTTCGATGATGGGCTCGACGTAAATGCCGTCGTTCGTGCCGCAGTCGCGCTCGTTGATGATGACGTCCTGAGCGACGTCGACGAGGCGGCGAGTAAGGTAGCCGGAATCGGCGGTCTTGAGCGCGGTATCGGCCAAGCCTTTGCGCGCGCCGTGCGTCGAGATGAAGTACTGCAGCACAGTGAGGCCTTCGCGGAAGTTGGAGGTGATAGGCGTCTCGATGACTTCGCCGGAAGGCTTGGCCATCAAACCGCGCATGCCGGAAAGCTGGCGGATCTGCTGTTTGGAACCGCGAGCGCCGGAGTCCGCCATGACATAGACGGGGTTGATGTTGCCCTCTTTGTCCTGGTTCTCGAGAGCCTTGAACATCTCGTCGGCGACTTTTTCAGTGACGTCGCCCCAGATGGCAATGACCTTGTTATAGCGCTCGCCGTTGGTGATGGCACCGTCGAGGTATTGCTGCTGGACCTTGACGACTTCCTTTTCGGCGTTTTCGACCAGCTTGTACTTGTCGCTGGGGATGAGCATGTCATCGATGCCGATGGAGATGCCTGACTTCGTGGCGTAGGTAAAACCCAGCTCTTTCAAATGATCGAGCAGGACCACCGTGTCCGCAAGACCATAGCGCAAGTAGGCGTAATAAACGAGCTGCTGAACACCCTTCTTTTTCAGAAGACCGTTCACGTAGGGAAATTTTGCCGGCAGGTGTGAATTGAAAATCACGCGGCCGACGGTGGTCTGAATGAACTGGCGCTCCATCTTGACGGGCTCGGTGTGCGGCACGTCCTGATCGTCGTAAGCGGTGGTGAGGTCAATCATTTCACCGCTGTAACGCAGACGGATTGGAGTCAGCAGTTCGACTTCACCGGCTTCTAGCGCAAGGACGACCTCTTCGGCGTTGCCGAAGACGCGGCCTTCGCCCTTGGCACCGGGCTTGGACTTGGTCAGGTAATAGATACCGAGGACCATGTCCTGCGACGGGACGGCCAGAGGTAGACCGTGCGCGGGCGAGAGTATGTTGCGCGAGCTGAGCATGAGCACGGACGCTTCGACCTGGGATTCGGGCGAGAGCGGAATGTGCACGGCCATCTGGTCGCCGTCAAAGTCCGCGTTGAACGCGGTGCACACGAGCGGGTGAATGCGGATGGCTTTGCCTTCGACGAGGACCGGCTCGAAGGCCTGAATGCCGAGCCTGTGCAGCGTGGGAGCGCGGTTGAGAAGGACGGGATGCTCGCGGATGACGTCCTCGAGAATGTCCCAAACCACGGACTCCTGCTGTTCGACCATTTCCTTGGCTTGCTTGATGGTGGTGCAGTGACCCTGGGCTTCGAGCTTGTGATAAATGAACGGCTTAAAGAGCTCGAGAGCCATTTTCTTGGGCAAACCGCACTGATTGAGCTTAAGTTCCGGGCCGACGACGATGACCGAACGGCCGGAATAGTCCACACGCTTGCCGAGAAGATTTTGGCGGAAGCGGCCCTGCTTGCCCTTAAGCGTATCGCTGAGGGACTTGAGCGGGCGGTTGTTGGTGCCGCGCAGAACGCGACCGCGCCGGCCATTGTCGAAGAGAGCGTCCACCGCTTCCTGGAGCATGCGCTTTTCGTTGCGGACGATAACGTCCGGGGCGCGAAGCTCCATGAGCTTCTTAAGACGGTTGTTGCGGTTGATGACGCGGCGATACAGATCGTTGAGATCGGAAGTGGCAAAGCGGCCGCCGTCCAGAGGCACGAGCGGGCGCAACTCTGGCGGAAGGACCGGGACGACGTCGAGAATCATCCACTCGGGCTTGTTGCCGCTTTTGCGGAAGGCCTCGAGAACTTTCAGGCGCTTAGCGTATTTTATGCGCTTCTGAAGAGAAGGATCGGCCTTCATCTTCTCGCGAAGTTCTTCGGAGAGCTTATCCACTTCGACGCGGCGGAGAAGTTCCTTGATGGCTTCGGCACCCATCTTGGCGGTGAACTGGCCGGGATATTCTTTTTGCAGCTCGCGATATTTGTCTTCGAGCAGGACTTCGCGTTCGCGAAGGACTGCGACTTCGCCGGCATCCACGACGACAAAGGCTTCGAAGTACAAAATGCGCTCGAGGTCGCGCATGGAAATGTCCAGCAAGTAGCCGATGCGGCTGGGCAGGCCCTTGAAGAACCAGACATGTGAACAGGGCGAAGCCAGCTCGATGTGGCCGAGACGCTCGCGGCGTACCTTGCTGAGCGTGACTTCCACGCCGCATTTATCGCAGATGACGCCGCGATGCTTCATCCGCTTGTACTTGCCGCACAGACATTCCCAATCGGTGACGGGGCCAAAAATTTTGGCGCAGAATAGGCCGTCGCGCTCGGGTTTGAAGGTACGGTAGTTGATGGTCTCGGGTTTGGTGACTTCGCCGTGGGACCACGAGCGGATTTTTTCCGGGCTCGCCAAGCTGATTCGGATGGAATCGAAATCGGCGATCAAACTGGCACGATCATAAGGGCTGCTGCGATACAAGGTTGTTTCCTCCCTCCCCCGGCTTTCGCCAAGGGCCGCGGCCTGGTGTTTTGCACCAGGCCGGCTGAGAACCCAACTACCGGAAACTGCGAACTCTTTACGTCAAGCCGAGTAGGGGCACGATATATCGTGCCCCTGCCACGACACATTTCTAATCGGCGGCTTTCTCGGTCGCCGGGGCTTTTTGACGCTTCATCAATTCGACATCCAGGCAGAGCGATTGCAGCTCGCGGACGAGGACGTTGAACGACTCGGGCACGCCGGGTTCGATACCCGGTTCGCCCTTGACGATGGCCTCGTAGATTTTGGCGCGGCCATAGACGTCGTCGGACTTCGCCGTGAGAAGCTCCTGGAGGATGTGCGCGGCGCCGTAAGCTTCGAGCGCCCAGACTTCCATTTCGCCGAAGCGCTGGCCGCCGAACTGCGCTTTGCCGCCCAGTGGCTGCTGGGTGATGAGCGAGTACGGACCGATGGAGCGCGCGTGAATCTTGTCGTCGACGAGATGCGAAAGCTTGAGCATGTAGATGTAGCCGACAGTGACCGGCTGGTCGAACATATCGCCGGACATGCCGTCAAACAGATTGATCTTGCCGGCGTGCGGCAAGCCCGCAACTTCCAGCAAGTGGCGGATTTCCGGTTCGCGAGCGCCGTCAAACACCGGCGTGGCGAAGGGAATGCCGTCGCGGAATCCCTCGGCGTAGTCGAGCAGCTCATCGTCGCTCAACTTTGCCAGCGTCTTCCAAATGGTCGTGTCCGTGAAGACTTCGCGGAACCAGCGGCGCAATGCTTCGGCCTTTACTTCCTTACTGAGCAGGCGCTTAAGGCTGTTGCCCAGCTCCTTGGAAGCCCATCCGAGATGCGTCTCGAGAACCTGCCCGACGTTCATACGAGAAGGAACGCCGAGGGGGTTCAGAACGATCTCTACCGGCGTGCCATCGGGAAGGTACGGCATGTCTTCCTGCGGCACGATGCGGGCAATGACGCCCTTGTTGCCGTGGCGTCCGGCCATTTTGTCGCCGATGGAAAGCTTGCGCTTCATGGCGATATAGACCTTGACCAGCTTGATGACGCCGGGAGGCAGCTCGTCGCCCTTCTTGAGCTTCTCCTTGCGCTCTTCGGTGATCTTGCGAAGCACGTCGATTTGGCGCGAGGTCATCTCCTCGACTTCTTCGATCTTCTCGATGAGCAGAGGATCCTTTTCGTTCAGCTTCAGGCGCTTGAGGTTGCGGGTGGAGATTTTTTCGATCAAGTCACGCGTAAGCTCGACGCCCTTGGTCAACAGGCGCTTGTTGGTCTTTTCGTCGTGCAAGTCTGCCTGTAGAATTTTTCCGCCCAGCAAATCCGAAAGGCGCTTGAGGCGCTCATCCGTGAGGATGCGGATTTCGTCGGCGAGGTTTTTCTCGAGTTTGAAGACCTGCGTGGCTTCGATGGCCTTGTGGCGCTCGTCCTTTTCTCCACCTTTGCGGGTGAAGATTTTAACGTCGACGATAGTGCCTTCGATGCCCGGCGGACAGTAGAGAGAAGCGTCGCGAACGTCGCCGGCCTTTTCGCCGAAGATGGCGCGAAGAAGTTTTTCTTCCGGCGTGAGCGTGGTCTCGCCCTTGGGCGTGACTTTGCCGACCAGAATGTCGCCCGGCTTGATCACTGCGCCGATGCGGATAACGCCGCTCTCATCGAGGTTGCGCAGAAAGGATTCGCTGATGTTGGGAATGTCGCGCGTGACTTCCTCTGGACCGAGTTTGGTGTCGCGCGCCTCGATTTCGTACTCCTCGATGTGAATCGAGGTGTAATAATCGTCCTTCACCAGTTTTTCACTGACGAGGATGGCGTCTTCAAAGTTGTAACCGCGCCAGGGCACGAAGGCCACGAGCACGTTGCGGCCAAGAGCGAGCTCTCCGCGTTCGGTGCAAGGACCGTCAGCCAGGACCTGGCCCTTTTTCACGCGATCGCCGACGCGAACGAACGGCTTCTGGCTGATGCAAGTATTCTGGTTGGAGCGCTTGAACTTGATGAGCTGATAGATGTCCGCGCCCACTTCGCGGCTGAGCACGCCGGAGTGGTCTGATTCGACGCGCACGATGATGCGCTCGGAGTCCACTTGGTCGACGATGCCTTCGCGCTTGCAAAGCACGACCGCGCCGGAATCGCGCGCGGTGACGCGCTCCATACCGGTGCCGACGAGCGGAGCTTCCCCGCGGATGAGCGGCACAGCCTGGCGCTGCATGTTGGAACCCATGAGCGCGCGGTTGGCGTCGTCGTTCTCGAGGAACGGAATCAAGCTGGCGGCCACGGAAACGAGCTGCTTTGGCGACACGTCGACGTAATCGACTTCGTCGCGGCTCTTGAGCACGAAGTTGCCGGCCTGGCGGCAGTTGACGAGTTCGGTGGTGATCTTCAAACGCTCATCGAGCGAAACGTTGGCCTGCGCCACGACGTATTTGTCTTCTTCCCAAGCGGAGAGATAGAAGCAGTACGGCTCGTAGACGACTTTGCGGCGCTTGAGCTCTTCGTTGAGCTCTTCGACTTTGTCCTTTTCGACGATTTCCCCGGCTTTGAATTCACTGTCGCCAGCGTTGACGATTTGGACGTAGTCGATGATGCGCCCGCCCTTCACGCGGCGATAAGGCGACTCGATGAAGCCGTAGTCGTTGATCCGCGCAAAACAAGAGAGCGAGCTGATCAAGCCGATGTTCGGGCCTTCCGGCGTTTCAATAGGGCAAATGCGGCCGTAGTGCGTAGGATGAACGTCGCGCACTTCGAATCCCGCGCGCTCGCGCGAGAGACCGCCGGGCCCAAGAGCCGAAAGACGGCGCTTGTGCGTAATTTCGCTAAGCGGGTTGGTCTGGTCCATGAACTGGCTGAGCTGCGAGGACCCGAAGAATTCGCGGATCGCGGCCATGACCGGCTTTGCGTTGACCAGGTCGTGCGGCATAGCCGTGGACATTTCCTGGTACACGCTCATCTTTTCCTTGATGGCGCGTTCCATGCGGACGAGGCCGATGCGGAACTGGTTTTCGAGAAGTTCGCCGACGGCGCGGACGCGGCGATTGCCGAGATGGTCGATGTCGTCGACGACGCCGATGTTCTTGCGCAGCTTGAAGAGGTATTTAATCGCCGAAACGAAGTCCGGCGTATCAAGTGTGCGGTTGTCGAGCGGCGTATCGAGCCCCATCTTGATGTTGAACTTCAAGCGGCCGACGCGGCTGAAATCGTACTTGCGCGGGTCGAAGAACATGCCGCGGAAAAGATTCGTAGCCGTTTCAAGCGTCGGCGGATCGCCGGGACGCAGCTTGCGGTAGATTTCGATGAGCGCTTCCTTCGAAGAGCGGATGGCGTCCTTATCCAGCGTGCGAGAAAGAACTAGACCGATGTCGTCGCGCTCCGGGAAGAAGACGTCAACTTCGGTGATGCCGCCTTCGGCAAAGGCCTGCCAAAGTTCCGGCGTCAACGGCTTGTTGGCTTCGAGCAAAACTTCGCCGGTTTGGCGGTTGACCACATCGGCGACGCTGTACGCGCCTTCGAGGTCGGCCAAGGCGGCGCGAACCTGCGAAATCTTCGCCTTGATGAGTTCCTTGAAGAGATTTTCGGTGATGCGCTTGTGCGCGCCGACGATGACTTCCTCGGAGCGCGGGTTGCGGATTTCGTGGGCCAGCTTACGGTCCACGATTCCCGGCGAAACGTTCCAAAAGAGATCCTTGTCGCGGAGCGAGATGCGTTCGACCTGGTAAAAAGTGCGCAGGATTTCTTCGTTGGACTTCATGCCCAGCGCGCGCAAGAAAATAGAGCCGAGGAATTTGCGCTTGCGGTCAATGCGCACGTAGAGAATGTTTTTCGTGTCGTACTCGAACTCGACCCACGACCCCCGGTACGGAATGATTTTGCCGAGGAAGTAGGAGCGATTGTTGGCGCTCTCGAAAAAGACGCCCGGCGAGCGGTGCAACTGACTGACGATGACACGCTCCGTGCCGTTGATGATGAACGTTCCGTTTTCAGTCATCAACGGAATATCGCCGTAGAAGACTTCCTGTTCCTTGATGTCGCGAATGGTCTTGGCGCCAGTATCGGGATCCTTGTCGTAAATGGTCAGACGGATGGTGACTTTGAGAGGCGCGGAGTAGGTCATGCCCCGCTCCTGGCACTCGTTCACGTCGTACTTCAACTGCATGGCCACCGGATCGCCGCACTTGTTGCAGAAGGTCGGCGTGTTCTTGTTGAAGGTGCCGCACTTGTGGCAGATGACGTCGCCGGTCTGGTAAGGATTGGTGACTACGGACGCGCCGCAATTGCGGCAAGTGGCGCGGAGGTGATGCAGTCCCTTCAGGTTGCCGCACTTGCACTCCCAGTTGCCGATCGAATAGTCCACGAATTCGAGCTGCGACATCTCGCGGAAATCCTTGATCGGAAACACGGACGTGAAGACGGACTGCAGACCACCGTCATCGCGCTCGCTCGGCAGGAGGTCCATCTGCAAAAATCGCTGATAGGACTTCATCTGGACTTCGATCAAATTCGGAATTTGGATCGAGCCCTGAATTTTCGCGAAATCGAGACGCTCGCGTTCCCTGACGTGCTGGTGACTATTTGGCATTGCTTGGTCTACCTTTTCCCTTTCGGGCGAATAGCGGAAAAAATGGAGAACTGCGTGCAACCGGCGTGATGCGCTTCCTGCCCGAAGTAAGCGAGCACACGGCTGCAGTGGGTCCAATCAGGACCAATGGAGTTGTAAAAATAACCAGCCTCGACTTGCGTACGTGAATCCTTTGGCGCGGCGGGTCACGCTTGCTTCAGCCCGTAAATTGGCCAATGCAAGCAGCCGCGCCCCCTCTTGAAGCCCGTACAACAAATAACTACTTGATTTCGACTTTGGCGCCCGCGTCTTCGAACTTCTTCTTGATGGTCGCGGCTTCTTCCTTATTGACGCCCTCTTTGACGGTCTTGGGAGCGCCGTCGACGAGGTCTTTGGCTTCTTTCAAGCCGAGGCTCGTGACTTCGCGAACCGCCTTGATGACGTTGATCTTGTTGCCGCCGACGTCAGTGAGAACGACCGAGAATTCCGTCTTCTCTTCCGCCGGTGCCGCGCCTGCCGCCGACCCGCCGCCCGCCGCCACGACGGTAGCTGCAGCCGCCGAGACGCCGAAGGTCTCTTCCATCTTCTTGACAAGGTCCGACGCTTCCAACAACGTCAGCCCCTTGATTTCTTCCAGGATCGTTTCCACTTTCGACATGACTCTTTCTTCTCCTCTCAAAATTAAGAATTAAACCTACTGGGCCGCTTCAGGGCTTACCACAGGAGCCGGCTCGGAACTGCTCGCCCCGCCGGACCCAAACTTGTTTGCTTTGATGGCTTCGCTGACGGTAACCGCGAGATTGCGCGGCAGCGCGTTCAGCGCCATCGCGATTCGCTGCGCTGGAGCGTTCAGCAGGAACATAATCTTGCTGAGCAGCTCTTCCTTTGAAGGCAGATTCGCAAGCTGCTGAATCTCCGCAATCGAAATGACGCGGCCTTCGACGAGACCGGACTTGAACTTGAATGCCGGAACGTCCTTAGCCACTTTGGTGAGCGCCTTCGCAAGCGCCACCGCGTCGGTCTGCGTATAGGCGATGGAATTCGTGCCGGTCAGGTTCTTGAGCAAATTTTCCGCGGGCGTGCCGGCTCCGGCGCGTTCCGCAAGCGTGTTCTTCACGACCTGGTATTTGCCGCCAGCGGCCTGCACGGCGCGGCGGAGCTTGGTGTCGGCTTCGACGGTGATGCCCTGGAAGGTCGTTAGAATCACGGTCGAGACCTTGGCCAGTTCCGTTTTCAGGTTGTCTAGGTCCTGCTGTTTTTCGCTGCGCTTTTTCATGATCCCGTTTCCTTAAACTCTTCGCTTAAGCCGCCGCGGCCAGCGTTTCCGATTCAAGCAAATCGATCGGAATGCCAGGGCCCATCGTCGAGGTCAGCGTGATTTTTTTCACGTACTTGCCCTTGGCTGCCGCCGGCTTGGCTTTGATAACCGCTCCAATCACGGCATGCGCGTTTTCCGCGAGGTGCGCGGCGTCAAACTGAATTTTGCCAATGGCGCAGTGAACGATTCCGGCTTTATCGACACGGAACTCAACTTTGCCGGCCTTGGTTTCCTTGATCGCTTTGGCCACGTCGAAAGTGACCGTGCCGGTCTTAGGATTAGGCATCAGGCCGCGCGGGCCGAGCACTTTGCCCAGCTTGCCCGCCGATTTCATCATGTCCGGCGTGGCGATTACGGCGTCGTAATCCGTCCAGCCGCCCATGATTTTCTGCACCATGTCATCGCCACCGACGAAATCCGCGCCCGCATCCTGCGCTTCGCGCACTTTTTCGCCGCTTGCAATTACGAGGACACGGACCGACTTGCCAAGCCCATGCGGAAGAACTACCGTGCCGCGAACCACTTGGTCCGAATGCTTCGGGTCGACACCCAGATTGATGGCCAGCTCGACCGTCTCGTTGAACTTCGTGTGGTGCGTCTTCTTGATCAGCTCGCTGGCTTCCGCGAGCTTGTACGGGCGCGCTTCCACCTTCTTGCGCGCATTCTCGACGTGTTTGCCTACTACTTTTGTTGGCATTCTCTCTTACCTCTTCGACCTCGTAGCGCCTGAACTCCTAGGCTTCCACGACTTCCAGACCCATGTTTCGCGCCGTGCCCATCACGGTTCGGACCGCGGAGTCCAGATTTGTGGTGTTGAGATCGACAAGCTTGATCTTCGCAATCTCTTGAACCTGCTTTTTCGTGACTTTGCCGACTTTGTTGCGGTTCGGTTCAGCCGAGCCCTTCACGATGCCCGCCGCGCGGAGCAGTAAAATGGAAGCTGGCGGAGTCTTCAGAATGAACGTGAACGTGCGGTCGGTATAAACCGTCACGAGCACGGGGAAAATCATTCCGTCCGGTTCCTTCGCCGTTTTGGCGTTGAACTGCTTGCAAAAATCCATGATGTTCAAGCCATGCGGACCGAGCGCCGTGCCGACTGGCGGCGCCGGCGTCGCTTTGCCCGCGGGCAACTGCAATTTGATGGTTGTCTGTACTTTCTTAGCCATGTCCCTGCCTCAATATCGTTTTACCTGCTCTGCCACTGCCGGGCCGCTCAGCCCAGCTTTTCCACGCTCGCGAAGTCCAATTCCACCGGCGTCGAACGGCCAAAAATCGTGACGGAAACTTTGAGCCGGCTATGGTCGTTGTCGATCTCCTCGACAGTGCCGTTAAAATTGGCGAATGGCCCGTCGACTATGCGCACCTGCTCATTCCGTTCGAACACCACTTTTGGCTTCGGCCGGTCCGTCGGAACATGGACGCGATTGATGATGGCGTCAACCTCAGTTTCCGACAACGGCGATGGCGCCGTTGCCGAACCCACAAAACCAGTCACTCGCGGAGTCGATCGCACGATGTGCCACGTGTTCTCGTCGAGGTCCATTTCCACGAGCACATATCCCGGATAGGTCATCCGCGAGGAAACGACCTTCTTGCCTCCGCGCATTTCCACGACGTCTTCCATCGGTATCAGCACGCGGCCGATCTTGTCCTGCAAGCTGAAAGCTGAGACGCGGCTTTCCAGGCTCTCTTTGACTTTCTTTTCAAAGCCCGAATAGGTATGGATGATGTACCACTGCATTGCCGTCAAGCTATAATCCCCTCAGACGCCGAAAATTTTGAAAATGCGCGCGACACCCATCTGCACCAGCCAATCGACTGTCGCCAGAAAAACCCCGAAAAAGAAAACCGTGGCGATCACCACACCGGTCGTCGAAACCACGTCCTCGCGCGTCGGCCAGGTGACCTGCTTCATCTCCACGCGAGTGTCGTGTAAAAACTGACGTGCGTCCCTGAAGCCGCCGGTGACCTTCTCGCCGATTCCGGCCGCCGTTCCCGTGATTGCGTTACTTTGCGACTCGTCGTTCTTCACTTTTACCGCCTGCGTGGCCATTCGTCCCCTTCACCTTCACGTACCAGGCGCCTCCGCCTGTTGCTGATCTCTGGCAGGGGAGGAGGGATTCGAACCCCCATACCCGGTTTTGGAGACCGGAGTCCTAACCGTTGGACGACTCCCCTAAAAACCCAAAACCGCTCCGCCCGATGCCCGTTCCAAAACGGAAAATTACTTCACTTCCTTGTGCCCGGTGTGCTTGCGGCACGTATTGCAAAACTTCCTGGTTTCCACGCGTTCGGAGTGCTTCTTCTTGTTCTTCGTCGTCGTGTAGTTGCGGTTTTTGCAATCGCCGCATTGCAACGTGATAATTTCTCGCATGATCTAATTTCCTTCTGTCGTCCAGCCCTCGAACAGCGAGGGGAAATCGTTACTCGATGATTTCGGTGACGGCGCCGGCGCCGACGGTGTGGCCGCCTTCGCGAATCGCGAAGCGCAAGCCCTTCTCGAGAGCCACCGGCGTGATCAGCGTTACTTCGCAGCTTACGTTGTCGCCCGGCATCACCATCTCCACCCCTGCCGGCAGCTTTACGTCTCCCGTCACGTCCGTCGTCCGGAAATAAAACTGCGGCCGATAGCCCGTGAAAAATGGCGTGTGCCGCCCCCCTTCTTCCTTCGTCAATACATACGCTTCCGCTTTGAACTTCGTGTGCGGCGTGATCGATCCCGGCTTGCACACCACTTGCCCGCGCTCGACATCGTCTTTTTCCGTGCCGCGCAACAGCAAGCCCACGTTGTCGCCCGCCAACCCTTCATCCAGCAGCTTCCGGAACATCTCCACGCCCGTCACAACTTTCTTCTGTGTCGGACGGAAACCCACAATCTCCACTTCTTCCCCAACCTTTACTTTGCCGCGCTCGACTCTCCCCGTCACCACCGTGCCGCGTCCTGAAATCGAAAAAATATCTTCAATCGGCATCGCGAACGGCTTATCGATTTCCCGCACCGGCTGCGGCACGTTCTTGTCCACCGCTTCCATCAACTCGTCAATCGCTTTTTCCCACTTCGCGTCGCCATTCAGCGCCTGCAGCGCCGAGCCTTTTACTACGGCAATCGTGTCGCCCGGGAATTGATAGGTCTTCAGCAGCTCGCGCACTTCCAGCTCGACCAGCTCGAGCAGCTCTGCGTCTTCCACCATGTCGCACTTGTTCAGGAACACCACGATCGCCGGAACGCCGACTTGCCGCGCCAGAAGAATATGCTCGCGCGTTTGCGGCATCGGTCCATCCGTCGCCGCCACTACCAGAATCGCGCCATCCATCTGCGCCGCGCCGGTGATCATGTTCTTGATATAGTCCGCATGACCGGGGCAATCCATGTGCGCGTAGTGCCGGTTCGGCGTCTCGTACTCGACGTGCGATACGGCAATGGTGATCCCGCGCTCCCGCTCTTCCGGCGCGTTATCAATCGAATCGAAAGCGCGAAATTGCACTTTCGGGTTGTGCTTCGACAGCACTTTGGTAATCGCCGCCGTCAGCGTCGTCTTGCCATGGTCAATGTGGCCGATCGTCCCGATGTTGCAATGCGGCTTGCTACGCTCGAATTTCTCCTTCGCCATT
>Ga0335083_10000534_pt1 | contig 57310 bp, 54 predicted proteins | sample Lox_Sample_42_FD_206716 | JGI IMG/M metagenome (GOLD analysis project Ga0335083, IMG submission 206716) | Soil microbial communities from Loxahatchee National Wildlife Refuge, Florida, United States - Lox_Sample_4.2 | ecosystem: Environmental > Terrestrial > Soil > Wetlands | place: USA...
ACAATCCCCAAAACAGCTACTCCCACCTCTGACCCGCGCCGGCGCCCCCAACCCCGCCACGGCCGCTTATGGTCGGCGTCGCAAGCGAACGCCTTGTGAGCGGCGTCCGGGACGCCGATTAGAAGAGAGCGATGTACGACGTCTTCACGAGCCGATACGCGTTTTCGTGCCCGGAGAGGGGAGAGGCGCACGTGGCCCTGTCGTCCTTCCGGCAGATCGAGCAGCTCGCCGGCGCCGCCCACCCGGCCGTCTACGAGGTCTCGTTCGACTGCAGCTGCGGCGGGCGCCATCCGGGGCTCGTCTCCCACAACGAGCTCGACTGGGCGCCGCTGGGGCTGCGCGAAGGCGTGTTCCTGAACCTCATGACCGCGAAGCTCGACTCGCTCGAGGACGAGCTCGCCGACCTCGCGGCCCGGCGCATCAGCGCGGGGGAGTGGCCGTGGAGCTTCTTCTGCTACCCGGAAGAGCGGCCGAGGCCCGTTTTTCCCTCAGCGTTCTTGCTGCTGGCCCCGGCGGACGACGGCGGCACGATCGGCGTCGCTGTCCGGTGCCCGGTGTGCGGGAGCGTGTCCGTGAACCTCGTCTCGGCCGCGCACGTCGACCTGCCGTTCCACAACGACGCCGACATCGGGGTGGTGGAGCACGTGTTCGCGGGCCACGGCGAGCGCGTGCTCGAGGAGTTCACGGCCGACCTCCACTCGACCCGGTTCGACGCCCGCCGCCTGGCACTTTGAGCCCTCACTCCACGGGGGGATGACTCCCCGTCAGGCGGCGGCCGATACGTGCGATGACGTGTCCGCCCTGTACGGCCGAAACCACCGAGCACTCGAGCTCCTAGTCACGTTAGGCGGGGGAGAGCCCACTCCGCGCCGGCCGGTGCGGGAGCGCCTCCGCGACGTGGTCGGAACCGATCTGCTGCGGATGCTGTTGTTCGGGCTGGTTCAGCGGGCCCGCTCGCCGCGGCGCTCGGCCTGATCGCGCCTCCCACCGGCGCCGTAGACGCGCACGAGCAGGAAGATCAGCAGGCCGGAGACGGCGCCGACGATGAACGCCGTCGCGCCCGAGATTCCGACCGCGAGCAGCCCGAGCCAGATGAACGCGCCCAGGCCGAAGCCCCAGGCGAAGGCGGCGAAGCCGTGGGAGACCGAGGGGAGGCGGAGGTGCGACACCGGAGCGCACCCTACCTCGGCGCCGCCGGCCGTGCCTTCGGTTTCGGTTATCCACAAGCTGCACGCTCTGCTGTGGAAATGTGGAAAATTGAATTTCCGCAAATTGCGGCCTCGACGTGTGCGAACCCCCTTGAAAGGGCCTTGTGCAGTCCCTAGATTCCCTCCTGCGCCGAGCACGGGACCTGAGTAGGTCGAAGCCAAGCTCGAGGGCTCTACCCGCAAGGGGAAGGTCAGCGAGAGTGGTGGACGAAAGGGAGACCGGCTCGGCGAATTTTTTTTTCCGAGGGACGCGGGATGGCAATGGGGTAGTTCCATGGCAGGTTGCCTACTTGACATAACACCCGTTACCGTGCACGTGCAGGTGTCCCGTCGAGAGGGTCTCGAGCATGCTTGAAAAGACCGCGCCGGTGGGTGTGGCAGCGGTCGAGGTGGAGAGCGTTCTCGCGACCCCCGAGATCCACGAGCTCGTCGAGGCCGCGGAACAGACCGGGTCGATGCGCCACGCGGAGCTCGCGGAGGCGCTGGAGCCGCTGCGGCTGGACGCGCTCGAGCTGGACGCGGTGTACAGAGGGCTCGAGCAGCGCGGGATCGAGATCCTGGAGCAGGGCGAGCAGCAGGCCCCGCCCCCGCCCCCGGTCGTTCACGAGACGACCACCGACGCGCTCCAGCTCTTCCTGCGCGACGCCGGGCGCCACCCGCTACTGACCGCCGCGCAGGAGGTCGAGCTCGCCAAGCGGATCGAGCGCGGCGACGACGAGGCGAAGCAGCGGATGATCCAGTCGAACCTCCGCCTGGTCGTCTCGATCGCGAAGAACTACCGCAACCAGGGGCTGCCGTTTCTCGACCTGATCCAGGAGGGAACGCTCGGGCTGATCCGCGCCGTCGAGAAGTTCGACTGGCGGCGGGGCTACAAATTCTCGACGTACGCGACCTGGTGGATCCGCCAGGCAGTCGCTCGGGCGCTCGCCGACAAGGCGCGGACGATCCGAATGCCGGTCCACATCGTCGAACGGATGCAGAAGCTGAACCGCGCCGAGCGGACGCTCTGGACGCAGCTGGGCCGCGAGCCGTCGCTCGACGAGATCGCCGAGGAGGCAAATCTGCCGCTCGCCCAGGCTCACGAGGTGAAGGCGGCGGCTCGCGCCTCGACGAGCCTCGACCAGCCGGTCGGCGAGGCCGAGGACGCGGTGTTCGGCGACTTCGTGGCCGGCGACGAGCCGCTTCCGGACGAGCAGGTCGAGGTCACGATGCGCTGCCAGGCGCTGGGAGAGGCGCTCGCCGCGCTCTCCGAGCGTGAACGGCGCGTCCTCGTCCTCCGCTACGGCCTCGGCGATGCCGACCCGAAGACGCTCGAGGACATCGGCAGGCGGCTCGGCCTGACGCGTGAGCGTGTGCGGCAGATCGAGACCGAGGCGCTCAAGCGCCTGTCGCGGCTTCGCGAGATGGAAGCCGTCGCCCGCTAGGTAGACGCCGCGGGCTACTCGCCGCGTAGGTAGAGCTGCAGGCCGGGCGCGACTGTCCGGAGCTCGCGCAGCGCGCGCGACTCGAGCTGGCGGACACGCTCGCGGGTGATTCCGAGGTCGGACCCCACTTCTTCGAGCGTCTGCGGCGCCTCGCCGTCGAGGCCGAACCGGCGGCAGAGAACGTGGCGCATCCGCGGTGACAGCCGCAGGAGCGCATCCGAGAGCTCTGCGGAGCGGAGGACCTCGGCGGTCGCATCGTCGGGCCGGTCGGAGTTCGTGTCCTCGATCAGGTCGCCGTAGAGGCTCTCGCCGTCTCCGACGGGCGTCTCGAGGCTCACGGGATCCTCGACGAGCTCGAGCAGCGTGCGCACGCGCTCGACCGGGAACCCGCTCTCCTTCGCGATCTCGGGCAGCAGCGGCTCGCGGTTCAGCTTCTGCGCGAGCACACGGCGGGCGCGCATGACCTTGCGGACCTGCTCGGCGACGTGGACCGGCAGGCGGATCGTCCGCCCCTGGTCTGCGAGCGCGCGCGTGATCGCCTGGCGGATCCACCAGGTCGCGTACGTGGAGAGCTTGAAGCCGAGCTTGTAGTCGAACTTCTCGACCGCTCTGATCAGGCCGAGGTTGCCCTCCTGGATCAGGTCGAGCAGCGGGACGCCGGCCTTCGTGTAGTTGCGCGTGATCGACATCACGAGCCGGAGGTTCGACTCGATCAATTTCCGCTTGGCCGCCTCGTCGCCCGCGTCCTTCAGGCGCGCGAGCTCCCGCTCCTCCTGAGGCGTGAGCAGCCGCCCGTCGCCGATTTGGCGGACGTAGAGCTTGAGCGGGTCGGCGGTCTGCGGCTCGGTCTCCTCGACCTCCGTCTCCTCTGCCTCCTCGGCAGGGGCTTCCGCGGCCTCGGGTACGACTTCGAGGCGAGCCTCCGCGTCTGGCCCTTCAGGTTCGGGGAGCGCGTCAGGGAGCGGCCGCTGCGCCATGCTCGTCCTATCGGTACCGCCAGTCCCTCGCTTGAGGCATGCGTGCCCCGCACGAGGGATCAGGGATCCGCGCGTCGAACCGAGAGCCTTATAGCGGTGATTTCTGCGGTGCCTAACTCTCGGCCGAGTGCCTCGTCACACTCAGTGGCGACCGGAATGCGAGTCGCTAGTCTCGTCGAAGGGGTTGCTGACTGAGATGTGCGGAATTGCTGGATACAGCCTGAGCGCGGCGAGCAGCGTCGAGCGGACGCTGGCGGCGCAGGCGCTCCTCGCCGGGATCGCGGAGCGCGGCGCAGACGCGGTCGGGTACGCCTACCGCGCGTGCGGCTCGGTCGAGATCCAGAAGAAGCCGGCCGGCGCAAGCGCGCTGCTCGAGGACGTCGTGCTTCCCGCGAGCGTCACCGAGGTTCTCGTCCACGTCCGCGACTACACCAAGGGCCACCCCACCATCGAGGCAAACAACCACCCCATCCGCCACGGTGCGGTCGTCGGGGTGCACAACGGGATCATCTTCAACGACGACGAGCTGATGGAGACGCACGGGTTCGAGCGCGCCGAGCCGGACATGACCGTCGATTCCGAGGCGATCTTCGCGCTCGCCGAGGACTCGGACGGCCTGCCGGCCTCGCTCGAGGAGCTCCGCGGCTCGATGGCGACCGCGTGGCTCGACGAGCGCCGGCCGGGCCAGGTCTTCCTCGCCCGCGGCGTCGGGCGCCCGCTCTGGATCGGAGCCGGCCGCGAGGAGCTCTTCTTCGCGTCGACGAAAGCCGCGCTCGAGGTCGTCGAGCAGTACCTCCACCTCAAGCTGCGCAAGCGCGAGGTCGGGGAGGGCACGCTCGTCCAGGCCGCCGAAGGCCACGAGGTCGAGCTCCCCAGGAGGCACGCTTCTGCCTCCAGCGCCTCGCGACGCTCGCAACGCTGTAGCTCTCTAGCGCTCTCTAGAGAAGACGCCCGTCGGGTGCGACCTCTGTGCCCGCTTCGAGCAGCCGCTCGCGGATCAGGAACTGGAACGTCGACCACGCCCCACGGCGGCCCTGGAACATCCGGTAGATCTGCCACTCGGTCAGCAACGTCTCGTCGCCGCGGCGCGCCTTCGACCAGTCCGCGAACTTCGGCAAGCGCCCGAGCTTCCGAGCCAGCTCCACGCCCTGGTCGAGCGCGCGCTCGAGCCTCTCCTCCCCCACCGGCACGTCGTAGCCGGCCTCCCTGAGCGCGTTCGAGAGCGAGCCGAACGTGTGCCAGTAGAGCGACTTCGACGGCATGCGGCCGCGGTGCTCCTCGATGTCCCGGGCCGTCGGGATCCGGCCGATCTCGTCCCCCAGGCCCCGGAGGAGCTCGAGCAGCTCCTCGCGCGTTGCGAAGCGGCGTGGGACGAGGCCGGCCTTGCGCTTTGCCTCGTTCCAGCTCCCGAAGTGCTCGATCACGGTCTGCGGGTGCACCGACGTCTCCGGATCGTCCGCGAACTCACGCATCGTCGGCGAGCGGCCGAGCCGCTTCGCGGATGCGGCCAGCTCGTCGAGGATCTGCGCGTCCGTGTAGCGCTTGCGGATCCCGGCCTGGAAGGCGGCGAGCGCCTCCCGGTCGATGCCCGCCAGCGCTCGGTACTGGGGCCTGCGAGGCATCTGGGATCAAGAATAGTAGAGCATTTGCTCCTGGATGCAAGTGTCAGGCTAGCGTCTGCGGTGGTTTGCTAGGAGACCCGCGCGGCTGGCTACGAGGCCGCGAGGACCCGCCTGCGCGCGCCCTCGTCGTCGAGCCCCTCGAGCGGCAGGATTCGCTCGAGCGCGGCGACACAGCGCGGGCAGAACTGCGTCCCGGCCGCCCTGCGGAGCTCGTCCAGCGCCTCCGAAGCCGGCCGCGCCGCGCGGTAGATGCGCGTCGTGAGCATCGAGTCGAGCGCGTCGGCGACGTGGATGATGCGCGCTCCGAGCGGGATCTCCTCGCCCTGGAGCCGCTCGGGGTAGCCCGTGCCGTCGTAGCGCTCGTGATGGTGTCGAATGGCCGGCACCGCGTCGTTCAGGAACCCGAGGCGGTCGATGATGCGGGCGCCCTCGTCCGCGTGGCGCTGCATCAGGTCCCACTCCTCCGCCGTCAGGCTCGCGGGCTTGAGCAGGATCGCGTCGGGGATCGCGAGCTTGCCGATGTCGTGGAAGAGAGCCGCGTGCCCGAGCAGGTCGAGCTCCGCCTGCGATAGCCCGAGCTCGCGGCCAATGGCGAGCGCAAGCTGCTGGACCCGACGCGAGTGGCCGGCGGTGTAGGCGTCGCGGGCGTCGACGGTGGCCGAGAGGCTCTCCATCGCGGCTGTCGAGCGCTCGCGGAGGAGCTTGTTCGCCTGCTCGAGCGAGACGTTCTGGTTTTGGATCGTCTCCGCGGCAGCGCGGAGCTTCTGCGCGCTCCGCTGCGTGTGGCGGAGGTACGCCTCCTGGGTCTTGCGCATCAGCAGGAGCGGGAGGGCGAAGACGACGAGCGCCCAGACGTGGACCGACTCGTAGCCGACCCAGATCACTCCGCCGATGAAGCCGTAGACGAGGTAGTGGGTCGCAAGCCAGGCAAAGCGCTCCCGGAAGACCGAGAGCCAGGACTCGTGGCCCTCGATCGCGACGACGAGGCTGATCAGGCCCATGTTGACGCCGTAGTACGTCGCACCCGCCGCGACGCCGGCGATGACGTAGATCAGGCGGTGGACCTCCCCAGTGTCGAAGCCTGCTCCTGCGAAGACAGCTGCCGCCGCCAGGGACGAGAGCGAGAGGGTCCCGATGTTGAACAGCACGTAGTGGAACGGCGAGCGCCGTGCGCTCCACTCGACGACCGCGATCGTGATCGCGAGCGGAAGCGCGGCACGCGGCCCGAAGAGCGCCGCTCCGGCGATCGAGCCGACGGCGCTGACGGAGATCGAGCCGTCGTCGACCTCGAGCGCGAGCGCTTGACCGAAGCCGACCAGCGTGACGATGGCGGCCAGGCCGATCCAGTCGGTGCTGCCGCCGAAGATCCAGCCGAGCATCCCGGCCGTGATGCCGATCGCGCTGACGATCCCGACGAACATCGCGAGGCGCCGGGAGAGCGACAGGAAGCGCGGGCCCTGGAGGGCGTGCGGGCGTGGATGCCGCCGCTCGTGTTCCGGGACCTCCTCGACGGCCGGAGGCAGCGGCGAGGCATGCTCGCCTTCCTCCGGAACCGCAACGAGACGCGCCTGGCGCTTCTCGGGCAGCAGGAGCGGCTCGTTGCTCGCGTCGAGGACGCGATTGCGCCCCTGGAGCTTGGCGCGGTAGACGGCGAGGTCGGCCTCGTGGATCAGGTCGTTGCCGTCGGCTCCGTCGCGCGGGAAGCCTGCGACGCCGATCGAGACCGTCGCGCGGATCGGCTCGCTCGACGTCTCGACGTCGAACGTTCGCTCGGCTACGGCGCGGCGGATCCGCTCGGCGATTTCGAGGGCCTGGTCGGGCGGGGTCTCCGGGAGCAGGATCGCGAACTCCTCTCCCCCGAAGCGGGCCGGCACGTCGTAGTGGCGCAGCTGGGCGCGGAAGACCTCGGCGATGCCCTGCAGGACGGCGTCGCCCGCGAGGTGGCCGTACGTGTTGTTGATGTCGCGCAGGAGATCGAGGTCGGCCATGACGAGCGAGAGCGGCCGCTCGAAGCGCGCGGCCCGGGCCAGCTCCTCGTTCAGGGCGGACGTGAAGTAGCGGGCGTTGAAGAGCCCCGTCTTGGGGTCGACCCGCGCCTCCTCCTGGAGCTGGGGCACCGACAGCGAGCGATGGATCAGGAACAGCGGCGCGATCGCGAAGACGACGAGCCACGGGTTCACGAGCCAGAACGCGGCGGTCGCGACCCCGAGCATCGCGAGCACGAGGTCGGTCGAGAGGCTCTGGAACGAGAACAGGCCCGACTCCCGGGGCGAGATGCCGTTCTTGAGCTTCAGCATCGGGGCCATCAGGACGTGGTTGACCGCGACCATCGACAGGGCGGCCGCGAGGCCGCCGAAGGCGAAGGCGTAGTGCGTGTCGGGGAACTCGCGCGCGACGAGGTGGAAGCACCCCCACGCCGCGAGCATCGCCAGCGTCCAGATGCAGATGTTGAAGGTGGCGACGTACCAGCGGACCCGGGTCTTTAGCCATTCCGGGATGTGGTGAACGATGCCCATCAACGCGACGAGCTCCGGGGGCAGGAGCATCGCGGCCGGGATCAGGAAGACGATCGTGGTGTGGTACGTCTGGTGGCGGGGCGTCCCGACGACGAACAGCTGGGCGGTCGCGGCGATCGTGGCGAGGATCAGGAACGTGGCCCAGCCGGGCGTGCTCGCGCTCAGGTGCATGAAGAGCGGGACGACCGCAGCGGCCGTGATCGCGGCAACGACGACGAAGTAGGCTGCGGCCTTCGGTGGGAGCCTCGGCACGTCCGGGTCGGACGGGCGCACGACCGGCGGGTCGATCGAGGTCGGGAGCGCGCTCACGTCGCCCCTCCCGCCTTCCGCTTCAGGCTTGGGTCAACGCTAGACATCGCCCGCCGCTCGTCTCCAATCTCCGCGTCCCGCGGTGCCGCAAATTCAGCTTCCTGTCGAGGCGCCGCAGGCGCCGGTTCCGATCACCACTTCCCGCAAGCTACGGCGCGCGAGAGCGGGTCACATCCCCCTTTTTGAGGACGCCCGGGAAATCCCCCGAACGAGTGAGGGGCCGGGAATGCGCCCGGCCCCTCATGAGTGTCACGTTGGCGAGCCCGAGAGCCGCCGCGACCCCGTCCGTCGATCAGCCTGTCGGATCCGTGGAGGAGCTCGGATCGGTAGAGGTCACGTCTGCCGGAAGCGATGTCGGCGCCGGAGCCAGGTCCGGGTCGTCCATCAGCGCGTCCGCCTCCGACGGGCTCAGCTCGTAGGTGCTCGGCGTGGCGCTCGTGTCGCCCTCCGCCGCGTCCTCGTACGAGCTGTCCGCCCAGGACACGTCTGCCCAGGAGACGTCTGCCCAGGAGACGTCTGCCCAGGACACGTCTGCCCAGGACACGTCTGCCCAGGAGACCACGTTGTAGGCCGCGTCTGCCCAGGACACATCTGCCCATGAGACGTCGTCCCAGGAGACGTCGCTCGAGGCGGCGTCGACCCAGCTGACCGCGTCGAACGCCGGCAGGGTGTCACCCGCGACGGGCTTGACGAACGCGTCCAGGCCCTTGTTCGGGTTCGGGACGCGCCAGGCGTGCCAGGCCTTGTAGACCTGCACCTCGCCGACACCCACCGAGCCCGGGGTTGCGCCCGGCATAGGAGTTGCCGAGACCATCAGGGCGCCCTTGACCTGATCAGGCGTGTACGACGGATGCTTGGCCAGGATCTGCGCCGCCGCGCCGGCAACGACCGGAGCGGCGAAGGAGGTGCCCGAGAGCTGGATGTAGCCGGGCGCGACCATCTTGTCCGACCGCTCGGTCGCGAGCGTCGAGCTGTCCGGCACCGGGCCGACCATGTAACGGCCGGGTGCGACGAGGTCCGGCTTCATGAAGCCGTCCAGCGTCCTCCCCCACGCCGACCACGGAGCAGCCGTGTCGTCGGAGCGGGACAGCGTGCCGTTGAGGTCCGCTGCGCCGACGGTGATCACGAACGGATCGTTCCCCGGGGCGTACGCAACGCCGCTCGGGGTGTCGCCAGTGCCGTAGTTGCCGGCAGCCGCGACCACCGTCACACCGCTGAACCAGAGCTGCTCGACGGCCCGGTCGAGCGGGTCGTGGAAGAAGTTGCTCTTGATCGACGAGTGCAGCGAGAAGTTCGCGACGCGGATGTTGTATTGGGCCTTGTTGGCCAGGATCCACTGGCAGGCCGCGATCACGTCGCTCGTCCGCGCGACGCCGCTGTCGTCCATCACGTCGAGCGAGACGAGGTTCGCCTGCGGGGTCGTGCCAGCGCGGCCGTCGGCCGCGCCCGCTGCGATGCCGGCCACGAAGGTTCCGTGCCCACGGCCGTCGCCGGGCGAGTTGTTCGGCAGCGTCGTCAGGTTGACGTTCGCCAGCACGCGCGAGCCGAAGTCTGCGCGCCCGGGCTGGATGCCCGAGTCGACGACTGCGATCGTCGGGGCACTCGAAGGCGCCAGCGCCTCATATCCGTTCCAGGTGCGCGAGGCGCCCGACTCGTACGGCCAGAGCTGCGTCGAGTTGTACGAGCTCACCTTCACCTCGACGTCCGGCGTGACGATCAGGTTCGGCTGCTTCATGAGCTTCAGCAGCTTGCTCGCCCGCACCTTCACGGCCACGCCGTCGACCAGGCCGAGCCTGCGCTTCAGGCCCTCGCGATCGGTGAGGCCGTCGAGGTGGTCGACGCGGTTGAACGCACCGACCGCGGTCGAAAGGTTGTCGCTGGTGCTCTGGATGATCACCCGCACGTACTTGTCCGGGTGGCGCCTGGCGCCACGCAGCAGTCCGGGAGAGATCCAGGTGCGCTTCGGGGACATCGCCACGACGCGCCGCTTGCTCTGCCCTGCGCTCGAGGCGAACGGAACGGCGATCACCAGCATCGCCACCAGCGCCGTTACGAACCCGCGGCCGCCCTTGCCCCAGAGCACGTTCGAACGAGTCTCGCCGCCACGGTTACCCGTGCCCCACAGCGCGCTAGACCGCTGTTCTCCTCGCTTCCCGCCGTTCGTCCGCACCTTCCGTTCTCCTTTCCGCGCCTCAGCGCGGGCCGCATGTCAGTTCACTGGCAGCGCCCTCATCTCGCTGCTGTCGGAAAATCCCGCGGAACCTACGTGTGACGGGCACCCGGCTACATCCCCCGGCCGGGTGAGTGGGCCCGAAATTTCCCTCGAACGGGTGACAGGACCTCGCGGCGAGGTAGCGTCCCCCGCGATGGGCGTGCGCCTGCCGCTTACCGCCGAGATCCGGCTCGCCCGTGCTGCGGCGGCGCTCTCCCGGCTGGCCGGGGCCGGCGGCGGCACGACCGTTCCCGGAAAGCTGCTCTGGAAGCTCGATCCGGGTGCGGTCGACCGACTGGCGGCGCGCCTGCCCGACGGGACCGCGCTCGTTTCCGCCACGAACGGCAAGACCACGACGTCCGCCATGGCCGCGCGAATCCTGGCGCCGTCGTTCCGGCTCGCACACAACCGCTCGGGCGCGAACCTCGTCTCGGGCGTCGCCTCGGCAATGCTGGCAGCGGACGACGCCGAGCTGGGCCTCTTCGAGGTGGACGAGGCGGCCCTTCCGGAGGTCGCCGAGCGGGTCCGGCCACGGGCCGTGTGCCTGGGAAACCTCTTCCGCGACCAGCTCGACCGCTACGGCGAGCTGGAGCTGCTGGCCGAGCGCTGGCGGGCGTGCGTCTCCCGGCTTCCGGTCGGATCCGCGCTGATCGTGAACGGCGACGACCCGCAGGTCGGCGACCTGACGCGCGACCGTGCAGGAGCCACGGTGTTCGGGCTCGACGACCCACGCCACGCGTCGAGCGAGCTCCAGCACGCGGCGGACTCGAAATGGTGCGTGCGCTGCGGCATTCCCTACGTCTACGCGGCGGCGTACATCGGCCATCTCGGCGACTACCGCTGCCCTTCCTGCGGGCACGCGCGCCCGCCGCTCGACGTCCTGGCTCGGGCGATCGAGCTGAACGGGCTCGAGAGCGTTTCGTTCGAGCTGGTCGCGCCCGAGGGATCGGAGCGGGTCGAGCTCGCTGTCCCGGGCCTCTACAACGTCTACAACGCGCTCGCCGCTGCTGCGCTCGCGCGCGCGCTCGGGATCGATCTCGACCAGATCGTCGCCGGTTTGCAGGGGTTTTCGGCGGCCTTCGGCCGGTTCGAGCGGATTGCTCTCGGCGACCGCTCCCTCCTCGTGCTCCTGATCAAGAACCCGGCCGGAGCGAACGAGGTGGTGCGCACGCTGGTCGCCGGCGGCGCGCCGAAGGTCCTGCTGATCGCGCTCAACGATCAAATCGCAGACGGACGCGACGTCTCATGGATCTGGGACGTCGACTTCGAGCCGTTGCTTGGCGGGCTGGAACGGCTCGTCGCGACGGGCGGGCGGGCGGCCGAGCTCGCGCTGCGATTCAAGTACGCGGGCCTCTCGGAGACCGCGATCGACGTCAGGCCGTCGCTCGAGGACGGGCTCGACCGCGGGCTGGAGTTGACCCCGTCCGGCGAGGAGCTCGTGGCGCTTCCGACGTACACGGCGATGCTGGCGCTGCGCGATCTCGTTGCCCGGAGAGGGTTCGCGCGCCCTTACTGGGAGGAGGCGGCGGCGTGAGGATCGTCGTCGGGCACCTGTTCCCGGACTACCTGAACATCTACGCTGACCGCGGCAACATGGCCGTTCTCTCGCGCCGCGCAGCGTGGCGCGGGCACGAGCTGGAGGTGCGCGGGCTCGGGGCCTCGGATGAGATCCGCCCCGGCGAGCACGACCTCTACTACATCGGCGGCGGCCAGGATCGCGAGCAGGAGCTCATCGCTCCCGCGCTCGCGTCCCACGGAGAGGGACTCCGTGCCGCCGTGGCAGGCGGTGCCGCACTCCTCGCCGTCTGCGGCGGCTACCAGCTGCTCGGTCGCTTCTACCGCGACCGAAGCGGCGAGGAGCTGGAAGGCGTCGGGCTCTTCCCGCTCCACACCGTCGCGGGCGAGCGGCGGATGATCGGCGACGTCCTGCTCGAATGCGAGCTCGAGCCAGGTCAGCGCCGCACGCTCGCGGGCTTCGAGAACCACGCGGGACGGACTCACCTGGACGAGGGTGCACGGCCGCTCGGGCGCGTGCTGGCGGGCTTCGGCAACGACGGCGAGAGCGGCTTCGAGGGCTGCCATGCCGGCCGGGCGGTCGGGACCTACCTGCACGGCCCTCTTCTTCCCCGCAACCCGTGGCTGGCCGACTGGCTGCTCGCCCAGGCGCTGGCCCACCGAACGGGCGAAGAGCCCTCACTCGATCCGCTCCCGGACGAGCTCGAAGCGCAGGCGCACGCGACCTCGGCCGAGAGAGCCCGCGCACGCGGCGGGCGCTACTGACTTAGTAACAGACTGTTGCTTGGATCAGGGGGCCCAGAGAGCGCCGAGGTAGACCGCGGGGTCGCCGGGCGTCCAGCGCTGCAGGAAGCGCTGGATCGGCGGGTGAAGGACGACCTCGTCGAGCTCGTCCGGCGCGAACAGGCGGTGGCCGCGCACGGCCGCGTCGCTCGAGGTGACGGCCTCCAGCGAGCGCTGGCCGAGATCGCCCGCGAAGATGATGTGCACCACGTGCTTGGCGGCGAAGGAGCGCACCGGGGCGATCGAGTCGACGATCGCGACCGGGCCCTCGACGGGCGGCTCGTCGTCGATCCCGAGCTCCTCGGCCAGCTCCCGGTGGAGCGCGTCGACGAGGCTCTCGCCGGAGTTGACGCCACCGCCGGGGAGCAGCCAGTACTCGCGCCCGCCCTTCTCGTGGCGACACAGGAGCAGGCTCCCCTGCCACCGGAGAATCGCCGAAACGCGGATCCTCGGCTCGGCCATCAGGAAAGCGACGAGCCGAAGCCGCGCACGCCGCGCTCGCTGTCGGGGAGCTCCTCGATCTCCACGAGCTCGAGCTCCGGGACCGGGAGGACGACGAGCTGGGCGATCCGCATACCCGCCTCGACGACGAACGGCTCGTTGCGGTCGGTGTTGAGGAGGACGACGCGGATCTCGCCCCGGTAGCCGGAGTCGATCAGGCCCGGCGCGTTCACGACCGAGAGCCCGTGCCGCGCGGCCAGCCCGGACCGGGGCTGGACGAACCCGGCAAACCTTTCGGGGATCGCGACCGCCAGGCCGGTCCCCACGACGGCCCGCTCGCCGGGGCCCAGCTCGTGCCGGTCGCATGCGGCGAGGTCGATCCCCGCGTCCCCCGCATACGCGCGCTCCGGTACGACCGCGTCCTCGCGCAGGCGCCGGACGAGCAGCTCGATCATGCGCGCGAGCGCGCGGATGCCTGCCGCGGCTCGGCGATCAGGTAGGGGGCGAAGCGCCGCACCTCGCTCCTCGGCAAGCGCGCACGGACGAAGACCCCCTCGGGCCGGTCGACCCGCTCGTCGACCGGCGCGCCGAGCGCGTACAGCTCGGCCAGCCGGGCGCCATCGGCGTACGGGATCAGGAGCCGAACGGGCTCGAACCGCTCCGCGAAGCGCTCGGCGACCCGCTCGCGGAGCTCGTCCAGCCCCTCCCCGGTCCGCGCCGAGACCTGGAGAGCATCGGGGAAGCGGTTTGCCAGCCGCCGCCGCCGCAGCGGGTCGGCGGTGTCGATCTTGTTCAGCACGAGCTCGACTGGGAGCTCCCCTGCTCCGATCTCCCCCAGGACCCGCTCGACGGCCTCGAGCATCTCGTCGAGGCGCTCGTCGGAGACCGAGGCATCGGCGACGTGCAGCACGACGTCGGCGACCAGCGTCTCCTCGAGCGTCGCCGCGAAGCCCTCGACCAGCTGGTGCGGTAGTCGCCGGATGAATCCGACCGTGTCGGTGACGAGGTAGCGCCGTCCGTTCACCTCGAAGTTCCGCGTGGTCGGGTCGAGCGTCTCGAACAGGCGGTCGTTCACGGAGACGCCCGCGCCGGTGAGCGCGTTCAGCAGCGTCGACTTTCCTACGTTCGTGTACCCGGCGAGCGCGATCGTGGGCGTTTCCGAGCGCCGGCGTGACTTCCTTCGTGTGGCTCGCTGACGCCCGAGGTCGCGTAGCCGCCGCTTCAGGAGGGAGATGCGGCGCCTGGCGAGCCGGCGGTCGGTCTCGAGCTGGGTCTCGCCGGGGCCGCGCGTCCCGACTCCGCCGCCGAGCCGCTCGAGGTGTTGCCAGAGGCCGCGCATCCGCGGGAGGTTGTAGTCGAGCTGGGCGAGCTCGACCTGGAGCTTGCCCTCGGCGCTCACGGCGTGCTGGGCGAAGATGTCCAGGATCAGCTGCGTGCGGTCGACGACGCGCGCCTGCAGCTGGTCCTCCAGCAGGCGCTGCTGGACCGGCGAGAGCTCGTCGTCGACGAGGAGCACGTCCGCGCCGGATTCGGGATACGCCTGCTTCAGCTCCGCGAGCTTGCCCTTGCCGACGTACGAGCGCGGGTCGGGGCGGGCGCGGTGCTGCACCAGCGCAGCGGCCGGCTGGACGCCTGCCGTGCGCGCGAGCTCCTCCAGCTCGGCCAGCTCCTCCTCGGGCGCGACGCCCTGGGCCAGGACGGCGAGGACGAACCCGCGCTCGGGCTCGGCGCCCGGCGAAGGATCGGGCTGGTGTGCCGTCACGCGTCCAGTATGCCTGCTCGCAAGGAAGATTCGATGCGCCGCATCGCCTCCTCCAGGCGATCGTCGGGCACCGTGAGCGAGAGCCGGAAGAACCCCTCGCCGCTCGGCCCGTACGCGGGCCCCGGAGCGACGACCACCCCGGCCTGCTCGAGCACGAGCTCCGCGAAGGACTCGGAGGTGTACCCCTCGGGCACGCGGACCCAGAAGTACGGCGTCGCCTTCGGGGGCTCGACGTCGAGGTCGATCGCGGCCAGCGCCTCGACCACGAGGTCGCGGCGGCGCCGGTAGACCCGAGACATCTCACGCGGGAAGTCCCGCGCCTCGGTCAGTGCGGCGATCGTCGCCCGCTGCACCGCCTCGAACATGCCCGAGTCGAGGTTTGTCTTCAGCTGGCGGTACCGCTCGACCACCTCCGCATTGCCGGCGACGAGCCCGGACCGCCAGCCGGTCATGTTCCAGCCCTTGGAGGGCGAGAAGATCTCGATTCCGACCTCCTTCGCGCCCGGGGTCTCGAGGAAGCTCGGCGCGACGTAGCCGTCGAAGCAGATCTCCGAGTAGGCGTTGTCGTGGACGACGGCCAGGTCGTGCGCGCGGGCGAACTCGACGGCGCGCTCGAAGTACCCTGGCTGGACGATCGCCCCGGTCGGGTTGTTCGGGTAGTTCAGGAAGAGGATGTTCGCGCGCGAGGCCACGTCGGCCGGGACCGAGTCGAGGTCAGGCAGGAAGGCGTGCTCCTCCTCGAGCGGCAGGTAGTGCACGTCCGCGCCGGAGAAGAGCGGGCCGGCGGTGTAGGGCGGGTAGCCCGGGTCCGGCGAGAGGCAGACGTCGCCCGGGTCCAGCAGCGCCAGGCAGACGTGGCCGACCGCCTCCTTCCCGCCGAGCGCGGGGACGACCTCCGACTCCGGGTCGAGCTCGACGCCGAAGCGGTCGCGGTAGAACCCGACCGCGGCAGCGCGGAACTCGTCGGTGCCGTGATTCGTCGGGTACCGATGCGTGCCCGGATCACGCGCGCCCGCCGCAAGGGCGGCGATCACGGGCTCCGGTGTCGGCAGGTCGGGGTCCCCGATCCCGAGGCTGATCACGTCCACGCCCTCGCGCTTCTTCTCGGCGAGCTTGCGCTCGAGCTCCGCGAACAGGTACGGCGGGACGGCGTCGAGTCTCTTCGCGTGCTTCACAGTTGGAATTCCTCGGCCAGCTCGACGGTGCAGATCTCCTCGGCCGGCCCGGTCAGCACGGTCCGGCCCGCGGCCAGCTCGACCGTGAGGTCGCCGCCCGCGAGATGGACCGTGACGGGGCTCTGGCACCAGCCGCGCTCGACGGCGGCGGCCGCTGCCGCGACGGAGCTCGTGCCGGAGGCGAGGGTCTCCCCTGCTCCGCGCTCCCAGACGCCGACGGTGAGCTCGTGCGGCCCGTCCACGCGCATGAGCTGGACATTCGTCCGGTCGGGGAAGCGCTCGTGGTTCTCGACGAGCGGGCCGAGGCGCAGCAGCTCGTCGCGGTCAGGCTCCCGCCGGATGACGGCGTGCGGGTTCCCGACCGAGACCGGCGTCAGCTCGACCTCCTCGCCTTCGACCATCAGCATCTCCGGCTCGAAGACCTCCACCTGACCGACGTCGAGCTCGACCTCGCGCGGGCCGCGCAGGCTCGCGGCGACCTCGCGCGGGCCGATGCGGATCCGCACCGCTTCCTCGCCGCTCCGCCTCGCGAGCCAGCGAGCGGCAATGCGCGTTCCGTTCCCCGAGAGCTCTGCGGTCGAGCCGTCCGGATTCCAGATCACGACCTCGGCCTCGGCGCCGTTCGCCGAGACGACCTCGAGGATGCCGTCGGAGCCGACCCCGAAGTGGTAGTCGCAGATCCGGCGAACCCGCTCGGGCGTCAGCGGAACGGCCAGCTCGGCCCGCTCGACGAGCAGGTAGTCGTTGCCGAGACCGTGCCACTTGGAGAGCCGCATCGGATCGCGGCGGACGCTAGCAGTGCTGCAGGCTTACCCGGTCGAACACGGATCGCGGTGGGCCGGCATCCGGATCACAAGCGGGCCGCGCAGATCGACCCAGAAGGTGTGTGTCCACAGGAGGAACCGTGCGCGGACCGGGATCGACGGCAGGGTGACGCCGGAATTCGTGATGTATTGGTCGCAGTTCGCGTAGATCCCGCGCAGGACGATCAGCCGCTGGTGACCGGGACGGAGCGTGAACGGATGGAATGCCTCTGCTGGCTTGGTGAAGTCCGTCTCCGACGGAACCACGTACGCACGAACCTTGAACGGGTAGATGAAGTCGGGGTCGATCGGCACCGCAAGGATGCGAACGGGGAATCGGCCCGAGTTCAGTATCGACACGCCGTATTGGAACGGCTCTCGGTTGCGGAAGGGGGCCACCGTCTCACCGACCGCGCCCTGTGTCGACGGGATCGGGTTGACACCGACGGAGCCGGTGGCGAGGGGCTGGTAGCTTCGCGACCAGGTTATGGCGGCAGCCGACGCTGCGGCGATCGCCACGACGACGGCCGCGACAACCAGATTGCGGGGGCGACGGGCGCGAAGGAACGCAAGCACGCCGCTCGGCGATCCCAGTCCCGCAGCGCCGCGCAGGTCCGCGGCGTAGCCCTCCGGTGTGCCGAGCCGGGCAACGAGGTCCTCGCCTGGCGGCATTTCCTCCAGGTGGACACGGAGGTCGCTCACGAGATCCCTGCGAGCACGCCACGGCAAATCTCTCAGGTGCAACTCGACGGCCGCCAGGTACTGCTCGCTGCTCACGACCGGGACCCGTTCATGAGGAGGTCGACCGCGCGCTCGATCCGGCACCAGGTGTCTGCGCCGGACACGTAGCTCTGACGGCCCGTTTCCGTCACCGTGTAGTACTTCCGCGCCGGGCCGCTGGCGGACGTCGCCAGTCTCGAGTGCAAGTGCCCGGCCTCCTCTAGCCGCCGGAGTGTGCCGTAGACCGATGCATCGCCGACACCGCTCAGGCCGGCGTCCTCGAGCTGCGCAAGGATGTCGTATCCGTAGGTCTCGCCCCTGCTCAACACTGCGAGCACCGCGAGCTCCAACACTCCCTTTAGAAGTTGAGCTTGTTGCACGCTACTCTGTTAAGAAGAGTAGCACGGAAAGCGAGGGTTCTTCTATCGTGCTGTGAGCCGGACGATTTCCTCCGCGACGGCCGCCGGCGGACGATCGCCTGCGAGGACGAGGAGGCGGGGGATCCGGCGCATCCACCTGAGCTGGTAGACCGCGTACCGCTGCGTTCGAGTGACGATCGCCTCGATCGCCTCTTCGCGGGGGAGCTCGGCGATCTCGCGCAGGCCGTGGACGTGCTGCGCGGTCGAGGAGATCGGCCCGGCGATGGCCCTCCGCACCTCGTCCTCCACCCCACGCTCGAACATGCCACGGGTCCGCTCCTCGATTCGCCGTCGGAGCTCCTCGCGCGGGACGTCGAGCCCGGCGATCAGCGTCGGGTGGCGCGTCTCCCCGGTCCAGAGTCGGTCCCGTGCCGGCCGGAGCGACGAGCCCGTCTCCACGAGCTCGAGCGCGCGCACGACGCGGCGGCGGTCGTTCGGGTGCACGACCGCGGCCGCTACGGGATCGCGCTCGGCCAGGAGCCGGTGCGCCTTCTCTGCGCCCACGCGATCGTAGAGTCGCTCCAGCCGTTCACGCGCCCCCGGCGTGGGCGCGGGAGGAAGCTCGAGCTCCGCGAGCGCGGCGCGGAGGTAGAGGCCGGTGCCGCCTACGACCACCGGAGTCCGGCCGGCGGCGAGGCACTCGTCGATCGCCGCGTGCGCGAGCTCCTGGTACTCGCCGACAGACGCCTCGTGGTCGAGGTCCCAGATCGCGACGAGCCGGGTCGGGTGCGAGGACTGGTTCGTCAGGATCGGCAGCCCACGGTAGACCTGCATCGCATCCGCAGAGACGAGCTGGGCAGGGATGCGCCGGGCGATCTCCTCCGCGACCGCGGTCTTGCCGGAGGCCGTCGGCCCGAAGATCGCGATGACGGTCGGCGTGGACTCAGCCACGAAGACGGTCGGCGATGAGCTCAAGCTCCTCGTCGCTCACGCCCGTCGAGCGCAGATACGCCTCGACGCTCCCGTAGCGCCGCTCGAGCTCGGCGAAGACGCCGACCATCGACTCCGCGGGAGTCTGGGCGATCCGGCGCAGGCGCTCCAGCTCTTCCTCGGTGTCGGCGGCTGCGAACCACACCTCGTGCCGGGGTCGCAGCCGTTCCTCGCTCAGGGCGTAGTCCGCTGCGATGTCCTCGGTCTCGACGCCCGCCACATGGAGGAGGAACGCAGCGAGGAGGCCGGTCCGGTCCTTCCCGCCGACGCAGTGCACGACGATGCCGCCGTCGCGCGCATGCGCGATCGCTTTCGCCGCCGCACCGACGTTCGCTCTGAAGCGCTCGAGGAAGATCAGGTAGACGTCTCGGGTCGAAGCCGTGACGTCGGGCGCTAGGGTGGCCGCCTGCTCGATCTCCGCCCCGATCTCCTCCCACTCCTGCTCGCTCGCCTCCATGAACGGGACGTGGAGGACGTCGACGGGCACATCGGCCGGCGGATCGTCCTCGCGCTCGTGATGGCCGCGGAGGTCGAGCACGGTCCGGATCCCGTAGTCGACGAGCGATGCCCAGCCGGCGTCGGTCAGCAGCCGGACGCTGTCGGCGCGCACGACAGCGCCATACCTCGTCTCGCCGCCTCCGCGGATCGGGTGGCCGCCGAGGTCGCGGACGTTGAGACAGCCGTCCCAGGCGAGCTCTCGCTCGTGCACCGCCACGGATCAGGCGGCGGCGACCGCGAGCTGGGCGCCGCGGAGCGTGGTCGAGGTTGCCTCGTCGATGCGGACGTCCGCGAGCTCGCCGGCCTCGGAGCTGCCGGCGAAGACGACCGTCGTGTTCCGGCGCGTCCGTCCCCGGAGCAGCGCTGGGTCTGTCCTGCTCGGGCCCTCGACGAGGACCTCTTCCGTCTTGCCGACGCGCTCGTTGTTGCGCCTCCCGGCGACGAGCTGCACGGTTTCGATCAGGCGCTCGATCCGCTCGCGCTTGACGTCTTCGGGGAGCTGATCGGGCATCGCGGCGGCCTCCGTCCCCTGCCGCGGCGAGTACACGAATGTGAACGCCCCGTCGTAGCCCACCTCCTCGACGGCCGTCACGGTCTCCTCGAAGTCCTGCTCGGTCTCGCCCGGGAACCCGACGATCAGGTCGGTCGTGAGCGCGAGGTCCGGGATCGCCGCACGAAGCTCGTCGACGAGGCGCAGGTACCGCTCGCGCGAGTACGTGCGGCGCATGGCTTTCAAGATCCGCGTCGAGCCGGACTGGAGCGGCAGGTGCGCGTGCTCGCAGACCGACGGGCACTCGGCCATTGCCTCGATCACCGGCGGGCGGAAGTCCTTCGGGTGCGGGCTCGTGAAGCGGATCCGCTCGATCCCCTCGACCGCGTCGCAGGCGCGGAGCAGGTCGGCGAAGTCGGTTCGCATGTCGAGCGGCAGGTCGCGGCCGTACGAGTTGACGTTCTGGCCGAGCAACGTGATCTCCCGGACGCCGTCGCGCGCGAGGCCCTCGACCTCGGCGACGATCTCCTCCGCGGGGCGCGACACCTCGCGCCCGCGCACGGCGGGGACGATGCAGTAGGCGCACTTCGAGTTGCAGCCCATCGAGATCTGCACCCAGGCCTGGAACGCCCGCTCGCGGCGCTTCGGCAGCCGTCCCGCGAAGCTTCGCTCGTCGAGCCCGAATGCCCCTCGCGCGACGCCGAGCCCGCCTGCGCCGAGCCATTCGCCGAGATGCGGGATCGACCCCGGGCCGAACGCCACGTCGACGTACGGATAGAGCGAGAAGAGCAGCTCCCGCTGCGCCTCCGCGTAGCAGCCGCCGACCGCGATCACCTTCTCCGGCTCGCGCTCCTTGAGCGCCCCCGCCTGGGCGAGATGCGCGGCGAAGCGCTGGTCCGGCTTCTGGCGGATCGTGCAGGTGTTGAAGACGAGGACGTCGGCCTCGTCCTGGCTCGCGGCCTCGCCGAGACCGAGCTCCTCCAGCATGCCCTTGATCCGCTCCGAGTCGTGCGCGTTCATCTGGCAGCCGAACGTGGTGACGTGGTAGCGGCGCATCGGCCGAAACTCTAGCCGCGGCCGACCAGCACTTCGATCGGGAGGTCGGGCTCGTCGGGGGCGACGTGCGTGCTCGTGCGAAAGCCCGCGGCCTCCAGCAGCTCGAGCCACGTCGTGCGCGGGAACAGGCCGCATACGTGGTGATCCTGCTCGCACCGGACTGCGCCGTTCCCGTTGCGGAGGAGGTAGGCGAAGTCGACGGAGTAGGTCGTGTCCTCCGGGTCGGGATCCCATATCCACTCGAGGTAGCGCAGGGCGCGGTCCGGCCCGTCGTGGCCGCCGTGGCTCGTGCGCGGGCGGAGGGTCTCGGCGAGGTAGTCGGGGACGAACAGCGCCGCCCCTCCCGCGCGGCAGTGCTCGCGCGCAGTCGCGATCGTGGCCGCCAGGTCTGCCTCGGTCGTGATGTACGCGACCGTGTCGTGGACGAAGACGGCGTCGAACGTCTCTCCCAGGCGGATCGTGCGCATGTCGCCCTGGACGTGCCGGCACTCGGGATTCAGCGAGCGGCTGAGCTCGAGCATCCCGGGCGAGCGGTCAACGAGCGTGAGCTCGAAGTGCGCCTTCAGGTGCGAGGCGTTGTTCCCTCCGCCGCTCCCGAGCTCGAGCACGGCCAGGGCCGGGCCGTCACACGATTCCTCGATCAGGCGACGGTAGAGCTCCGCCTCGCGTAGTCGTCGGGGGACGTGAGGAGATGGAACCAGGACGCGAGGTCGCCGTACAGGAGCGGGGTCTCGTCCGACCCCGGGCCCGTCACTTCGCGAACTCGATCGCCCGGGACTCGCGGATCACCGTCACTTTGATCTGGCCCGGGTATTCGAGCTGGTCCTCGATCTCGCGCGCGATCTCGTGCGAGAGCAGGACGGCACCGTCGTCGTCGACCTCGGTCGGCTTCACGATCACGCGGATCTCGCGGCCCGCCTGGAGCGCGTAGACCTTCTCCACGCCCTGGTGCCGCGCCGCGACCTCCTCGAGAGCCTCGAGCCGGTTGATGTATTGCTCGAGGTTCTCGCCGCGTGCACCCGGCCGCGAGGCCGAGATCGCGTCGGCGGCGATCAGGAGCACGGCCTCGACGGTCTGAGGCTCGACCTCGTAATGATGCGCCTCGATCGCGTGCACGACCGCGGGCGACTCGCCGTAGCGGCGCGCGTACTGCGCGGACAGGAGCGCGTGCGACCCCTCCGCCTCGTGCGTCAGCGCCTTGCCGAGGTCGTGCAGGAGGGCGGCCCGCTTCGCCGTCTTGACGCTCGCGCCGAGCTCGGCGGCCATGATCCCGGTCAGGTGCACGACCTCGAGCGTGTGCCGGAGGACGTTCTGCCCGTAGCTCGTCCGGAAGCGCAGGCGCCCGAGGATCTTCACGATCTCCTCGTGAAAGTCTCCGCAGTGCGCCTCGAAGACCGCCTGCTCGCCCGACTGCTTCATCAGCTCGTCGATCTCGGCCTTCGACTGGTAGTACATCTCCTCGATGCGGGCCGGATGGATCCGCCCGTCCTCGATCAGCTTCGTCAGGGTCAGCTTCGCGACCTCGCGCCGGATCCCGTCGAAGGACGAGAGGACGACGGCCTGCGGGGTGTCGTCGATGATCACGTCGACGCCGGTCAGGTGCTCGAGGGCGCGGATGTTGCGCCCCTCCCGGCCGATGATGCGGCCCTTCATGTCGTCGGACGGGAGCTCGATCAGCGAGACCGTCGTCTCCGAGGCATGGCTGGCGGCGACCCGCTGCAGCGCGTCCGCGACGAGGTTCCTCGCGCGGCGCTTCGCCTCGCTGCGTGCCTCCTCCTCTGCCTGCCGGACGCTACGCGCCAGCTCGTGTCTGACCAGCTCCTCCGAGCGGTCGAGGAGGTGCGCTTTCGCCTCGTTGACCGTCATGCCGGAGATTCGCTCGAGCTCCACGAGTTCCGACTCGCGTGCCTCCTTCAGCTTCTCCTGGAGCTCCTTCGTGTGCAGCTCGCGGTCCGCGACTCCCTGCTCGCGCCGGCTCAGCTCGGTCAGCTTCCGGTCGATCTCATCCTCCTTGGCGAGCACCCGCTCCTCGATCTTGATCGTGTCCGAGCGCCGCGCGGCGACCTCCTCCTCGATCCCCGCGCGCAGGCGGACGGCCTCCTCGCGTGCCTCGATCTGCGCCTCGCGCCTGAGGGCGTCGGCGTCGGTCTTTGCTTCGCTCAGGAGCAGCTGACGCGTGCGGCGGGCGGCGGCGAGCCGCGAGCCGGTCAGGGCGTAGAGCGACAGGAAGGCAAGGCTCGCTCCGAGGACGACTCCGATCGCTATGCCGATCACGACGAACATGCGCGCTCCCTAACCTCGAGCCGGGCGAGCCCGGCTGGGACCGGTTGTCCGCGCCTTGAGCGCGGCGCCCATCCGGCACCGCTGCAAGGGACGTGCGTCGAATCGGGCGTCTGCGAGGCCGCGCGCGAGCCTCGCAGGCGGTCAGCTCACCGCCGCTCTGCCTTCGCCTCCTTCGCGCTCATCGAATAGGTCGTCCTCGCTGGGGTTACAGGATCCGATTCGGAAACTCGTTCAGATGCAGGTGAAATGTCGGATGAAGCGGTTTCTATCCTAGCGCCGTCCGTCGGTCCTGCGCAACGGTTGCCTGGAGGGCGAGCTCCACGCTCTCCGCGTCGAAGCCTCGGCCGGCGAGCAGACGCGCGGTCCTCGGGCTCGGCCCACGTTTGGCGACGATCCGTTCCGCGCGATCCCGTTCCGGCTCCAGGCCTGCGACTGCCTCCACCGCGAGCTCGGCGCCGACGCCCTGGCGTTCGAGGTCGAACCTGATCGCCGCGTCGCCCTTCCCGCGCTCCGCGAGAGCCTCGGCGCGCTGTCGAGCGAAGCGATCGTCGTCGACGAGACCGGCGTGCTCGAGCTCCGCCACCGCCTGGTCGGCCTCCTCGGGGCCAACGTCCGCCTCCGCCAGTCGGTCGCGGAGCCCGCGCGCCGAGAAGTCGCGCTTTGCCAGCGCCCGGGTGGCAACCTCGAGCGCCCGCGGCTCGGCCGCCACTACGCTTTCGAGCCGACCTCTGCGGGCTCGGGCTCGGGCTCGGCGGCTTCGGTCTCGACGTCAATCGGAGGCCGATCCTCCGTGTCCGGCCGGGCCTCTGGCAGGAGGCGGGCCGAGACGACCTGGTCGGGGCCGGCGAGCGCCTGGATCCGCACCAGGATCTGCTCTGCGACGTCCGGATGCTCGCGCAGGAACGCGGTCGCGTTCTGGCGGCCCTGGCCGAGCCGCTCGTCCTCGAAGCTGAAGTGCGAGCCCGATTTCTGCACGATCTTCCGCTCCAGCGCAGCGTCTAGCACCGTCCCCTCCCAGGAGATCCCGGTGCCGTAGATGATGTCGAACTCGGCCTGCTTGAACGGCGGGGCGACCTTGTTCTTGACGACCTTCACGCGCACCCGGTTGCCGAACGCCTCGACGCCGTCCTTGAGCGTCTCGATCCGCCGGATGTCGAGTCGAACCGACGAGTAGAACTTCAGCGCGCGGCCGCCGGGGGTCGTCTCCGGGTTGCCGAACATGACGCCGATCTTCTCGCGCAGCTGGTTCACGAAGATGCAGATCGTGTCGGTGCGGTTGAGCGTGCCCGCCAGCTTCCGCAGCGCCTGGCTCATCAGGCGAGCCTGAAGGCCGACGTGAGAGTCGCCCATCTCGCCCTCGATCTCGGCCTTCGGGGTCAGCGCTGCGACCGAGTCGATCGCGACCACGTCGAGCGCGCCCGAGCGCACCAGGAGCTCCGCGATCTCGAGCGCCTGCTCGCCCGTGTCCGGCTGCGACACGAGCAGATCGTCGATGTTGACGCCGATCTTCTTCGCATAGGCCGGGTCCATCGCGTGCTCGGCATCCACGAACGCGCAGATCCCGCCACGGCGCTGGGCCTCGGCGATCACGTGGTAGACGAGCGTCGTCTTGCCGGAGGACTCCGGGCCGAAGATCTCCACGATGCGGCCTCGTGGGACCCCGCCGATCCCGAGCGCGAGGTCGAGCGAGAGCGAGCCCGTCGAGACGGCCCCGATCGCGACCTGTGCCTGGTCGCTCATGCGCATCACCGACCCCTTGCCGAACTGCCGCTCGATCTGGCCGAGGGCGGTGTCGAGAGCCTGCTCGCGGTCCAACGTCATCTACCTCCTAGGGCGACCGATTCAATGACTTCGTACTGCGCTCCGCCGGACCGCAGCAGTGAATGATAGAGAGCGGCATCGGACGGACTGAACGGCGGCAGCACCGGCAGCGGCGGGTCGAGCTGGGGTCTCGTGCGGAAGCGCAGGACGGTCACGTGCGGAAGCCACTTTCGCCGCTCCGGCTCGTAGACGCCGAGCCGCTCGAGCCGGCCGTGGAGGTCCACGGCGAGCGCCTGCGCCCTGCCCTCCTCGTCGTCGAGCGCGAGCATGCCCACGGAGCGCGTCTCGCGGTAGCGGTGCACGGAGAGCAGCGGCGGCTGCACGGCGGCGGCTGCGTCGCGCAGGGCGCCCGCGATCCGCTCGACCTCCCCGACCGGTCGGTGGCCGAGGAAGGCGAGCGTGAGGTGCAGGTGCGAGGCCGATGGGATCCTGACCCCGGCCACGTGACCGAATTCCTCCGCCTGCCAGGCGACGAGCGCCTCGACCGTCTCGGCAGGAAGGCGCAGCGCGCAGAAGAGGCGGATCCGTTCACCGCCCTCGACGCTAGCAGCAGGGCTCACGCGTCTTCGTGACGATTCTGTGCCAGGAGCCGCAGCAGCAGGTGGAGCGCCGCGGCCGTCGCGCGGCCCCGTACCGCGTCGCGCCCGCCCGGCAGGTTCAGCTCGACGCCGCGGTCCCCGTCCGGCACCTGAGCATGCAGGTGGACGAGGCCGACCGGCTTCTCCGGGGTGCCGCCCCCCGGTCCGGCGACGCCGGTGACGGCGACGGCCGCGTCTGCGCCCAGGCGCTCCCGGATTCCGTGTGCCATCGCCGTGGCGACCTCGGCCGAGACGGCGCCGTGACGCGCCAGGAGTTTCTCCGGGACGCCAAGCTCCGTGCTCTTGACCTCGTTTGCGTAGGCGACGACCCCACCGCGAAAGACGTCGCTCGAGCCCGCGACGGAGGTCAGCCGCGCGGCGACGAGGCCGCCCGTGCACGACTCGGCGGTCGCGAGCGAGAGCCCGCGCTCCCGACACGCGGCGAGCACGAGCTCCTCGACGGGCCGCTCGTCCTCGGCGAAGAGGTGGCCGCCGAGCCGTTCCCGCAGCTGCGCGACGAGGCCGTCGGCCCGCCTGCGACCGTCCTCCTCCGCCAGCAGGTCGACGTGAATCTCGTAGTCGCGCGCGCAGATCGTCGCCCGCAGGCCGCCTCCCTCTCCCCCGGCCTCCGCGAGCGCAGTCGCGACACTCGACTCGCTGACCCCGTAGAAGCGCAGCACGCGCCGCTCTGGCACGTGCGCGCGCGCAAGGACCGCCCGCACCGCGGCGGTCTCGAGCGCCCGCGGCCACAGCCTGCGCAGCTCGGGCGGCGGGCCCGGGAGCACCACGGTCACTGCCTTCCTCGTCTCGAGCACAAGCCCCGGAGCGGTGCCTGCGACGCCGATCACGATTGCGCCCTCGGGAAGGGTTGCCTGCTTGCGGACGCCCTCCTCGAAGTCCGCGTACGGTCGGCGCATCCGCTCCGCGAACGCGCGCGAGACGTCGCCGATCTGGGTCTCGAGGGCCGCGTCCACGAACAGGCCGACCCCGGCCGCCTTCGCAACGAGCTCCACGGTCCGGTCGTCGTGCGTAGGCCCGAGCCCGCCGGAGACGAGGCACAGGTCGGCCTCGAGCCCCTGGCGCAGCGCGTCCTCGAGCTCCTCGGGGTCGTCCCCCACGATGTCGATCCGGGCAGGCTCGAGCCCGAGCCGGAGGAGCTCGCCGGCGAGGAACGGGCCGTTCCGGTCAGTCCGCTCGCCGCGGACGAGCTCGCTGCCCGTCACGACGACGACGCCGCGAGGCCGCGTCAACCGTTCGGAGGTGCGATCGAGACGCCCTGCCGCGTGATGCGCACGGCCACGGGCCGGCCGCCGCCGGGGATCGTCACTGCCCGGCCGTTGAGGCTCGCCTTCACGTGCCCGGGATCCCCGAAGCTGATCCACAGGCGCCGTGCGAGGAAGCGGTGGTACTGCCCGGGGTCAACGGTGCCCGTGAAGAGCGTGCGGCCGCTCGACGAGTAGTTGCGAACGTCCATCCAGCAGCTCCCGCCGACGGCGACCACGAAGAACGCGAACCGGGTGGGCACGACGACCCTCGGCTTCGACTTCGGCTTCGTCGTGGACGTGGTCGCCTTGGTCGTGGGCGTGGTGGTCGTCGTGCTCAGGTTCGCGATCGAGGTCGAGTTGTTGCCGCTGAACTTCCAGGCGGCGATGACGAGGGCGAACACGATGCCGATCCCGACGAGCGCGAGCAGGACTCCCCGGCGCTCGGTCCGCCGGTGACGGGCGTGTACGCCTGAGCTGCGCCTCGCGACGACGGGCTCTCGCGGCTCCTCCTCCCCGACCGCGTAGCGGGAGTTGTACTCGTCGACGTAGAGCTGGCCGTCGAGGCCGAGGTACTCGGCGTAGTTGCGCAGGAAGCCCTTGACGTACGCCTGCGCCGGAAGCGCGTCGAAGGTCTCCTCCTCGAGGGCCTGCAGGTAGCGGGCCCTGATCTTGGTCGCCTGCTCGACCTCGGAGAGCTCGAGCTGCTGGCGGTAGCGCGCCTCGCGAAGGCTGTTGCCGATCTCGAACACGGGAGAGCCTCGATTGTAGTAAGGCCGGCCTAGCCGAAGACGTTCAGCAGCTCGTAGAAGCCGAGCGCGAGCGCGGCCGTAAGGCCGATGCACAGCGCGAGGAAGCCGAGCAACCTCCCCACCCGTGCGGCCGAGGCGCCGCCGACCCGACCGATCGAGCGTTCGATATTGCGCCGGCCCCGCCGGGCGAGCACGATCGCCGCGAAGCCGAGGAGCGTCGATGCGGCGGCGGCCACTGTCGCCTGCACCAGGGTCACCTGGTCGAGCTGGCGCGCAGCTACGAACGCCGCCGCCTGGATCGTGAGCGCGAGCAGGCCGACGAGGAGCGATCCCCGCGCCGCGTCGTTCCGCGCCCGACTACTGCTTCTCGTAAGGCTGACCATCCGCAGCCGGCGCAACCGCGCGGCCGATGATCCCCGCTACGGCGATCAGCGTCAGCACGTACGGGAGGGCCTGGAACAGCACCGGCCAGGCCGCGGCCTGGTTTTGGGTCAGGTCGGGCAGGTGCTGGGCAAGCGCGCTCGAGAAGCCGAACAGGAGGCAGGCAGCGAACGCCCCGAAGGGCTTCCAACCGCCGAAGATGAGCGCCGCGAGCGCGATGAAGCCTCGCCCGCCCGTCAAATTCTCGCCGAAGCTGCCGACGTACCCGATCGAGAGGAAGACGCCTCCGAGCGCGGCGAGGACGCCCGACAGCGTGACCGCCGCGTAGCGCGTGGCGTACACCGAGATGCCGACGGCCTCCGCGGCACGGGGGTGCTCGCCGACGGACCGGATCCGCAGGCCGGTCGCCGTCTTGAACAGGACGAACCAGGAGATCGGCACGAGCGCAATGCCGATCCAGATCATCAGGTTCATCGCGCCGATCGAGTTGTCGAGGAAGTTTCCGACTGCGGGGATGTGCCCAAGCCAGTGGAGTCTGACGTTCGGCACTCCGGGCAGGTTGCTCGGCGTCCCGTTGTTGCCGTAGATGTCGTTGTAGAGATAGCCGGTGATGCCGAAGGCGAGGAAGTTGATCGCGGTTCCGCCGACGATCTGGTCGATCCGGAGGTGGATGGCGAAGAACGCGTAGAGGAGCGCGAGGGCCGCGCCCGAGGCCACGCCGATCACCACCCCGCCGATCCACGAGTGCGTCTTGTCGGCGCCGTAGGCGCCGAAGAACGCGCCCATCAGCATCATCCCCTCGAGCGCGATGTTCACGACGCCGCTGCGCTCGGAGAAGAGCCCGCCGAGCGCGGCGAACGTGAGCGGGGTCGACCAGCGGAGCGTCGCGGCGATGAGGAGCGACCAGGTGAACACGATGCTGAGGTTCGATGTCTGCGCCTGCATGGCGGCCAGCGCTCCGGCGATCCCGATCACGCCGGCGGCGGCGGCGCCTCCGCCCAGCCGCCGCTCGCCGCGCGCAAAGGCCCAGATCCCGGCGGCGACTGCGACGACCCCGAGGGCGACCGGCCCCGGCGGCGTGCGCACCGTGACCGGCGGGAGCGCCAGCCAGAGCGCGAGGATCCCGGCCCCGATCCCGGCGATGCCGATCGAGCGGGGCGAGGAGATCCGGTGCCAGAAGCTCCGGTGTTCGAGGCTCTCGGCGCGCGCGATCACGACCCGGTGTCCTTCCGCCTGAACGGCTTTCGCGCCGCCTGCCACGCCAAGAGGATCAGCGGGGCCGCAACGAGGAGGACGACGAGCCCCTGGATGATCCCGGTCAGGCTCCCAGCCAGCTCGGGCTGAAAGACGGATGGGTTGAGGTTGCGCGTCGAGGTCCCGGTCTGGAGGGCCCCGAAGAGCAGCGCGGCGAAGAAGATCCCGACGGGGCTGCCCCGCCCGAGCAGGGCGACGGCGATGCCGATGAAGCCGGGCCCGCCGACCGAAAAGCTCGACACGACGGTCAGGTCGAGGTTGAACTCCCAGCCGAGCATGTCGATCCCGCCGGCGAGCCCCGCGAAGGCGCCCGAGATGGCCATCGCCAGGAAGTAGTTGCGGGCGACGCTGATCCCCCCGTAGCGGGCGGCGTCCGGATTGAAGCCCACCGCCCGCACCTCGTAGCCGAGCGTCGTCCGGTTGAGGATGATCCAGTAGGCGACGAGCGCGGCGACCGCGAGGAGGAAGCCGATGTGCAGGCCCTGCAGCAGCGGATTGCCCCAGAAGACGTGCAGGTGCGCGCTCTTCGCGATGTCCCGGCTCACGCCCGCCCCGCCCAACCTCGCCCTCGGGTCCTGCATCGGTCCGTTGAACCCGACCAGGTAGCTCCCCAGCCAAAGCGCGATCCAGTTGAGCATGATCGTGGTGATCACCTCGTGCGCCCCGACGGTCGCTTTCAGAAACCCCGCGATCCCGGCCCACAGCGCGCCCGCGAGCGTGGCGAGCGCGAGCACCAAGGTCACGTGCAGGGGCCCAGGCATGCCCGCGAACCAGACGCCGAACTGGATGCCGACCAGCGCCCCGACCAGGTACTGGCCGTTGCCTCCGATGTTGAACAGGCCGCAGCGGAAGGCGAAGGCGACCGCGAGACCGGTCAGGATCAGCGGCGTCGTCTGGATCAGGGTCTGCTGCAGGTTGAACGCCGCCTCGGAGCCTGTTGCCCAGGGGAACCAGACGTGGGAGCTCGTGAACGGAACTCCGATCGAGTGGGAGCCGACGTGGAAGAACCAGTTCAGGCCCGTACCGTCGAAGATCGCACGGTAGGTCGAGAGCGGGTTCTTGCCCGTCGCGACGATCACCAGGCCGGCGACGAAGAAGGCGAAGACGGTGGTCAGGAGCGGCGTCAAGACGCCGCCGGCGCGCTGGAAGCCGACCAGCCGCCAGGCGGCGCTCGGACCCTCGGACTCTGGCTCGCTCGGAGGGGGAGCGGCCGCCTCGCTCAGGCTGCCACCTCCTTCCTCCCACGGCCGCCGGTCATGGCGATCCCGAGCTCCTCGGGCGTGGTGTCGGGCGGGTACTCGCCGACGATCCGGCCTTCGTACATGACGAGGATCCGGTCCGAGAGCGAGAGGATCTCGTCGAGCTCGAGCGACGTCAGCAGCACCGCCTCGCCTGCGTCGCGGGCCTCGATCAGGCGCCGGTGGACGAACTCGATCGCGCCGACGTCGAGGCCGCGCGTCGGCTGAGCGGCAAGGAGCAGGAGGGGGTCGCGGGCGAGCTCGCGCGCCAGCACGACCTTCTGCTGGTTCCCTCCCGAGAGCGAGGACGCCAGGGTCTTGGGGCCGCCGCCCCGGACGTCGAACTGCTGGAGGAGCCCGCGTGCCCAGCGCACGATCCGGTCGACGAAGAGCCAGCCGAGACGGGAGTTCGGCGGCCTGTCGAAGTCGTGCAGCGCGAGGTTCTCGGCCAGGGTGAACCTGAGCACGAGCCCCCGCCGATGCCGGTCCTCGGGGATATGGCCGAGGCCCAGGCGCAGCATTCTGTGCGCCGAGGCGTGGGTGACGTCCTCGCCGCCGACCCGGATCACTCCGCCCGCGGCCCGACGGAGCCCGCTGAGCGCCTCGACCAGCTCGGACTGTCCGTTTCCGTCGACGCCCGCGATTCCGACGATCTCACCGCTGTGCACCTCGAACGAGACTCCCCGGACCGCTTCGAGATCCCGGTCGTCGAGCACCCAGAGATCCTCGACCGCGAGTACCGGCTTGCCCGGCGTCGCGGGGCCCTTCTCGACCCGGAGCAGCACCTCGCGCCCGACCATCATGCGCGCCAGCCCTTCCTCGGTTGCACCCCTGCGAGGGACGGTGTCTACTCTCTTCCCCCGCCGCAGGACCGTGATCCGGTCGGCGACCTCGAGCACCTCGTGCAGCTTGTGCGTGATGAAGATCACCGACATCCCCTCGTCGACGAGATTGCGCAGGATGCCGAACAGCTCCTGCGCCTCCTGGGGCGTGAGCACTGCCGTCGGCTCGTCCAGGATCAGGATGTCCGCGTGCCGGTAGAGGGCCTTGAGGATCTCGACCCGCTGCTGCTGGCCAACGGTGATCTCCTCGATGCGGGCGTCCGGGTCGATCGCGAAGCCGAACTGCTCCGCGAGCGCGGTCACCTCCTCCCGCGCGGCGGCGTAGTCCAGCACAACGCGCGCGCGCGTCGGCTCGGCGGCCAGCACGATGTTCTCGACGACCGTCATCACCGGGATCAGCATGAAGTGCTGGTGCACCATGCCGATCCCTCGCTCGATCGCATCCTTCGGCGAGTGGATCCGGACCGCCTCGCCCTTGATCTGGATTTCCCCCTCGTCGGGGTGGTAGAGGCCGTAGAGGATGTTCATCAGCGTCGACTTGCCGGCGCCGTTCTCGCCGAGCAGCGCGTGCACCTCGCCCGGGCGAAGGTCGAAGTCGACGTGGTCGTTCGCGAGCACCCCGGGGAAGCGCTTCGTGATCCCGCGCAGCTCGAGGACCCGGGGCTCGCTCGCCATGCGGTAATCCTAAGGGGCGGGGCGAGCCCGCCCCTTAGGACCGTTCGCTGCTAGGAAGCCGGGGGCTTGATCTTGCCCTTCGCGATCAGCTTCTCGATCGCGATGACCTTCTTGGTGATGTACTTGCTGTCGGCCTTCGAGACCTTCGAGCTCAGCTTGCCGTAGCCTACGCCGTGGTTCTTGAGAGTGTAGTTCTTGTTGAAACCACCATTGAACCCGCTCGGGTTCGCCTTGAACGCCTTGATCGCGTCGAAGACAGAGAGGGCGACGTTCTTCGTCGCGCTCGTCAGCATGTGCCGCCCGAGGAAGCCCTGGTCGGCGTCGACGCCGATGCCCCAGACGTGGCTCGCCTTCGCCTGCAAGTACCCGCCGAGGCCGCAGGCACCCGCAGCCTCGAACTCGGCGCGCGACCCCTCGTTGATCTGGTTCAGGGTCGTCTCCTTGCACTTCGCCTGGTCGGCGAAGGTCGGGTCGTTGGCGTAGTCGATCAGGACCTTGACCTTGGGCCATGCCTTCTTCGCGCCGGCCTTGTAGCCGGCGAGGTAACGCACGATCGCCGGGACCTTGTTCGCGCCGACGCCGCCGACGACGTTATGGCCCTTCTTGGGGTGCCGCTTCTCCCAGAGGCCCGCGATGTAGCCGACCAGGTAGCCGGCCTCCTGCTCGCGGAACTGGATCCCGCGCACGTTCGTGCAAGCGGCACAATTGAGGCCGTTCGGCCCCCACTCGACGTCGACGCCCGCAAACTTTGTGTTCGGGAACGCCGGCGCGACGTCGTTCAACGGCCCGAACTCGAAGAGGACGCCGACTCCGATCACCAGGCCGTAGCCCGCCTGGGCCGCGGCCTGCAGGTTGGCCTTGCGGTCTGCAGCCGTCTTCGTGATGTAGACCTTGCCCTGGACCTTGAGCTGCTTGATCGCTCTCTGAAGGCCCACGTACGACAGATGGTTGAAGCCCTTGTCGTTCAGGCCGCCGATGTCGGTGACGAGGGCGACCCTGACAGGTGCGTTCTGCTTTGCGGGCGCCGCGCGCCCGATGCCTGCGACGGCGGCAATGGCCACCGCAAGGACGCCCACGAGCGCTGCAGCCGCGAGCGTCATCAATGTCTTTCGTTTCACTGCGTCCCTCCCGGTTTGTATGCGCGGAGATGCTATTCCGCGACCCCTGTGCTCAGCAACTACTAAGACGCGTTTTTCCCTGCTCTAGTTAGCCTGGACGTGCCCGAGCTCGGCCTCGTCCACGAGCACGCGCCGGGGCTTCGAGCCCTCGTAACCGGAGATGATCCCGCGGCGTTCGAGCATGTCGATCAGGCGGCCTGCGCGGGTGTAGCCGACCCGCAGGCGCCGCTGCAGGAGCGACACGGAGGCGGTCTGCGTCTGGACGACCACCTCGATCGCCTTGTCGAGCAGCGGGTCCTCGTCCGGGTCGAAGTCCTCGTCGCCGCCGTCTGCATCGGCGCCGGCCGGCTCGGGCGCCTCGAGCAGCGACTCGTCCAGCTCCTGCTCGCGCTGGCCGCGGCACTGCTCGACGACGAGCGCGATCTCCTCTTCGCTCACGTAGGCGCCCTGGAGCCGCTGCAGGCGGGAGGTGCCGAGCGGCTTGAAGAGCATGTCGCCCTGGCCGAGAAGGCTCTCGGCGCCGGCCTGGTCGAGGATGACGCGCGAGTCGGTCTGGCTGGAGACCGCGAACGCGATCCGGCTCGGGACGTTTGCCTTGATCATCCCGGTGATCACGTCCACCGACGGCCGCTGCGTCGCGAGCACGAGGTGGATGCCGACCGCACGGCTCTTCTGCGCCAGCCGGATGACGCAGTCCTCGACCTCCTGCGGCGAGATCATCATCAGGTCGGCGAGCTCGTCGATCACGACGAGCAGGAACGGGAGCTGCGGCTCGCCGCGCGAGCGGAGGGCGCGGTTTGCCTCCGGGAGGTTGCGGGCGCGCACCGACGAGAGGCGCTCGTAGCGGCGCTCCATCTCGGCGACGACGTTCCTGAGGACCGCGGCCGCCTCCTTCGGGGACGAAACGACGGGCGTGAGCAGGTGCGGGATCGACTCGTAGTAGCCGAGCTCGATTCGCTTGGGGTCGATCAGGATCATCCGCACGTCGTCCGGGGTCGCGCGCAGCAGTACGGAGGTGAGGATCGTGTTGATGCAGCCGGACTTGCCCGAGCCCGTCGTGCCCGCGATCAGGATGTGCGGCATCCGCGCGAGGTCGGTCCAGACGGCCTGGCCGGAGATGTCCTTGCCGAGCCAGACCGCGAGCGGGCTCGCGGTCTGCGGCAGGGTCTCGAAGATGTCGCCGAGGGTGACGAGGTTCGGGCTCGAGTTCGGCAGCTCGACGCCCACCGCCTGCTTGCCCGGGATCGGGGCGAGGATCCGGATCTCGGTCGTCGCGAGCGCGTACGAGAGGTCGTCCTTGAGCGCGGCGACCTTGGAGACCTTCGTTCCCGGGGCCAGCTGCAGCTCGAAGCGCGTGACGCGCGGGCCGGAGATCTGGCCGATGACCGTCGCCTCGACTCCGAAGTTCGCGAGTGTCTGCGTGAGGAGGTCGGCGATCTGCGCGCTGTGGTCGCCGTTCGCGTTCCCGCCCGGCGGCGAGGCGCGCAGGAGCTCGCGGTCCGGGAGGCGGTAGTCGGCCGCCGGCTCGGCGGTGACGTCGAACAGGCTGGCCTGGTCGGGATCCTCCTCGGGCTCCGGCTCCGCCACGAGCAGCGGCGCAGGCTCGGCCGCGGAGACGAGGTCGGGGAACTCGTTCATGCCGTCGACCGGGGGCGCGAGCGGCTTCGGCGGCGCCATTGCCGTCGGCGCGTCCCCTTCGATCACCCGCAGCGGAGGGGCCCGCTCGGCGCGGCGGCGCGACCAGTCGGCGCGCGACTCGAGGACCCGAGTCGTCGAGCGGCGGAGGATCGCGCCGATCGAGGCGCCGGTCAGCAGCAGGATCCCGGCGAGCAGCGCGAGCGTCCCGACGATGGCCTCCCCCGTGCCGCCGACGGCGAGCCCGAGCCCGCCGCCGAGCAGCGTCCCGAGGTAGCCGCCGCCGCTGCTCCCGAGCAGGATCAGGAGTCCGACCGACACGAGGACGAGCCCGGTGCGGAAAGGCCTGACCTCGACGAGGTCGCTCCTTGCGACCATCAGAAGCCCGACGATCGCGAGCACGGCCGGCAGGGCCAGCGCGGCCGCGCCGATCAGCGCGTCGAGCCCCGATCCGATCCAGCCGCCGACGTAGCCGCCGTTCCAGCCGATCCAGAGCACCGCGGCCAGGAACGCGCCCAGCGCGACGAGCCCGAGCCCGAGTAGCTCGGGGTGCTGGTGCCCGCGTGTGCCGCGCTCGCGCTTCTTGCGCTTCACGCGCTTCGGCATGCGCGGCCTGAGCGTGCGTCTCTTCCGACGGCGCGCCATCGTCGGGCCTGCTTCGACGAGCCTGGCGAAAGCCCTGCTGGTGGATCTTAGCGGCGCTGCTGCTTGTTCAGCTTCGCCTGGGCGCGGCGCTGCGCGCGGTTCATCGGCTCCGGGATCGCGTTCTGCTCCCCGGCCGCCTCGAGCCACGCCTGTCGCTCTGCGGCGGTGAGGCGGGACAGCGCCTGTTGCGCCTTCATCGGGTCGCGCCGCACGCCTGAGCGCTCGAGCTTGGCCACGGCGCTGGCGAGCTCCGGGTTCTTCCGCTCCAGCGAGGCGCGCGACGCCTTTTCGAGCTGTTTGCCGAGGAACGGCACCTTCATCAGCCCCTGCGCGAGCGGGCGCACGTAGCGGCCTCCCTGGACCCGCGCGAGAAGGTTCAACGCCACGAGCACGAGCACGAGGACGACCAGGATGATCAGCGGGTAGACGAAGACCGGGAGCGAAGCCAGCATCGGCTTTAGCCTAGCGAGGGGTTAGGCCGCCAGGGCTCTCAGGTCGTCGACGGCGCGGCCGAGCAGGTTCTCGCGCAGGTCGAAGAGGCCGGCCCAGAGCGCGGAGCGGTCCGGGGCCGTACGGATCCGGGCTGCGTCGCCGAGCCCGGCGAGGGCGCGCAGGAAGACGGCGAGCTCGAGGTACGCCTGCGTCACGCGCATCGCCGAGGCGTGCACCCCCGCCCGCTGGAGGACGGGCTCCCACTCGAGCAGCTCGGCGGCTCCGGGCGCTCCGTACCAGGATCGTCCCTCGGCACGCTCCGGCTCGAGCTCCAGCAGGTAGCGGCCGAGCGGCTGCTCGAGGCCGGCGAGGGCGGTCTCGATCCGCTCGGCGGCGCGACGCAGCGCGGCCTGGCGCCCGCCTGGCGTCGAGGGCGCGGCGTCCCCGCGGGCCCACCGCTCGAGCAGGCGGCAGAACGCGAGCGCGGCGACCTCGCAGGCGGCGAGCTGGCGAATCAGCCGGTTGGCGGTCTCCTGCTCGCCCGCGTTGTCGGCGAGCACGTCCGCCCAGGTCTTGGTCGTCCGGACCCTCATACCTCTACTACTACGGGAAGAATCATCGGCCGTCGACCCGTGCGGTCGTAGATCAGCTGGCCGAGGCCGTCGTGCAGGTGCTCCTGGAGGAGCTTGATCTCGGTCACGTCCTCCGAGAGCAGCTCGCCGAGAACACGCTCGGCCTCCTCGCGCATCTCCTCGAGCAGAGGGTCGTCGGGCTCGGCGAATCCACGCGCGATCAGCTCGGGGGCGCCGGCAACCGAGCCGTTGGAGCTCGTGAGCGTCGCGACGACGATCAGGACGCCGTCCTCGGAGAGGTGGCGGCGGTCGCGGAGGGCCACGTCCTGCACGTCCCCCACTCCGAGCCCGTCCACGAACGTGACCCCCGACGCGACGTGGTCGACGACGCGCGCGCCGTTCTCGTCGAGCTCGACGACAGAGCCGTTCTCGGCGAGCACGATCCGGTCCTCGGGCACGCCGCCGTCCCGGGCCAGGCGGGCGTGCGCGGCCAGCATCCGGAACTCCCCGTGCACCGGCATCACCGACTTCGGCCGCACGAGACCGAGCATGGTGCGCAGCTCCTCGGCGTGGCCGTGGCCGGAGACGTGCACCGGAGCGATCTCCTGGTGGAGCACCTCGGCGCCCAGCCGGGCGAGCTGGTTGATCGCGTCGTGCACGCGCAGCTCGTTCCCCGGGACCGGCTTGGCCGAGATGATCACGGTGTCGCCTGCCTCGACCTTCACGGCCGAGTGGTCGTTGTAGGCGATCCGCACGAGCGCCGAGAGCGGCTCGCCCTGGCTGCCGGTGCAGAGGATCATCACCTCGCCGGGCTCGTACTCCTCGAGGTCGGTCGGGCGGATCAGCGCGTCCTCGGGCACCTCCATGTAGCCGAGGTTGCGCGCAATGTTCACGTTCTTGCGCATCGAGCGGCCGACGACGCAGACCTTGCGCCCCACTTCCACGGCCACGTCCACCGCCTGCTGCATCCGGTGGATGTTCGAGGCGAACGAGGCGACGAGGATCCGACCGGTGCGCGGTGGGATCAGCTGGTGGAAGGCCTCGCCGACGAGCCGCTCGGAGCCGGTCACCCCGGGTCGCTCTGCATTGGTCGAGTCGCCGAGGAAGAGATCGACGCCGCGATTCCCGATCTCCGCGAGGCGGCCGACGTCGGTCCGGAGGCCGTCGACGGGGGTGTGGTCGAGCTTGTAGTCGCCCGTGTGCAGGATCCGGCCGCCGGGCGTGTCGAGCACGATCGCCACGGCGTCGGGGATCGAGTGCGCGACGCGCACGAACTCCGCCGTGAACGGGCCGAGCTCGACAGGGGCGCCCTCGGGATCGACCTCGCGCAGCTCGGAGGCGCGCAGCAGCCCGTGCTCGTCGAGCTTCGACTTGATCAGGCCGAGCGTGAGCCGCGTGGCCCAGATCTCGTCGACCCGGGTCTCCCGGAGCAGGTACGGGAGCGCGCCGACGTGGTCCTCGTGGGCGTGTGTGAGCAGCACCGCGCGGATCGGCCCGCCGCGCTCGATCAGGTAGGAGAAGTCGGGCAGGATCAGGTCGACGCCGAGGTGCTCGTCGCGCGGGAACGCGAGCCCCGCGTCCACGATCACCGCCACGTCGCCCGCCTCGAAGACGGTCATGTTCTTTCCGACCTCCCCGAGGCCTCCGAGGGGGATGATCCGCACGCTTTCGGGCATCGCGGCAGTCTAGTTCCTGGGTCCAAGGAGGCTGAGGCGTCGCTTGCGACGCCGACCTCAGGACGCGCGGGCACCGCTCGCGCGTCCGTCGGAAACGACCGGCCGACGCGATTGCGGTCGGCCGAGGCAGGCTAAGCCAGGCACGTGGCGTATCCGATAGATCGTCCGTGCGGCTCTCCGTCCTCGCTCACGCGACCGTCGCAGCCGGTCTTGCCGCCGTCGTAGCCGGCGCGTATGCGGCTACCCAGCGCCCGCTGACCGCCCTCGCGCTCTTCGGCGCGGCTGCGCTCGCGGCAGAGCTGATCGAGGAGCCGGAGAACATGCGTCTGCGCGCCCCCGTCGGCCCCGGGGTGTTCCGCGTGTCCTCCGGCGTCGACATCGCCGCGGTGATCGTGCTCGGCCCCTGGCGCGGCGCGCTCGTCGCGGGAACGGCCGCGCTCCTCGCCCGGCTCGTGCGCGGCCCGTGGCGCCTCGCCGTGTTCCAGGCCTCCGCCTTCACGCTCGCCGCGCTCGCCGCCGGCTACGCGTTCCTTCTCGGCGGCGGCACCGTCGGGCACCTGAGCCTTCCGGACGATCTCGTGCCGGTGACGGTGCTCGCAATCGCCTACCTTGTCGTGTCCCGCGGGCTGCTCCACGTCGTCGGCGACCTCGAGGTGCTCCAGCCCGACTTCGTGGCCGCCGCTGCCGAGGCGGGCCTCGGCGCGGTGATCGCGCTCTGTGCGCTCGGGCACCCGTGGGACGCGGTCGTCGTGATCCCGGTGGCGCTCGCCGTCAACGAGGCGCACCTGCGCGTTCGGCGCTCGCGCCTCGAGACGCTGCACGCTCTCGAGACGTTCGCGAACATCGTCGACGAGCGCGATCCCTACACCTACCGGCACTCGGTCCGCGTGGCCGCCTACGTCGACTCGCTCGCCCGCGGGCTCGGGCTCCCCTACTCCGACATCGACCGCCTGCGCTGGGCCGCGCGGCTGCACGACCTCGGCAAGGTCGCGGTCGACGCCGCGGTGCTCGGGAAGTCGGGCAAGCTGACACCGGCTGAGTGGGGCGCCGTCTGGCGGGCGCCGCGGCTCTCCGCGAGGCTGCTGAGGCGCTTCGAGATCTCCGCCGGCGAGGCCCGCGCCGTCGAGTTCCACCGCGAGCGCTTCGACGGCCGCGGCTACTACGCCATCCCGCCCGGCGACCAGCCGCTGGCCGCGCACTTCCTCGTCGTCGCGGACAGCTTCGACGCGATGACGAGCGACCGCCCCTACCGGCCGGGGCTCTCGAAGGACGAGGCGCTCGCCGAGATCGAGCGCAACATCGGGACGCAGTTCCACCCGGCGGTGGCGAAGGCGTTCATCGCGTTGCAGCGCGGCCAGGACCCCTACGAGGCGCTGAGCCCCGACGAGCAGGAGCAGCTCCGCGGCTCCGCAATGCCGTACCGGCTGCGCGACGTGCGGCGCTCCCGGGACCTGCGCGAGCGGCCCGAGCTCGTCGCGCTCGGCGGGCTCGTCGCCGGGCTCGCGGGAGTCGGTCTCCACCAGCCGTGGCTGGCCGCAGCAGGCGCGTTCGTCACGTGCGCGGGGCTCATCCTCCACGCCTGGCTGCGGCTGCGGGCCAACCGGCTCGCGCGCGCGCTCGCCTCGGCGCTCGCCTCGGACGAGCGCTCGCTCGTCTTCGAGGCGCTGGCCGGAGTGCTGGAAAAGGCGGCCGGAGGCGACTGGGTCGCGCTCGTCGGCTGGCGCGAGGACGGCTTGGGCGGCTCCGTCGAGGTCGCGCGCGGCGAGGACGAGCACGAGCGGGCGCTCATGAGCTGGCTCCTGCGCGAGGCCGACTCGCACGACGAGGTGCTGACGGCCGACGGCCACGAGCTCGGCGGCGACGGCGCCTACGTGGCGCTGCCGCTCCGGCGCGAGAACAGCGCGCTCACGGGCTTCTTCGTCATGCACACGCCGCGCGCGCTTCAGCGCTCGGTTCGCACGGCGCTCGCCGGCTCGCTCGACGCGATCGGCCTGGCCCTTGCCACGGAGCCGGAGGCGCTCGAGCAGCCTGAGCACGCCGCCGCGACCGCCTGACCGTCCCGCTCGATCCCCCACGAGGGGGATTTCGGAATGGGCGGTTCTGCACAAGCTGCGAAGGCGGTAACTGCGAAGGAGGCAAAGGATGCTGCGGAAGACGTGGATCTATCGAATCGCGTTCCTCGGAGCGCTGGTGCTGGCGGCAGGCGCTGGCACGAAGTGGCACTAGGCGAGCCCGCCTAGACGGAGTCACATGACAGGCGCCCCCTCACGGGCGGGCGCGTTCGCCGCCAGCACGATCGTCCTCGGGTTGGGGGTGGTCGTGGCAGGCGCGTTCGCCGCCACCGCCGAAGCCACGCTCACCATGCTCGCGGTCTTCGCGGCCGCGATGGTGCTGACGGAGCTGATCCAGGTTCCGGACGTGGACGGCGTCGTCGGCGGCGACCACGGCCAGAGCCTCAGCTTCTCGTCGTCGGTGCAGATGGCGGCGGTGATGGTCTTCGGCCCGCTTCCCGCCGCCATGGTCGCGACGCTTGGCGTCCTGATCGTCGACCCGCTCCGCGGCTCGCCTCCGCGCAAGGTGGCGTTCAACGCGAGCGTCTTCGCGCTCTCGACGTTCTTCGGTGGCATCGCCTACGTCGCCCTGGGCGGGACGGTCGGCAGAACGAGCCTCCCCCACGACGTGCCCGCGATCCTCGGGCTCGCGGCCGTCTACTCGACGTTGAACATCCTGTTCGTCAACGCGATCGTCGCGCTCTCCTCGGCCCGGTCGCTACGGGTCGAGCTGCTCGACCTCCGCCGGGGCGAGCTCTCGCTGCGCGCGGCCGAGGCCGCGCTCGCGGCGACGATGTCGTTCTTCGTCCTCTCGAACCCCTGGAAGGCGCTCTTCCTCGTCCCGCTCGTGTACGCCGTCTACCAGGCCCAGGCGCGGCTGGCGCTGCTGCGGGCCGAGACGAGCCGCGCGCTCGAGACGTTCGCGAACGTCGTCGACGAGCGTGACCCGTACACGTTCAGGCACTCCGACCGCGTGGCGAACCACGTCCAGCGCCTCGCCCAGGCGCTCGGGTTCCCCGCCTCCTACGTGGGCAGGCTGCGCTGGGCGGGCCGCCTCCACGACCTCGGCAAGATCGCCGTCGACCGGAGCGTCCTGAGCAAGGCGGGCGAGCTCGACGACGAGGAGTGGGCCGCGATCATCAGGCACCCGCGCCTCTCGGCCAGGCTCCTCCGCCGCTTCGACTTCGCCGCCGACGAGGCACGCGCGGTCGAGTACCACCACGAGCGCTTCGACGGCTCCGGCTACTACGGGATCCCGGCCGCCGAGCAGCCGCTCGCTGCGCACCTGCTCGTGGTCGCCGACAGCTTCGACGCGATGACCACCGACCGTCCCTACCGCGACGCTCTTCCCCGCGAGGTCGCGCTGGCCGAGATCGAGCGCCAGGCAGGAGCGCAATTCCACCCGGCCGTGGCCAAGGCGTTCGTGGCCCTCGAGAAGGGCCTCGACCCGCGCGCGGTGCTCTCCGCCGGCGAGCGTGACGAACTGCGCAGGCTCGCCCGCAGGCGCCCCGGTCACCTGGTCGCGATCCAGCAGTTTCTCGACGTGGCTCCCGAGGCCGCGGTCATCGGTGGGATCGTGGGCGCGCTCGTCGTCCTGGCGACCGCTCCGCCCGTCTTCGCGCTGATCCCCGCATCGCTCGCGGTGGCCGGGATCGTCGTGCGCATGGTCGACCGCGGCCACACGCGCCGCCTCGTCTCGAACATGCGCGTCATCCTCGCCGCGCCGGTCAGTCGCGCCGCCGTGTTCGACGCCTTCACCCGGAAGCTGGCGGAGATCGTGGAGCTGCGTTGGTCGGCGCTGATCGGCTGGCAGGAGGACGAGCTGTTCGGGTGGATCGAGCTCGAGCGGCGCCTCACGAGCGAGCGTCCGCGGGCCGCCGCCCTGACGAGCTGGCTGATCCGCGACGCCGACGCTGGAGAGCGCGTGCTGCGCGCGTCAGGGTCCGAGGTCGGCGGCGCCGGCGTCTACCTCGCGATCGCGCTCCAGCCGAGCGGCGTGACCCAGGGCTTCCTCGTGCTCGGCCTCGGCGCGAGGCCTCCACGCCGGCTCTCGCCGGCTCTCGAGGCCTGCGCAGAGGAGCTCGAGACCGCGTTCACAGGCGCGAAGCCGGCGAAAACGGACGAGCCCGAGCAGTTCCCTCCCTCCCTGGCGGCGGCCTCGTAGTGCTCCGTCCGACGATCTACCACGGTTTCTGGCCGACGAGCACGCGGCGCCCGACGCCGCCCGCGCCCCCGGCGACGCCGAGCCCTGCCGCGGACAAGCGCGAGCACCAGGCCAATGCGCGCGACGTGGAAACCCGGCGGCAGCAGCGGGCGGAGCGCTGATGTTCCTCCTCCCGAGCCTCGTCCTCGGGCTCGTGTTCGCGATGCTGCTCGGCGGCCGCGCCGGCCGTCTGGTGGAGGTCGGCTTCCGTCTCAAGTGGACGGTCCCGGTCGCGCTCCTGCTCCAGGTCTACATCTTCAGCGCGCTCGGCGAGGGCCTCTCGCAGGCAAACGTGGAGCGGCTCCACGTGGGGAGCTACGTGCTCCTGCTCGCGTTCGCGGCGGCGAACTTCCGCCTGAAGGTGCTCGTGCCGGTGCTGCTCGGCCTGATGGCGAACGCGACTGCGATCCTCGCCAACCACGGCCTGATGCCGGTCTCGGAGAGCGCGGCCCGGGCGGACGGGCTCTCGCCTGGGATCCACGAGAACGTCTTCGTGGGGCCGGCCCACCTCGGGTTCCTCGGCGACGTCTTCGCGCTGCCGACGGAGTTCCCGCTCACCAACGTCTTCTCGATCGGCGACATCCTGATCGGGATCGGGATGATCGTGTTCGTCGTACTCGTCTCCGTGCGCGACGACGGCGAGCCGGTGTTCGAGGCGTCGCGCCTGGTCGAGCCGCTCCGCACGCCGAACTACCGGATGCTCTCGGTGGGCAAGCTCGTCTCGTACGCGGGCGACTGGATCACCCTCACCGCCCTCGTCGGCTGGATCTACTCGACGACGGGGTCGACCGGCCAGGCCGCGCTGCTCCTGCTCGCGCGGCTCGCGCCGCCGGTCCTGGGCGGCGGGATCGCCGCGTTCGTCGTCGACCGCCTGCCGAAGCAGCGGCTGCTCGTCTGGATCGAGCTCGGCCGCGGGGCCGCGGTCGCTGCGGCGCTGCTCGGCGTCGCCTCCGGCTCTCACGCCGTCGTCTTCGTCGCGATCGCCGCATCCGGCGGGCTCGCCGCGATCTCCAACGCCTGCGTGCCGTCGCTGCTGCCGAGCCTCTTGCCGCCGGAGCAGCTCGCCTCGGCAAACGCGGGGCTCGGGATCGCGAAGGACGGGGCCATGGCGGTGGGCGCGCTGGGCTCGGCACTGATCGTCTCGCTCGTTGGCGTCGTGCCCGCGCTCGTCGTCGATCTCGGGACCTTCGTCGCGGCGATGGTCTTCTTCGGCCTCATCCGTGCACCGTTTCGGCGAGTCGAGAAGCCGCGGCAGGAAGAGGACTCGGCCGGCGCCCTGCACTACATGCTCGGCCGTCGCTGGCTGCTCGTGCTCGTCTTCTCGTTCGCGGCGGCGACGCTCGCCACGGGCCTCGCGAACGCGACCCTACCGCGCCTGTTGGAGCAGAAGCTCGGCTTCGGGGAGGGCGGCTACGGCTTCGGGATCGCCGCGCTCGCCACCGGCCTGGCGCTCGGCCAGGCGCTCGTCGGCCTGGCCAGGATGGGAGAGACGGCCGGGCGCTGGATCGGCGCCGGGTTGCTCGTGATGGCGGGGTTGTTCGGGATGCTCGGGCTCGTCGATCACGCGCCGACCGCGCTGCTCGTCCTCGGCGCGATCGGCTTCGTGGACGGGACGACGGACGTGCTGTTCGAGACCGTGGTGCAGCGCGAGGCTGACCCGCGCCGCTACGGCGCCGTGTTCGGCTTCTCGTACGGCTTCATCACGCTGACGATGATGGGTGCGGTCGCGGTCGCTCCGCTCGTCAACAGCCTCGTCGCCCCGGGAGTGGCCATCCTGTGCGGCGCCGGGCTGCTGCTCGTGGCGGGCGCGATCGCCCTGCTCGGAATGCCGGCGAACGCGCGGGTCTCCAAGCGCCCCGTGAGGCGTTCGCTTGCGACGCCGACATAGGAGGCCGTGCCGGCTTTGCCGGTGCGGCCGTTAAACAGTGGACGGCTGAAGAAGCTTCAGCCGCTCGAGGCAGGAGCGGATCTCGGCGGTCTCGGCCGCGTCGGCCTCGACGAGCGGTAGGCGCACGCCGCCCACGTCGTGGCCGAGCATGTTCAGCGCGGCCTTCATCTGGATCGGCCCGGTCACGACGCCGATCAGCTCGTAGGCCGGTGCCAGCTCCTCGTCGAGCCGCCGGGCACCCTCGAGGTCGCCCGACCGCGCGAGCCGGATCAGCTCCTTCACCTGGGGCCCGACGATGTGGGTGTGGACGCAGACGCCGCCGGCGCCTCCCAGCTCCACGAACGGGAGCACGAGGTTGTCGTCGCCCGCGTAGAGATCGAGCCCGAGCTCGACGATCCGCTTCGCCTGCTCGAGGTCCGCGTTCGACTGCTTGACGGCGGAGACGTTCGGGATCTCGGCCAGCTCGGCCATCGTCTCCGGCTCGACGTTGATCACGCAGCGACCCGGGATGTTGTAGGCGATCACCGGCCGGTCGCTCACCGCTGCGACGGCCTTGAAGTGCGCGACGATCCCGCGCGGGGGCGGCTTGTTGTAGTACGGCGTCACGACCAAGAATGCGTGCGCGCCTGCCTCCTGCGCCTGCTCCGTGAGGTGGATCGAGTGCTCCGTGGAGTTCGTGCCCGTGCCGGCGACGACCGTCGCCCGATCGCCGATCGCCTCGAGCGCGGCCCGGATCAGGCCGACCCGCTCCTCGTCGGAGAGCGTCGACGCCTCGCCGGTCGTCCCGTTGACCACGACCCCGTCGGAGCCGTTGTCCACGAGGAACGTGCAGAGCTCTGCGTACCGGTCGAAGTCCACCTTGCCGTCCGCGTCGAACGGCGTCACCGTGGCGGTCAGGACCTCGCCGAGCACGAACTCCAGTCTAGTCGAGGAGCGTGTCGAGCCCGAGCGTCAGGCCCGGGGGCAGGCTCGGGAGCCGCTCCAGCGCCAGCAGGACCCCGGGGACGTACGCCTCGCGCGAGTAGGCGTCGTGGCGGATCGTCAGGAGCTGGCCGTCGCCGCCGAGCAGGACCTCCTGGTGCGCCACGAGCCCGGGGAGCCGGACGGAGTGGATCGGCGGGTCGCCCGGGAGCAGGTCGGCCGTGGCCTTGGCCGTTCCCGAGGGCGCATCCTTCTTCGCCTCGCCGTGGAGCTCCACGATCTCGGCGCGCGGCAGGAACCGGGCCGCCTCGGCTGCGAGGCGCATCATCAGGACCGCGCCGACCGCGAAGTTCGGGACGACGAGGAGCTGGAGCCCGCGCTCGGCCGCGAGCGCTCCCGACGGCCCCGGGTCCCAGCCGGTCGTGCCGACGATGCACGGAACTCCAAGCTCGAGCGCGGCGTGCACGTTGCTCTCGACCACGTCGGGCGCCGTGAAGTCGACCATCGCCTCGGCGTCGGACAGCTCCACGTGCTCGTGACCGGCTGCCTCGAGCGCAGGAGCGAGGACGGAGCCGACCTTGCCCCCGCGGCCGAAGAGCGTGACCTTCACGCGGCCTTGGCGAGCCCCGGGTTGACGCGCGCGATCGCCGCGCGGAAGCGCTTCTCGGTGGGGCCGATGCCGGCCGCCGAGAGCTTCTCCGGCGCGAGCAGGTCGCCCGCCAGCTCGGCCAGCGCCTCCGGCTCGACCGCGTCGAGCTCCGCCATCAGCCGCTCGATCGAGAGCAGCTCGGTGTCGGTGATCACGGACTTCCCGAGGCGGCTCATCCGGTTGGCCGTCGACTCCATGGAGAGCATAATCCGGCCCTTCAGGTTCTCCTTCGCGCGCTCGAGCTCCTTCGGCCGCAGCCTCCCGGCGGCGATCTCGCCGATCTGCTCGCTCGCGATCTCGAGGCAGGCGGCGAGCTTGTCCTCGCGTGTCCCGACGTAGATCCCGATCTGCCCCGTGTCCGTGTACTGCGAGGCGAAGCTGTAGACCGCGTAGGCCATCCCCCGCTTCTCGCGGATCTCCTGGAACAGGCGCGAGGACGCGGAGCCGCCGAGAATGGAGTCGAGCAGCGAGGCGGCGAACCGCCGCTTGTCGGAGCGCGCGATGCCGGGCGCGGCGATGCACACGTGGTACTGCTCCGTGTCCTTTCGCTGGAAGCGCACGCTCGGCAGAGGAGCCTTCACCAGCGCGGGCCGGACGCGCGGGCCCTTCGTGACCGGGCGAGCGGCCTTGCGCTGAGCCTTCAAAACGAGCCTCTGGAGCTCCTCGTGCTTGACATTGCCGGCCGCGGCCACGACGACGTTCCCCGGCACGTACATCGAGCGGTGGTACGCCGAGAGCGTGCGGCGCGTGACGCTCGAGATGACCTCGCGGTCGCCGATCACCGGCCGCCCGAGCGGGTGGGCCCCGAACGTCGCCTCCGAGATCAGATCGTGGACGAGCTCCTGCGGCTGGTCCTCGTACATCGCGATCTCCTCGAGGACGACGTCGCGCTCGGCGTCGAGCTCGGCGAACGACGGGGCGAACACCATCTCCCCCATCACGTCGAGCGCGGTCTCCAGCCGGTCGTCGGGCACGCGCGCGTACACGACCGTGTGCTCGCGCGACGTGGCCGCGTTCAGCTCGCCCCCGAGCGCGTCGAAGATCTCGGCGATCTCCTGCGCCGAGTACGAGGCCGTGCCCTTGAACAGCAGGTGCTCGAGGAAGTGCGAGACGCCGGCCTTGGCGTCGGTCTCGTCCCGCGAGCCCGCGCCGATCCAGAAGCCGATCGCGACCGAGCGCACGCTCGAGAGCCGTTCCGAGATCACGCGCTCGCCGGAGTCGAGCTCGGTGAGGACGTACCGCTGCACAGACCGGATGGTACTCGCGGCGGTCGCTAGGCTCAGGCCCCGTGCAGGCGCCCGATCCCGACCTCGAGTTCGAAGACTCCGTCCAGGAGGCGATCGACAGCCTGCCGGAAGACCTGCGCGACGCGATGTCCAACGTGGCGATCGTGGTCGAGGACGAGCCGCCGCCCGGGGAGCCGCTCCTGGGCCTCTACCAGGGGGTGCCGCTGACGAGCCGCACGAGCTACTACGCAGGCGTGCCGCCGGACAAGATCACGATCTACCGCGGCCCGCTCGAGCGGCTCTACGGTCACGACCCGGAACTCCTGGGCGAGCAGATTCGGCGCGTCGTGCTCCACGAGATCGCGCACCACTTCGGGATCAGCGACGAGCGCCTCCGCGAGCTCGACCGCTACTGACTACTTCTGCTGCTCCAGCGCGTTGATCGCGTTCTGGAGGTCGGAGATGCTCGGCGCGGTACCCGGCGACACCTCCACGAGCTTCCCGCCCGTCCTGCCGATCAGCACCGTCGGCGTGCCGGACACCTTGTCCTGGGTTGCCTGCGTGTCGAACGTCTGCTCCTGGCCCAGGACATTGTGCGAGGTGCGGTTGTTCATTGCCTCCTGCACGTTCACCCCGGGGATGCTCGCGTAGGCGGCGCGGACCAGGTCGTCGGTGAGCCAGCCCGAGTTCTCCGTGCCCTGGTTCGCGTAGAGGAGCTGGGAGAACTGGGCGAGGCGGTTCTGCAGGCCGACCGAGAGCGCCGCGCGCCGGCCCCGCTCCGAGTCGGCGCCGATGAACGCGATCGGACGGTAGACGACCTTCACCTTCCCGTTCCGCACGTCGCGGCTGACGATCGTCGGCATCACCTCGGTCTCGAACGCGCGGCAGATCGGGCACTGGAGGTCGATGTACTGAACCATCGTCACCGGCGCTTTCGGCGAGCCGAGCACGTTCCCGTGTTGGGGGATCCCCTTGAACATCGCCAGCACGTCGGACGCGCCCGGGAGCGTGGTCAGCGCGCCGGTCGTCGTCTGCGAGCTCGACGACGAGGAATGGCCGACCAGCGCGATCGCCCCGACGGCGATCACCGCTGCCGCCGCGATCGCGCCGACCACGATCGCCAGGACTTTCGGCGACGCCCTTCGCCCGCCGGTGCTCCGGACGGGCGGCCGTGCCACCGTCTGACGCTGCTTTCGTGCCTTCTTGCCGCTGGTCATTCGCTGGAAACGGTAGCGCTCGGCGCGGGCAGCGCGCCGAGGAGGAGGAACGCGAAACAGAGCGCGAACCCGGTCAGCGCGAGCGTCGGGATCGTCACGTAGCCGAACTCGTTGATCCACTTCACGGCGCAGCCGCCGGGCGCCGAGATCAGGCAGGCGCGCGCCTGCTCGACGACGCCGTTCTCCACCAGCAGGTGGTAGACGGAGACGCCGGCGCCCACGAGCGGGAGCGGGAGAAGGTACCGGCAGACGACGCGGTCGTTGTCGAGCGCAGCCAGCAGCGTGATGATCGTCAGGGGGTACATGCAGATCCGCTGGTACCAGCAGAGCTCGCACGGGGGGAAGTTGGCGATCTCCGAGAAGAACAGGCTGCCGCCGGTCGCGATCGACGAGATCGCGAACACGATCCAGAGCTCGTAGCCCTCGACCCACGCGCGCAGGTGGTCTCCGGGGGCACGCAGGCCCACGAGCCAGGCAATCCCGGTCAGGAGCAGGAGGACGGCCAGTACCTGGCCGATCACCCCCAGCACCGAGAGGACGACGATGACGTCGTGGGTCATGCGTGCTCCATCGCTATGCGGGGCGCAGGAAGACCCGTGCGCCGCGGCCCCGCTCGGCCAGGACTTGTCCGTCGAGCTCCCGCTCCCGGAGCGCTACCTGCAGCGCCGCGTGGAGCGCGGCCAGGCCGAGCCCGGCGAGCATGCCCGCGAGAACCGCTGCGAGGCTCGTGTTCAGGCCGAGGGAGATCGCGGTCAGGATCGTGACTCCGATCGTGCTCGGGAAGGCCGCCTCGAGGAGCGAGCGCCAGAGCGGCTCGATCACGGCGTCCGGCGGCGGCGGGCCCTCTGCTCCGGAGTCGCGGCTCGCTCCACGGTGCCTCCCGCGGGACGCCAGCAGGGCGAGAAGGAAGCCCACGCAACCGAACAGGAACAGGCCAGTGGCCGGCCCGGCCTCGAGACCGCGCGCCCGCGCGAGCGCCAGCCCGACGACGGCCAGCCCGATCCGCAGCGCGCCGATCAGGAGGGCCTGGGCCCGCACTTCCACCAGCACGGGCCCACCGCCGGGTACCGCGGGCAATGCCTCAGCCGCGGTCCCGGTCGCCTCGCCCGCGTCCTCCACCACGGCCGCGCCGGCCGCCGCCACCGCCACCGCCTTCGCGGCGGGGCGGCCGCTCCTCGCGCTCGCGGGGCGGCGCGTTCTTCGCGCGCTCGATCAGTTCCTCGGGCTCGACGAGCGAGCCGTTCTCGTGCTTGGCGACCAGCTTGAGGCCGATCCGGCCGCGCTCCTTGTCGACCTCCTGGACGACGACGTCCAGCACGTCGCCGCGGCCGATCACGTCCTCGATGTGGCCGACCCGGCCCGGGCCGACGTTCGAGACGTGGAGCAGGCCGTCGGTGCCCTTCTTCAGCTCGACGAACGCGCCGAACTGCGTCGTCTTGACGACCTTGCCGGTGTAGGTGTCCCCCACTTCGGGCTCCTTGGTGAGCGCCTCGATCGCGGCGATCGCGGCCTCGGCCTTGGTGCCCTCGGTCGCGTAGATGAGGATCGTGCCGTCCTCCTCGATGTCGATCTGGACCTCGTAGTCGGACTCGAGCGAGCGGATCGTCTCTCCGCCCTTGCCGATCACGAGCCCGATCTGCTCCGGGTTGATCGAGATCGTCGAGATGCGCGGGGCGTGCGCGGCAAGCTGCTCGCGGCTCTCCGGCATGACCTCCGCCATCTTGTCGAGGATGAACTCGCGCGCCTGCTTCGCCTGCTCGAGCGCGTTGCGCATGATCTCCTGCGTGACGCCGGTGATCTTGATGTCCATCTGGAGCGCGGTGATGCCGTCCCGCGATCCGGCGACCTTGAAGTCCATGTCGCCGAGGTGGTCCTCGGCCCCCTGGATGTCGGTCAGGATCACGTAGTCGTCGCCCTCCTTGACGAGGCCCATCGCGATACCGCCGACGGGCGCCTTGATCGGCACGCCCGCATCCTGGAGCGCGAGCGTCGACCCGCAGACGGAGCCCATCGACGACGAGCCGTTCGACTCGAGCGTCTCGGAGACGAGGCGGATCGTGTACGGGAACTCGTCGAGCCCCGGGATCATCGGCTCGAGCGCCCGCTGTGCGAGCGCGCCGTGGCCGATGTCACGCCGCTTCGGGCCCCGCATGAAGCCCGTCTCCCCGACCGAGTAGGGCGGGAAGTTGTAGTGGTGCATGTAGCGGCGCTCCTCCTCGAGCGAGAGGTCGTCGATCCGCTGTCCCTCCTTGGCCGTGCCGAGGGTGAGCAGCGTCATGATCTGCGTCTGGCCGCGGGTGAAGAGCGCCGAGCCGTGCGTGCGCGGGCTCACCGAGACCTCGCACGTTACGGGGCGGATCTCCTCGGCGCCGCGCCCGTCGGGGCGACGCTTGTCGACCGCGATCTTCCGTCTGACGAGATCCTTGTAGATCGTCTCCGCGGCGCGCTTCAGATAGCTACGCGTCATGGAGTCCTTCACGGCCGGCGTCTCCGGGTCGGCCGGGGAGGGCCCGACCGGGAACGGCAGCTCGGCCTCTTCCTCGATCCGGCCGAAGAGCACGTTGCGCTTCGCCGACCTGAGCTCCTTCGAGTCCTGCTCGGCGTCGGTCAGCGCACGCAGGTCGTCCTCGAACTGCAAGACGACGGGTCCTCGGACGGCCTCGAGCCGCTGGCGGTCGAGGATCATCCCGAGACTCGACCGGACCTGGATCTGCCGGCGAATGTCGTCCTCCGTCGAGTCCATCGAGAGCGGCGGGGCCAGCTCGGCCACGAGCTCCTCGACGACCCCTCCGGCCTCGCGGAGGCCCTCGGCGCCGATGCGCTCCTGGAAGCGGGCGCCGTGCTCCGCCTCGAGCTGCTCCGTGACCTCCGAATCGAGCCAGCGCTCCTTGCCCGCCTGGCGGCGCAGGTCCTCCTGGGCCTCGCAGATCTTCCTGATCTCGCCGTGGGCAAGCTCAAATGCCTCGAGGATCGTCGCCTCGGGGATCTCGGCGGCGCCCGCCTCGACCATGGTCAGTGCATCCTGCGTGCCGACGACGACCAGGTCGAGCGTGCTCTCGCCGCTTTCGATCGCGGCCAGCGTCGGGTTCGCGACGAGCTCGCCGTCGATCAGGCCGATGCGGACGGCGCCCACCGGCCCGAGGAAGGGCAGCGGCGAGACCATCAGCGCGGCCGAGGCGCCGTTGATGCAGAGAATGTCGTGCGCGGTGACGAGGTCGGCCGAGAGCGTCGTGCAGACGACGTGCACCTCGTTGCGGTAGCCCTTCGGCCAGAGCGGCCGGATCGGGCGGTCGATCATGCGGGCCGTCAGGATCGCGCGCTCGGTCGGCCTGCCCTCGCGCTTGAAGAAGCCGCCCGGGATCTTGCCCGCGGCGTACATCCGCTCCTCGACGTCCACGGTGAGCGGGAAGAAGTCCGCGCCCTCACGCGTCTCCATCTTTCCCTGCGCGGTCGCGAGCACCATCGTCTCGCCCGCGCGCACGAGCACGGCGCCGTCGGCCTGCTTGGCCAGCTTGCCCGTCTCGAACGTCAGCTCCTCGCCGCCGACGGTCACGGAGACCGTCACGGTCCTGGGCTCGGTCGTTACTGCCATTGTTCGTTCCTCCACTTCTGAGGAGAGTGGAGGTTTGAGTCAGCCCCGGCGACGAGGCTCGCTCAAACTTCCACCCTCCGCGGGTCTGGGTTGTGTCCGGCCGGTCCTACCTCCTGAGGCCGAGCTCTTCGATCAGCGTGCGGTAGCCCTCGAGGTCCCGCTTCTGCAGGTACTGCAGGAACCGCCTGCGGCGGCCCACGAGCTTGAGCAGCCCACGCCGGGAGTGATGGTCCTTGGGGTGGGTGCGCAGGTGCTCGGTCAGCTCGTTGATGCGCGCAGTCAGGAGCGCGATCTGAACGTGGGTCGATCCGGTGTCGCTCGCGCTGCTTCCGTGCTTGCCGACGATCTCCTGCTTCGCTTCCTTGGTGAGGGTCAAACTGCCTCCTTCTACGTGACTCCGCAGTCCAAGCGCGCCGCCGGGAAGCGCCGGCGAACGGCCGAGACTGCGGTCCCGGAGAAGGGTAGCAGGAGGCGGCCTTCTTCCAGGCACCGGGGCGCATCCGGCGTTCCCCGGTGGCCACCAACCTCCTCCCCACTGCGAGCGTAAACGGAAAACGCGCACGCGTGGGTGACGCGAGTGAGCCGAAAGCGTCACGATTCGCCCATGCAGGCAGCCGTCTCAGCAGGGCACCCGGCCACCGTCGACGCAGGGATCGAGCTCCTCGAGGACGGCGGCTCCGCCGCCGACGCCGCGGTCGGGGCCTCGCTCGCCTCCTGCGTCGCCGAGACCGTCATGACCGGGCTCCTGGGCGGCGGACACGCGATCTACCTCGACGCGGCAACCGGGCGCGCGCGCAACCTCGACTGCTTCGTCGCGGTCCCGGGGATCGGCGCGCAGCCGCGGGAGGCGGAGCTGCTCGAGCTCGACGTCGTCTTCGGGAACGCGACGGTCCACTACTCCGTCGGCATCGCCTCCTGCGGGGTGCCCGGAGTCCCGGCCGGTCTCGCGGCGCTGCACGAGGCGCACGGTCGGCTGCCCTGGGAGCGCGTCGTCGAGCCGGCCATGCGCCTGGCCGGGGACGGCGTCGAGTTCCCTCGCGCCCACGCCGCCTGCCTCGCGATGCTCGAGCCGGTGATGACGATGAACGAGGGCGCGCGCATCTACGCGCCGGGCGGAGAGCTCCTCCCGGAAGGCGGGCGGCTCGAGCAGCCCGGTCTGGTCCGCGCGCTCGAGATCGTGGCCGCCGAGGGCCCGCGCAGCGCCTACGACGGGGAGCTCGCCGATGCGCTGCTCGCGCTGATGGACGAACGCGGTGGGCTCGTCACCCGCGGCGACCTGCACGCCTACGAGGCCCGGTGGTCGGATCCGCTCGAGGTTCCGTATGCGGGAGCACGGTTCCTCACCCGTGGGGGGCTCTCGGATCTCGCGGATCTGCTCCCGCGCCTTCCGCGCCTCCGCGGACTGTCTCCGGCCGCCCGAGCCCTCGCACTCGCGCGGACGCTCGACGCACCGGACGGCGAAGGCCACACGACCAACCTCACCGTCGTCGACCCCGAGGGCAGCGCCTGCGTCCTGACCACGAGCTTGGGCCTCGGCTCGGGCGACTTCGTGCCCGGGCTCGACCTCCACCTCAACAGCATGCTCGGCGAGACCGACCTGGTCCGCGGCCCGCTCCGGCCCGGAGACCGGATGGGCAGCATGATGGCGCCGAGCGTCGCGCTCGACGGAAGCGGAGTCATGCTCGCGGCCGGTGCGGCCGGTGGGACGCGCCTGCGTAGCGCGATGCTCCAGGTGGTTTCCGGGATCCTGGACGAGGAGCTCGACGCGGAGGCCGCCGTCGCCAGACCGAGGCTCCACGGCGCGGCGGGCGCGATCGAGCTCGAGCCGGGCCTCGGGGACGACGTGGCGCCTGCGCTGGAGGAAGTCGGGTACGAGGTTCGCGCCTGGCCGGAGCGGCACCACTACTTCGGCGGGGTCAGCGTCGTCACACGCGACGGCTGCGCCGGGGACCCGCGGCGAAGCGGCGCCGCGAGAGCGCTTCCGAGCTAGAGCGGAGGCTCGGCCGCCCGGGTCTCCTCGACGTCGCGCGCGATCTGTGCGACAAGCTCATCCTCGCTCCGGAACTCGGCCTCGTCGCGAAGCCGGCGCCACAGCTGGACGACCAGCCGGCGCCCGTAGAGGTCGCCCTCGAAGTCGAGCAGGTGCGCCTCGACGCGCTGCTCCACTCCGCCGTAGTGCGGGTTCGTGCCGATCGAGATGGCCGCCCTGTGGCCGTCGGCGGCGCCGGCGTAGATGCCGCGCGCGGGCACGAGCAGCCGCGGCTCGACGCCCAGGTTCGCGGTCGGGAAGCCGAGCGCCGCGCCCCGCGCGTCACCCTCGACCACCGTCCCCTCGACCTCGGGGGCCCGCCCGAGGAGCTTCGCCGCGCGCTCGATCTCGCCCCCGCGCAGGAGGTCACGGATCCGGCTGGACGAGGCGCCCTCGACGAGCGGAACCGCGCGCGCGTCGATCCCGAGGCGGCGCAGCGTCTCGAGATCTCCGGCCCGCTCGCGCCCGAAGCGAAAGTTGGCGCCCGCGACCACGACCTCCGTCCCGGCCGCGAGAAGGGTCCGCTCGACGAACTCCTCGGGCGCCTGCCGCGAGAACTCGAGGTCGAACTCGACGACGAGGGCCTCGGCGATCCCGGCCTCGCCGATCAGCTCGAGGCGGCGCTCGAGTGTCGTCAGCAGCGCGACGTCGTGTCCGAAGACGATCCGCGGGTGCGGCTCGAATGTCATCACGGTAGAGAGGAGCCCCGCGGCCTTCGCTGCCTCGAGCACCGCGCGGTGGCCGAGATGGACGCCGTCGAAAGTGCCGATCGCGACAGCCCGCGGCCGCCGCTCCAGCTCGCCCGCCTGGTATGCGACCCTCACGCCGCCCCGATCCGCGCCAACGCCTCCTCGGGCGCGATCAACCGCTCCGGATCGGCCTCCTCCACCCGGAACGGCCCCACCTCGGTGCGGCGGAGCGCTGCGCAGTGCCCGCCGAGGACGTCGGCGATCGCCCGTACGTATGTCCCGCTGCCGACGCGCAGGTCGAGCCGGGCGACACCGTCCTCGTACGAGAGGACGTCCAGCGCCTCCACCCGCGACTGCCGGACCGGCATCTCGACGACCTCGCCGCGGCGGTGCAGGCGATACGCGCGCTCGCCGCCGATCTTCACCGCCGAGGCCGCCGGGACCGGCAGCTCCACCTCGCCCCGCAGCGCGGCGATCCGCCGCTCGAGCTCCTCCTCGTCCGGAAGCTCGAGCCGGTCCACGATCTCGCCCTCCCGGTCGCCCGTGTCCGTGCGCGCGCTCAGGTCGACGTCGGTCACGTACCGCTTGTCGAGCCCGACGAAGGACGGCGCAAGCTTCGTCGCCGCCCCGGAGAGCACGAGCAGGAGGCCCGTCGCGAACGGGTCCAGGGTTCCCGCGTGGCCCGTGCGGGCGCCTGTCCGTCGCCGCAGCTCGGCGACGATCGCGAACGACGAGGGGCCCTCTGGCTTGTCGACCAGAAAGAGGCCGCTCGGGCTAAGCGCCCGGGGCGGCACGAGCGAACTCCTCGCGGATGAATCGTGTGATCTCGTCGATCGAGGCGTCGCTGGAGAAGCCTGCGGCCTGGCGGTGTCCGCCGCCCTTCGACTTGGCCGCGATCGCCGAGACGTCGAGCTCGTCTGTTCGCGCGCGAAGGCTGACGCGGCGCGCGGGCCCGCCGGGGCCAGGCGGCTCCCTGATCAGGGCCACCATGTCCGCCCCGTCCGTCTTGCGGAGCGTGTCGATCAGGCCCTCGGAGTAGTCCTCGGGGACGTTCAGCTCGGTGAAATCGCTCCGCAGGAGGTGAGAGACGACCAGCCGCCCGCCCTCGTAGATCTCCGCCCGCTCGAGCACCCGCCCCAGCAATTTCAGCTTCTTGAACTCGGTCGACTCGAAGACCATCTGGAACACGTGGTGCGGGTCGACCCCCGCGTCGACGAGCTCGGCCGCGAGCAGCAGCGTCTTCGACGTCGTGTTCGTGTACTGGAAGCACCCCGTGTCGGTGACGAGCGCGACGTAGAGCGCCTCGGCGATCTCCGGAGTGAGCTCGACGTCGAGCTCCGCGAACAGCTCGCGCAGCACCTCGCTGGTCGACGACGCGTCGGCCACGACGAGGTTCACGTCGCCGAAGAGCGTGTTGTCCTGGTGGTGGTCGACGTTCACGGTCAGCGGCGCCGCCTCGACGATCGCGGAGCCAGGGCCGATGCGGTCGTTGTTCGCGCAATCGAGCGCGAGCAGCACCCGCTCGGAGGCGTCGGGCGGCAGCTCCCTCCGTAGGTCGTCGAGCTGCATCCAGGCGTAGTCCTTCGGCACCGGGGCATCCCCGTAGAGATACATCTCGACGTCCTTGCCGAGCGAGGCGAGTGCCAGCTTCGCCGCGAGCAGCGAGCCGAAAGCGTCGCCGTCCGGGTTCTCGTGGGTGACGACGAGGAAGCGGTCGTGAGAGCGGAGCGCGTCGGCGACCGCCCTCAGATCGTCACTCGTCCTTTGGCGCGAGCTCATCGATCAGTTGAGTCATCCGGACGCCGCGCTCGACGGTCGGATCGTACTCGAACGTCAGCTGGGGGGTCCGCTTCATGCGCAGCTCGCGGGCGATGCGCGCCTGGAGGACGCCGTGTGCCGCCGCGAGGCCCTCGAGCGTCTGCTCGCGCTTCCGCTCGTTTCCGAGGACGCTGACGAACACCCTCGCCTGGCGGAGGTCGGGCGACGTCTCGACGCCCGTCACCGTGACGAAGCCGACGCGCGGGTCCTGCAGCTCGGCGATGCCCTCGGAGATCACCTCCTTCACGGCCTCGTTGACACGACGCATGCGCTCGGTCACCGCAGGTCCTCCGGCGTCAGGACCTCGCGCTCGATCGCGGCGAGCTCGAACGCCTGGCCGGCGAGATACCGCTCCGCCCCGTCGAGCAGCTCCTCGAGCTCGCGGTGGCCACGCGCGACACAGGAGAGCGTGAGCCGCGAGCGCTGCCAGAGCTCGTGGTGATCGACCTCGGCCACCGAGGCGCCGAAGCGCCGCTGCAGCTGCGCCTTCACCGACAGGAGCTCCTTGCGCTTCCCCTTGAGCGAGCCGTTCTCGGGGAAGTGGAGCTCGACCGAGAGGATGCCGACGTACCCGCTCCCCATGTGCTCATTCTGACCGTACGACGCCGTCCGATTGCGGCCATAGGCTCGCGGCGGCGTCAATCTCCGAGCAAAGGAGAGACATGAAAGGCATGGCACGCTGGTCCCCCCTCAGCGGGGTCGTGTTCGTCGCAACCTGGATCATTGCCATCGCGATCACGAGCGGATCGCCCAGCAGCGACGACTCGGACACCACGATCGTCGACTACTACAACTCGAGCGGCCATCGCAACAAGGACATCGCCGCGCTCTTCTGCGTCCTGGTCGGCCTGCTGTTCTTCGTCTGGTTCATCTCGGCGCTGCGGACACGGCTCGCCCGCGCCGAGGGCAAGGCCGGAGGGCTGACGGCCGCCGCCTTCGGGGCGGGGCTCGTGATGGCGGCCCTCTGGTTCACCGGCGCCGCGATGTTCACGTCGGCCAGCAT